>Ga0182024_10000914_pt1 | contig 76202 bp, 71 predicted proteins | sample P32metaG_FD_120480 | JGI IMG/M metagenome (GOLD analysis project Ga0182024, IMG submission 120480) | Permafrost microbial communities from Stordalen Mire, Sweden - P3-2 metaG (Illumina Assembly) | ecosystem: Environmental > Terrestrial > Soil > Wetlands > Permafrost | place: Sweden: Stordalen...
CACCATCTCCTCCAACGACAGGTAGCAGAATGCCGCGCTTTGATTAAAGTCATCGCCTCGCATACAACAAAGACGATTCAACTTGTTTCGAAGTAACTCAAACTTACTTTTTCAGCACCGTCAGGAGTGCGTGCGCCACGACGGGAAAACCATCCGACCGGTCGGACGTGTAATATAAATACAGTTCGTTAAAGGAGCGCGTTATGACCGATGCCAAGTCTATTGGTGTTGTTGTAATTCTCTCGAGCCTTGCAATCGCGGGTGAACCGGCCAGCACGGTGACCTTCGCCAAGGACATCGCGCCGATTTTCCAGGAAAAGTGCCAGGACTGCCATCGTAAGGACTCCATGGCGCCCATGTCGCTGGTGACTTACGAAGAGACGCGGCCGTGGGCGCGATCCATCAAGGAACGCGTGGTAACCCACCAGATGCCGCCCTGGCACCTCGACAAGACGGTCGGTATCCAGCATTTTCAGAACGATCGCTCATTGACCGACGAACAGGTCGACCTGATCTCCCGCTGGGTGGATGCCGGTGCGCCGCAAGGCAATCCCAAAGACCTGCCGCCACCCAAGCAGTTTGCGGAGGAAAACGCCTGGCAGCTCGAGAAAGTGTTCGGACGTCCGCCCGATATGATCATCAAGTCGGATCCCTACACGATGCCAGCCGTCAGCCAGGATCAATGGTGGAAGCCGGTAGTCGACTTGAACCTGACCGAGCCTCGCTGGGTTCGAGCGGTGGAGATGCGTCCGGGAACTCCGGCGGGCCGCAAGATCACTCATCACGCTCTGGCGCACCTCATGCAGAACGATACCGATCCGGCCGCGAAAAACGGCCCTGATGACGACGGCAGTCCGGGTGCGGCGCAGGGCGGAGTCTTGATGGAATGGGCAGTCGGAAAAACCGGCGACATCTATCGCCCCAACACCGGCAAGCTCTTGCTCCCCGGCGCGAAGATCTGGTGGGACATTCATTACCACGCCGTTGGCGAAACCATTCGTGATCATGTGGAGCTGGCCGTGTGGCTTTATCCCAAGGACGAGAAGCCGAAGTATCGGACTTACCTCACTGGTTTCCAGGCGACTTCTAATACCGGCGCTCGTCTGGACATCCCGCCCAATACGATCAAGGAAACCCAAGGCTTCCACGTGCTGAAGGCGCCGGCGATTCTCGGCAACTTCCAGCCGCATATGCACCTGCGCGGCAGGGCTATGGCGCTCGAAGCCATCCTGCCCGACGGCACCACGCAAATGATCAGCTACGTCGATCATTTCAACTTTAATTGGATGAATAATTACATCTACACCGACGACGCGGCGCCGGTGCTGCCCAAGGGCACCATCATCCATGTGACTGCATGGCACGACAACACCGCCGCCAATCGCAACAATCCGGACCCGAACCAGTGGGTGGGATGGGGCGATCGCACGGTGGATGAGATGGCGCACGCCTGGGTGAACGTCACTTACATCAGCGATGAAGATTATAAGGCATGGGCCGCCACGCACAAGCCGCAGCGTATGGCCGCGGCGTCTGACCGGCAGTAGTATGCAATCGATTCACTGGAGATTGGCGACTTGCGGAGCCGCCATCATCCTTACCAGCGTCGGGCTCGTCTTTCTTACAAGCGTCGGGCTCCTCTGGGCCGCGCCGCAGTTGCCGCTCGAACCCAAGCATGACTCGGGACAAGGCGTTACCGGCGCTTTCGAAGGATGGTACCAGAATCCGGACGGAACTTTTAATATCCTGGTCGGCTACTACAATCGAAATCTGAAACAGGATCTCGATATTCCGGTAGGGCCGAATAATAAGGTCGAACCCGGCGGACCCGATCAAGGCCAGCCCACTCACTTCCTGCCGGGCCGCCAGTGGGGCGTATTCACGATCAAGGTGCCCAAGGATTTCGGTGATAAGAAACTGGTCTGGTCCATCACCGTGAATGGCAAGACGAATACAATTCCGGTAGACATCGATCCTCTGTGGGTGGTGGCGCCTTTCGTCGATGCGGAAGAAAATACTCCGCCAGTAATCAGCTTTGATGAGGGCGCGTCCACATTGCAAGGCCCTCCGCACGGGATCGCCAAATTGCTAACAGCTAGCGTGGGCGAACCGCTCCCGCTCACCGTCTGGGTATCCGACGACGCCAAGATACCGGTGGGCGCGCTGAATGCCCCTAAGACTCCCGCCGCGGTCCTCACCTGGACCAAGTTTCGCGGGCCTGGCACAGTGACATTCGAAAAGAACAAACCTCCGGCCGAAAAAATGGAATGGAAAGCTCCGCCGCCCGCGAACTTTATGGGCAAGGCAACCACCAATGCTACGTTCAGCGAGCCCGGCGACTACATCCTCGAGGTGGCCGCTAACGACTGGTCGGGTGAAGGCGGGCGCGGGTTCCAGTGCTGCTGGACCACAGCTCAGGTGAAGGTCACGGTTAAGGCGAAGTAGTCAACTTCTTCAAATAGATCACTGCTTTTTCAAATAGGCCACGGCGCCGCGAATATCCGCGATCCGTTCGCGCTGATTTTCCGCCTCCCGCTCGATGTTGAGAGGGCCTTCGAAACCGATTTCCCGTAGTTTTTCAATAAAGCGCGGAATTCCGACAGCGCCGTGTCCCAGGGGCCGTTCTATTCCGAGCGCATGCTGGCTGTCGCGCGGCGGCCAATCGCCATCCTTCACATGAACCGATAAAACCAGTGGCGCGAGGGTGCTCAAGGCTTCGATTGGATCGCCTGTACCGTAAAGAATCAGGTTGGCGGGATCGAAGTTAATGCCGATATTCGGTTTGCCGACGTCTTTGAGGAAGCGCTGCAGCACGTGCGCCGCTTCTTGACCGGTCTCGAGCGCGAACGTCTGCCCGTGGCGGGCTGCATAATCGGCAACTCGCCGCACCAGGTCGCGAACGGCAGTGTAGTCGGGATGCGTGGTGTCTTCGGGAATGAATCCGACGTGGGTGGCGATGCTGGCCACTCCGAGCGCTGCCGCAAAATCGCTGACGTCATAGGTGCGGCGTTCGCGCGCGTCGCGGGTGTCATGCGGGATGAATCCAACGGTGCGCTGAACGGTGGGGATATCGGCGTAGTCTTCGCCGTCATAAGCCGCAAATACGGTTACCAGAGCGAAACCCGCCCGCTCCAGCGCGGATTTCCATTCGCGCGCCAGGTCGACATTCAACACAAGATTGCCTGGAACCCCCAACTGTCCGCATCGCACGCCCAAGGACACAATCTCTTCCAGAGTGTCGCGGCCGGCCCAGAACATTACTCCCACTTCGCGCTCGGTTAGAGTTCGCACCGGATCTTCACTCCGTTCTGCTTTCGTGCTTCTAAGATGCAGAGCGCCAGCGCAACCGCATCGGCCGATTCCTCGGGCGGGCATAAGCCGGGGCTCTCGCCACGCCGGCAACAATCCAGGAAATATTCGATCTCGGAGCGGTAGCCATCCTGCTCTCCCAGGGCGAGCATCTCGGTTTCGCCATCGGCGCGGTATAGGGTTGGCGCGCGCCCCATCGAACTATACTCCAGCGTGCCTTTTTCGGCGACCACCGTGTACTCCATCGAAAACGGGTAGGACTTGGGATGGTGCCATCCGCCGGTTATGACCGCCGTCAGGCCGCTGCCGTAAAGAAGCTCCGCCGTGATTACATCGACGCCATCGGCGAGCGCTTCATACCCGGTGGCCGATATTGTCTCCGGCTTGCCGAACAGGTGCAGGCACAGATCCATATCGTGGATGAGCAGGTCGAACACGCCTCCGCCGCTCTGCTTGGGATCGGTGAGCCAGGCACCCCAAGCAGGCGCTCCGCAGCGTCGCCGGAACATCGCCGAGAGCGGCGCGCCGATCCGGCCAGAGGACAGAATCTCCCGTAACGCGATGTACATCGGAAAGAAGCGAAGCACTTGGGCCACCATCAGCACGCGCTTCAGCTTCCTGGCTGCGGCGATCATTTGCCGCGCCGACGCCACGTCCAGCGCCATCGGCTTTTCCACCAGCACATGTTTGCCGGCTTGCAGGGCTTCGAGCGCGACCGGGGCATGCAGATTGGTGGGTAGACAAATGTCGACCGCGTCGACGCCTGGGTCGGCGATCATCTTGGCGATGTCGGATTCGGCCGCAACCTCGACATCGGGAAGGTCGTGCAGGGCTTCGAGATGCGTCCTTCCCATGAATCCCCGGCCGAGCACCCCCACGCGCATAATATTAGGGACAGTATACTCAAACCCCGGTTTTGGCGCGGTCGAAATCGGTATTTGAGTGTACTGTCCCTAATTATGGTGGTGCTGGCATCCAACTCGCCCCGGCGCCGGGAAATCCTAACGGCCGCGGGCATTCCTTTCATAATCCGGGCCCCCGGCATCGCCGAGGAACGCCGGCCCGGTGAAGGCCCGCTCGACTATGTCCGCCGGCTGGCAGAAGAAAAAGCCTTTGCGATTCCGATCGCTCCCGGTGAAATCGTCCTGGCCGCCGACACGGTCGTCGTGTTCCAGGAACATATCCTCGAAAAGCCGCGTGACCAGGCCGACGCCCTGCGCATGCTGCGCTTACTATCCGGACAGGAGCACCAGGTCATCACCGGCATCTGCCTTCGCACAGCCGAGACAAAAGTGATCGATACCGCAGTCACTAAAGTGCGGTTCGTCCCGTTAACTGAAGACGAACTAAAGGACTACGCAGCTAGTGGCGAACCCATGGACAAGGCTGGCGCCTACGCCATCCAGGGCCGCGCGTCCAAGTTCATCGATCGAGTCGAGGGTTGTTACTTTAACGTGGTCGGGCTCCCGATCGCCTTAGTCTATTCCCATCTGAAAAAACTGTATAAGCAATAGTCCTATTTCGCGCCCCGCTGGATCTATGTTATCTATAGACAAGGCGCTTCCCGCGCGCGTCTCGGGGTTTCGAGATCAGATGAAATTTATTCAATCCATTATATTTAGTACTGTCTTCATTGCGGCCGCGCAATATCTGGAAGCTCAGACACAATTCAATCCGTTGCCATCGCGGATCGTCGGACAGGCCGTCTTGCAACAGGCGGGGACCATTACGGCCACGGCCGTCAATCTGGTGGAAGGCCGGGAATTCGACGAGCCCCAGGCTGTGGCGCTGGATACTTCCGTTAGCCCACCAATCCTTTATGTGGCGGATGCTTTCAACAATCGCGTCCTGGCCTGGAAGAACGCCAGTGGCTTTACCAAAAACGCGCCCATGGCCGACCTGGTGATCGGGCAGCGGGATTTCCTTTCTACCGGTCCGCAAGGTCCCGCCGTGAGCGGCTCTACCTTGAGCACCGGATTATTTCAACCGGTCGGGTTAACGGTGGATTCGAGCGGTAACCTGTACGTCGCCGATGCCGGAAACAACCGCATCCTCCGATATCCGGCGCCGTTTTCACAGACCGGCTCGCTGCTGGCCGTCGATCTCATCCTCGGCCAAGTGGATTACAACGGCGGCTCGCCTAACCAAGGCCAGACCGTGCCCAGCGCAACCACGCTTTCGCTCACATCCAGCGGCGGATCCCTCAGGGCCGGCCTCGCCTTCGATGCGCAGGGCAACCTTTGGGCATCCGATCCCGGCAATAATCGCGTATTGCGTTATCCGGCCAGCAAGTTTGCGAGCGGCGCCGCCAACGACCCGGCCGCGGACCTCGTACTGGGGCACAGCGATTTCGTAACTGTGACTCTCCCAATGACGCTGGATCCCACTCAGAAGAATTATCTGGTGCAACCTTCGGGACTGGCGTTCGATCCGAAGGGGCGCCTGTTCGTGGTCGACGATGTCGACCGGGTGGTGGTCTATGTTCCGCCTTTTGCGAGCGGGCAACTGGCTTCGCGCGTGATGGGCGTTGTACCGCCCACGCAGGCGCAACCCACGCCCCCGGCGATCAGCGCCAGCACGCTGGGGTTCGTCGACAGCAACGGCGCTCATCCCCCGCAAGGCGTGTACTTTGTCGGCAGCAATCCCTATGTTGCCGATACCGGATACTCGAGAATTTTGGGATATGCCCCGTTTGACCAGTGGGCGCCGGAGAGTACCGCCTTTTCTCCGCCAGCCAACATAGTAATCGGCCAGCCCGACTTTTTTAGCGGGCAGCCCAATCGAAATCAAGCCAGCGCCAATTCGAACAGTCTAAATCAACCGATTACGGGAACATTTGCGGGCACGGATATGTTCGTCGCCGACTCCGCCAACAATCGCATCCTGGTGTTTCCGCAGCAGACGGGCGGGACCTTTAGCACTGCCAGCCGCCTCTTAGGCCAGGATGATTTCTTTTACAACTCGGTCAATCTGATCGAGGGCCGGGAGTTCGGATTCGTATCGGGTGGCAGCGCGGTGATCGACGGGACCTCGACTCCGCCGCATCTCTACGTTGCGGATCCTCTGAACAATCGGGTGCTCGGTTTTATGGATTACCGGAAAGTGAACGCCGGAGTGACGGCCGATTTGGTGATCGGGCAACCGGATTTCTTGACCGCGCTGGTAAACTGGCCAACTAACAATTTAACGCAGGCCAACAATCAGGGATTGTGTTCTCCGGAAGGCTTGGCCATCGACGCTAACAGCAATCTTTACGTAGCGGATGGTTGCAACGGGCGCGTGCTCCGTTTTCCAGCCCCTTTCGTCCAGGCGCCCACCGGCGCGCCGCCGCAGGCCAACCTGGTTCTGGGACAGCCGAGCTTTTACGGGCAGCCTATCAAGGACCTCAGCCAGTCGACCCTGTCCAGCGCGTATGGCGTGACTTTCGATAACGAAGGCGACCTGGTGGTGTCGGACGTTTCCTCGAACCGTGTCCTGTTCTTCAAGAAACCAGCCGGCGGTGATTTTCAATCCGGCGTGCCGGCCACCAGTGTCATTGGCCAAACGAATTTCAACTCCGGGGTCAACACTACTCTCAGCTCACCGCACGGTATAACAATCGACGCCGACGATCAATTGTACGTTGCCGACACCGGCCATAACCGCGTCGCGATTTTCCCGAACGTCCCGGTCTCCGGTAACAATCCGCCGCTGCTGTTCTCGATCACCGGGCTAAACACTCCCTATGATGTCTTTGTCGATCTGAACACCGATGGAATCTGGGTGACCGACACCAATAACAATCAAGTCCTGCGCTATCCGAAATATTCGACGGTCATCAACAATCCCACTGCCAATGGCGTGATCAACCCGGTCTTCGGCCCCCTTTCCGTGGCTGTCGATCCGTTCAGCAATCCGGTGGTGGTCGAAGGCGGGATCAACCGGGTGTCGTTCTACTATCCGGCCATCGACTACACCAGTTCGGCCGGCGGCGTTGCCGGGCGGCTTTCTGGAAACGCGGCCAATTACTTCCAGCGCTTCTCTCCCGGAATGCTCTCCAGTATTTTCGCGTTTCCAGGGCAGAGCTTCGGCAGCCAGACCGCCGTCAATAGCAGCATCCCGGTACCGACCACACTGGGGGGCATCCAGGTTACCGTAGCCGGCATTCCAGCGCCGCTGCTGTATGTTTCGCCCAGCCAGATCAACTTCCAAGTGCCCGGAGCCACTCCGGTGGGCGGTCTGGAGGAAATCCAAGTCCTTATACCTTCGACTGGCCAAGTGCTCGCAAGCTGGCTGTTCCGGATCGACGCCGTTTCTCCCGGCTTATTCACGGCCGACGCCTCGGGTACCGGCCAGGTGGCCGCGTTGAATCAGGACAATTCAGTCAATAACGGGAGCCATCCGGCCAAAGCGGGCACCTATATTTCTCTCTTCGGCACCGGTCAGGGCGTGGTCAGCGGAATGCCGCCCGATGGAGAACCAGCGCCGTCAGGGACGCTTATAAACGCTCCGGTTCCCAACGTGTTCATCAATGGGTTCCAGGTGCCCAGCAGCGGCGTTCAGTTCTCCGGCCTGGCGCCAGGTTTCGTGGGACTGTGGCAGATCAACGCCATGATTCCAGCCAACGTGCCTCCCGGCGACGTCAGTGTGTTTATCGAGGCGGACGGTATTCCCAGCTCCTTGGATGCAACCGGCACCATACGGCGGCTGACGACCATTAACGTTACCCCGTAGTCAACCGGGAACCTATCACCACCCGAAAGTCATTGTATACTCGGCTCTACAAGAGCCTGGTATGAAAAAAGCTATCGCTATTTCAATGTTGCTCGGCGTAGTCGCCAGCATCGGCATCGCGCAACCGATCGTGATCAGGACCACCACCCTGCTGGATGGTAAGGGGGGCGTCCTCAAGAATAAGGAAATCGTCATTGAAGGCAGCCGGATCTTGCGAGTCGCCGACGCGCGCAGCAACGCGTCCTACGACCTAAGCGGACTGACTGTAATGCCGGGCTGGATCGACACGCATACTCATCCAGGCTGGTACTTCAATCGTGAGAATCGGCTGGAGGAGGGCGGGCCTGGTAGCATCGAAACCCCGGCGGCAAGGGCGCTCTACGCGGAAGCCAATGTGTATGCCACGTTGATGGGCGGCTTCACAACCATCCAGAGCGTGGGCCAGGAGGTGGATAAAGACCTGCGCGATTTGATAAATCGCGGCTTGCTGCCTGGTCCGCGCATTCTTACTTCCCTGCGGGCGGTTACCGTAGAGACCGGAACTCCGGACCAGATTCGCGCCTATGTCGACAAGATGAAGGCGGATGGCGCCGACGTGATCAAGCTGTTCGCCACCGCCAGCATCCGCGATGGCGGGAAACAGACCATGAGCGATGAGCAGATAAGGGCGACCTGCGGCGAAGCGACTAAGCTGGGCCTGCGATCCGTAGTGCACGCTCACGCGCCGGGCGGTGCGCGGGCCGCGGTGCTGGCCGGCTGCACTTCCATCGAGCACGGCGCTTTCTTAGACGACGCGACCTTGCAGCTCATGGCCGAACACGGAGTCTATTTCGATCCGAATTTCCTGGTGCTGCACAACTACCTGGATAACAAGGCCAAGTTTCTCGGCATCGGAAACTACAACGAAGAAGGGTTCGCCTATATGCAGAAAGGCATTCCCATGATGGCCGACGTCATGAAGCGCGCGCGGGCGCATCACTTGAAAATCGTGTTCGGCACCGACGCCGTGGCCGGCTCGCATGGCCGAAACGCCGAGGAGTTCATTTACCGCGTGCGCGATGGTGGCCAACCCGCCATGGAAGCAATCATAGGCGCAACGTCGCTCGCGGCCCAGGCATTGCGGCTAGGCGACAAAATCGGCAGCATAGCGGAAGGAATGGAAGCTGACCTGGTGGCCGTGGCCGGCAATCCGCTGGAGGACATTACCGCCGTCCGCAATGTGGTCTTCGTCATGAAAGGCGGCAAAATCTACAAGAACACGGCGCGATCGAGCCCTATCCGCATCACCAAGACGCAATAGCCATATTTCTTAGGAGGCCAAGCAGCCATGACGCGACTACGTAACTCTCTCCTGATCTTTTTCTGCCTGCAGGCTGTGCCCGCTCTTGCGCAGACCACCATTGGCAGCGGCACCTGCAATTCTTCGGCTTTAAGCGGGACTTATGAATTTATCCTGAGTGGCCGGCAAGTCACGTCTTCTGGAGCCACGTCGAAGCTGTTTCAGGCGGTTGGAACTGCCGTGTTCGACGGGCTCAGCGCGGTTAAGTTTACGATGACAGCCAACACGGTCACTGGCAGCCAGTCTTTCGGAGCGGCGCTGGTATATTCAGGATCTTACAGCCTGCAATCGAACTGCGTGGGATCGATCAGCATTACCACCGGAGACACCGCTACCTTCACGCTGGAGTCTTATAACGAAGGCAAGGCATTCGCGCTAATCGGGTCGGACGCCACGTACGCCTACAACGGCAGCGGCAACGTGCAGCCCTCCACCTGTCCGGCAACATTATCGGGCGTGCACGAATTCAGCGCTAACGGGAGCAGTCTTTCCGGCGCCACCGTGACGGGCGTCCTGGAGGTAGCCGGGATACTAAGTTTCGACGGGCAAGGCAATCTGACCGCCAACTGGACCCAGGTGGCCAACCTCGCCACCACTAATGTCACGGCCACGGGAACCTATACGGTGAACTCCACCTGCGGGGCCTCGGCCACCGTTACCGACTCTGAAAATAATAAATACGCGGTCTCGATCAGCATCTATTCGACAGCGCCGGATTTCGCCATTGCCGTGTCCAGTCCGCAATTGATTTTCGACGGATCTGGTTCGGCGGCCCAAGCCACTACCGGGGCAACGTGCTCGGCCGCGACTTTGAATGGGACCTATGAGCTTACCCTCAGCGGGCGGCTGGCGCCCGGTGGAATCCCCACGAAAATTCTGGTGTCGGACGGTGCGGCCACGTTTGACGGGCAAAGCAACGTCACCTTCAGCCTGACCTCCAACGCCGTCAATGCCAGCCAGGCTTTCGGAACGCAGCTGCTGTACTCGGGCACATACACTCTTCAGCCCAACTGCCAGGGCACGATCAGCATCACCAGCGGAGACACCGCGACCTTCACGCTGGTTGCTTATTCGGTGAACGCCACCAACCAACAGGCCAGGTCTTTCACGCTGGTAGGCACCGATGCAAACTACGCGTACAGCGGAAGCGGCAACGTCCAACCGAGCGCCTGCGCGGTCAGCACGCTTTCAGGCGCGTGGCCATTCAGCGGCACCGGCAACTCGCTTTCAGGGTCGTCGATTACGGGAGTGGTCGATATCGCGGGCGTATTGCAGTTCGATGGACAAGGTAATGTGACCGCCGATTGGACCCAGGCGTCGAATATGCCGTCGGCGAATGTAACAGCAACCGGGACCTATTCGGTTACCTCGGCGTGCCTGGGCTCAATGTCGCTTACCGATACGGCCAATAACAAGTACTCGGGGGCACTATCGATGATTGGGGCGGCTGCGGGCAACTTTGAATGGGTCTCCGCCAACCCGCAGCTGCTGGTTGCGTTCGCCGGGCGCGCGGCGTCCGTCAATCCCGGTGAAGCAGTGGTGAATGCCGGGAGTTTCCTGCCCAACGAGACGCCGGCCGGCAGCGTATTTTCGATTTTCGGCGTGAATATGGCGACCGGGACCAGCGAGCCAACTTCGGTCCCGCTGCCCACGACGCTTCTTACCACCACGGTGACCGTCAACACCGAACCGGCGCCGCTGTTTTACGTGGCGGCCGGCCAGATCAACGCGCAGATGCCCGAGGATATCGAGCCCGGCGTGGCGACTGTGATCGTAAAGAATGGCGCCTCCACCAGCAACGCCGTGGCGGTCATCATCCCGGCCACGGGAACGCCGGGCGTCGTGGTGTACGGGAATAATCGCGCGGTGGTGGTGAACCAGGATGGCAGCGTGAATTCTCCCACTTCGCCAGCCAAGGTTGGCGATACTTTGGTGGCGTATTTCACGGGGGGCGGCCCGGTGAACGCCGCGGGCACGCTCGTTACAGGCGCTCCCACGCCGGCCGGCCTGTCGCCAGTCTCGGGAGATAATACCGTTAAAGTGAGCGGGGTGCAAGCGACGGTTAACTACGTGGGCTTAACGCCGGGTTCTATCGGACTATATCAGGCGAATTTTGTAGTTCCGAAGGTGGGGGCCGGCGATCATCCGCTGGTTATTACGATAGCGGGACAGAACTCGAATAATCCGTTAATTGCGGTGTCCAATTAGGGTAACAAATTACTTGGCTCACCTGAGTTCGGGGTGTATAGTTGGATCATGGAAACGGTCAACTCCAATCTTCCCAGTGGCTTGATGAACTCAGAAGTCCGCTTGGTTCATGACGCACGGAATCCGTTATGCGATGCACCACGGCACGATCAACAAAATGACGGGCACGGTCGAAGCGGACGAAACCTTTATCGGCGGTAAAGCGCGGTTCATGCACAAGGACCAACGAGCACGAAAGATCCACGGCACCGGCGCAATGGGCAAAGCGATTGTATTCGGTCTGCTGAAACGCGAGACCGGGAAGGTTCGCGCCGCTGTCGTCGAGACGCGCAAGCGGCATCATCTTCAGGCTGAGATTCGCAGCAATGTAGCAGAAGGAGTGGCGCTGTACACTGACGCGCTTCATTCCTACGATGGATTGGACCCGGACTACGCCCATAAAGTTATCGACCGTGCGGAGGCCTACGTTGACGGAGCAGTGCATACCAACAAGCTCGAAAATTTCTGAAGTCTGTTGAAGCGTTCCATCAATGGCACGTATGTTAGCATCGAACCGTTTCATCTCTTCAGATACCTTGACGAACAATCATTCCGCTACAATGAGCGGAAACTAACCGACAGGGAGCGTTTTGAGCGAGTGCTAGGGTCAGTAGCAGGAAAAGCGTTTGACATGGGACAATCTGACCTGTCAGGAGGCCGGGTGATGGCAGAGCAAAAGCAAAACGACAAGGTCGAGGAAGAAAGAAAACTGGAGCTCAAAAAAACGGCTGAATATTCGACGATTTAAGAAACTGCTCAAACAAGTCATCAAAGCGCCTCCAATGTCACCGCGTTCGATTGTGCCCAGCCGCACAAAAATGCCAAAGTAATTGATCTGCGGGTGGTTGAAGATAACGACATAACTGCGTTTCATGGTTTCCACGCGGATCGTGGTACGTAATGAATCCAAACATATACACGAGTAATCTCCCATCGGCGATGTCTTTGACGTCGCGTTCGGTGAGGGGCGGCGTCAAACGCGTCGCAAAATCAGGACTAACCGTGGTTAAATCGATGGGCAGAGATTTCCGTGCGGTCGTTTTCCAAGAGGTATATGAATGTTCTTCCTCTTCCGGTGACATCGGGGCGTGAAGAAGGACATCAGAGGCCATTACTACATCCTCCGCGTTGGGCAAAGGGCCAGTGTTAGCAGCCGTGATATTTAGGGCGATTGGCTCACCGATATGGGGCGGAAAACCTTTCGCAGGAACGAAGCTGACGAATTGAACCAGAGTAGCAACGGCACTCGCACCAATCGTTTGATAAAATCCGATGCAACTAAGTACAAGACTTAAGAGCGCAAGAAAAACCACTCGCCCTAAAGCATTCGGTCTAGTTGGTGAAGGAGCGGAACGCATCATTGGCAGCTTAACTCCGAGAAATTGTAGTAGTTGAGCGATGCTTCCAATCGAACTCGTCGCAGCAAATAGGAACAGCCATGCTTCCTTGGACATGGCACGATGATAACAAGGAGGCTTGATGTCGGAGCAGATTAAGAACCTCAATCGTCGAGTTTCCAATCTTGAAAGGGCAATTCATAGGTTAGAATCTATCTGCTCCCCAAGGAAGCAAAATCAGGCAGGCATAAGCCCACAGGCCGCATCCGGCCAAGAAGGCAGCAGCGCTCCAGGGGAGATTCCTAGTATTCTTCCAACCCCAGCGCACACCAATAATCCCCAGAAATCCGGAGATAAGCCCTCGCCAAGGCGGAAGTTCAGAACAAGGGTATGGCGGCAGATAAAGAGAATGTTCCTGAAGAGAGACCGCTTGGAGAGAGTGGGAATATTGTTCGGTATTATTTATGCAGTTACCACTCTCCTTCAATGGCGGGACCTGCGCCATAACTTTGAAGTCGAACAGAGAGCGTGGTTGAAAGTAACATTCGGATGGCCAATTAAACCCACGTCCATAGTTCTTGCACATATTGAGAATGTTGGTAAGAGCCCGGCGTTCGATACCATGTCTGAATTTGTCTTTACCGTGCTCGACAAAAACACGCCACCACCATTTCACTTTATCGGGGCACATACTTTTACGATTGTGCCTTCGGTATTTTTCCCTGGACAGCCAATGACAGTACAATCGGTTTGTCTGGAGATAAACGGCCTTTGCAGAACTCTCTCGAAATCACCCCTGAGCAATGGATGAGCCTTGAAGAGGGCAGAACGTATCTCGTCACTTTTGGAGTAGTTACGTATCGTGATCAATTTGGTGCGCATTGGGCTCGGGTTTGTGATTGGAAAAGCTACTATGCTCTTGCCTCCGATATTGGAGGATTTAGAAGCCGCGCATGTGTAATTTATAACCGGGTTGGCGATGGGGCTGCTCCGGAACTGGGGGCCAACATTACCGAGCAGAAGAATGAAAGCGATGCCATAGACCAACGCTATCGCAGGGAGTACGAAAGACGAAAACGCGAGGAATTGATTAAGTGAACCGGCCTGTCGACGCAATCCCAGCACGGACTGGTGAGCCAAGTAAGTTGATGCCCAAATTAGGGCCGGGCGTTCTATCTGGCAGTCAGGGGATAAAGCAGGCGATAAGCCCGCATGCCGAGTTCGTTTGGCTTGAACGGCTTAAGCACGAAATCGTCGGCCCCGTAGCCAAAACTGCGGGCCAGGGCCTCCTCACTGTCGTTGCCGGTTAGCACGATGACCGGTATTTCGCGGAGTCTGGTCTCCATTTTCAACGCTTGGAGAATGTCGAAGCCGTTGAGGCCGGCCATGCCGAGATCGAGGATGACCAGATCATAAGTGGCGGCGTGCAGCCGTTCCATCGCGCTAGCGCCGTCAGTTACGTTTTCGCTGGAAATGGCGTAGCGGTTTAGCGCAAGATCGACCAGCGCGGGGATGTCGGGGTCATCGTCCACGATCAGGGCCGACGGTTTGCGGGCCCGCCATTTGCACCAGCCCGCAACGGGGCTGGCTGCCTCGGAAAGACGGGAAAGGATTTCGGAATTCTCAAAAAGCGGCCGTTGTGGCTGCAACATACTGTTCTCTTAACGGCGATTTAAGCGTTTTCGATAGTCGAAGCCAGGATGAGTTGACGCGAGAACTGCGGCAGACGGTGCGCGGAAATCAACTTATCCACGCGCTTGACCAGATCCAATGATTTGAATGGCTTAACGACGTAATCGTTCGCTCCGCATTCGAATCCCCGCGCGATGTCGCTTCTCTCGCCCCGAGCGGTTAGCAGGAGAACCGGTATTCGCTTAGTGACCCGGTTCCGGCGAAGCCGGGTAAGAACCTCGAAACCATCCAAATCGAGCATATTTACGTCCAGGATGATGGCGTCCGGCGGCCGGCGCTGAACCGTCACCAGCGCTTCTTCTCCGCTGCGGGCTATATCGCAGTCCATGTCGAGCCGTTCGAACGTCGCCGAGACAATGGCCACTATATCGGGATCATCGTCCGCAATCAACACACGCGGGCGGATCTTCTTCGGATCAGCCGGGTCCGAGGCTGCGGATTGTGGCGCCGCTTTCGCTATCAGCCGATATAAACGGATTAGGACTTCTTCGGCGTCCCAAGGAGCAACGAGAAAATCGTACGAGCGGGCGCTCAGATTGTAAAGCGATTGCAGCGATGACCGGGAGCGAATGAAGATTGCCGGAACGGACAGATCCGGCCCACGCAGAGCCGCCGGAACCGAGCCGGCACACTCATTGATGACGAGCGCGTCATAGCCGGTCTGCACTTCCATGGAACCGCCGCTGACCGGCTCGAGCAAAACGTCGACAGCCAAGCGCTCCGCGACGCTCCGGATCCGGTGGGCTTCTTCCTCCGCAAAATTTAGCAGGCCGATCCGCAGACCCCGCAGGCCATAAATTACTTCAGACGGGAGTTTCGGCTTATTGCGGGCCGCCGTACTGAACCTGCGCCGGGCGATTTCAATGGCGGTTTCGATCTCATCGTGAGCGGGGCTTGCCAGGTTCAGCAGGCTCTCAATTTTACGCGCCTGTTCGGATATTTCGGGAAAGCCTAAGGTCCCGGCCAGCCCGGCCCACCTGTGCAAAATCCTCTCAATCATCTCGCTGGCGCAGCCCGGATCTGAATTGATATCCTTCAGCATCCTGCGGCATTGCTCCAGTCCTTCTGCCAGGAAATTGTTTCTGATCTCGGCTAGCAGATCGCGGCTGTCACGCGGGGCATTGACCTTACCGTCTCGGGCGAGATGCAGGTAGCGCCCCACCTGTCGCGCGAATGAAGCCGTGTCGATGGGCTTCGCGATGTTCCCGGTGCATCCGGCCACGCGGGCTTTTTCGAGATCAGATGGATCGGTATAGGCGGTCAGCGCGATGATAGGCGTGACGGCCAGCAAGGGATCCAGCCGCAGCAATCGCGTTAACTCCAGACCGTCCATGCCGGGAAGCTGAAGATCCATCAAAATCAGGTCCGCGGAGAACGAGCGTAGTGCTTCCAACGCCACTTCGGCGCTTCGGGCGGTCTGGACCGTATGTCCAGCTTCCTCCAGCAGGAAGCCAACCAGTTTCGATTGCAGCTCGTTGTCTTCGACGACCAGGATCTGAATGCCCGCCATGGTTCTGCCCTAACTCATCGGCCAGATCGCGGCGCGTATGGCGCGGATTTCGAACGGGCTGGTTTAAACTCGCCGGGCCGAGATCCCCGCGCGTGAAATGATACCCCGGAGGACCATGAACAGCAGCGCGCAGATCGCCGTGAAACTCAAGTACCGGCACAACCGCAGTTCCCAGCCCCCGTTATATTCGAGCTGAATCTCGCAGGGTCCGGAACATTCGGGCTGGAGCCACAAAAGGCCCAGACCATCGCGCCGCACATTCACGGTTCGGTTACCTGCCTTGGCATGCCAGCCCGGATGGTAGGACACTTGAACCGAAATCGCTTGTCCTGGAGCGGCATTTGTACGGATCCGAATGTTGTTCAATCCTGCCCACTGGAGTTCGGCGGGCGGAAGCGCCGGATCATCCAACGCGGCAACATATTTCTCGATCTCATCGACATCGCCGGGCCCAGCGGGAGGGCGGCTGACAATAGCCATTTCGCTCACGACGTGCGCCAGCGAACTGGTCCGCTGCGGAACCCGGTAAATCGTCACATCGTCTTCACGCCAAAGCAGCGGCAGAAGGCCCTCGAACTTATCCGGATGCTGGAACGGCTTCCAATACTCCTGACTGCGCGGACCGCTCACGGCGATAGCGCCGACACCATAGGCCTTCAGCCAATCGAGGGAAACGCGAGCATCCTGCTGAGAAGTTTCGCCACCGCTATACATTGCCGCGAGACCCCGCTGTTGAACCTGATTGTAGGCTTGGCTCCAGGAACTTCCGGAAAACTGCCAGACGCCGGCAAAATCGTCGGCCCATTGCGCGATCGATCCGGGCAGCATGACGCGGACGCCCGGCAGGTTCTGGCCGACCCAGGCCGACGTACGATATTCGATGGTCGGAGTAACGTCGGCGGCCCGAAGAATGTTCTTCGCGAACTGGCGATGACTGACGATCTGCTCGCCTGCAAGTCCGAAGAACAACAACAGCAGGCCGGTTTTCAGAGCGGGCGAAGCCTTTTGAAAGAGCGTCCGCAACCCGAACACCAGGACCAGGGCCAAGGCCAGCTCCATCTCCAGCTTGTAGCGGCCGGGTTGCGCCAAGAACTGGCGGTGAAGATAGGCGGCGATCACCGTGACGCTGCTCGTTAGATAGGCGAAGAGCGCGAAGAAACGCAGTCTCCAATCCGTGGTCCAATGCGGCAGGACTTGCCACAAGACGACCCACCCCACCAGCACGAGCGCTAAAGCGGTAACCGACCCCGCGGTCCAGCCGCCCTCGGCGTTCGACGACGCTCGGCGAATCGCCAGCAGCATGGAGGGTGGGAGAAATGGCGCCACGATCGCGTAGGCGAACAGGCCGATGGAGACGATGAGCATTGTATTGCGGCCATAGTCCCGCGGAGGAAAAACGGCGATGATGCACACTGCGGCCGTGATCACCTCGATGGGCGCGAAATCGCTCGCCAAAGCCATTAATGCAATCAAAAGCACCAGAATGGCGTAGTAAGCGGGCCGCCTTCTCCGAATGGCAAACGCCAGAAAGAGAATGACCATCGGCAAGAGAGCGAGTGCGGTCAAGTGAGGCGTGTCATCCCAGACGGCGACGAGGTACAGGCGGCGGGCATCCCAAAAATGCCGCCATGCGAACTCCGCGTCCGGCACGATTATCTGTGTCGGGGAGACGAGGGAATAGAAAAGCGCCGCCAGAAAACTGCAGCCTGGAGCGCGCGTCATCAGCCAAGCCATAAGAAAAAGGCTGAGGGGCGCCAGACAGTAAACGCACGCGGTGATAGATTGCAAGGCCAGCTCGTGCGGGATGCCTCGGATCCAGGACCACGCTGAAATCAGAAAAGGGATGAGAGGCGCGTAGGTAAATTCAAATGGTATTCCGGAGTCCCAGAACGGCCACCAGTTCGAATGCAGCCAACTGTCGCCGGCATGCTTGGCGATGGCCACCCAGAACCCCTGCATGGAGTTCATATGAGCCGCCGGGGCGGTGAACAGCTCACGGCATATGTAGAAGTTGATCGATAGAATAACCGCCGCATAAATGACCGCGGAGAATATCTGGCGGCCGGTGAGCGGCTTGTCAATGCGATCGAACTCTGCGATTGAGGAGCCAGTTAGCATGGGGGCGGACCATGCGATTATAAACGTTCAGGTTGCGCGTGCGCTCATCGACCGCGCGCGAAAATCGCGGCCAGCTCCTGCGGCGCAACGACTTCTAACTGGGCATAGGTGCAGTCGCGCGGATTCTTGTCGGCGCGCCACCGTCGAAAATGCGCCATGTGCCGGAAGCGGTCGCCTTGCATATGCTCATAAGCGACCTCCACCACCAGTTCGGGCCGCAGCGGCTCCCACGATAGGTCTTTGCCTTGGCTCCAACGGCTCTGCCCGCCCGGCATGCGATGTCCGGCCTCCGCGTTTGCCGGTTCGGACCCGGCCCATTGCTTCCAAGGGTGATTGGCTAAGGCATCTTCGCGATAAGGCGCGAGAAACCCCACCAGTTCGCGGCGTTTTTCGGCCGTGAAACTGGCGCAGACGCCGACGTGCTGCAGTGCGCCTGAATCGTCGAAAAGCCCGAGCAGCAGCGAGCCGACGGCGGTGCGCTCGCTCTTCTTGTACCAACGAAATCCGGCGACCACGCAGTCGCAATCGCGTTCGTGTTTGACCTTGAGCATCACGCGCTTGTTGGGCTCGTAGATCCCCGAGATCGGCTTGGCGATGACGCCGTCGAGGCCGGCGCCCTCGAAGCGGCGAAACCAATCGGACGCTACGCTCGATTCGCGAGTCGCGGGCGTCAGATGGATGGGCGGCTGGGCGGATGAGAGCAGGGCTTCCAGCTCCTGGCGGCGCTTTTCGAACGGTTCACCGCACAGATCGCGGTCGCCCACGGCGAGCAGATCGAAGAACACGATAGAGGCCGGAATTTGTTTGGAAAGAAGCTTCACGCGCGAGGCGGCCGGGTGGAGGCGGAGCTGAAGCGAATCAAAATCGAGACCCCCATCCTTCGCGATGACGATTTCGCCGTCGAGCACGCAACGCAGCGGCAACTGGGCCCGCAACGTGTCCACCAGTTCGGGAAAGTAGCGATTGAGCGGCTTTTCATCGCGACTCTGGATCTCGATTTCATCGCGATCGCGGAAGATCAAGGCGCGAAAACCGTCCCACTTCGGCTCGAAGATCCAGGTTCCGGCGGCGGGTAATTCATCGACACGTTTGGCAAGCATGGGCAGCACCGGAGGGTTCACTGGAAGATCCACGCCCCATCTTATACCGTATAATTAGAGGGTCGCCCTCACGTTGAGCGCCTCCGAAGTAAATCATGTTTGATAACTTATCCGATAAGCTGCAGAGGGTTTTCAAGAACCTGCGCGGCGAAGGGAAACTAACTCCTGAAAACATGGAGGCGGCGCTGCGCGAGATTCGCGTAGCTTTGCTCGAGGCGGATGTTCATTTCCGGGTCGTCAAGCAGTTTATCGAGAACATCAAACAAAAGGCCATGGGGGAAGAGGTGCTTACCGCGCTGTCGCCCACGCAGCACGTGGTCAAAATCGTTCGCGACGAGTTGATCAAGACGCTGGGCAGCCATCAATCGAAGCTGCGAATGGCCAATGAGGCGCCCAGCGCGATCATGATTGTTGGGCTGCAAGGCTCGGGCAAGACAACCACCACGGGAAAGCTGGCGCGCTGGCTTTCGAAGAACGGGCATAGCCCATTGATGGTTTCGGTGGACGTATATCGTCCGGCAGCCCGCCAACAGTTGAGCGTCATCGCGCGGGATATCAAACTTCCGATCTACGAAGGAACACCCGAAGAGACCAAACCGGCGGAGCTGGCCAGATCGGCGCGGCGCGATGCCACGCAGACCGGTCGCGATGTTTTGCTGGTGGACACGGCCGGGCGACTGCACATCGACGATCAACTGATGCAGGAGCTGCAAGAACTGAAAGAGCAACTGTCGCCGGCCGAGATCCTGTTCGTAGCCGACGCGATGACCGGGCAAGACGCCGTGAAATCGGCCGATGAGTTTCACAAACGGCTGGGGATCACCGGCGTAATCCTGACCAAGATGGATGGCGACGCTCGCGGCGGCGCGGCGCTGTCGATTCGCTCCATCACCAATCAGCCGCTCAAATTCGTCGGCGTCGGCGAGAAATTCGACGCACTGGAGCCGTTCTATCCGGAGCGCGTGGCCCAGCGGATTCTGGGCATGGGCGACATGCTTTCGCTCATCGAGAAGGTGGAAGAAAACATCGACCAGAAGCAGGCCGAGGAGATGCAGCGCAAGCTGCTGGACGACGAATTCACTCTCGACGATTTTCGCAATCAGCTACGCCAGATCCGCAAGCTAGGGCCGCTCGAATCGATCCTGGGGATGATGCCGAACATTGGACCGATCAAGCAGCTCAAGGACGTGAAAGTGGACGAAAATGAGCTGACCCGGGTAGTGGCCATCATCGACTCGATGACGCCCAAAGAGCGCTCCAATCACATGATCATCAATGGCGCTCGGCGGCGGCGCATCGCCAAAGGCAGCGGGACGACGGTTCAAGAGGTGAACGCGCTGTTGAAACAGTACGCCCAGGCGCGCAAGATGATGAAGAGCCTGAGCGGCGGGGCGGGGATGTTGGGGAAGCGCCTCGGCAAATTCAAGCTGCCAATGTTACAGTAGAAGAGAATGCTAATGATCCGACTGGCGCGATTTGGCGCCAAAAAAAAGCCATCCTATCGCGTGGTGGTGATTGATAAAGAGCGGGCGCGAGACAGCCGTTCGGTGGAGGTGGTGGGTTTCTACAATCCCATCAGCCAGCCGCACGTGGTTAGCCTGAAACACGAACGCATCGAGTTTTGGTTGAAGAACGGCGCGCAGCCTTCGGGAACGGTCAGCCGGCTAATCAAGAACAATCCTGCCCCGGCGCCGGTTTCGGCATAGAAAGCCGACGGGGGCGTCGGCCGCGGTCCAGGGGGACCGCCCCACCTCGACGCAAAGCGTTCAACTGGCCGAATGCCAAGGCCAGGAATACCACATAGGCAGCTATCAAATACGTTGTGAAGACTGAAAGGGCTGGATCGTGGGCGATGGCCTGGTACAGGAACGCGCCCGATACGGTCATCAGCAGGATAGCCGCGAAGAGGGCATACTCGAACATGGCTTCCGCTTTTCGTCTTGGTGCGATCGAGTCCATGTCCCTACGGAGTAATCGGACGAACACCTGGCGCCCGACATAAGGTCAATTGCTGATCGTTACCCAGGAAGGCAGGTTGCCGCCGAATGTTTTTTCGATCGCCGTGTAGAGGGCCAGGACGGCATTGCCGGAGTTCTGGAAGGCGTCCAGCAGCTTAGCCGGCTCGCCATTCGTGGATCGGACGCGTTCCAGCGTGGCATGGGGCTGCATGAACCATTCCACCGGGCTTTGTTGCTGCAGGTTGGAGTTGCTGATGAAGTCGACATAGGCCTGCAGTGTTTTGTCGCGTGTCTCACTAGCCGGGATCAGCTCGATCAAAGCCTCGAATACAACGGACTTCTGATGATAGAAATCGGCCTCGGACTTTTCTTGAGTAGGGGTCCAATCGGCCAGTTCGCTAAGAAAATCCGTGAGCTGCTGCTGCCACTCGCGGGTGGAACGGGCGGCATCGGAAAGCGGCTTGCCGTCTGAACCGAAGCGGAGTTTGTTGGCGTCCAGAAGCAGCCGCTGCGCTTCAGGCGATTGCCAATAGCGTTCAATCTTTGGGGTACTGTCGGCCTTAGCCGGCTCGCCAGCGTTCACTAGCGCCGATCCGCCCAGGTCGTCCTTGCAAACTGTACCCTTCTGGCGAAACTTTTCGAAGGAAGCCTGCGTTTCAGGCGACACCACCTGGCTCAGATCGCCAAGGGAAGCCGAGAATGACCGATCGTCGGCCTGGACTGCTTCCAACAGCCCGTCGAACCGATTCCAGAGAATCTCACGCTGGGCGGGCGTAACATTGGCGGCCTTGATCATGCGCGTGAGGGGCGCTAACTGTGCCGGGGACGTCGCCTGTCCCATGTAGTCGAGCATGAAATTGACGTGCTCTTCCTTGTCGCGTTCTTTGGGGGTGAAGGCGGCGCTGGCTACGGCGCCCAAGGTTTGATAGAAATCCGAAACATCGTACACCAGCGGATCATCGCAGGTGAGCGGGGTGAGCGCGGGCCTGGGAATGTTCTGAAACAGCTCCTTGGCTTTGGCGGCATCGAGCGATAGAAGATCGCGCACCGCGCGGCTTTCGAGCGAAAGAGCGTCCAGCTTCAGATCATAGGCTTGGCTGAGATTGCCGGACCGGGTATCCATCGTACTGCCGGGCACCCCGCGCATGCGCACGGGAAATTTAGCGCTACCGGCTAGTTGGAAGGCCTGTTCCGCCAGGTCAAGCCGGATGTTGCGGTCGGGAACTTTACCGGATTCCACTACGCGCAGTAAGGCGTCGGAGGCGAACTCGGGCGGCGCCGAATGCGCCAGCTCGACGATGGATTGATACGGCTCGGGCAGTTTCGGCGCTTGGGCAAAAAGTGCGGAAGCCAGCAATAGTAGAAAATATCGCCGCATGGTTAGAAGTTCACGATCGACGCGAAGGAGTTGGCGTCCAGGCTCGCGCCGCCCACCAGCGCCCCGTCGATTTCAGGCTGCGCCATGAGGCCGCGTATATTATCGGGCTTGACGCTGCCGCCGTAGAGAATCCGGCAGGCTGCCGCTGCTTCGGATCCAAACTTCTTGCGGATTTGCGCTCGAATACAGCGATGCGCGTCGGCGGCGATTTCGGGCGTGGCCACTTTGCCGGTGCCGATCGCCCATATGGGCTCATAGGCGATTACGATCCGAGAAAACTGCTCGGGGGTCAGGTTGGCGGTTCCGCCCAGGCATTGCGTTTCTAGAACGTGATTGGTCTTGGCGCTCTCGCGCTCGTGCAGTTTCTCTCCAACGCAGTAAATGGGAGTCAAGCCGCTCTCGAGCGCGGCGACAATCTTCTTGTTCCCGGATTCGTCCGTTTCTCCGAAGTACTGGCGGCGCTCGCTGTGGGCGACGATAACCGACTTGGAGCCGGCGGCCTTCAACATGTCCGCCGAGATTTCGCCGGTGTAAGCTCCTTCCTTCGCCCAGAACAGATTTTGTCCCCCGATCTGGATATGGGTGCCATGACAGGCGTCGATGGCCGCCGGAAGGTCGACGAAGGGCGGGCAGATCACGATTTCACAATGGGTCGAATTCGCAACCAGCGGTTTGAATTTGTCGAAGAATGCACGGGTTTCAGTGGGTGTCTTGTACATCTTCCAGTTGGCGGCCATGATGGGGCGTCGCATAAAGGGTTGTAGGGAGTAGGGTGTGGGTTGTGGGAAAGGCTATATGAGCGCGGGCAAAAAACTTGCTCCTTGCGAAATTGTTGTGCCAAAGTTGTCGGCCACCGTTTGGCCGATGTCGGATAACGTGGATCGCAGCCCGAGATTCGATCCCTCCGGCTTTCGGGGTCGATAGGCGAGCAGCGGGACGTACTCGCGACTATGGTCGGTGGAGGGGGTCGTCGGATCGCACCCATGGTCGGCGGTCAGGATCAGAAGATCGTCAGGCGATAGCTTGCCATAGAGCGATGGAAGCCAGCGATCGAATTCCTCCAATGCGGCGGCGTAGCCCTCGACGTCGTTTCGGTGGCCGTAGAGCTGGTCAAAATCAACCAGGTTGACGAACAGGAGACCTTGGTCAAATTCGTCGAGCGCGCCGAGTGTTTTCGCCATACCGTCGGTATTGTTCTTGGTCTTCTCGTGCTCCTGAATGCCGCGGCCCAGAAACACGTCGAAGATTTTTCCGACGCTGAAGACCGGAACGTGCTTCGCTTCGAGCTGATCGAGCAGCATCCCCCGGGGCGGAGGAACAGCGAAATCCTTGCGGTTGGCCGTGCGCGTGAAAGCGCCGGCGGTGCCGATAAAAGGCCGGGCAATGACGCGCCCCACTTCATACGGACCGTGCAGAATTTCGCGGGCGGTCTCGCAGATCTTATAAAGCTCCCACAGAGGGATCACTTCCTCATGCGCGGCCACTTGGAAAACGCTGTCGGCCGAGGTATACACGATCGGGTTGCCGGTGCGCATGTGCTCTTCGCCCAACTGCTTTATAATCTCGGTGCCCGAAGCGGCGCAGTTGCCGAGCGTGCCGCGGCCGATTTTTTCTTCAAACTTCCGCATGATCTCTGGCGGGAAACCGCTGGGGTAAAGTGGAAAGGGTTTGGCCAAGTGAATGCCGGCCATTTCCCAGTGCCCCGTGGTGGTGTCTTTACCCGGCGACGCAAGAGCGCAGCGCCCGAAAGCCGCGGACGGATGTTCGGCGGGAGTGACGTGCGCCAATGGCTTGATATTGCCGAGCCCGAGTCTTTCAAGATTCGGAAGGTGCAGAGTGCGTTGGCGGGCGATGTTGCCGAGCGTATCGCTGCCGGAGTCGCCATAGGCGGCCGCATCGGGCATCTCGCCGATGCCGACGCTATCTAAAACGATCCAAGTAACCCGGCGGAAATTCGCGCTCATTGGCTGATGGCTCTCTTAACCGGACGCGCGCCCGGATGTCCCAAAGCCTCATCAATGCGGTCCGATAACATATCGACGAAGCGATCGGGTAGATAACCGATCATGCGGCTGATTACCTGGCCTTGCTTGCCGAAGATGATGGTGGTCGGAATGGATGAGACTTGCAGCACGCTCTGCAATCCTTCATCGAAATAGACCTTCTGCGGCCACTTCTGCGATTCCACAAAGGGCTTGACCAGAGTGTGGTCTTCGTCGGTGTCGATGGAAAGAAAGATGACGTCGTCAGAATCTTTGAAGCGCTTTTTCACCTCTTCGTATAGAGGATGCTGCGCACGGCAAGGGCCGCACCAAGTGGCCCAAAAATCCAGCACAATGACTTTGCCGAGCAGGGAAGAAAGCTGCAGTTTTTCCCCTTCCAGACCCGAAACGGTGAAGGCCATCGGATCTTTGGTCTGCGCATTGGGATCGTATTGCCGCAATTCCGCGCGCCGGGCGGCCAACTGGCCGGACGTTTCGTCGTACGCCTTGAGGATGACGTCGCCGAGACCGGTGTCCGAGCCCGTAAGCTTGCGATACAACTCGGCCATACGTGCGCGATCATTGGCGCCATCGGGGTTGGCGGATTGCAGCGCCGTGATGGTAAACGCATCGGCCAGGTAGTGGAGCGCTTGTTGATCCTGGCCGGCGGCGGAAAGCCAGCGAGCCGCTTCATGGGCGGCTTCGACACTGGGGAAGACCTTGTAACTCGATTCAGCGATTTGGATGGCGTCCTCGTTATGGCCCAGCAAACCTTGCGCCCGCGCCTGCAGTAGCAAAGCGCGCGCCTGTCCGCGATCAGAATCGTCCTTGCGCTTGGCTTCTTCACGGCCAGCCCCGGGAACGAACTTGTCCTTGTTGTAAGTCGCCCGCACGAGTTCTTCACAGTGACGAGCGTGAGCCAAGGCGCGTTCGGCGCTCGCCTATCGCCCTGGTGAAGCTCCGCGGTGGCAACGTGTTCGAGGACCTGAAGATTGTCGGGCTCGCGAGTTAATACGCTCTCGCCGAACTGGATAATCAGCCGGTCATCATTGAGCTCGATGGCGGTTTTTATAAGTGCCCGCTCCAGCTCGATTCTGCGGGGCGAGTTCGGAAAATGCTTGAGGTGGTTTTCAATCGCTCGCGCGAAATCGACGGAGCTGTTTCCGGCTTCGCCAATGGCGGTTTGCAAGCTTTCCTCTTCGGCCTTAGAGAGGTTTTGCTGGGCGTGCAAAGCGAGTACGGTTATGAGCGGGACCAGCCCCAAGCGGTTCATCATGGCTGCGTTTTCTCTGGCGAGGATCCACGAATGGCCTCGGTCAGCGCGGCGGCCCGCTCGCGCGCGATGTGCAGAAAGCTTTCGTTCTTAGCGATGCGGTCGAGCAGCGGGAGGAATTGTTCGGGCGCCACAAGACGCTTATGTTCGTAGGTTATCTGCAATTGCAGCAGGACATCGTTCACGCCCAGCTTGTCGTAATGCACGGTCCGGTCGAGCTCGATCAAGTGACGCTCGGTTTCGGTGATGCGCTCGAACCAATCGAGCAGCGCCTGGGCGCTGGTATCCTGCGAGTAATTGAATTGCACCTCGTGCTTGTCGGCGCCGTCTTCGAAACGGAAGGTCTTGGTTCCCATGTTGGCGACCTTCAGACCGGACTCGATTTGCCGTTGAAAGTGGCCGAGCTTGTCGGCTAAGCCGAATATGTCCTGAGTATCTTCGGGCGTGAGCTGAAGCTTGATGGGATTGTCGTCGTCCTTGGCTTCCTGGTAGGTTGCTTGCCCGTCGTGCCGCAGCGTAATGGCAGCGTACTCCGGGATGCTGCCCTTGAAAAACTTCGAATAAAAGAGCACAGGCTCAGCGAGCGCGGCGGACGCCGACAACAGGAGCAGCGTGGCAATCCTTTTCCTCATTGCGCAGCTCTCAAGCGGAGCGACATCGACGCGCGCGTGGCGTGGCAAATGGCCACTGCAATGGCGTCGCAGGCGTCCTCGGATTGGATCTCTTCGCGGAGGCCCAGCAGGGAATGCACCATCATCTTCACCTGCTGTTTCTCGGCGCGTCCGTAACCGACCACGCTAGTTTTGATCTCGAGCGGGGAATACTCGCCCACCGGCAATCCGGCCTCGGCCATGGTCAGCAAGACCACGCCGCGCGCGTGCGACAGTCTTAGCGCGGTCTTGACATTTTGCGCGTAGAACACTGCTTCCACCGCCGCGGAATCCGGTGTGTGCGAACCGATCACCTCGCGCAGCCCACGCGCGATGGTCAGAAGGCGGATCTCCAGCGGTTCCTTGGGATGCGTACGAATACAGCCTGCGGCGATCATGCGGTGGCGCCGGCCGTCGCTATCGATCAGACCGTACCCGGTGTGCTCGGTGCCACAGTCGATTCCGAGTATCCGCATGGCTCTTTAAGCCAGTGCCTCCAGTTCCTTTTCGTCGACGTCGAAGTTGGAGTAGACATTTTGAACATCGTCGTGCTCCTCCAAAGCGTCGCTCAGCCGCATCATACCTTGAGCAGTCTTGCCGTCCAGCTTGAGCAGGTTCTTGGGAACCATGGCGACTTCAGCAGACGCAGTAGCGATTCCGGCCCCCTGAATGGCCTGCAGAACGGCGTCGTGCGCTTCGGGAGGGGACAGCACTTCCCAACTGTCGCCATCGTCCCGCAGGTCATCGGCGCCCGCATCCAGCGCGATGGCCATAAGCTGATCTTCGCCGGCCTTTTCCTTTTCGATGAGGATTTGCCCCTTGCGCTCGAACATCCAGGAGACACTACCGAGCTCGCCCAGGTTGCCGCCATTCTTGGTGAAGACGTGACGGATCTCGCTCACGGTGCGATTCCGATTGTCGGTGGCGACTTTCACTAGAACTGCCGCGCCGCCAGGACCATAACCTTCGAATACGATTTCGTCGATCTGACCGCCCTCGAGTTCACCGGTACCCCGCATAATCGCGCGCTTGATGTTCTCGGCGGGCATACTGACGGCTTTGGCCGCGGTGATGGCCGTGCGGAGCCGCGGATTCATATCCGGATCGCCGCCCTGCCGGGCAGCAATCATTATTTCCTTGATGATGCGGGTGAACGCTTTCCCGCGCTTGGCATCCAGGGCGGCCTTTTTGTGCTTGATGGTCGCCCATTTTGAGTGTCCTGACATTGTGAATCCTTAAGTCGTGGAGAGCCTGACAGCATTAGGATATCACTTAGGGGCAGTGGCTCCGAAGGTTGCCCACGGCGCCGTGGGAAATTGGGGTTTGAGTGTACTGTCCCTAATTTAGGAGTGAGGCAGTTCACGCTATCGCCGTTCAGAAAATTTTCCTTGACGCGCACCCGGTTTAGCGGTATAAAGTCTCTTTCCTCTAATTAACGATCACGCTTGATTCTATGCTGATCAATTTTTGAGCGTACGGAAGGGAATTCCAAAAAATGTCAGCTGCGCAAGCCGTCCTGGTTCAAGCCGCCCCGTATCTGGAAACGAAGACATCCAGATCGTCGTCGAACGAGCTGGTTCGGGATCTGATTCACGATCTCCGGCAGCCACTCAGTTCCATCGAAGCCATTTCCTACTATTTGGAAATGACCCTGCCTCCTGAACAAATTGAGGCCCGCCTATACATGCGGCGTCTTCAGCAGTTGGTTGACCAAACCAGCTCGATTCTTCAAGGCGCGGCAGCCGGAGTTCGAAAATAAGCTGCTAGCGCCGGGTAGGCTTAACTTCCTTTTGTTTCGCGCAATTGCTTCTTCAGCTCGGCCAGTTCCTGGCGAAGCTGCGGTAAGCGCGCCAGGTTGGCTAGTTGTTCCAGATGCTCCTTCAGCGGACGCGCCGGCGTTCCCCAGACCACTTGTCCCTTGCGGACGATCTTGGACGTTAGAATCCCACACCCGGAGCCAAGCACGGCGCCTGATTCAATGCGGGCTTTATCGCCAATGCCTACCTGCCCGCCGATGATCGCGTAATCTTCCACCACCACGCCACCGGAAAGGCCCGTCTGCGCGGCGATCAGCACATGACGTCCGATACGGCAGTTGTGCGCGATGTGGACCAGATTGTCGAGCTTGGCGCCATCGCCGATTTGCGTCACACCCAGGGCCGCGCGGTCAACACACGAGTTGGCGCCGATCTCGACGTCGTCGCCGATCTCGACCGTTCCAATCTGCGGGAACTTTTCGTAATGGTCGCCCTGCCGGACGAAACCGAATCCGTCCGCGCCCAGCACCACCCCGGAGTGCAACACTGTGCGGTTCCCAATTGTCACCCCGTTATAAATGGTGACATTGGCATGCAGCAGGCAATCGGTTCCGATTTGCACGCCCTCCCCGATTACGCAACCCGAACCGATGCTGGACCTCTCGCCGATCCGCGTGGCCGCACCAATGGTCGCGTGCGGTCCAATGGCGGCTGATTTCGAAATGTCGGCGTTTTCAGCGATCACGGCGGTTGCATGTACGCCAGGTTTATCGGCTGGCGCCGGAAAGAGAAGCTTTATCACGCGCGCGCAGGCGCCACGAGGGTCGTCGACGCGAATCAGTGTCCTGCCTTCGGCGAAATCCGGTGTCACCAGCAGACAACCAGCGCCTGATAGATGCGCTCCGGCGGCGGCTTTGCGGTTTCCAACGAATGCGATTTCGAGCGGTCCAGCGGATTCGAGCGGCGCCACTCCCGTGATATCGAGACTGCCGTCGCCCTCCCAGGCCGCGTTCAATTCGCCCGCAATTTCGGTGACCCGCAATCTCGACCTCCCGCCACCCCTGTATGATACAAACTTATGCCGGTTGATCCCTCCGCCGTCGTGGCGCCCACTGCACGCGTACATCCGGACGCGCAAGTCGGCCCTCAAGCGACCATCGGCGAGTATGTGATCGTGGAAGAAAATGTGGTGATTGGAGCGCACTGCCGCCTGGAACCCTACGTTTATGTGAAGCGCTGGACTACGCTGGGCGAGCGCAACGAAATCTCGGCGGGAACCGTGCTCGGCACCGATCCGCTCGACAAGAATTTTACAGGCGAACGCAGCTATTTGCGCATCGGCCACGGCAACATCATCCGCGAGCACTATACTGTCTCGCGCGGAACTCAGCCGGAAAGTGTCACCCGAATCGGCGACGGCAATTACATCATGACGTCGGGCCACATCGCGCACAATTGCACGATCGGCAACAATTGCGTGATCGCGAGCTGCGCGCTGGTGGCCGGGCACGTTGAAGTGGAGGATCAGGCGTTCATCTCCGGTGGAGTCGTGATTCATCAGTTCTCGAAGATCGGAAAACTAGCCATGATCGGCGGCAATTCGCGCGTGAACAGCGATGTCCCGCCATTCTTTCTGTACTCTGATTTTAACGTCGCGCCCAAGGGCCTGAACCTGGTGGGCCTCCGTCGCGCCGGTTTCAAGAGGGAGCAGATCGACGCGTTGAAGGCAGCTTATCGGATTCTCTACCGGTCGGGACTAAAGCTTGAAGAGGCGTTGGGACGCATCGAAGCCGAGCTGCACACGGAGCACACGCGGCATCTGGTGAACTTCATCCGGCGAAGCAAGCGAGGAATCTGCAGGGAATGATACTCTCACAAGCTGGCGCACGTGATGCAAACTGATCTGCCACGCAAACTCGGCTTGCTCGATTCCCTGGCGATCGTGGTGGGTATTGTGATCGGCGGCGGGATCTTTCTGGTCCCGAACCTGGTGGCGCGTAATCTAGGTTCGGAGACCTCAATCCTGGGAGTCTGGCTGTTCGCTGGCGTCGCTTCTTTCTTCGGAGCGCTGGCGTGCGCCGAACTTGGAGCCGCGTTGCCGGCTACCGGCGGCCAGTATGTTTACCTGCGGGAAGCCTACGGGCCACTGGGCGGATTTCTTTACGGCTGGACGATGTTCGTGGTGGCCCGTACCGCGCAAGTCTCGTGGATGGCCGTAACATTTTCGTTGTATGTCTCATATTTCGTTCCCTTGACTCCGATGGCATCGAAGCTCCTCGGCATTGGGGCGATTGTGGTGCTCGCAACGATCAACTATCGCGGCGTTTCGGGCGGCGCGCTGGTTCAGAAGGGCTTCACGTTTGCGAAAGTCTTAGGACTGCTGATCATCATCGGCGGGGCGTTTTTGTTCCGTGGAAACGTCGGCGCTGCATCGTCGGCGGCCATGCCCCAGTTTTCGATGAGCCATTTCGGGGTCGCGCTGATTGCCTGTCTGCTGGCTTATGACGGCTGGGTCCAGGTAACTTTTGTAGCGGGTGAGATACGGGATCCAAAGCGGAATATCCTGCGGGCGCTGGCATTGGGAGTGGGCACGTGCGTCGCCATTTATATGCTGGCGAATCTGGCTTACCTGCACGTAATGTCGATTCCGGAGATCGCGGCCAGCGATCATGTGGGCGCGTCGGCGGCCGAACGAATCCTGGGGCCGGCGGGAGGCACGCTGGTGGCGGTGATCATTCTGCTGTCCATTATCGGCACCATCAACGGCTGCTTTTTGACCAGTCCTCGAATCTATTTCGCGCAGGCCCGCGATGGCCTGTTCTTTTCGAAGTTCGGGGAAATTCATCCCCGGTTTTCGACGCCGGCCTTCTCGATCGTCGCGCAAGCTATCTGGGCTGTGATCTTGTTGCTAAGCGGCACGTATGAAACGCTGCTGGATTACGCCATGTTCGCGCTGTGGATTTCTTATGCGCTCATGGTCGCCGGCATGCTGGTACTGCGCCGCAAGCAGCCGCAACTGGAACGGCCCTATCGCATGTGGGGCTATCCTGTGACGCCGCTGCTGTTCTTGACGGTCGCGGTGTGGTTTTTGGGAAATACGTTGATCGAAAAGCCCGGGCCGTCTGTGGCCGGATTGTTATTAATCGCGACTGGAGTTCCGGTTTACTTCGTGTGGCGCAAATCGGGCCGCCAGAGTCCCAAAGCGGAATTGCTGAAGAAGGGGGCAGGCGGATGATGACCGAATCCCGCCTGCCCGTTACGCCTCGGAGGAGAGAGCGTAATGTCGTATCGATTGAATAGTGATGGTTGGTCGGGCTTATTCTCTGATGAATCTTTCGCAGCTCGGAGACCTGCGCCACTACTTGCGCCCCTATGACAGCCGGCTGGCGCCTTCGGCGGGCTGTACGAGGTAAAAGGCCGGGTCTATACCGAACTTCGTTCGATACGCATGGCCCAGCGCTACCGTGAAATGATCCACAGCGGATGGATCGACCAGATTCACGGTGCAGCCGCCAAAGCCGCCTCCGATCATGCGCGCGCCAAAAGTTCCTGGGATGCCAAGCGCCACGTCAACCAGGAAGTCCAGTTCTTCGCAGCTCACCTCATAATCGTGCTGCAAGCTTCGATGCGAAGCCACCAGCAAGCGCCCCATTTTGGATAAATCCCCCGACCGGCTTGCCGCCACGAAATGCTCGACGCGGGCGTTTTCGCTGACGACGTGGCGCGCGCGCTTGAGGATGACGGTATCGCGAATCAGGCCCAACGCATCCGGCGTCGCGTCGCGTAAATCTTGCCGGATTTCCCGCTTGGCCTCATCGCATTCTTCTACGCGCTGCCGGTAAGCCGATTGCCCGAGCTGACGTTTGACCATCGAGTTTACGACCACGATCGCCGCGCCCGCCGGCAGTTCCACTGGCTCGTTGACGAGGCTCCGGCAGTCGATCAATACCGCGGCGTTCTTACGGCCGAAGACCGAAATATATTGATCCATGATGCCGGAGGGCAATCCGATGAACTCGTTCTCGGCGCGCTGGCATAATTTCGCGAGTTCCAAGCTTGGCAGATCGCCGCTCCATCCCATTGCCAACGCGGCTGCGACTTCCAGCGCCGCCGACGAGCTCAGGCCCGATCCTAAGGGAACGGTGCTATAAACCAAAAGATCGCGGCCCCGGCCCAGCGGCAGCTGCCGCGCCACGCCAAGCACATAATCGCTCCAATCCCCGGTTGCACGCAATTTTTCGAGCTGATCGATCGGCCACTGGCGCGCTTGTTTCAAGTTCTCCGAATAGACGCGTAGTAATCCGTCGCGATTGGGCGCCGACGCGGCATAGCAGGCCAGGTCGATAGCCATCGGCAGAACCAGGCCGGCATTGTAGTCGGTATGTTCGCCGATCAGATTCACGCGGCCCGGGGCGCGCGCCACATCGGGCGTGCTGCGAAACCGATTTTCGAAAGCCTCGATTACGAGCTGCGCCGGGCTAGCCACAGCATCGCGCCTCCGAACACCAGCATCGAAATACCGCAGTACAGATCCACATTCGCGAATTCGAGCGGTGCGCGGTATCCGCCCGCCAGGCCTGTAATGCCCACCAGCAGCCCGACCAGGCTGAAAAAGATTCCAATTGGAATGCGAAGATCCGACATATCACCAGAAGATCAGATTCAACACAATCAGCGCGACGATCACGATAATCGCGAGAGGCGCCGGCCGCTTGTACCACGGCAAATGGGCGTCATGCGGAATGTCAGTCAGGCCGTAGACCAGATTGTGCAGCTCCGAGGCAGGCTTGGGCTGCGACGCGAAACTCACCAAGATCGTAACCAGAAAGCAGGCCGACCAGGCGAAGATTGCGATCCAAAAATTCTGCGCCATGGTGGATGGAAACGTATGCACCACGCTTCCGAGCCAGCCGCCTTTGTTCTCGGCCAAGGTCAAGCCGTGCGTGGTAGCCGCTGCCGCCGTTCCCGCCAGCAATCCGCTAAACGCCCCGTGTCCGGTGGTACGCACCCAAAACATTCCCAGCAGAAACGTCGCAAAAAGCGGAGCGTTGACAAACCCGAATATCAACTGCAGAAAGTCCATGATGTTGTTGAAGTGCGTGGCCAGATATGCCGTGCCGATGGAAAGCCCGACGCCCACCACCGTGGTCACGCGGCCGACCCAGAGGTAATGCGAATCGGGCGCGTGCCGGTTGATGTGGCCTTGATAGAGATCGTAGGTCCAGACAGTATTGAAGGCCGTAACATTGCCCGCCATGCCTGACATGAACGATGCCATCAACGCCGTCAGGCCGACGCCCAACATGCCGGAGGGATAAAACTGGGCCATTAACGTGGTCAGCGTCTGGTCATAGTCCAAACCGCCGCCGGCCTTGGGCGGGATCGAGTAACCGAGCGCCATGTGGGAAAGGGCCAGCGCGGCGATTCCCGGCACGATCACGATGAACGGCATCACCATTTTTGGAAAAGCCGCGATCAGCGGAGTTCGCCGGGCGGCTGACATGGAGTTGGCGGCCATGGCGCGTTGTATTACCAAAAAGTCGGTGCACCAGTAGCCGAACGATAGGACAAAGCCAAGTCCCGCAACTAAGCCGAACGCTTCCACGCCCATCGGATTCTTGGATGCATCGCCGACATATGACCAGGTGTGGGTCATCACCGGAGGCAGTCGCGAAGCCATGCCGGTCCAGCCCCCGGCCTTTTGAACGGCCAGCATCGCAAGCGGAGAGAAGCCCAGAACGATGAGGAAGAATTGCAGCACTTCGTTATAAATGGCGCTGGTAAGGCCGCCCAGGAAGGTGTAGACCAGAACGATCGCGGCCGAAAGCAGGACGGACGCGGTGAAGCTCCATCCTAAGACCAGCTCGAACAGCAAACCCAGGGCGTACATCGAGATTCCCGACGAGAAGATGGTCATCACAGCGAAGGTGATCGCATTCAGCGCCCGCGTCTTCTCGTCGAATCTCAACTTCAGATATTCGGGGACGCTGCGCGCCCGGCTGCCGTAGTAAAACGGCATCATGAAAACGCCGACGAACAGCATCGCAGGCACCGCGCCGATCCAATAGAAATGCGCGGTCATGATCCCGTACTTGGCTCCCGATGCGCACATGCCGATCACTTCCTGCGCGCCTAGGTTGGCCGCGATGAACGCCAGGCTGGTGATCCATACCGGAACCGACCGCCCGGACGTCAAGAAATCTTCGCTGGTGGTGACCCTCCGCTTGACCAGCCATCCGATGCCCAGCACGAAGGCGAAGTACAGCGACAGGATCAGGTAATCGACGGGGGCTAGCTTCAATCCACCGAAAGTCTAGCATATGCACCGCAGCTTTCCGATGTGTGCGATGATTGCTCCTTACTCTTCAGATGCTGGTTTACGCGGTCACCATCTTTCTCAGTGCTTTTCTGCTATTCGAAGTGCAGCCCATGATCGGCAAGATCATCCTGCCTTGGTTCGGTGGCGCGGCGGCCGTTTGGAGCACCTGCCTGCTGTTCTTTCAAGCGGCGCTCCTGGCCGGTTATCTGTATGCCCACTGCTCCACGCGATATCTGAAGCCGCGGCATCAGGCCTTCCTGCACATCGGTCTGATGGCCGTGAGCCTGGCGCTGCTTCCCATCATCCCGTCGCCTAGCTGGAAGCCGGTCCAAGCGGGCGATCCTTCCATCCGGATTCTTTTGTTGCTGACGGCGACCATCGGGCTGCCCTACGTGCTGTTATCCACCACTAGCCCCTTGCTGCAGGCCTGGTATGTGGCCGCCAAGCCCGGTGCGATTCCGTATCGCCTGTTCGCTCTCTCGAATCTTGGGTCGTTGCTCGCCTTGTTTAGTTTTCCGGTGCTGGTGGAACCCCTGCTGGCAACACGCACGCAGGCTGTGAGCTGGTCGGGCGTCTACGCCGTGTTCGTGGTGCTGTGCGCCGTGGTGGCGTGGGCCACGCTTCGAGCCGCAGCTTCGAAACGGGAGTCGGGGGATGTTGAAACCGCGAAAATTGAACCGATCCCGCTGGCTGAAGCGACCTTGTCGAATCCCGCGCCATTCGAGCCGCCCGCGCCCAATTGGCTGCTGCATGCGCTGTGGGCGGCGTTGGCAGCCTGTGCATCCGCGCTCTTGCTCGCCATCACCAATCACCTGAGCCAGAATGTCGCTCCCATCCCGTTTCTGTGGGTGTTGACATTAGGCGTATACCTGCTGAGCTTCATCATTTGCTTCGAGCGCGAGAAGCTCTACTACCGCCCCGTGTTCCTTCCGCTGCTAGCGATCGCCCTGGGAGCCGCGAGTTTTGCGATCTATTACGACGAAGGCAACCCCAATCTCAAGTGGTCCATCCCGATCTTTGTTGCGATGCTTTTTATCTGCTGCATGGTCTGCCACGGCGAAATGGTGCGATTGAAACCGGATCCCCGGCATCTGACGAATTTCTATCTCATGGTTTCGGTGGGTGGCGCGGTCGGCGGCCTGTTTGTCGCGGTCGCGGCCCCGCATCTATTCCACAGTTACGCCGAGTTGCCGCTGGCCATGGTTGCGTGTCCGGCGCTGGTGGCGATTGTCCTCTGGATAGCGCCCGGCTGGTCGTCCGCGACAGGAGTACAAATTGTCCGCGTCACGATGATCGTATTCACCTTGGCGCTGGCGGCGTACCTGGGCTATCAGAAGCGTCTGGAAGATCAGCGTTACCTCCTTTCGGTCCGCAATTATTACGGAGTGCTGCGCGTCTATGATTTGCCGGACGCCGATGAACATACGCCCGCCCGCAAGCTGATTCACGGCACGATCAACCACGGCTCGCAGCTTCTGGACGCCAAGGTACGAGACACACCCACCAGCTACTACGGTCCAAAGTCGGGCATGGGGCGCGCTATCCGATATTTCGAGAGCAAAGGACCCATCCGCGTCGGCTCCATCGGACTGGGCGCCGGCGTGACGCTCAGTTATTGCAGGCCGGGCGATTTCTTTCGCATCTATGAGATCAACCCTCTCGACTTTCAGGTTGCCACCAGTTGGTTCACGTTCTTCAATGATTGCCGGGGCGACCATCAGGTATTGATGGGCGATGCTCGTCTGACTATGGAACGGCAGCCTCCGCAGAATTACGATGTGATCGCCGTGGACGCGTTTACCAGTGACGCCATCCCGGTTCACTTGCTCACGCGTGAATGCTTCGCAGTCTATTTCCGGCAACTACAGCCCAACGGGATCCTCGCGGTTCACGTGTCGAACCGGTTTCTGAATCTTGTTCCGGTGGTGGCGCGCAACGCGCACGACTTTGGCAAGACCGCTGTGATGGTGGACGATGATGGCGAAGACGAAGACTATATGTCCTCGAGCGATTGGGTGTTGGTATCCGGCGATCCGGCTGTGTTCTCCCAAAGTTTCTTCAAAGCGCACGGCATCGAGACCGCGCAGTTGCGGCCCGGTCTACGGCCGTGGACCGACGACTACAGCAACCTGTTTCAAATTCTCAAGTAATGGAAATACGCGCGCTGGTCGAAAGCGACGCCCAGGCTTGGCAGCAGATTCGACTGGAAGCGCTTGAAGCCGAGCGATTCGCCTTCGGGAAAGCCGTCGAAGAGCACCAGGCAACGCCCGTCGAGACCATCGCGCTACGCTTTCGCGATCAGGCCGGCGGCAATTTCACCTTGGGCGCTTTCGAAAACGAGAATCTCATTGGGATAGCGACATTTGTCCGCGATACCGGCCTCAAGGAGCGCCATAAAGGAAGGATCTACGGAGTCTACGTGAGCTCTCCTCACAGGCGCAAAGGCATCGGACGAGCGCTGCTGGCGGCGCTAATCGAAAGAGCCAAGCGGGATTCGTCATTGGAACAAATCCTGCTCGCCGTGGCGACAGGACAAACCGCCGCGAAGCAACTTTACCGCGACTTAGGTTTCGAGACTTACGGGACGGAGCCGCATGCTTTGAAGATGGGCTCGCTGTATATCGACGAGGATCACATGATCCTGCGAATTCGATGAGCGGCCGCGGACTAGAACCATTCCCTTTTCAGTGATCACTACGTGTCAGCAGATAAGACGGATGCTTCAGACCTGTCGGAGGATAAAACTCGTCATGGGTGAAGTGGAATCCGAGCTTGGCGAGCACCTGGCGCGATGCCGAATTGGCCGGATGGTGTCCTGCGAAGAGGGCCTCGGCCTGAAGCTTCTCGAATGCAAACGCGATAACCGCTCGACCGGCTTCTTGAGCCAGTCCGCGACCCCAATATTCCGGTCGAAGATGAAACCCAAGCTCGTAAATATGCTGATCCAAACGATAGGGCCGCAATCCAGCGCAACCGGCATGTTGATCGGTCTCTAAGAAAAAGATAGGCCAGTATTGGACCTGATAGGCGTTCATGGAAGCAATTTCGCGCTTCAGGCGCTGCTCGACTTGATCCTCCGTGAACGGACCTCCGATTAAGGACGTTACTTCGGCATTTTCCCAGAGCTGGCGCGCCAAAGCTAGATCACCTATTGACCAATAGTCCCATCCCAAGCGTTCGGTTGTCATGAAATAGGCGCGAGAGCGCTCATAAGTGACGCTCATACAGTTCTTATGATATTTCCCGGAAAGGCCCGGCATTACACTCTGGCCCCGCTGCTTATCGCGCTACAATGAATAACTCATGGCCCAACTGCTGGCCGGCAAGACCGCGCTCGTCCTCGGCGTGGCCAATAAGTGGAGCCTGGCTTACGCAATCGCCCAGGCTTTTACCCGCGAAGGCGCTAAGCTCATTCTGACGTACCAAGGCGACCGGCAGAAGGAAACCGTCGAGGACCTGGCCGGCGAATTAAAAGCCCACAAAACCCTTCCTTGCGACGTTACCCAAGACGCCCAACTCGACGCCTTAACGGATGAGCTGAAGAGCCAGGGAATCGTCTTGAACGCCGTCGTGCACAGCATCGCCTTCGCTAATCGCGAGGATCTAAGCCGTCCGTTTCTGGAGACTTCGCGCGGCGGCTTTGCGCTGGCCCAGGATGTCAGTGCCTACTCCCTGGTCGCGGTTGCCAGGGCGACTGCGCCACTTATGCCGGCCAAAGATCAGGGCGGCGGGAGTATCCTGACGTTAACGTACCTCGGTTCCACCCGGGTAGTCGAAAACTACAATGTCATGGGCGTTGCAAAAGCTGCTTTGGAAGCTAGCGTGCGGTACCTGGCAAGCGATCTCGGACCGTCCAATATACGAGTGAACGCGATTTCCGCTGGTGCAGTGAAAACCACCTCCGCCCGTGGGATTCGCGATTTCTCGAAAGTGCTGGAAGGCGTGGCTCGGATAGCGCCCTTGCGGCGAAATACCGATCCCGCCGAAGTGGCTGATACGGCAGTATTTCTGGCTAGTGATTTGGGCCGCGGCGTCACCGGCAATATCGTTTACGTGGACGCCGGAATGCAAATTATGGGATTGTCCCGATCGGAATCATGTTGAACGAAGCCGGGCCAGTCGGCCGAGTTTCCCAAATTGACATTGGCCCGTTTGAATTTTTATCATGTGATTTCAACCCGCTGTTCGGAACTGCCCTTTGGAGAGACAGCTTCGAGCAGTTATCGCAGTTCCTCCGAGTCTAACTATGATTACGGTTCAAGGCCTCACGAAGAGATACGCCCGTACTTTAGCGGTCGATCATATCTCGTTTGCAGTTCAGAAAGGGCAGATCGTCGGATTCCTGGGCCCCAATGGCGCCGGGAAGACCACGACCATGCGTATCCTGACCTGTTTTCTTCCCCCCAGCGAAGGCACCGCTAACGTCGCCGGCTTTGATGTCCTCGAAAGCCCCATGGAGGTGAAAAAGCGCATCGGCTACCTGCCGGAAACGCCGCCGCTTTATCCGGAAATGGAGGTGCGGGAATATCTCACTTTCGTCGGTAAGCTCAAGGGCATGTCCGGCCAGACCCTGACGGCTCGCGTGACCGAGGTGGGCGAGCGTTGCGCTATCGCGGATGTACAGTCGAAGCTGATCGGAAAGCTTTCGAAAGGCTACCGACAGCGCGTAGGGCTGGCCCAAGCCATCATCCACAATCCCGATGTCCTGATTCTCGACGAACCCACCGCCGGTCTCGATCCGAAGCAGATCAACGAGACCCGCGAGTTGATTCGCAGCCTGGCCGGGGATCACACCATCCTGCTCAGCACGCACATCCTGCCCGAGGTAGAGCAGACCTGCGAGCAGGTGCTCATCATCAACAAGGGCAAGCTGGTGGCGACGGATTCGGTACACAACCTGCAAAATCGCGCGCGCGGCGCCGAGTCGGTGCTGGTTGAAGTGGAAGGCCGGGATAGCGCTCTCGATCCCAAGATCATCCAGGGCAGGCTCGAGAGAATCGCCGGCGTGAGCCGTGTCATCTTCAAAGACAACCGCAATAATCGCTCTACGTTTGAAGTGGAAAGCCTGAAGGATCGAGTCATTCGAGGCGATCTCGCCCGCGCGGTTGTGGAGGCCGGATGGAATCTGAACGAGCTTCGCTCCGCCGCGATGAGCCTGGAGGAGATCTTCCTGCAGTTGACCGGTACTGAACTGGCCGTTGAGGCCACGCCGGCTGTCGAAGCCGTCGCCCAAGGAGAGGAACGATGAGAAACATCTGGATTATTTGTCAGAAAGAACTGAACAGTTACTTCACTTCACCGGTCGCTTATCTGCTGCTGACCATGTTCGCGCTGATCTTCGGGTTCTTTTTCTGGAACTCAGTCGGATACTTCAACATGATGGGGCTGGAGTCGCAAATGCGTGGCCAGGCGTTCCCCATGAGCGTCAACGAATATGTCATCCGTCCGCTGCTGTCGAACGTGAGCGTCATCGGATTGTTCTTCATCCCTATGATCACAATGCGGCTGTTCGCGGAAGAGAAGCGCACGGGCACCATCGAGCTGCTGGCGACCTCGCCGGTGCGCGACATCGAGGTGATCATCGGAAAATGGCTGGCCGCTCTGCTTTTATACGCGGTGATGATGTTGTTCACAGCCATTAACTTCGCATTCCTCTTTCGCTACGGCAATCCCGATTGGAAACCCCTTGCCATCGGTTACCTGGGCCTGTTGTTGCAGGCCGGAGGGTTGCTCGCGGTGGGAACGTTCATCTCGACGCTGACCAAAAATCAGATCATCGCCGGCGCCGCTACTTTCGGCGTGTGTCTGCTGCTGTGGGTGCTGGAATGGGTGGCCGGTTACGAGACCGCGACCTGGGCCAAGGTACTGGCCTATTTCTCGGTGATCAGCCATTTCGAATCTTTTGCTAAAGGCGTCGTCGAGACCAAGGACGCCGTGTATTACTTGTCGCTGATTTTCCTGGGGCTCTTCCTGACATCCCGCTCCATGGAATCGCTGCGATGGAGGACCTAAGTGAATACCGAGTGGGTTAGAACCAGACAAACTAAATACGCCGCCTACGCCACCACTTACATTATTGTGATTGTGGCCGTGTTGGTGGTGGCCAATTTCCTGGCCAATCGTTACAATAAGTCGCTGGATGCGACCTCGAATAAGCGCTTCACTCTGTCCGATCAAACCAAGAAAGTAGTTGGTGAAACGAAGCAGGACATCACGATCCAGTATTTCGATCGCCCCAGCGGAATGCAGGCGGGTAAAGATCTGCTGGATCGCTATGCGAACTTGTCGCCCAAGGTGCATGTGCAGTATGTCGATCTGTTGAAGCAGCCGCAACTGGCGCGCGCCGCGAATGTCAGCCGCGAAGGAGAAGCGATCGTCGATATCGGGCCCAAGAAGGAAGAGGCCAAGACCTTTGACGAAGAAGGCGTCACTGGAGCGGTGATCCGCGCGCTGAAGGGTGGGGACCGGACGGTCTGCATGGTCGGGGGCAGCGGGGAGCATCGTGCGGACGATTCCACCGCGGACGGACTTTCGGAATTCCAGACCGACGTTCAAAAAGACAACTACAAAACCAAGAGCATCAGCCTGCTGGAGAAGGCTGAGGTACCGTCCGATTGCACCGTGCTGATAGTTGCCGGGCCCACCGGCGACTATATTCAAGCCGAAGTGGACGCTATCAAGAAGTACGTCGAAAACGGCGGCCGCGCGTTGTTCCTGCTGGACCCGCCCCTTAAACTTGGCCGCAAGGAGATCAGCGATAACAAACCGCTGGTCGATTTGCTCGCCAGTTGGGGCGTGACACCGGAGAAGGATCTTCTTCTGGATGAGAATCCCGTTTCGCAGTTAGTGGGGCTGGACGCCACAGTGCCTCTGGTAACCAGTTACGAATCGCATCCGATTGTAAGTGAACTTACTGGCACGGCCACGGGTTTTCCAATTTCACGCTCGCTGGATACCAAGAATACCGACAAGACCACGGTCACCAAGCTGTTCTCCACCTCAGCCAACAGCTTTGCAACGACTAACCTAAGTTCGCCGGAGATCCGCATTGATCCCAATAAGGACAAGAAGGGACCATTCACTCTAGCGGCCGCGGTCACTTACAATACCGGCAAACCGAATAGCCAAGGCCGGTTTGTGGTTGTCGGAAGCTCGCGTTGGATCTCCAATTCGTTTCTGCGCTTCAACGGGAATCGGAATCTGATGCTGAACATGATGAACTGGCTGTCATCCGATGAAGACCTGATTTCCATTCGCCCCAAAGAGCAGGAAGACCGGCGCATCAATTTAACGCGCGCTCAATTCTTTACGCTCCGGAGCGTGAGCCAGTTCCTTCTGCCGCTTATCGTGGTGATTGGCGGCGTGATGGTGTGGTGGCGCAGAAGGTAGCAGGAGATAGAAAGAATGCGTTTACGTGGTTTGATGGCCGCCGCCGTGGTTCTGGCAGCGCTAGCAGCCGGCCTCTATTTTTCGAACAAGCAGAAATCGGCGGAAGCGGCCAAGCCTCCTGCCGATGCGTCTCCTAAGATCCTGGCTCTGAGCGAGAACGACATCACCAAGGTCGATCTCAAAAAGAAGGATGCTCCCGAGACTGTTCTTCAACGAAACAACGCGGGCAAATGGCAGTTGACCGAGCCCAAGCAATTCATGGCCGATCAAGATACCGCCGGCCAGTTAGTGAATTCAGCCTCCAGCGTCGCCTCCGACCGCGTGGTGGAGGACAAAGCCTCCGATGTCTCCGGTTATGGTCTCAAGTCGCCTAGCTTAGAAGTGGATCTCACCACCAAGAACGGCAAAACCAGCAAGCTCAAGATTGGCGACGACACCCCCACCAATAGCGGCGCCTACGCCATGCTCGAAGGCGATCCCCGGGTATTCACCGTCGCCAGTTACGTCAAATCGGGCCTCGACAAGTCGGTGAACGATCTTCGCGACAAACGTTTGCTCACTTTCGATCAGGACAAACTCAGCCGCGTGGAGCTGACCGCCAAGAAGCAAGACATCGAATTCGGCCGCGACAAAGATCAGTGGCAGATCGTCAAACCCAAGCCGCTGCGCGCCGATGGGCTGCAGGTGGAAGAGCTGATCCGCAAATTGAAAGACGCCAAGCTGGATCTTTCGGTCTCAGACGACGACGCCAAAAAGGCTGCTGCCGCTTTCGCTTCCGGAACTCCGGTGGCCACCGTGAAAGCGACCGACGCGTCGGGTACGCAGACTATCGAGGTTCGCAAGAATAAGGATGACTACTACGCCAAATCGAGCGCGGTTGATGGCGTACACAAAGTCACCGCCGACCTTGGCACGGGCCTCGACAAAGGCCTGGACGATTTCCGCAATAAGAAATTGTTCGACTTCGGCTTCAACGATCCGAGCAAGATCGAGATGCACGACAACGGGAAAACCTACGCTTTCCAAAAGACCGGTGATGATTGGTTCTCCAATGGCAAGAAACTGGATGGCATCAGCGTGCAGGCCTTTCTTGACAAGCTGCGCGACTTCTCCGCCAGTAAATTCGTCGATTTCACGGCCGTTGCAACGCCGGTGATCGATCTTACCGCTACGTCCAATGACGGCAAGCGAGTGGAAAAAGTACTAATCTCAAAGCAGGGCAGCGACGACGTTGCCAGGCGCGAGAATGAGCCGTCGCTCTATGGGTTGGCCCCGAAGACCGTGGACGAGCTTTCCAAAGCAGCAGCCGATGTGAAGCCCGCGGCCGCGGCCGCGAAGAAATGACGCGCCGTGGCGCACGCGGGTGTTCCCGTGGCGCACGCACTCGTGCGTGCCGCGTTCACACTCGTGTGAACGCTTTTTGGCCCCTCAAATAGTCTTCCATGATCGGACTCCTTACTGACCTCTATCAGCTCACGATGGCGGCCGGTTATTTCGAGTCTGGCAAAGCCGGAGAAGTCGCCACCTTCGAGTTATTCTTCCGGCGCCTGCCGCGCTATCGCAATTTTGTTCTGTCTGCCGGTTTGGAACAGGTCGTCGAGTATCTCCAAAACCTGCATTTTGAAGACGAAGAGATCCGCTACCTGCGATCGCTGCCCCAGTTTCAGCGCGTCTCCCCGGCGTTCTTTGATGCGCTGCGCAGCGTGCGTTTCAACGGCGATCTTTTCGCCATGCCGGAAGGCACGCCAATCTTCGCCGGCGAGCCATTCTTGACGGTCCGCGCTCCGCTCATTGAAGCGCAAATCGCCGAGACATATCTGCTCGCCACGGTTGGTTTCCAATCGCTGATCGCCACCAAGGCGGCGCGTATGGTGGAAGTCGCCGGGGGCCGCGCCGTGGTTGATTTCGGCACGCGCCGCGCGCATTCGCCGGAAGCGGGAGTCTTGGCCGGCCGAGCGTCTTACATCGGCGGTTGCGTCGGCACCAGCAATACGGAAACCGGGTTCCGCTATGGGATCCCGGTGTTTGGCACGGCGGCGCATTCGTGGATACAAGCCTTCGAGACCGAGCGTGAAGCTTACCAACGTCTGCAGAGTCTGCTGGGCGATGCAACGGTGTACCTGATCGACACGTATAACACCGTCCAAGGCGCGAAACTTGCCGCAGATTTGGGCAGACCGCTGTGGGGAGTGCGCCTGGATAGCGGAAATCTGGTGGAGCTTTCTCGCGCGGTTCGCAAGATCCTGGACGATGCCGGGCTGCCCGATGTAAAGATCATGGCTACCAGCGATCTGAACGAGTACAAGATACTCGAGTTCGCCGCGGCCCGCGCGCCCATCGACGCCTTCGGTGTCGGCACCGATCTCGCTACTTCCACTGATTCGCCGAACCTGGGCGTGGTCTACAAACTGGTTGAGCTCGAGGGGCGCGTCACCGCCAAGTTCAGCGAAGACAAGCATACGCTGCCGGGAGCGAAGCAGGTGTTTCGATTCGATGGCCATGATGTGATTGCCTGCTCGTGGGAGTGCTTGGGCTGCGGCCATGACGAGCCGCAAGCTCGCGCGCTGCTTCGTCCGGTGATGCTGGAGGGCAAACTCATCGAGCGCTTGCCGAACGCCGGGGCCGCGCGTCAAACCGCAGCCGAATCGATAAAGCGCATGCCCATGGCCATTCGCAGCCTCTTCGATACCGATCAGCATTATCGCGTGGAGCACAGCCCGGAGCTGCTGGCTTTATACGAGAAAGTGCAAAATGAAAACGGTCTTCTTCGACATCGATTCGCAGATTGACTTCGTCTATCCCGCTGGCGCCCTGTATGTGCCCGGTGCGGAGCGTATCGTTCCCGTTATCGCCGAACTGAACCGCCGCGCGCCGCTGGTGATCTCGACCATGGATGCCCATTCGGAAGACGATCCGGAATTTCAAATTTATCCGCATCACTGTGTCGCCGGCACCACCGGCCAGCAGAAGCCGTTAATTACATTGCTGGAGAAACGGGCAGTTATACCTGCTCGCCCCGAAGGCGTGCAGCAGTTGATTCTCGAAAAACAGAAACTCGATTGTTTCACCAATCCAAACCTGATGCCGTTGCTGGCGGAACTCAACGCGGATCGCTATGTTGTCTACGGTGTGGTCACCGAGATCTGCGTGCGCTTCGCCGCTTTCGGGCTGCTCAAGACGGGCAAGCGAGTGGATCTGGTAACGGATGCAGTGAAGGCGCTGGATGAATCGGCTGCGCAGAAAATGTTCGGTGAATTCACCGCCGCGGGTGGGCGATTAACGACGCTGGGCGCACTTGATTAAATGTGCAGCCATCACCCGTCTGGCTCAGGCCGCCATTCCAGCGCTCCGTTATTCTTCCGGTGCCCCACCCGCCCCTGCCGCTGCATAAATTCCAGATGCGCCAGTACCTCGAAGATCGCGAAGTGGTGATTGATCGGCGATAGAGATCTTCGCCATAAATCCCCCACCATACTGTACACGGTGCGAGGCGATTGCCGTACCAGGTCGAAGATCTCGTCGCACCTCTGGCGATGGTGCGCGTTCGTCTCTTTGATCCATGCCCGATGGCCGGAGAAAGGCTCGCCGTGGCCGGGAAGGATCAGATCGATATCCAACGCGGCCAGCCGGTCGAGCGATTCCAGAAACTCCGCCAACATGTCGCGGCCCGGGTGCCAGGCGATGTTGGGCGTGATGCCCGGCAGGATCTGATCGCCGGCGAAGAGCAGCTTCCGCTCCGGCGAATGTAAGCACACATGACCGGGTGAATGCCCGGACGTCCAGTGGACGACCAGGCGCCCAATCGCGGTTTGAAACTCCTCACCTCCCGAAAGCAGGCGGTCCGGCGCCAGCGCATGAAAGTTTTTTCGGATATGAAAGAAGTGCGCCTCCATCTTGGTTTCGAGCGCCTCCGGCACCCCCGCTTGACTATAAGCTTCCACCAGCCAGGGAAGCCGCTGCCCGCCTTCTCTCACCATCTCCAGGTGCTTAGCTTCGGCCTCGTGCATGGCCAGCTTCGCGCCGGTCAGTTCCAACAGACGTGCCGCCATTCCCATGTGGTCCGGATGCATGCGCGTGAGCAGAATCTGGCGGATTTCACTCCACGCAATTCCGCGCTGCTCCAGCGCGCCGCGCAATGTCTCGAAAGCCCCTTCCGTCTCCATGCCGCAATCGATCAGCAGCCAGCCAGTCTCCAGTTTCACCAGGTGGACGTTTACGGATTCCAGCTCGAAGGGCAGCGGAAGGGCCAGCGCCAAAACGCCGGGATAGACTTCGTGGAATTCGGCCAATCTACACCGCGTCCGAGGCGTGATACGAACTTCGCACCAGCGGCCCGGATTCGACGTGCGAGAATCCCATTTCGTAACCTTGCCGTTTGAACTCGTCGAATTCGCTCTGCGGAACGTAGCGAATGATCGGCAAATGCTTCTGCGACGGGCGCAGGTATTGGCCCAGCGTCAGGATGTCGACGCCGTGCGCCCGAAGATCCCGCATCACTTGCAGAGCTTCATCGTTGTTCTCGCCGAGGCCCAACATCAACCCGGACTTGGTAGGCGCAAACGGCCGCACGCGCTTGGCATACGCCAGCATGTCGAGTGAACGGTCGTATCGAGCGCCTAGACGCACCTGCTTATACAGGCGCGGCACTGTTTCGATGTTGTGATTCAGCACGTCCGGATGCGCGTTCATGACGATTTCCATGGCCGCATGCGATCCCTGGAAGTCCGGCACCAGCACCTCGACTTTGCAGCCCGGAATCCGCTCGCGAATGGCTCGGATCGTCAGCACGAACAGCTCCGCGCCGCCGTCTTTGCGGTCATCTCGATTCACGCTGGTCACCACGGCGTATTTCAATCCCAGGATTTCGCAAGCTTCCGCGACGCGCCGCGGTTCGTCGTAATCTACTGCCAGAGGCGCGCCCTTTTGGACGGCGCAAAATCCACAGCGCCGGGTGCAAACGTTGCCCAGGATCATGAACGTGGCCGTTCGGCGATTCCAGCACTCGCCCACGTTCGGACAGGCCGCGCTCTCGCATACCGTGTGCAGGTTCAGCTCGCCCACCAGCCGCTTGAGCTCGCGATAATTCTCGCCCGCGGGGGCCGGAGCACGCAGCCATACGGGCCTTTCGAGTTTCGGGCTTATAGAGACCAGCACTATTTATATTCTATCGTTCGCGCGCTTGCGCTATCCGATTTTCAAGAATCAGCCCCGGGTCGAAGTTCTTCCACCACGGATCGCGCGCCGCCGCCATCTCGATCGCCTTCTTTGGAACCAGGCCTACGATTTCGATTCCGGCGATCGACACGCCAAGCTTCTGAGCCTCGGCGCGCACTGCGTTGTAGACCTGATCGAGCCCGGTCCGCTCGAAGTTCGTGAGGTTCATGGAAACCTGCGTAAGCCCTCGGCTGGCGAGCGTCACGCCCATGGCTTTGACGAACGCGAGCCCGCCCGAGGAGGCGCGAATCTTACGGGCAATGGATCGCGCAATCGCGACATCGGAGCTGGCCAGATTAATATTAAAGGCAATCAGCAGGTTCCGCGCTCCAATCACGCAGGCGCCCGCGGCCGGGTGCAGGTCCGGGCCCCCCAGATCCGGTGGAAGCTTTGCGTTTTCGAATCCGCCCCGCCGGCAGTTTTCAAGCGGGGCGCGATCGGGACTCCTGGCGGCAGCCTCGTAGAAGTAGACCGGCACGCCTAACTGTTCCCACACTGCGTGGCCCGTTCGATGCGCGATCTCCACGCAATCGGCCAGCGACGCGCCCTCCAGTGGGATGAAAGGCACCACATCGACGGCGCCAATCCTGGGATGCACGCCCCGGTGCCTGCGCAGGTCGATCCGGTCCACCGCTTTTGCAATGCCGCGCAGCGCACCTTCCGCCACCGCCACTGGCTCGCCCGCGAATGTGATCACCGAACGGTTATGGTCCGCATCCATCTCCGCTCTTAGCATCAGCACGCCGGGCGCGGATGCGATTGCGTCCTCGATGGCGCGCAACGTGGCTGCATCGTGGCCTTCGGAAAAATTCGGAACACACTCGATTAGCTGACCGGCCACTTTACCTCGGCTCTTTCCACCACTACCGATCCATTCTTCATGACCAGATCCACCAGGTTAATCCCAAAATGATAGGGTATCTCCCGGTAGTCCGGCACGCCCAGGATGATCAAGTCCGCGTTCTTACCGGCTTCCAACGACCCGATGCGGGAAGCCCGGCGCAATGCATGCGCCGCATTGAGTGTCGCTGCCGTCACGGCCTCGGCAGGGGTCATATTCATTTTTCGGCAGGCCAGCGTTAGCATCATCTGCATGTTCTGAGAAGGGCTGGTTTCCGCATTATAGTTGGTTGCCAGCGCGACGGCGACACCGCCGTTGATAAGCATCCGCGCCGGCGCGTAGGGTTCTGCTCCGAGATAAAAATTTACTCCGGGAAGCAAAGTAGCGATCGTGTTCGATTGGGCCAGGAGCAGCGCATCGTCCTGGCTCGCATCCACCGCATGATCCACGCTGATGGCCTCGAATTCTACCGCCAGCCGGATCGCACCGGCACTCGAGCGCTGGCCGGTATGCATCTTCAATCCGAAGCCCAGGTCGCGGGCCGCAATCAGATAACGGCGCGCGTGTTTTCGCTCAAAAGCGCCTTCTTCGCAGCGAATATCGGCAAACTCGGCCAGTTTCCGCCGCTTGACCAGCGGGAGCATCCGAGAACAGACCCATTCGAGATATTCATCCGGCCCCTTCTTATATTCTGCCGCCAAAGGCGTAGCCAAAAATGTCGAGACTAATGAAATCGGCTGCTTTTCGAGCGCCTGGTGCACTCGTAGAATCTTGATCTCGCCTGCCTCGGCCAGGTCGAAGCCGGACTTCGCTTCCATAGTTGTCGTGCCGTGCCTGACCGCTTCTTCCAGCACGTTCAGCGCCCGCCGCTGTAGAGTCCGCGGTGCGGCCAGCCCAGGCTCTCCCACGATATGCATGTGGCTATCCACAAAACCCGGCATAACCACTCGGCCGCTGGCATCGATTTCGTCGGCTTGGCGGGCCAGGGCGAGATTCTCCACCCGCCGGCTCGATCCGACTTCTTGGATCAGACCATCGACGATCAGAATGGCGCCGTCTTGGATCAGACCGAGGTTCCTGAGGTCGGCCCCGCGGCGGGGACCGGCCGGCCCATGCAATGTCAGCAATTGCCTGGCGCCCCTTACCAGCGTGATTCGGGGCATTACTGTTCTTAGTCTGCACCCTTCACCGCCTGCTAGCCTGGAACAAAGGCATGACGGCGTCCAATTTTTATGACTGCCCCTAGAACAGGCAATCGGCCGCTGAAGACTCTGGAGCGCGTGCTTTCAAAAGCCGGCCTCGGCTCCCGCACCGACGCGCGCAAGTGGATCGGAGCGAAACGCGTCAAAGTGAATGGCAAGGTTATCGGAACGCCCGATCACTGGGTGGATCTGGAGCGCGACATCGTCACGTTGGATGGTAAACCGGTCCGAGCTTCGAAACGAATCTATTTGCTGCTCTACAAGCCCAAGGGCTACATCACTACTTACAAAGATCCGCAAGGACGTCCAACGGTTTACGATCTGATCCAGGAGGCCGGCCAATGGGTGGTCCCAGTGGGGCGGCTCGATCAAGATACCAGCGGGTTGCTGCTGCTGACGAACGACACCCGCTTTGCCGAAATCGTCACGAATCCGGACTACAAGATTCCGAAAACCTATCTGGTGAAGACCTCGACGCGCCTTAGCGATGCGCAAGTCGAGCAACTGCAAAAGGGCGTCATCCTCAGCGACGGGCCAACCCAGCCGGCCATCGTGAAGCGCGTGCGCGATTCCGCCGAATACTCCTTTATCGAAATCGTTATTCGCGAGGGACGCAACCGGCAGGTGCGACGCATGATCGAGGCTATCGGAAGCAAGGTGCTGAAACTCGTTCGGATCGAGATTGGGGGCGTGCCTATCGGCGACCTGCCCATCGGCAAATTTCGCGAGCTGACTCCGGGCGAAATCAAGATGCTGACGCCGCAGCACCGGGACTAAAAACAAGTTCCTTGTAAAGCTCCGCCCACTGTCGAGCGATTTCCTCTCCGGCGTAGAGCGTCCGGCACTGCTCATAGGCGGCTGAAGTAATCTTTCGCACTAGAGCGGGATCGGCCAAAAGCCGCAGCGCCGCGTTCGCGACACCTTGGTGATCGCCGCATTCGGCTAGCAGCGCGGTTTCGCCATCGGCCGCGATGTAAGGAATACCGCCCGCTTTGGTCGCGACCACCGGCAGTCCGGATGCATAGCACTCCAGCAAGCTGCCGGGCATGTTATCGATATCGGGAGTAGTCAGGTAGATATCGGCCTTATCGAGCCATTGGGTCATTTGAGAATTGGGAATTGATCCGGCAAATCGGGTGTTCCGCAGCTTCAGCGTCTCAGCTAACTGCTCCAGTTCAGCTCGCATCGGCCCGTCGCTCAGCATGGTCAGCGTTGCGCTCGGATATTTCGCCTGCACGATGGCGAACGCCCGCAACGTGGTCGGGATGTTGTAAAGCGCCTCCATGCCGCGGTTATGCAGAAATTCGGGACGCAAGACGCTGCGCCGCCGATAGATGAAGTTCTCGCGGTCGATCACGTTGTAAATTGCACGGCAGCCGATACCGAATTGCTTGAACACATCGCATAGATATCCGGATGGCGCCACCACGGCATCCATCTTTCGGATAGTCAAAGCCGCCGAACGCCAGTGGCGTAAATGGTCTTCAGCCCTGCCATCGCGGTAGTTCAGAACGATCTTTTTGCGATACAGCCTGGCCGCCAAAAGCGCCGGTATGCTCCACAATGTGTAAGACCAGTAGGAGGCGGTGAAGACATGCAGCACATCGTATCGCCAGGCTCTGGCAAAAAGAACCACCCAATAAATGAGGCACCGGAGGACCGTGCGGACGAATGGAATACGGCCGATTACGGCGGGCAAAGGCGCATCAAAGCAGAGAAACGACAGATCCACGCCGGGATGCTGGCCGATGTAGTGCCGCAGCCGGTTGGCTTGCACCGATTGTCCGCCGATGATGCGCATGGAGGGCGCGATCAGCAAGACCCGAACGGGTCTCATGTAAGAGAGTACATGCCGGAAGTTTGACGTTGCGTCGCACTCTCATGCCGTAACCAGGACTCGAGGACGTAGATATACCAGAGCTGATTTGGAACGTGGCCACTTTGCGCAGTCTGCTGGAGACAGCTTGCCACGGCGTCCGCGCTGATCCAGCCCTGCTCGCCGAGGCGCGATTTCGACAGCACATCCAACATGGGCTGTTTCCATTTGGCGCTTAACCACCGGTTCACCGGGATTCCAAAGCCCCGTTTCTTTCCGCTTGCTATTCGCTGTCCCAGGTGTCGCGCAGCCAGCGCCCGAAGAACGGCCTTCAAGGTTCCGTTTTTGAGGCGCAGCGAGTAAGGCAATGATTGGGCGAAGTTCCAAAGTTCCTGGTCGAGAAAGGGCGAGCGCGCCTCCAGGGCAAAATACATGGCGCCACCGTCGACTTTGGTCAGGTACTCGCCGGTAAACCTGGTGTCGCGGTCGTAGTTGAGAAAGTCCCGCAATAGATGCCGAGCGGACTGGACGGATCGCGGGATGGCGTGTTGATCGATACCGCGGCCGTCCAGGCGCGGGCCGAGCAGGCCATTGCGCTGATAATAGTGCAGGCCATCGTGCATGCGAGTGACGGCGCCCAATCCACCGGTGGCGTAATCGAGGAAGTGGGCGGCGCGCTGCAACGAGAACGGAAGCGGGCTGCGATGTCCAGCCGATTTCCAGAGTCCGGCCAGACTCGAAGGCAAGCGCCGGGCCAACCTTTGCGCCAGATAGAAGTTCTTATGCTCGGGATAGCCGAGAAAGCAGTCATCGCCTCCGTCCCCGGTCAAAAGGACCGTCGCCGACGGGCGGATCGCGCGCGAAACCCGGATCATTCCCAGCGCCGAGGCGCAGGCGAAAGGTTCACCATACGCGTCCACCAACTCGGTCAAATTGGGCCAGTCGTCGGCGGACAAGTTAATGGTCGAATGCTCAATTCCCAGATCGCGCGCAGTGGCCACGGCGTCTGCCGTTTCGTCGTACGGATCGCCCGGCGTTCCGATAGTGAAAGCGCGAATGTTGCCGCCGAGCTTGGCGATGGCCCAGCAAACCAGGCTGGAATCGACGCCGCCCGAGAGCAGGGCTCCCACCGGAACATCGGCTTTGAGACGCAGCTTCACCGCCTCCAGGAAGATGCTTTCGGCCTGGTCTACCGCTTCTTCAAACGAAATTTCGCCGTCCGTGCGAGCCTCGGCGGATTGCCAGTAAGCGCGGCGGCTTTCGTGGCCGTTCGAGAATTCGATGATAGTTGCCGCCGGCACTTTGTGGACGTTTTCATATACCGTGCGGCTGTCGGTGATGAAGCCAAATTCGAGAAACTCCGCGATTGAGCCGGCATCGATGTCGCCCGCCAGTCCGCTGGTTGCCACGGCGCGAACCGTAGACGCGAACGCTACGCGCTGGCCGTCGGTAGCATAGACCAGCGGCTTTACGCCCAGCCTGTCACGGATCAAGGTCAGCTTTTCGGTGCGGTTGTCCCAGATCCCGATCGCGAACATGCCGCGTAATTTCGACACCAGGCGATCGACGCCCCAGGCGTCGTACCCGTGCACGATCACTTCGGTGTCGGTCTGGCTCAAGAAGCGGTAACCGAGTTGTTCCAGCTCCACTCGCAGGCTGAGAAAATTGTAGATGGCGCCGTTGAATACGATGCCTACCGAGCCGTCCGGCGAGAGCATAGGCTGAAGGCCCGCGTCGCTTAAATCGAAAATCGAAAGACGGCGATGGCCCAGCACGGCCCGCGGCCATTTCTCCAGGCCCGAGGCGTCCGGGCCGCGGCGGGTCAGGCAATCCGTCATGGCAGCGACGATTGGCTCGGCGTGCTCGGGAGAATCGCCGACAAAGCCCGCTATACCGCACATACGATCATCATAAGTGATTCTTGTCGCGGGGAAAGTTACGGCGTTGTCAGGAGCTTGCTTGTTGGTTAAAGTCGCCCGGCCTGCCGGTTACCAGACCGGCAAACCCAGCGCCGCTTCGATAGCTTCCAGCACGATAGCCGGATTATCGCTGCCGTCCACGCTGTGGAAGTCCATTTCGCGATAATACTCAATGAGAGGCGCGGTGGCCTCTTCATAGCGCCGCAGCCGCTCGTGAATCACCGCTTTTGTATCATCCGCGCGCCGCATCAGCGCCATGCCGTCCTGGTCGCATATACCGTCGCGAACGGGCGGACTGTGCCGCAAATGGTAGATTTTCGAGCAGGATGGGCATTGCCGCCGGCCGGTGATTCGCTCCACCAATACCTTGGCCGGCACATCGATCTGGATCACCGTAGGTTGGGGCTTGCCAAGCGATTCAAGCGTGTCGTCCAAAAACATCGCCTGTGGAACGGTGCGCGGGTATCCATCCAGCAGGAATCCGTGCTCGCATTGGGGACGCGCAATCCAACCGGCTACCACCTGGTTCATGACGGCGTCGGAAACCAGCTCACCCCGGGATAGCGTCGCCTTGACTGCGTTGCCGAGCTGCGTCCCGGATTCGCACTCCGCCCGCAAAATGGCCCCTGTCGAAATGACTGGGATATTCAGAAGTTCGCTCAGGACTGCAGCCTGCGTACCTTTGCCGCAACCCGGCGGCCCGATTAGCACAATAATATTCTCACCCATACCCATTGTTAATAGTTAAACCGGAAACGGCTAAATCTCAAAATCGTGCCGTCCAGGACGGTCACTCGTCCGATTTGACCTAGTATCCATGTCGAGTAGTATGCTGTAAGTTACTACTATTTAAGTACTAGTAAGCCCGTACGGGGAATAATGTCCGACTCGTTAACGGCCGCTGCCTTCGATATCGATGACGATCTTCTCACCCGTTTACGGGAAGCCGTCGTCCTGCGCCGCATTGAAAGCGGCATCGAATGGTTTCAGAGCAATCGTGAAGCCATCTTGTCGCTGGACCCACATCAGAAGAATGCCGCCGCCTTCGTAGGCTATTTTTCACAGTGGGTGGATATCGGTTATTGCGAAGAGGGTATCGTCCGCAACTTGCTCGACCGTTTTCCTAAAGAGACCCGCGCAACGCTACCTCTGTGCGACTACATTCATTTGCGCCTGGCCGAGGGCATGGCTGCCTCGGCGGCCGAGGAGACCGGCGACGCCGTTCGTCATTTTGATTTCATCATCTCGCTGGGAGAAGAGGTGGCGGATAAGCAATTGCTGGCCCTGGCGCACTTTTGGAAGGGACGCTGCCAGCGCAAGCTGGGCGAATACCACAGCGCTCTTACCCACACGGTGAAGGGGCGGGAATTAGCTTTGGAGCTCGGATACCGCCGCATGGCCGCAGTGATGCAAGTGCTGGAGAGCTGGCTGTGCTTCCAAAAGAAAGAACTGCCGCAGGCTGCCAGGCTCCTGGAGGAAGCCGAAACAATTGTTGGGGAAACCGACGATTCGGTGACGCTCGGCAATATCCATTCCGGCTACGGCCGCATCGCCCAGGACGAAGGCCGCTACGATCGTGCGCTGGAGCATTTCGCCAACGCCATCGAATGGTACCGGAAGCGCGACCCCCGGCACCGGAACCTGGCGCGATCGCTGGCCAACATGGCGTACGTGAAGCGGCTGATTGCCGTCCGGATGGAGCGGGGCCTGGATACTGAGGTGGCGCGCCGCCGCAAGCTAATCGGTTGGGAGGTCGCTGAAACCGGTCCCGCCAGCGTGCTCTCCCGGCAGCGGATCGAACAGCTTCGCGCCGAGGCCTCGTCCCATCTGGCTCAAGCGGAGGATATTTACCGCTCACTGCATCATCATCGAGGCCTGGGCACCGTGCGACTGGAGCGCGGGCGTCTGTTGCTGGATCACGGCGACCTGGAGAGCGCCGCGCTTGAGGCCGACCAGGCCTACCAGTTGGGCGCCGACAAGAAAGACTATATCCTGATGGCTCGCGCGCGCTTGCTCGAAAGCACCATCGAGACTTCGAAATATGAAGAGGGCATCGATGACGATCCGGCCAGCCATGCCCAGCGGGCGCACGATTACGCCCAGGATGCGCTCGGCTATGCCCGCCATACCGAGAATCACAAGCTGCTGGCCCGGACGCATATCCGGCTGGGCCAGATCTTTTGTACCGATTTCTTCAACGATCCGGGAGCCGCGCAAGCCTGGTGCGATCGCGCCGCCGAATATTTGAGTCCCGGGAACAACGATCTTTGGGCCGAGTATCAAACCCTGAAGGCCAAACTATTGCGGCGGGGCAGCGTGGATGCACGATTGCGAAAATGGTCGCAGGGCTTGATAGAGGACCAGACCTTCCAACAGATGACCGACGAATTCGCCGACTTGATTGTCCCCAAAGTGTGGGAGCGTGAGGGCCGCAAAGTATCGCGCGTGGCTACCAAGCTGTCGATTTCGCCGAAGAAGGTCCGCCGCATCTTGACCCGGCTGGGCTTAAAGGGCGAGTGAGCTCATGGAAGACCAGCAGCTCCTCGATCAGCAGAAAGCGTACTATCGCGCGCGGGCGCCGGAGTACGACGAGTGGTTCCTGCGGCAAGGGCGCTATGATCGCGGGCCCGAGCATCGCGATCAATGGTTCCACGACGTCGCCGAGATTGAAGCAGCGCTTCGGTCTAGCGTGCAAGGGGCGGAGGTGCTGGAACTGGCTTGCGGTACCGGTCTCTGGACCCGGCTTCTGGCCGAGAACAATCGGCGAATCGTGGCCGTCGACGCATCGCCGGAGGTCATTGCCATCAATCGGGAGCGCGTCGGTTCGGCCAATGTCGACTATCAGATTGCCGACATCTTCTCCTGGGCGCCTTCGGCCAAGTTCGACGTGGTCTTCTTCTCATTTTGGCTCTCGCATGTTCCACCTGACCGATTCGAAGCGTTCTGGACGAACGTCCGAACTGCGCTGAGGCCGGGCGGGCAAGCATTCTTCATCGATAGCCTGCTGGAGGACACATCTTCCGCTCTCGACCACGGGCCGGTGGATCGATCGGGCAGAGTTCACCGCAGGCTTAAAGACGGACGGGAATTCGATATCGTGAAAGTCTTCTATGAACCCGCGGTGCTGGAGCAGCGGCTGGCGGAGCTGGGCTGGCGCGGCTGGGTGCGTTCAACGAGCCGGTTCTTTCTTTACGGCTCTGTCAGCCCGGCCAGTGGCCAGTAGCCCTCGCGCGTTTTGGCTTGAAGATCCGGCCGATCCTTCACGGCTACCCGAATGGCGTGAAACTTTCCGGGCTCGCCTCCCTTCGGTTCGAAACTGAGAATGTATTGGCGATGGACTTCTTCGCTCAACTGTTGAATGGCCTGCTCCAAGGCGTTTTTCTTTAGGAAATTCCGCGCTCTCCCGCCGGTAGTCTTCGTGAACAGGCTGGAGAGATCCGGCTTGTGCAAGCGCATCAATTCGCCGATTGCATAGATCGGGCTGCCCGGCCCCAAATCGGGCGGGACCGGCGTGTCATCAGGGGCTGGGCAGAGAGCACACTTCTGGACCTTGATCCGCTCCTCTTCAGGCTTCAAATCTTCGGCAGTCTTGGGCTTCACAGTGAATGGCTGCAAGAGCGGCGAAAAGGTCAGCCAGTAGACCGTGGCGTTTCGCCGCTGTACGCGCTCCATCACTTCGGATAGGTTGGCTTTGCTCGCCCGATCACGCCTCTCTGCAATCATCAGGACAATCGGCCGGCGACCGGGCGGCCTCCGTTCCAGCATCACAACCGCCTGACGCAGGGCATCCAGCGTGTGTGCATCATCGCCTTCTTTGCGCAGCATGCGCAGGGCGTGGACCACCGAATCCGGATTGCTGGTGAAGTCCTGGTGGACCTTCACCTCGTCGCTGAACGAGATTACTGCGGTTTCGCCCGAATCCGCCGCCAATAAGTCGGTAAACAGAATACCGCTGCCGCCCAGCTTGTCGATTAAGGCTCCCGAATTCGAGCTGGTCTGGACGGCGACCACCAGGTCGATCGGATACGCCGTCCAATCCATCTGTATCCGCTGCGGCACATTGTTGTCGTAGAGAACCAGATCTTGGGGAGTTAGCCCATCCACGTAACGGCCCTTGGAATCCGTAACGGTGGTGGGCGCAACCACCAGCGGAACAGTGCTCTTGAACTGTGCCCAGCCGCACGAAGCAAGCAAGACTATAGCGGCGGCAACACGCATCGGTGAAAACTGAGCAGCTTTAGGGCCAGCATGACACAGAAACTAATCGCTGCGCAAAGTCACGGCAGGATCGATTCGTGAAGCGCGCAAAGCCGGCAGATAGCACGCCAGTGCCGCGACGGCGACTAGCAGAAACGGCGCAAGGACAAAGGTGACAGGATCAAAGGGCGTGATTCCGAACAATAGCGCTTTGAGAACGCGGCAAGTCGCGGCGGCAACCGGCAGCCCTATCAGCATCCCGGCGATGGCCGGCTTCATTCCTTCCCTCAGGATCAGCGAGGCTACGTCCGCGCTGCTGGCGCCCAGTGCCATCCGCACACCAATCTCCGCGCGTCGCTGCGACACCCCATAAGAGAGCACGCTGTATAGCCCGAACGCCGCCAGGAACAATGCCAAGGCAGCGAAGCATCCGAACAGCAGCATATTCGACTGATGGCTGGAGGCGGATTCGCCGAGTATATCGCGAATGGTCCGAATCTGATCGATGGCAAGGTCGGGATCCAGCCGGTTAATCTCAGCCCGCGCGGCCATCACTTCGGAAGCCGGGTCGCCAGTGGTGTGGAGCACGGCGTAAAGTTGATCGTAGTTGGCCTGATCCGAGATGGGCATGTAAAACGTCGGGCCGGACTTGCGGTCGATGGCGACCGGTGTGTCGCCCACCACGCCAATGATTTCGTAGTGCGGAGCAGGAAGACCCTGCAGCCTTTCTTGCTCCAACTCAGAGCTGAGTGCGAGCCGCCGTCCGATCGGGTCCTGGCCCGGGAAATAAGTCGCCGCCAGCGACTCGCTGATCACCACCGCCGGCCTGCTTGGATGTTTGTGATCGGGTCCGATACCGTCTTCTAACGTGAAGGTCCGCCCGCGCAGCAATGGCAACCCGATGGCGCGGAAGTAACCGGGGTCGGCGTTGCGTTGCAGCGCGTCCATAACATGGCCGGGCAGGGCAGGCCGCCCGTCAATATAAAAGAAATCGTCGCTGCAGTGACCCGTCGCCGGCAGGCAGGACGTGAGCCCCGCGTCCACAACTCCGGGAATGGATCCTAGGGCTTGAGGTAGATCTCTGAATAAGGCGAACGCCCGGTTATCTGGTCTCTGGATAAACGGGATCATGATCGTAATAATGTGATCGAGGCGGACGCCGGGATTAACGTCCATAAGCCGTGAAAAACTGCGCAACAGCAGTCCGGCGGCGATCAGCAGAACCAGCGACACCGCCACTTCAATGGCCGCCAGCGAGGCGCGAAAATGGCCCTGGATGCGGCTGTCGGTGTTGGAACGGCCGCCTTCCCGCAATCCCCTGGCCACGTCCGCGCGCGAGAATTGAAGCGCTGGAATAAGACCCGATGCAACGCCAACCACCAGCGCGGCGGCCAAGGCGAACAGAAATACGCGCGCATCGAAAGGCACTGTGGATGGCAGAATCGCCGCGGCGCCTGGCGCGCGCCGGGCCACTAGGTCCGCGATCGAAACAGCCAGTCCCAGCCCCAACACCGCGCCGCAAATCGACAGCAGAATGCTCTCCATCAGGAACAGCCGTACCAGGCGTGAGCGGCTGGCGCCGGTGGCGGCGCGTATCGCTATCTCGCGCGCCCGTCCGGACGCGCGGGCTAGCAGCAGATTGGCGACGTTCACGCAGGCAATTAGCAGAACGCATCCTACCGCGGCCCACAGTAACAGCAAAGTCGGACGACTCTCTCGCACTAGCGCGGATTGTAGCGGGATAGCATTCGCGCCCGGCGCCACGGCATCGTCCGGATGCGCTTGCCGGTAGCGGGCGCTGATGGCATCGATGTCGGCGCGGCCCTGGTATAAGCTAACCCCGTGTTTCAAGCGCCCGATGACGTGCAGAAAGTGCGTGTCGTGACGCAGCATGCGTTGGGGCGAGAGATAAGCACCCAGCGGCTGCCACACCTCGGTAGTCCGCTCGGGAAAAGAGAAGCCCGGCGGCATTACGCCAACTACCTCGCAATCCGCTCCGTCCAGGTGAATGCGCTGGCCCACAATATCCGCCGCGCCGCCGAAGCGCTGCTGCCACAGGCCATAGCCGATGAGTGCAACGCGGGCAGCTCCGTACCGGTCTTCTTCGGCAGTGAAGATGTGACCGAGGATGGGCGCTACGCCGAGAATCGTGAACATTTGGCGCGATGCGGCTGCCGCATCCACCCGCTGAGGAACCCCGCCACCCTGCCAAACGCCGACTGTGATCGGACCGGTGACGTATCCGGCAATCTGATCGAAGGTGGTCGAGAATTTCTGCCAGTCGCCGAAGGTGCCGGGCGCGGCTTCGTTGTAGATCTCGCTCCCGCCGCCTATATTGCGCTCATATAGAGCGGCGATCCGGTTGGTGTCACGGTAGGGCAGCGGACGTAACAAGAACGCGTTGACGACGCTGAATATAGCTGTGTTGACACCCAGACCCAAGCCCAGCACCAGGACCGTAGCCAAGGTGAAAGCCCGACGCCTGCGAAACTGGCGGAAGGCGAAGCGCAAATCCTGAAAATAGCTGGACATCCGGCTTGGTAATGGCACGCTGAGTACCGTGCTAAGTCTTTGAATCGATGACTATGAGAGCCTCGCGCCGCGTGTCATTGCTGGGACCGGGTGTTCGGACTTGAACAGGCGGCAACGGGCAGCCGGTAGTCTTTTGTAGATGCACCAATGTGGTGCATAATGGTGTGATGAGGGCTAAGAATAGGGTGGTGCGACAAAGTATCAGCCTGCCATCCGATCTCGCGGTAGAAGTGCAAGCTATGGCGAAAAGACGCCGCCTTAGCGCCAATCGGATGTTGGTGGAAATCATCGAAAACGGGATCGAAGCGGAAAAGCGCAAGCAGCTGGAATTTTTTGACCTCGCCGAGCGTTTCCGGAAGGCCAGCGATCCACAAGAAGTAAAGCGGTTGGGGGATCAAATGGGCCGGATGGTTTTCGGCGGCTGATGCCGAAGATCGAAAGTTGGGATAATTTTCCCGCGGGGGTTCGTAAGCACCTAATTGACCGAATGCGCGATCGCGCAATCACCGTCGGCGATCTTAACCAGCTACGTCTTTGGATTGAATCGGAGCCCGAAGTGCCGTCCGGTGACTGGTATAAGGACTTCGGCTCGTTCAAGATTTGCGGCCGCGGATCGCTCCCGAAAACTTTCCTGATTCGTGGCCAGACGGGTACGGGTGAAGCCATCTAGCTGAATTTCATTCTGCCTCGCTAATTCATTGCCGCCTCGCCGCCCTGATGCCGTTCCAAGAAAAACCGCCGTTCAGATTTACCAACATGGTAGGAACCAATGTCACGGAAAAACCACACCATGGGAGCGTCGTGCAATCCCTGCCTGGTTATTGAAGCTTGCCTCTGCCTTCCACCCGCCAGGTTTGCTCGACCACGTCGCCGCGGATTCCATACACGCATTCGTGCAGATTCATAGCCACGCAAATGTGATTGGGGATAATCCGAACGCGATCGCCGACGTCAAATTGATGACCGGCTTTGTGGAGCTCGACGAAGCCATGCTCCTCATTCATCTTGCTGAACACAGCCTGGGGCGCCTCGACCACGTGGCCAAAACTGACCTCGCTACCAGCCGTCGGGCGATCGGACGAAAAGGTCTTGGAGCCGCCGTCCACGATCATCTGTCCGGTTTTCGCGGTCGATACGACCGTGACCATAATCGAGGCCGCGCATTCGTCGAGCGTGCATGCGCCGGAAAGAACCGTATTCCGATCATTGAAGATATATGTACCGGGACGGATTTCATTCATGCCGGGCAGCAGGTGAGAATGAAACAATGTCGGCGTCGAGCCTCCGCTCACTATGCGTGGTGTGAATCCAGCCCGCCGCAAGTCTTTCAGAATTTGCTCCAGCAATTGCGCGACCTGGGTCAAACCCTCCTGGCCCTCTTCGTCGAGCGACTTGATCTGGCCTGGATAAAACGCAATGCCATCGAAGCGTAGATTCGGCAATCGGGCGATTCCTTGGATCAATTCGAGCAGGGCCTTGCCGGGAGCCACACCCACGCGGCCCAGCCCGACGTCCACTTCCGCCAGCACGCCTATATCGACTCCGAGCGCGCTAGCCGCACTCGAAAGTTGTCGGGCCACCACCAAACTGTCCAGCGACATGCTGACTCGGGTTCGTTTGGCAATCTGCATCAATCGGTCCAGTTTCCTGGCGCCCAGGATCGGATAGGCGATTAGAATATCCGGCGGTTGGGCCGATAGCATGACTTCAGCCTCGCCTACCTTGGCGACGGTCAGGCCAGCCGCCCCCAGCTCGATTTGCTTGCGGGCCAGGGCCGGAATCTTGTGGGTTTTCGTGTGCGGCCGGATCCGCAGGCCGTGCTGAAGGCCATAGGCGGCCAGCTTGCGCAGATTGCGCTCCATTATATCGAGGTCGATGAGAATCGCCGGGGTGTCGAGGTCGGAGACGCGAACCGCGGCGGGCGCGCTCATGGACGGAATCGCAGGGCCAGCTTGCCGGCCGGTCCCTTGTAATGAAGCTCCAGGTCCTTGGGCTTAAATTTGCCGGCCATCTGGAAGTAGAGGAGGCCGGAAATCGGTTCGGTTATTTCCTTTTCCGGCAACACTTTTTCTTTCAATACAGCAAGTAAAGGATTAGGTTTATCGGAATGGACCGTCTCCACCTTGGTGTCGGCATTGGATGTTCCGCTGTTTCCCGACCCCGTGCCCATGCCGAAGGGTCCAGCGATGCCAGTCCATTTTGGCCGGTTGCCTCCAAGTCCGTTCTTGGCGCCTTGGGGCGTCAGAACGAGAGCTTCATCCCCGGCAATCTGGCTGGGGGTGAAAGGCTCGGAGCGTTGACCGTCTTTACCGGAAACCAGCAGAAAGTCGTCGAGGCTCACCAGGACCGGCTTGTCGCTGACCGGTCGAACCTTAATGCGAACCAGTACGATGTCGCCTCCCAGGTCCGAGCCCAGCTCTTGCTTTATCTCATCTTTGTCGATTATTGGAGTGGCCGTGATCTCGATGATATCGTTCGAGGTTTCCTCGATCGGAAGCTTCTTTTCGGCAGCGCTGAGGGAAATTAGAACGACAAGAAAGGGCAAACCGATTCGGAGTGACATAGGTGCTCCCAAAATTATTATACGGTAAAGGTTTCCGGCAGAGGCTAGCGCCCGGCAAAGGTCTTGCCCCTAAAACCTAAAGCCGCCTCGTACTAGTGCCGATCTAATTGACGGTGTCGTCTATGAATCGGCTTTCCATCCCTTTACTTCTATTGCTGACCGGACTATGCGCGAATGCGCAAACTTCGAGCACTACCACGATCTCCACCGTACCCTCAGGTGTGAGGTTTATGGTGGATGGCCAGGTGTACACGCAAGCAGTGACACTCAATTGGCCGGCGGGAAGTGAACATCTTCTGGTTTTTCTCACTGATCCTCCGCTCCCCGATCAAACCGCGAATACGTCAGTTCAAACCGCCTCGGATGGCTCAGCCCAGTATGTCTTCAGCGGATGGGTCGACAACGCGGGGTTGCTGGTACCGACTTCCGATCCGGTACAGACCATCACGGCCAATCCCGCCATCACTACCTTGACTGCCACTTTGACGGTCAGCTATCGGATACAGCTGAACTTCTTCACCTCGTCGGACAATACGCTTCCAGTGACTTGCGGAGCCCCCGGCGCCATTCCGGCTGGCATATTTCGGCCGGGCGTAGTCTTTTTGGGTAGCAGTTGCTACTGGACTTCGACCAATACCTTTGTTCCGGCCGCCACGCCGCTTACGTTGAATGCGTTCCCATACCCTGGGTTCGTTTTTATAGGTTGGACCTTGAACTCCGGTCCACTCACTCCGTACCTGACCAGCTTGACCGTGAACAGTGCAATGACCATTGCACCTCAGTTTTCGCCTGCCAAACGCGTTCACTTCCTGACGAATCCGCTGGGGTTGAGTGTCCTGATCGATCATACGCCCGCGCCGACGCGAACCACAGCCGACGTGACCGGAGCGTGTCCTTTCAACGAACAGGAGCCCATATTTCCCCAAACCGGGTTTCCGCCGCTGTGTTTTGGCGATTTCGATCTCGCGCCAGGTTCCACGCACGTGATTAGCGGCGTTTCGCCTCAAATCGATAATTACGGAAACTATTGGGTCTTCGAATCCTGGAGTAATGGCACCGGACCGAACGCCGTTTACACGGTAGATACCAATACTTCAACTCCGGCTACCCTGACTGGCACCTTCATGCCCGGCGCGCACGTAGGCTTCTTGACCAACCCGACCGGGCTGCCGCTAACGGTGGACGGTACGCAGAACTGGCCCGGATACAATTTCATCTGGGGTTTGGGCGAGACCCATACCGTAACGGCTGCCCCCACGCAAACTGATTCCAAGGGACGAAAATATACTTTCCAAAGCTGGTCGAACTCCGCTGCTGCGACGCAGACTATTACGGTGAATCAAGCTGCGGTCACCAATGGGCTGTTGCTGGTCGCCAACTACAACGAGTTGAGCCGGGTTATGGTAACGAGCGCGCCCACCGGACTGACGGTCCAAGTGGATGGCGCCAGCTGCGTGACACCCTGCAATATCGATCGTGCCAGCGGCGCACAAGTGCACGTCACCGCGCAAACGCAGATCGGAATGGGGCCCGCTGCCCGGCTGGATTTCGCATCCTGGTCGGATGGAGGCGCTTCCGATCACATTTATACGGTCAACTCCAGCTATGCCGTCCTCAGCGCCAACTACACAAACTCGTATCAGTTGAGTGCTACTTCCCAACCCGCGAATGCCATGAGTTTCCAGTTCTCTCCGTCTTCGAGCGACATGTTCTATCCCAGTGGGACACAGGTGACGGTCAGCGCCACTCCGAACAACGGTTTCAAATTCAGCCGTTGGAGCGGGGCTTTGAACGGATCGTATCCTTCGGGCACGGTCACAATGTCCACGCCCCAAAATGTGATTGCGATGACGAGTGCCGTCCCCTACATTGCACCCGCGGGTGTGAGCAACGCCGTCGGCATCACTCCAAGTTCCACGGTTGGTCCGGGATCGCTTATCTCCATAACGGGACAAAATCTTTCTATCCAAACGGATGTAGGCCCCGTAAATCCGCTGGCCCAGAGCATCGATGGCGTGACCGTGACCGTCAACAATTACATTTTGCCGCTGCTCTATGTATCGCCCCAGCAGATCAATGCGCAAGTGCCGTTCGAACTGGCCGATGGTGATTACACCCTGGTAGTCGAGCCGCCTGGTCAACCTCAAGTGTCAGCGACTTTCACGGTCGCGCGAAACTCGCCCGGCTTGTTCGGTCAGGCCATGAACTCTCAGACCTACGCCATCGCCCTCCACGCGGATGGCTCCGTGATTACGCCCGACAGTCCGGCACAAGGCGGAGAGACCATCTCCTTGCTCGGTACTGGATTCGGACCTTATTCGACTCCAGTGATCGACGGGTTCTTTCCTCCGACCCCGCCACCCGCTCTCTCAGACTCTGTGAGCATCAGTCTGGGAAATCAGAATCCAACGCCCACCTGGACCGGGGCTGCCCCTGGATATGCAGGCGTAACCATGACGACGTTCCAAGTTCCACCGACATTGGCCGGCAGCGGGGCTGTACAGTTAACGGTCAGCGTCAACAGCGCCAACAGCAATACGGTGATGTTGCCGATTCAGTAGCGTGCTGTGTTCAGTAGGGTGCTGTGTTAGGTGAAATCAGTTCTTAAACCGACAAGTGCGGCACGGTTCCCAGGATCAAGGCGATCAGGTTCCAGGCGATCACCAGCGCGAACATGATGTTGATTCGAGAAAGCAACCGCTGGCGTCCCATGCGCCAGCAATAAATCCCCAGCATCACCGCCAGCAGCTTGACTCCAATTAAGCTGCCGATCGGGTTGTGGCCAAAGTTCAACGCCAGCCGAACCAATGGATTCGCTTCCTTCACCCCGTTTACCAGAAAAGCAATGGTGGTCAGCAGGTCCAAGACCTGGAGGTAGGAGTAATGCAGCAAGAGTTGATTCACTCCGATTGCCTCCTGTACGGAAATATGATGCGCTCAGTCATTCACCTTAATCAGGGTATTAGACAAAGCCTGAGGTGGAAAGGTTACCGAGGTCCCGGTACCTAAGGCATTCACCTTAGTACGAAACGTTGCGCGGTACTGTTGTTGCGCGGTACTGTTACAGATCGAAGCTGGCGCCGCGTTCCGGCGCGACTACCTCTAAGCCATACCGCTCGCGAATCGCGGCTTGGAAAGCATTTTGCTGATCGGGTTCCCCATGCACCAAAAACACTTTCTTGAGCCCTGGGGCGAGAGGTTTCATCCAGGCCAACATCTCGTCGCGGTCGGCGTGACCGCTCAAGGCATCCAACTCCTGGACGTCCGCTCGCAAGGGCATCGGCTCTCCGAAAATCGGCACCTGCTCGCGACGCTCCTGGATTTTTCTTCCCAGAGTGTTTTCGGCTTGGTAGCCAGTGATAAGAATAGTATTTCGCGGATCGCCGATATTGTTCTTGAGGTGATGGAGAATCCGTCCGTCCTCGCACATGCCGGAAGCGGAAATGATCATGAAGGGACCCTGAAGATCGTTTAGCGCTTTGGACTGATTCACATCCCGCACGTAGGTGAGGCGATTGAATCCAAAAGGATCCTGATGGCTGGCGAGGAACTTGGCGGCTTCCTCATCGAACAACTCCGGGTGTTTGCGAAAAACGTCTGTCACATTTACCGCGAGCGGGCTGTCCACGAAGATCGGGAAGGGCGGAATGGCGTTGGCATTGATCAGCTCATGCAGCATAAGCACCAACTGCTGCGTCCGTCCGACGGCGAAAGCCGGCACAATCATCTTCCCCCCGTGCTGATAGGTGCGGTTGACGATCGCGGCCAACTTCGCCGCCACTGACTGGATAGGCTCATGCAGGCGGTCGCCGTAGGTACTCTCCATGATCAGGTAGTCCGCTGGCGGCATCTGTTCGGGATCGCGGATGATGGGCAGTCCGCGCCGGCCCAGGTCGCCGGTATAGCCAAGCCGCACTTTTCGGCCGCCCGATTCCAAATCGAGGAGCATAAAGGTTGAGCCCAGGATGTGGCCGGCTTCAAAAGACTGGTAGCGGAGGCCGGGTCCAATATCGGTGGGCCTATGCATCGGAGTTGGGCGGAATAGCGGGAAGGCGGCCTCGGCGTCTTCCACGGTGTAAAGCGGTTCCACCATCGGATCCTGGCCAGCCGGATCGTGGCCGGCGCTTTTTAAATTTAGCGACCTGCGGCGCAGATTCCGCTTGTTGATAAACTCAGCATCTTTTTCCTGCAGCGTGGCCGAATCCAACAGCATGGGGCGGCACAGATCGGCGGTGCCTGGGCTGGCAAAGATTGGGCCGTGAAATCCGTTCTTGACCAACAGCGGAAGATTACCGCTGTGATCAATGTGCGCGTGAGAGAGCATGACTGCCGAAATGTCCTGGCACGCAAAAGGAAAATTCTTATTGCGAGCCTCGGCTTCTTTGCGCCGTCCTTGGAATTGTCCGCAGTCCAGCAGATAAGCTCGGCCTTGAATGGTCAGGTGGTGCATGGAGCCCGTCACCACTCTGGCCGCGCCCCAGAACGTTAGCTTCATTTCTTCAAGAATAGCCTCAGCTACGGTGTTTAGCGTAAAATCACAGTGAAATGCCGTTGCGCTCTTTATTGGTTTTCTTAGCCTGTTCTCTTGGACTGTTCGCTCAAAAGAAGCCGATCATGCTCGAAACGATCACCCAGTTTGACCGGGGCGGGCGAGGCGCGGGCGGTGGGCCGCCGGCCTGGTCCCCCGATGGAAAACGCTTCGCCTATATTCGAGGCGGCCAGGTGATGATCTACGATGTCGCCGCCAAGCAGGAAAAGGAACTGCTGTCGCTCGATCCGCTCCAGAAGGCCGCCGTCCCAATTCCGGAGCCGCAGCGTTTCGATTGGCAGAACCGGCGTGTCAGTGAAGACAGCTTGCAGTGGTCGGATTCAGGTAAGCAGTTATTGCTGAGCGTGCGCGGCGATCTGTTCCTGTTCACGCTCGATTCCGGCAAGTGGGACCAACTCACCGCGACGCCCGAGCCGGAGCACGATCCGAAGTTATCGCCCGACGGCGCGCGAGTGGCCTTCCGGCGCGGCCACGACCTCTATAGCATGGATCTGGCTTCGCGCCAAGTCACCCGCCTAACCGAGGATGGAAATGCCACGCTGCTGAACGGCGAACTGGATTGGGTTTATCCGGAAGAGCTGGATCTGGGAACGGCATACTGGTGGTCGCCCGATTCCAAGCACATCGCGTATCTTCAACTCGATACCGCCCGCGAAATGGTTTATCCGCAGGTGGCCTTAACCGGATTGCGAGGAACCGCCGAGCCGGAACGATATCCTCAAGCTGGCACCGCGAATGCAGACGTACATATCGGTGTGACGTCCGCGGGCGGTGGAAACACTCGCTGGATGGACTTAGGTGATACGCGAGGCTATCTCATAGCTCGCGTCTATTGGACGCCCGACTCCTCGAAGTTAGCCATAGAGCGTTTCACGCGGGTACAGAACGAGTTGGATCTCACTCTGGCCGATGCTTCGACAGGAGCTGCGAAATCGATTCTGCACGAAAGCGACCCCTATTGGATCAATCACAACGACCTATTCCATTTTCTCAGCGACGGGCGATTCATCTGGGGCAGCGAGCGCGACGGATTCCAGCATCTTTACCTTTACAGGCCGGACGGTAAGCTTGATAAGCCCATCACCGAAGGTAATTGGGAGGTCACCAATCTGGCGGGCGTCGACGAATCGCATCAGATGCTGTATTTCGTATCGAGCGAAGCCAGCCCGCTGGAGCGGCAGCTCTATTCCATCAAGTTCAGCGGCAAAGACCGGAGGCGCATCAGCCAGGGCGCCGGAACGCACAACATTTCGATGAGCCCGACCAGTGATTATTACCTGGACACTTTTTCGAATCTCACGCAGCCCTCCCGTCGAACCGTGCATACCATCGACGGCGCTGAATGGTCGGTTTACCGCGAAGCGGATCACCGCCTGACTGACGAATACGAGGTGCTGCCGAGCGAGATCGTCACCTTCAAAGGCTCGCAGGGAACGCTTTTCTATGCGCGGCTCATCAAGCCCGCCAATTTTCATGCCGGGGAAAAATATCCGGCCATCGTGATGGTGTACGGCGGGCCGGGCGCGCAGAGCGTTCGCAATTCCTGGGCGGGCGCAACCTGGGAGCAGGCCTTGGCCCAGCGCGGATTCGTGATCTGGCAGATGGATAATCGCGGATCCATCGGGCGCGGCCATGCCTTCGAAACGCCTATTTATCACCGCATGGGTAAGGTCGAGCTGGCCGATCAGTTGGAAGGCATTCGCTATTTGTTAGGGCGGGGAATCGTCGATCCGGCGCGCATCGGAATCTATGGCTGGAGCTATGGCGGATACATGACTCTCTATTCACTGTTGAACGCTCCGGATGTATTTCGAGCTGGGATCGCCGGGGCTCCAGTGACCAATTGGCGGAATTACGACACCATCTATACCGAGCGCTATCTGGGACTTCCTTCCGACAATGCCGAAGGCTATCGGGCCAGTTCCGCCGTGGAATACGCCGACAAACTCAAAGCGAAGCTACTGATGGTCCATAACATCGAGGACGACAATGTGCTTTTTCAGAACTCGATGCAAATGGCGGAGGCGTTCGAACGATCCGGCAAGCTCTTCGATATGGTGATCTATCCGCAGAAGAGCCACGGCGTCACCGGAGAGTTGCGCAAGCAGCTGCTCGAGAAGACCACGGACTTCTTCGAAAAGAATCTAAAGTAGCGCTAGGTGCTACCGGTGTCCTGCGCCGCCACCACCGCCCATATGGGCGCCGCCGCCGAAGGATCCGCCGCCACCACCGCCGCTGCTAACTGAGGCTGCGCTGCTGCTGCCACCGCCAACGCCACCTCCACTCGATCGCGAAGAAACCGAATAGCCCCGGCTGGCGGGACTCCCGGTACCCCAACGGCTGCCCGTGTAAGGGCTAAACGACGGTGTCCGGCCAAGCGCGCCACCACCATAGCCATAGCCGCCGTATCCGTATGCGTAGGGAGAATAATAAGGCGAGCCGAACACCGAGTAAGGGCTGTAGAAACCCCATCCAAATGGGCTGTACGCCATGCCACCGAAAGGCACGTAGGTGAACATTCCGAACATCGAATTATATTGCCACGGGCTGTAGGAACCACCGGATAACGAGTTGTGCAAAGTCGTTGCCGAGGAGGCGCTGGCCTTCGCCAGGTAGCTGGATCGCTCACTGCTCCAAAGATATAGATCATCAACCGCTTTTTTGTCGAAGTTTTCGGCCATCAGTACGCCGTTGAGCGACGTCTCTTTGCCGGTTCTCAAAGTGACCTGGCCGGAGTCGCCCTTCACGATTGCCTCGCCGTCATAGACCTGGAAACGCGCCGGATCGGTATCCACTCGATACAGACCGTGCTTCACCAGTAGCATCGTGTTGCCTTTGTAGAGCAGCATGACGACGTTGTCTTTGGCTTCGTTCTTCTGGACGTCGTCGCATTCCACCATCGCCGAGCCGCTGAGAACCTCGACGCGCGTGTCGGTCAGCTTGTTGGAGACCATCTGAATGGAGCTGTTTTCACCCATTCGCAGGAAGACTCCGGGGGTGAGTAGAATCTCGGCGCGTCCATCCTCGGTGCGAAACTTCTGGTTCTCCTTGATGTCCGGGAATTGCCCGAACTTCGGCTGTACAGGTTGGTCCTCGAGATACGCACGTCCGTCCACCGACTGAACGACGCCGGAATGAGCGGAAATCATGTATTGGGCGAATGCGGAACCCGAAAGTAAAACACCAATCGCAAGGCTCGCAACGAGAAGGCGCATAAAAAACTCCTTTCTGTATCCTGCTCTTTTTTTAAACCTATGTCAACCCCGGCCGGTCACGTAACTTGCGCGTTTTTCAAGGACATAGGTAGCCACCCGATCGAACTTCTGATTTCCGGTCAGCCGGACGATCAAAGACAACAACGCGGCTTTACGAAGATCATCCAAATCCAGACTTAGCAGCTCGATTACACACTCGGCCGCCAGCCGTACCTCGCCACGTCGTCCGGACCGAATCAGGATCTCCACACTTTCTTCTACCAGCTCGCGGGCCTGTATATTCCCGGCCGCATCGCAGGGTTCCGTGAAGAGGATGGCTTCGATTTGTTGATTGAGCATCGCCCGGTCGACAAAGCCGCCATCGTTCAAATTTCGCATACTGGTGCTACGATACTCGTTAGATAGACGCCCCCCCGAGATCATGAGGAAAAGTTCAGCTCTTATTGTAGTCTGCCTTACTTGCCTTTGCTCGTCGCAAATCGCGGCTCCACCCAAGCCGGGCATTGACGCCGAACTGCAGGCTGCCATCGATCATATTCGAGCCGGCCCGCTGCGCGGAGATCTCTCGTTTCTTGCTTCCGATTTGCTTGAAGGACGCGACACGCCCTCGCGCGGGCTGGATATCGCCGCCGAGTACATTGCCGCGCAGTTTCGAAGCGCCGGTCTTGAACCCGGAGGAGACGATGGCTACTACCAGACGGCTCAAATGGCGGTCAGCGAACCGAACCGGGAAGGTCTCGAACTGAAGTTTTCGCGGCCCGAGGCGAGCTTCAACGCGGACCCGAAAGATCTCGAAATCGACGCCCCCGCTGCACTGGATGTTTCGCGCGCGCCGGTCTTCAAGCTCGATTTGAACGACGGCGGCCTGGTGCGGGATCTGACCGCGCAACAGGTAGAGGGAAAGGTAGTTGTTATCGAATCGGCGCGCGGGGGCAACATCCGATCCGCTTTTGCAAAACTACGCGAGGCCAAACCGGCCGCGATTGTGACCATTGATCGCAGGGCGTCTAATAATGACCAGCAACCTGGAAAGCGATTGCTTGATCCGGATATGCCGGCGGCTCGGACGCCACGCATCCGGCTGGCCGGACAAGATGCGGGTCGATTTTATGCATCGCTCAAGAACGGGCCTACGGATGCTTTCGCATCTATTCATGCAGCGGCGCCGCGCCAGACAGCGGTAACGCTGCACAACGTGATCGGCATTTTGCGAGGTTCCGACCCGGCGCTGAAGAATACCTGCGTACTATTGACGGCGCATTACGATCACCTCGGCAGGCTGCCGGATGGACCAGGCGATCGTATTTACAATGGCGCCAACGATGACGGCAGCGGCACCGTTTCCGTGATCGAGGTGGCGCGCGCGTTGGCTAACTTGCATCCGCATCCGCGGCGCAGCATTGTTTTCATGACTTTTTTCGGTGAAGAGGAGGGCCTGGTCGGCTCGCGCTATTATGCTCGCCACCCCGCTTGGCCGCTGGATAAAACGGTTGCACAATTGAATCTCGAGCAAGTGGGGCGAACCGATTCGAGCGAGGGGCCTCAAATCTCGAATGCCACGCTGACCGGATTCGATTACTCAGACCTTTCCGGTTATTTGAAGAAAGCCGGTGATCTGACTGGAATCAAGCTGTATAAACATCCCCAGAACAGCGACCCCTACTTTCGGCTCAGCGATAACTTGTCACTGGCGGAAGCCGGTGTGCCTTCCCACACGCTCGCAGTTTCGTTTGAATTTCCGGATTATCACGGATTGGGCGACGAGTGGCAGAAGATCGACTACGACAACATGGCGAAAGTGGACCGCATGATTGCCGTTGCCATGGCGACGGTCGCCAACTCAGACGAGCCGGTGCGCTGGAACGAGAAGAATACGAAAGCGGCGCCTTTCGTCAAGGCTTGGAAGGAACGCCATCCATAGCTGTGTCGCCGGTTTCGGCCGGTTCGGTGCTCTGAATTCCATGTCGCGGAATAGCGACGGTTATCCGGCACTGTGTTCCAGGGCAATCGGACGATGCGACTAAGACGTCGGAGGCAGTCAGTCCCATGAATGGCGTAGCGCCGGGGTCTGGAGTCGTGGTGCCGTATAGAACCAGGCTGCGAATCGCTTCTGGCTGATAGGTGCTCACAACGCCCCAGCGCGCCGCCTGATGCACGCGCTCGGAGAAAGTCTGTCTGACAAAGAGCGCCTGGCCAATTCCCACGATTCCAAGTAACAGCGCCATGAAGGCCGCCAGAATCAGCGAAGTCTCCACCAGCGACTGGCCTTTGCGTTTCATTTCGACGCATCCGTTAATGGCGAAGGCCTCGTCAGTGGAAAGGTGACGGTGGGCCGGCCGTCCAGTTTGATGGTGGAGAATATTGCGGCCAACTCGAAGTCGCGAACGGAAACAGTTGCGGTCCCCGAATCGAGCACCAGGGCGACTTTCTCGATTGTGAGTCCGGGAGCCACGGGTTTCGCATTCGGGGCTGGCGCGGGGTCGCCATATACGACGACATTTTGGACCGCCTTCGTAAAATCTTGCTTGGCCGTGTCCGACGGTTGCGGCTGCAGCGATGCATAGCGCGCACCCGCGCGGACCGCGTTCACCAGTGCATGATAGGTCGACAAAGCATAGCTGAACTGGAATATCCCCGTGAACAGCGCCGACACGACGATCAGAGAACCGGCGAATTCGATCAGTGCGCTTCCCTCACGCCGTTCTTTCATTGGATCAACCTCGCGCCGCCGGGTGTTTTCGCCGCTACACTCGAAACCGCCACGCTGGAGAAACCGGCCTTCCCCGCAGGGAGCGCTCGCAGGAAGAGAAGGGGCGCGGGAGCGCTCACAACGACGCGGACAAAATGCAGCCCGCTCGAATCGCGAGGCTCGGATTGCCACGTTTTAGGATCCGGCGCCGCATCGCCTTTAGCGAAGCTAGCCTTAATGTCCGTGATCGGTTGCGAGCCCAGGTCCCACTTCATGGCATGCGGCCCGGAGGCAAATTCGGAAGCTGCCAGGCGGGCGCGCTCGATCGCACCCTCGGCGCCATCCAACTGAAGAGCGGCGTTCAAGGCAGAGGCGTCGGAAAAGGCCTGCAGCTCGCTTTGAATGACATACATCCTGCCGATGTCGATTCCCAGCCCGGCGAAACCGAGCAGGATCGACAGAACGATGCAGGTCACGATGAGGACGAAGCCTTTTTTTGAGCGACACCTCTTTGAGCGACACCTCTTTGAGCGACACTGCTCCATAATCTACTAATCGGCGGCTAAAGCCGCTTCCGTTAGTGTTGTGGAGCGAGCCCCCCGCTCAGTGCGTCATGGCGTAAACCACGTAGTTCACGCCGATGCGGATGGCCAGGTTGGCAAACTTCTCGGGATACTCCGGATCGTCGGCGAACTCCCAGGCATCGCCGACGTCGGAATTATAGGAGATCGCGACCATGACCCGGCCTTTGTCGTCGTAAATTCCGCGCCAGTGCGCCCCTACTCCGCCGTTGGAGCAGGCTTTGCAGCCCTGATATAAATGCTCGGCGCCGGGAATCTGGAAGCGATCGTTCAGATCGAAGACGGTGTGGAAGATCTGGTCGTCATCGGGGATATCGACGATGGGGCGGTCGGGAAAGACATATCGAATGCGCTTCTCGAACATCTGCCATTCGTAGTTTCCATGGAAATCGTCGGCCATGAAAAAGCCGCCGCGCAGCAGGTAGTCGCGGAGTATTTTCGCCTCCGACTCGGTCAAGCCCCACTCACCCACCTGTACCGCATAGAGCCAGGGCCAGTTGTAGACGTCGTCGCCCTCTTCGACATTGATAGGTTGCTCCACCGACCTGACATGAATGCGGCTCAGACGCCGGAGCGCCAGCGAGAAGTGGCGATCGGCGCGCGGATAATCCTGCGTCCACAGAGACAACCCGTGGCGGAAATCTCCATCGAATCGTCCGCGATAGCCGTCATTGGGCCCGCCCGGGAACATCAGACGGGCAAAGGCCCACTCGCCCTTTTGTTGCCAGTCGGTGGGTAGCTCGAAGGCCCGGTATTCCACGCCTTGCAGTTGATAGAAAGGGCGCTGGAAGGCGTACAGCGCGCCCAGGAAAGTCAGCGCGCATCCAACTAGTAACAAAGTTTTACGGGTGCTGAACAATGTCTTCCGGCCAGTCATTCCGTCTGCCTACTTCCCGAGAATATCATTTGGTCGAGCCGGGCAAACAAAAGACGTGCAATCGCCAGCGGCGGTTTCCGTTGCCCGAGCCCTCAGACCACGCCTCACCAGTTAAGCCGCACCCTGTTAACCTGAGTCTTAATGTCCGATCACAAGCTCCAACTGGTGCCACTCGGCGGACTCGGCGAGTTCGGAATGAACTCGATGGCCATCCGCTATGGCGACGACATCATCGTAGTGGACGCCGGGATGATGTTCCCGGACGCCGAACTGCTGGGCGTGGACATCGTTATTCCCGATTTCGCGTTCTTGCACAAGAATCGCGAGCACGTGCGCGCGCTGATACTAACCCATGGCCACGAAGATCACATCGGCGCGGTGCCGTTTCTGTTGGCCGATCTTAATGTGCCGGTGTTTGGAACTGCGTTCACGCTGGCGCTGGTGGAACGAAGGCTGGAGGAACACGAGTCGGTCGAGGATGTCCAGTTCAACAAGGTCAAGCCCGGTGAAAAGGTCCAAATCGGGCCGTTCGTCGTCGAATTCATCCACGTCACGCATTCGATTGTGAGCTCGATGGCCCTGGCCATTACGACACCGCTGGGCGTAATCATCCACACCGGCGACTTCAAAGTAGATCCTACGCCCACCGACAACGAGCTGTTCGATCTTCACACGCTGGCCGATTATGGCAAGCGCGGCGTACTGCTGCTGATGTCGGATTCGACCAACGTCGACCGCCCCGGTTACACCGAAAGCGAACGAGCGGTGCGGCCTCGCATGGAAGAAATCTTTTATCGCGCCGAGCGCCGGCTGGTGATGTCCTGCTTCAGCTCGTCGATTCATCGGCTGCAGCTGATTATCGAGTTGGCGGGCGAGTACGGCCGCAAGGTGGCGTTCCTGGGGCGAAGCATGAACAACGTCACCGAGATCGCGCACACGCTGGGATTTCTGCAGCTTCCCGATGGCATCCTGCTGCGGCCGCAGGATATCATGCAGACCGACCCGGCCAAATTGGTGGTGGTGGCTTCCGGTACGCAGGGCGAGCCGATGTCCGCACTATCGCGCATCGCCGTGGATAATCACAAGAACATTTCGATCGAGCGCGGTGACACGGTGGTGCTGAGCGCGCGCATTATTCCGGGCAACGAAAAAGGCATTTACCGGATGATCAATCACCTCGCCAAGCGCGGCGCCGACGTGATTTACGGCTCCATGAATCCACCGGTGCATGTTTCCGGCCACGGCAGCGCCGAGGAGCTGAAGCTGGTGTTAAATCTGGTGCGTCCTCGCTATTTCGTCCCGATTCACGGCGAGTTTCGGCAGCTGGCCAAACACGCGTCGCTGGCACAGCATCTGCGCGGCGCGGGTCTGGAAGAAACGTTCGTGCTGGAGACCGGCGAGACTCTGGAGGTCGATCGCCATGGTGCGCGCAGAGGCGAGAAGGTCGCCGTCGGCCGGCTGTGCATTGACTCCGGCACCGTGGACGAAGTGGTGGAAGATATTGTAATCCGCGATCGCCGGCATTTGTCTGAAGACGGTTTCGTGCTGCCCATCATCGCCATTAATAAGCTTTCCGGCAAGAACGAGACGCTACCGGAAATAGTCAGCCGGGGCTTCATGTCGTTTGAAGACGGCTCCGACCTTTTGCAGCAGGCTCGGCAAGTGGTGGCGCGGACGCTCGAATCGTCGAGTGAGGAGGAGCGCACCGATTGGGGCGTCATGCAGGAGAAAATCCGCGGGGACTTGAAGCGGTTTCTCAATAAGCAGACCTCTCGCCGGCCGCTGATCATGCCGGTGATTTTAGAGGTGTGATGTGGCGCACGCACTCATGACGGTGCTGAAAAAGTAAGTTTGAGTTACTTCGAAACAAGTTGAATCGTCTTTGTTGTATGCGAGGCGATGACTTTAATCAAAGCGCGGCATTCTGCTACCTGTC
>Ga0182024_10000915_pt1 | contig 76199 bp, 78 predicted proteins | sample P32metaG_FD_120480 | JGI IMG/M metagenome (GOLD analysis project Ga0182024, IMG submission 120480) | Permafrost microbial communities from Stordalen Mire, Sweden - P3-2 metaG (Illumina Assembly) | ecosystem: Environmental > Terrestrial > Soil > Wetlands > Permafrost | place: Sweden: Stordalen...
ATCTGCAGGACCTCACCTGCGGTGACGGCGATCGTCGCCTTGGCCTCGCCGCCGAGACCTCCCGAGGCGTTTGAGTTCCCGCCCCCGCCCGCCGCGCCGTAGGTGTCGAAGGTGGCCTGGGTCGCGCCGGCCGGGACCACATATGTGTCGGTCCCTACTGTCGTGTATGTGCAGGTGTTCGTCGATGAGTCGAAGACTCCCGTGGCTCCACAGGGGGTGGCTGCCGCCGCAGCCGACGCGAAGCCGCCCACGGCCACCAACGAACCGACGATGCTCACGACGAGAGCTACTCCGACGGTGCGTCGGGAGAAGAACCCGCCCGCAGCCCCGCTCCACGTGTCGCCCCGTCGTATCCTGATCGCCATTTCAAAGACCCCTACCTGTACCGGCCATGTCGACCGACCTTGGTGGGATCGACGATCACATCAAGCTGGGAGGTACACGACGGTCCGAACATCAAGGACTGCCCGCGACAGCACGTCACGGTTTCCCACGATTGATGGCCAGCTACCGCCGTGATGGCGCGGATCCAGGGCTCCAAATACCCGTCCCCCGGGACCTCAAAGGTCGAGAAGTCCCCACATTACCCCTCTTTTTGCGGCCAAAGTACGTCTGGACGAGAAACACTGCGGTGTCCGAGCGGTTGAAAAGCCGGGTCAAAAACGCTCAAAAGATGGGAGGGAAGGCCGCAGGACGTGCGTCCGAACTGCCAACCCCCATTGCGCTGGTCATTGCCATGCACATCGCGCAGCCACGTCGACGGTTCGAGTTCACGAAGTGGTCGCCCGACGCCCGCTCTGCTCCTCGCCGCCGGCGAGTCGCTGACCGAGGCGGACGAGCAGCAGTCCGACGCCGCGCACCGGGGCCCTGGTACGGCGCACCGGGGCGCTGGTGCGCGGCACGAGGCGGACAGCGGGGGCGCGACGGAGCTCGCGTCGGGCCGGCGCGGCTCGGCGGAGTTCGGACTGACGGTCCTCAACCATGCGGGAGAGCTGTGTCGGGTGCATCGGAGATTCCCTGCGCTGTGGGTACGACGTGGGGTCCCTGCGCCGCCCCACGATCCTACTCTTTGGCTATTGTTATTTCAAGTAAGAAGCGATATAGTCATATGCCTATGCAAATCGCTGACGCAACACCGTCCGCCGCCCCGTCGACCACCGTCCTCGGACCTTCCTTGGCCCTCGACCTCGGCTGGTGTCTGCACGCGGCGAACTCGGTGTACCTCCGCGGCGCCCACCCGGCGCTCAACCGCCTCTACCAGGACCACCCGGGGCTCGAGGAGCGAGTGCTCGGCTTCTGGGCGACCGGGACCAGATGCTTCGCCGAGATGGAGATTCTGGCCCTCCACGCCAGGGCGCTCGACGCCACCGATTTTCCGACATTCCGGGCCAAAGCCATAGCCGGGTTGGCCACCGTTCCCAAAAACCTCGAGATTGCGTCAGAGACCGACGAGGACCGTTCGGTAATTCACTCCCGGTTGGCCGAACTTCGTCGCTCCCCCTCGCGTCGCACCGCCTACTTCGACCTCCTGGCGGACGTGTGGTCGGGCATCGCCGACTGGTGGGGGACAGAGGGCGTCGAGGCGGTTGAGCGTCGGGCGGCTGAAGTGCGCAACGACCTCGCGCGGGGGCTCGAGTGGTATGAAATCGTGACGACCGAGTGCGAGGTCTTTTCCGAGCGCCTGCCCGAGATCATCGAACGGCACCAGCACGGAGACGAGGTGGTCCTCGCACCGTGTGCCTTGTTCGGACGAGGTCTCTATCTCGACATAGCCGGTTGCTCCCTCGTCGGGTTCGCAGTGGGGGGCGCCGACAAGGTGGCGCGGGCCCGCACCGAGCAGGTGGTACGCCGGCTCCGGGCGTTGGCCGACCCGACCCGACTGGCCATCTTCGACTATCTGAAGACCGGTCCGAGCTCGGTGGGCGAGATCTCCACCGTATTCTCCCTGGCGCAGCCCACCGTGAGCGTCCATCTGAAGCACTTGCGCGAGGCGGGACTGGTCTCGGCCGATCGGAACGGGCCCCGCCTCGAGATCACGGTGAACCGGGCGGCCTCAGAGCTTCTGGCCGAAGAGTTCACCACGCTCATGTCGGGCTGATGGATTCGGCCGCTCGGAGCAGCTGAGCGAAGCGACCGGCGGATCGCCAGGACCTCTGCGATGATCCAGCCCCAGGCGACGCCAGGGCTGCCCCCTCGTCCTCGACGCCTCTGGGCACCGGCACGTCACCGCTGCGGTCGCCGATCAGATCGACGATCACCCGATGTCCGACCCGAGAAATGTCGCTGCCCACACCCATCGGGCGGGCCCGGACTCGCGTGGACGGAGCAACGGACATCCTGGCGTTCTCGTCGGCGAGCCCTTGTGCGTCGCGCCACTCGGGGGACGTCTCGACATGACCGCCGAGCGCGACGCCGCGGATGTGCCGGCCGGAGGTCAACATCGCTGTGTCAGCTCAAAGCGGTGACGGAAGCACAAGACCTCCCCGACCTCGGGGTCCCGCTGTTGGATCGGGACGTCACGCCCGGCGGAGGGGGGTGGCCGAGAGCAGCAGGCGCTTCTCCCCGACCGAGTCGAAGCGGACCTTGGCCTCGGCCTTGTCCCCCTCGCCCGCCACGGCGAGCACAACGCCGGTGCCCCAGTGCCCGTGGACCACGGCGTCGCCGACCGCCAGCCCGAGGGCCTCGGCCCCGGTGCTCTCCTTGATTCGGGGCGGCCCGGCCACGCGCGCCGGGCCCCGGCCCGAACCGAACACGGTGCCGGGGACCTGACCCGGGGGCACCTGGCTGTCGTCGCTCCAAGAGCTGAAGCCTGCCGACCCGCCGCTCCCCGCAGCCCGCGAGGACTGGCGCGACGATTCGCGGCTCCCGAGCCGTCCGGCTCGACCACCGAGGACGCCGACGTCACGGACGAGTTCGCTCGGAACCTCGGCGAGGAAGCGGCTCGGGATGTTGTGGGAGGTGTTCCCCCACAGGGTGCGCACCCAGGCGTGGGAGAGGTAGAGGCGGCGGCGGGCCCGGGTAATGCCCACGTAACACAGCCGCCGCTCCTCTTCGAGCTCGACGGGCTCGCCCAAGGCCCGGAAGTGGGGGAAGATCCCGTCTTCGAGACCCACCAAGAAGACGGCGGGGAACTCGAGCCCCTTGGCCGTGTGCAGGGTCATGAGATTGACCCGGGTGCCGTCACCGTCGATCTCGTCGGAGTCGGCGACGAGGGCCACGGTCTCTAAGAACTCGACGACGTCGTCAAACTCGGCCGCCGCGCCAACCAGCTCGGCGATGTTCTCGATGCGCCCGTCGGCCTCGTGGCTGTGCTCGGCCAGCAGCTCGGCCAGGTACCCGGAGCGCTCGGCGACGACCTGGACCAGCTCACCGGGCGCGATGGTGGTCATGAGGAGGCGCAGCTCGTCGAGGAGCGTGGCCAGCTGTTCGGCACCGCGGAGGGCCTTTCCCGACAGTCCGGCGTCTTCGGCTCGGCCGAGGGCGTCGGAGAAGCTCACGTGCTCGACTGCGGCCCAGGCGGCGAGGCGGGCTACCGAGGTCGCACCGATGCCCCGCTTTGGCGTGTTCACCACCCGACGGGCCGAGACCTCGTCGTCGGGATTGGCCACGAGACGCAGGTAGGCCAGGATGTCCTTGATCTCCCGGCGGTCGTAGAAGCGGGTGCCCCCGACCACCTTGTAGGGCACGCCCGCTTCCACCAGCGCCTGTTCGATCGACCGGCTCTGGGCGTTGGTCCGGTAGAAGACGGCCACGTCGCCGTACGCGGTCCGCTCGGCCCCGCGCAGCCTGATGATCTCGGCGGCTACCCAGGCCGCCTCATCGCGCTCGTCCTCGGCCCGGTAGCGGTAGATCGGGTCCCCGGTCTCGCCTTCGGTGAAGAGGCGCTTGGGCGCCCGGGCCATGTTGTTCGAGATCACCGCGTTCGCCGCGTCGAGGATGGTCTGGGTGGAGCGGTAGTTCTGCTCCAACAAGACGGTCGTGGCGTTGGGGAAGGCCTTCTCGAAATCCAAGATGTTGGAGATGTCCGCGGCGCGAAACGAGTACACCGACTGGTCGCTGTCGCCAACGACGGTCACGTTCCCGTGGTCGCGTCCGAGCAGCAGCACCAGCTCGTTCTGGGCCTTGTTGGTGTCTTGATACTCGTCCACAAAGATGTGGGTGAAGCGCTCCTGGTAGGCCTTCCGGACGTCGTCACAGGTCGCAAGCACCACGACGGCCTGCATCAACAGGTCGTCGAAATCCATGGCGTTGGCGCCGAGCAGTCGCCGCTGGTACTCGGCGTAGACGTCGGCCACCCGGCGCCCGTAGGGGTCACGGTGGGAGAAGGTCTTGGCCGCGAACGCCTCGACGTTGATCAACTCGGCCTTGGCCTGGCCGATCATCGCCGCGACCGATCGGGGCGGGATGCGCTTGGCGTCGATGCCGAGCTCGGACATGACGATCTCGATGAGCCGTCGCGAGTCGGTGTCGTCGTAGACGGTGAACGTGGGCTTGTAGCCGAGGCGCACGGCGTGGGAGCGCAGGATCCGCAGGCACGCCGAGTGGAAGGTCGAGACCCACATGCGGTTCGCCCGGGGACCCACGACGTCGACCACCCGCCGGCGCATCTCGTCGGCCGCCTTGTTGGTGAAGGTGATGGCCAGGATCTGGAATGGCGCGGCGTCCCGGTTGGCGAGCAGATGGGCGATGCGCCGGGTGAGCACCCGGGTCTTGCCCGATCCCGCCCCGGCCACCACCAAAAGCGGGCCGCCCCGGTGCTCGACGGCGGCCCGCTGGGCCGGGTTGAGGTCGTCGACCAGGGCGTCTAAGTCCGAGAGCTGGATCGGCATCCGCAGCTCGGCCAGCTCGGGATGGATATCGAGGGCGGCGGCCGCCCCCTCGAGCGATTCGTCCGTGTCGTCGTCGGGCAGGTGCGGCGGCACCGGGGGCGGCTCGTGGCCGGAGACGGCCGGTGCCATCGCCGGCGGGTCGTCGTCGAGGGAGAACAGCCGCCCGGCGTCGGTGATGTCGGGCAGTCCGGTCACGTCCGTGGCCCCGGTGTCACGGGCCGCCTACTCCCACTCAATGGTGCCGGGCGGCTTCGACGTCACGTCGAGCGCCACCCGGTTGACCCCCTCGACCTCGTTGATGATGCGCGAGGCCATCCGCTCCACCAGGTCGTAGGGGAGGCGTGCCCAGTCCGCGGTCATCGCGTCGTCACTGGTCACGGCCCGGATGACCACGGGGTAGGCGTAGGTGCGGCCGTCACCTTGGACGCCCACGGTGCGCACCGCGGGGAGCACCGCGAAGCTCTGCCACAGCTCGCGGTACAAGCCGGCCTTGCGGATCTCTTCGACCACCACGGCGTCGGCGGCCCGCAGGATGTCGGCCCGCTCGAGGGTCACCTCACCGATGATGCGCACGGCCAGGCCCGGTCCGGGGAAGGGCTGGCGCCAGACGATCTCGTGGGGCAGGCCGAGCTCTTCGCCGACGGCGCGCACCTCGTCTTTGAACAAGAGGCGCAGGGGCTCGACCAGTTCGAAGTCGAGGTCCTCGGGCAGGCCCCCCACATTGTGGTGCGACTTGATGTTGGAGGCCTCACCGGACCCCGACTCGATGACATCGGGGTAGAGCGTCCCCTGCACCAAAAAGCGCGGGGCGGAACGGTCGCGGTCGGTGCCGTCGCCCGCGCCCAAGTCCCGGGCCACCTCTTCGAAGATGCGGATGAACAACTCACCGATGATCTTGCGCTTCTGCTCGGGGTCGGTGACCCCGGCCAGGGCGGCGAAGAACCGGTCGGCCGCCTTCACGTGGACGAGATCGACCTGGAACTGGCGGCGGAAGGTCTCTTCTACCTGGTCGGCTTCGCCGGCCCGCATGAGCCCGGTGTCAACGAAGACACAGGTCAACTGGTCGCCGACGGCCTTGTGGACGAGGGCCGCGGCGACGGCCGAGTCGACCCCGCCGCTCAGCGCGCAGAGCACCCGTTCGGTGCCGACCTGGGCGCGCACCGCTGCGACCTGGGACTCGATGATCGAGACGTGGGTCCACCGGGCCGGGCTCCCGCAGACGTCGTGGAGGAAGCGCTCCATCAGGTCCGCCCCCCGGTCGGTGTGGACCACCTCGGGATGGAACTGGACGCCGTAGATCCGGCGCTCTGCGTCGTAGAGGGCCGCCACCGGGGCGTCGGCGCTGGACGCGTTGGCCACAAAGCCCTCGGGCACCTCGGTGATGGCGTCGCCGTGGCTCATCCACACTTCGGCCTCGGCGGGCCAGTCGACGAACAGGGGCGACGAACCGGTCAGGGTCAGCCGGGTGCGGCCGTACTCGCCCCGACCGGTGCGGGTCACGGTGCCACCCAACTGTTCGGTCAGCAGCTGGGCGCCGTAACAGATGCCGAGGATGGGGATGCCGGCGTCGTAGAGGGCCGGGTCGATGGAGGGGGCCGGGGTGGCGTAGACCGATTCGGGGCCGCCCGAGAGGATGATCCCCCTGGGTTTGCGGGCGAGCAGCTCGGACAAAGGGGTCGTCGGGGGGACGATCTCGGAATAGACGTGGGCCTCACGGACCCGGCGGGCGATCAGGCGGGCGTACTGGGCCCCGAAGTCAACAACAAGGACAGCGTCGTCGACCGGGGTCAATGGCCCATGCCCACGCCCTGGGACCGCTGCAGCTGCTTGCCCTCGGTCTGCAGGGACGGCGCCACCATGACCTCGGCCTTTTGGAACTCCTTGACCGTCTCGTAACCGCACGTGGCCATGGCCGTCCGCAGCGCGCCGAAGAGGTTCATCCGCCCGTCGTTCTCGTGGGCCGGGCCGAGCAGGATCTCCTTCAGGCTGCCCCGCACGCCGGTGCGCACCCGCGCGCCGCGCGGGAGCGTCGGATGGAAGGTGGCCATCCCCCAGTGGTATCCCCGGGCCGGGGCCTCGGTGGCCGACGTCAGCGGTGAGCCCAGCATCACCGCGTCGGCGCCGCAGGCGATCGCCTTGGCGACATCGCCGCCCTTGGACATCCCACCGTCGGCGATCACATGGACGTACACCCCCGTCTCGTCGAGATGGCGCATGCGGGCCCCGGCCACGTCGGCGATCGCCGTGGCCTGGGGCACGCCCAGGCCGAGCACGCCGCGGGTGGTACAGGCGTTGCCTGGGCCGACACCGACGAGGACCCCGACGGCGCCCGTGCGCATGAGGTGGAGACCGGCCTGATACGAGGCACATCCGCCCACGATGACCGGGATGTCGAACTCGCGGATGAAGCGCTTCAAGTTGAGGGGCTCGGAGGTCTTGGACACGTGTTCGGCCGAGACCACGGTGCCTTGGATCACGAGCAGGTCCAACTCGGCGGCCAAGATGGCCGGGGAGAACTCGACGGTCTTCTGCGGGGTCACCGACGCGGCCGTGGTGATGCCCGCCTCTTTCATCTGGCGGATGCGCTCGGTGACGAGCTCGAGCTTGACCGGCTCGGCGTACATCTGCTGCATCCGCGAGGTCGCCTTCTCGTCGTCGAGCTCCCGGATCTCGTCGAACAGGGCGGTCGGGTCCTCATAGCGGGTCCAGAGGCCCTCGAGGTTGAGGACACCCAGGCCGCCCAGGCGGCCGAGCTCGATCGCGGTGTGCGGGCTGATCACCCCGTCCATGGCGGCGCCGAGCAGCGGCAGTTCGAATCCGTAGGCGTCGATCTCCCAGGAGATGTCGACGTCCTCGGGGTCGCGGGTCCGCCGGCTGGGAACGATGGCGATGTCATCGAACCCGTACGCCTGACGTCCCGACTTGAAGATGCCGATCTCGATCTCTGCCACCATTTGCCTCCGGCCCTCGTCCAGTCCTGCGGCCGCCGGCCGACGTTCCGACGTCCCCCTAGGTTACCGTCTGGCACCCAGTGGTCAGTGCCCCCAGGTCGGTCCGCTTTCGGGCCGCAATTGGCCACGGCGTCGGGGCGACGACCTGGTCTTGGGGGCGAGAGTCCGATGGACCGGCGGCCGGGCGGAGGTGGGGACCGGTCGGGGCCGAAGGCGGGCGCAGAAGAACCCAGAACCGGACACTGGGCGGTCGCGCCTTAGCGGGGCGTCGGGGAAACCCCGAGGACGACGGACAGGAGTTCGTAGAGCATCCGGGCCGTCGCGCCCCAGATCATCTCGCCCGCCGACTCGAAGAACCACACCGGGAACGAGCCGTCGGCGGACCGGGGGACTGGTCGCCCCGGGACGCTCCAGCGTTCCTCGTGGAACACCCCGTCGGCCGCCAGGTCGGCCAACGCCACGTCGAAGACCCGCTCCACCTCGGCCGGACTGGCAACGAGGTGGGGGCGGCCAGCCATGACGCCGATCACCGGCATGATGAGCGAGCCCGACGCGAAGGTCAACACGGGATGGAGCCACCCCGACAGCTCCACGGTGCTCGGATCGAGCGCCACCTCCTCGGTCGCTTCGCGAAGGGCGGCCATCTGTGGTGTCTCGCCCTCGTCGATCCGTCCGCCGGGAAAGCTGACCTCGCCGCGGTGGGACCGAAGTTCCGACGAGCGCCGGGTCAGCACCACCCTCGTTTCGCCACCTTCTTCGAAGAGGGCGACGAGGACCGCCGCGGCGACCGCGGACTTCGCCGGCGCCGCGGTGTCGAACACCTCCACCCACAGCGCGTCCTCCCCGGGCGGTGGCGGCGGGCCCGTCTGGGCGGCCCGACCGAGGGCCGCCACGACCCGCGACAGCCGCAGACTCCGCCGCCGGCCACTCGACAGGTCGGCCCAGGGGGGCGCAACGCCGGGGACTGCGCTGGGCGGTCGGGGGACGACTTGGGGCGGCACAGCGGGGTTTTGGGAGCCTGCGGTCATGGTCACGCTCAGGCTACGGGCCTGGGCGCCCACCACCGTGCACCGCCAACCGGGGCCGACCCACCGGGGGCCGTCAGCCGGTGGCTACAAAGAGCCGGTGACTACAAAGAAAGGAGTGCCTTCTCCTTGGCGCCGGCCGACGTGGGCGCTGCTTTTCCGGCCGCCCGGGCGGGCGGGCGGTGGGCGTCGGTCGTCGCTGATTCTCGAAGTTCGATCGGCCGGATGATCTGGTAGACCTCGGTCGGCGTGATGCCCAGCATCTCCGCTGCGGCCTCGGCGCCACACGCCTTGTAGATCTCATGGACCCCTTCAGGCGCCAGTTCACGCTTCATGGGGTTCAAATCTACCGACCGGTTGCGACCCGTTGGTGGACCCTCGCCCGCTTCGCGGCCCTGCAACCGGGGTGTGGACGCGCCTCGGCCGGGCCCAAAGGGCCCGGGCCGAGGACAAAACCCGCGGGGACGGGTGCCTACATCATCCCGCCCATGCCACCCATCCCGCCCATGCCACCCATACCGCCCATGGCGGCCGCGGCAGCCGCGGCGTCTGCGCCGCCGGCCTTCTCGGGCTTGTCGGCAACGAGCGCCTCGGTGGTGAGGAGCAACGAGGCGATGGAGGCCGCGTTCTGCAGGGCCGACCGGGTGACCTTGGCCGGGTCGATGATGCCCGCCTTGACCAGGTCCTCGATCTCCCCGGTCACCGCGTTCAGACCGCTCGAGCCCGACGCCGACTCGACCTGGCGGACGAGGACGGCCCCCTCGAGCCCGGCGTTGAAGGCGATCCAGCGCAGCGGCTCCTCGAGGGCCCGGGCCACGATACGGGCCCCGGTGGCCTCGTCACCCTCCAGCTTGGCCGCCACCTTGTCGACCGCCTTGCGGCTGCGGATGAGGGCGGTGCCGCCGCCGGCGACGATGCCCTCTTCGACCGCCGCTCGGGTCGCCGAAAGGGCGTCTTCGATGCGGTGCTTCTTCTCTTTCAGCTCCACCTCGGTGGCCGCACCGACCTTGACCACGGCCACGCCGCCGGCCAGCTTGGCCAGGCGCTCTTGGAGCTTCTCTTTGTCCCAGTCCGAGTCGGTGTCCTCGATCTCCCGCTTGATCTGGGCGATCCGGCCCTTCACGTCGGCCTCGGTGCCGGCCCCGTCGACGATGGTGGTGGCGTCCTTGGTGACGATGACCCGGCGGGCCCGGCCCAAAAGATCGATGGTGGCGTTGTCGAGCTTGAGCCCGATCTCCTCGCTGATGACCTGACCACCGGTGAGGACGGCCATGTCCTGGAGCATGGACTTGCGGCGCTCACCGAAGCCGGGAGCCTTGACGGCGACCGAGGTGAAGGTGCCGCGGATCTTGTTCACCACGAGCGTGGCCAGGGCCTCACCTTCAACGTCCTCGGCGATGATGAGGAGGGGCTTGCCGGTCTGCATCACCTTTTCGAGCACCGGTACCAGGTCGTGCACCGAACTCACCTTCTGGTTGTAAAAGAGGATGACGGGCTCGTCCAAGACGGCCTCTTGTCGCTCGGCGTCGGTGACGAAGTAGGGCGAGAGGTACCCCTTGTCGAACTGCATACCCTCGGTGAGCTCGAGCTCGATCCCCATGGTGTTCGACTCTTCGACGGTGACCGTCCCGTCCTTGCCCACCTTGTCGATGGCGTCGGCCAGCACTTCGCCGATGGACGGGTCGGCGGCCGAGATGGAGGCCACCTGGGCGATCTCAGTCTTCGAGTCGATCTCCTTGGCCTGGGTGGCGATGGAGGCGACCACGGCGGCGACGGCCTTGTCGATGCCGCGCTTGAGCCCTGTCGGATTGGCCCCGGCGGCGACGTTGCGCAGGCCTTCGGAGATCAGCGCCTGGGCCAGCACGGTGGCCGTGGTGGTGCCGTCACCGGCGACGTCGTTGGTCTTCGTCGCCACTTCTTTGACCAGCTGGGCGCCCATGTTCTCGAACGGGTCCTCGAGCTCGACCTCGCGGGCGATCGAGACGCCGTCATTGGTGATGGTCGGAGCGCCGAACTTCTTCTCGATCACCACGTTGCGGCCCTTGGGCCCGAGGGTGACCTTGACGGTGTCGGCCAGCTTGTTGACTCCGGCCTCCAGCCCACGCCGGGCGGCCTCGTCGAATTTCAGAATCTTGGGCATAGGTCTAGCGGGCTCCTCTCGAGTCCAGATGCAGTCGGGTGCCCGGCGGGCTGGGTCCCAGCCCGCCGGTCCGACCCGTGGTTACTTTTTCAGCGTGGCGAGAACGTCGCGGCCAGAAAGGATCAGAAGATCCTCGCCGTCCACGGTGATCTCGGTGCCGCCGTACTTGGAGTAGACGACGGTGTCGCCCACCTTGACGTCCAACGGGATCAGCTCACCGGTGTCCTCGGAGCGACGGCCGGGGCCGACGGCGAGAACCTCGCCCTGCTGGGGCTTCTCCTTGGCTGTGTCGGGAATTACAAGCCCGGATGCCGTGGTCTCCTCGGACTCACCGGGCCGGACGACGATCCGGTCATCGAGGGGGTGCAGCTTCATCGGAACGGGCCTCCTTGGCACTCATTAGCACTCTAACCTTGCGAGTGCCAACGATAGCGGGCCCGGAGGGAATCGGCAACAGCCCGTCGCCGCGGGACCCCGGCGGGCCTCCCGGGCGGCCCGAACGGCCCGAAAGTGGGCCGCCAACCGGGGCCCCCGGTAGGGTCAGCCCCGGGCCCGAAGAGCCCTCTCACCGGGCCGGCACCTCGAACGTCGGGTCGCCGGACCTCGTCGCCGGATCCTGAAACCGCACTGTTGGGAACCACACCATGACCGTCACCGAACTCACCGTTGCGACCACCCCGGCCACCCCCGTGGTCCCCGTCCCCGCCGCTGCACGCTGAGATGGCCGCCTCGGACGAAGCAGACGGCGTCGAGGCCCGGACCACGACCAGGCGTCCCCGGGCCCCCGCGTCCCCGCGCCGGGGCGCCGGGTCCCAGGGTGCGGACACACCCTCGGGACGGCGGGCCCCGAGGGGCGGGCGCCGGCGGCGACCCGACCCGCATCTCGGGCGCCCGGCCACCGGTGTGGTGGTCACCGGCGGGGCGTCGGGGATCGGGCGCGCCACCTGCGTGGCCCTGGCCGAAGTGGGCCGCCCGGTCGCCGTCTGGGACATCAACGGCGACGGGGCCACCCAAGTGGCCCAGCATTGTGCCGACGAGTACGGGGTGACGACCATCGGGGTCGAAGTCGACGTCTCGAACACCGACGCGTTGACCGGGGCCACCCAGCGCACGATCGGCGTGGTCGAAAAGATCGGCGGACTGGTCCATGCGGCGGGTATCGGCGGTCCCGGGCCGGTGACGCTGCTCAGCGACGAAAGCTGGGACGCCGTCCTTGATGTGAACCTCCGGGCCGGCGCCATGCTGACCAAGCAACTCCACCCGAATCTGCGCGCCGCCGGCCCCGGATCGGCCGTCGTCTACATCTCTTCGGTCGAAGCATTTTTCGGCAGCACCTTCCTCGCTGCGTATTGCGCGTCCAAGGCCGGCCTGCTCGGCCTCACCCGTTCGGCCGCCCACACCCTCGGGGCCGACGGCATCCGGGTGAACGCGGTGTGCCCGGGGGCCGTCGACACGCCCCTTCTCGCCCCGCTCCTCGCAATGCCCGGCATGCGGGAAACCTTTGAGCAGCGCACACCGCTCGGGCGGGTGGCCCAACCCGCTGACATCGCCCGGGTGGTCCGGTTCCTCCTGTCCGACGACGCCGCCTTCATCACCGGGGCCAGTGTGGTCGTCGACGGGGGGCTGACCGCCGTCGCCGGCGTCTGATCACCAACACATTTCATTCGCGCCGTTCACGCCAGGCGCCGACCCCGAGCGCGCCACGGTGGCGTTGCCCCAGGTCGGCCTACGCTCTTGGCGATGGAGACCGCTCGACCGCCGGGGGAAGTGAGCGAAAAGCACTGGTGGCGCTCGGGAGTCCTCTACCAGATCTATCCGCGGTCCTTCGCCGATGCCAACGGGGACGGCATTGGTGACCTCCAAGGTGTGATCGACCATCTCGAGCACCTCGAGTGGCTCGGGGTCGACGGCATATGGCTCTCACCGGTCTCCGTCTCGCCCAACGCCGACTTCGGCTACGACGTCGCCGACTACTGCGACGTCGACCCGGACTACGGGGATCTGGCCACCTTGGACCGGTTGGTGACCGAGGCCGGGCGCCGGGGGATCCGCGTCCTGATGGATCTCGTGCCCAACCACACGAGCGACCGCCACCGGTGGTTCCAAGACGCCCGGACCTCCAAAGGGGCCCGCCACCGCGACTTCTACGTCTGGGCCGATGGCCAGCCCGGCGGCGCACCGCCCAACAACTGGGTCAGCACCTTCGGTGGCCCGGCATGGGCCCTCGACGAGACGACCGGGCAGTACTACCTGCACAATTTCCTGCCCGAGCAGCCCGACCTCAACTGGTGGAACCCCGAGGTGCGCGACGCCTTCGACGACATCCTGCGGTTCTGGTGGGACCGGGGCATCGCCGGGTTCCGCATCGATGTCTGCAACATGGTCATCAAGGACGCCGCCCTACGCGACAACCCACCATCGGGGCCCGGTGACCCCTTCATCGAGCAGATGTTCGGCCAACGCTGGCTCTACAACGCCAACCGGCCCGAGGTGCACGAGGTGATCCGCCACTGGCGGTCCCTGGCCGAGCGCTACGATCCGCCGCGCCTACTGCTCGGCGAGACCAACGTCGAAGAGCTCGGGACCCTGGCCGAGTACTACGGGACCGGGAACGACGAGCTCCACCTCGGGTTCAATTTCCCGTTCATCGAGGCGCCCTTGGCGGCGGGAGCCCTGCGGGCCATCGTCGAAGACACCGAGGCGCTGTTGCCCGACGGCGCGTGGCCGGTGTGGACCGGCTCGAATCACGACGTGTCGCGACTGGCCACCCGCTGGGCCGGAGGCGACGACCACAAGACCCGTCTCGCGCTCATGATGCTGCTCACCTTGCGGGGCACACCGGTCCTCTACCAGGGCGACGAGATCGGGCTCCCCGACGGCCCGATCGAACGCGGCGACGTGGTCGATCCTGTCGGCCAACGGTTCTGGCCGGCCTACAAGGGCCGTGACCCCGAGCGCACCCCGATGCCCTGGGGACCGAGCGAAGGCGGCGGGTTCAGCGCGGCGGGCGTCGCCACGTGGCTCCCCCTCGGTGATCCCGCCGCCCGCAACGTGGCCGATCAGCGCGCCGACCCCGACTCGGTGTTGGGCTTTGTCCGCCGGCTGATCGCGCTGCGCCGCGGACAACCGGCGTTGTCGGCGGCGAACTACCGGTCGCTGGACGCGCCCGACGGCGTCTGGTGCTTTTCCCGGGGCGAGTCGGTGACCGTGGCCCTCAACTTCAGCGATCGCACCGTCGAGTGCGACGCGGTGGCGGGTTCCATCGTCATGTCGAGCGACCCGGGACGCCCCGGTGGACCCGCCGGTGGACCCGCCGGCCCGGTGCTCGATCTCGGGCCCTGGGAGGGCGTGGTGCTGGTCGGCCCCTGAGCGGCGGTGCCGGACCGGGGGGCGCCGGCACGGACGGCTACATTCGATCGCGTGCAACCTTCGATCTCGCTCCGGGAGCCGGACGAGCCTGCGGCCAAGACCAAGCCGCTGCTGCGCGGCTGGCTGCATCTCGGGGCGTTCGTGGCCACGTTGGTGGCCGGACCCATCCTCATCGCCCAGGCACCGACGGGCTGGGCGGCGTTCGCCCTCACCATCTACGTGGTGTCGGTCGCCGCCCTCTTCGGGATCAGCGCCGCCTTCCACCTCATCACCTGGTCGGGCCCCGCCCGCCGGCGCATGCGCCGGGCCGACCACGCCACCATCTTCATCGCCATCGCCGGGACCTACACGGCGGTGGCCGGCCTCGCCCTGACCGGCTGGCCGCGGATCCTCATCCTCTGCGTCGTGTGGATCGGGGCGGTGGCGGGGATCACGTTGCGCCAGGTCTGGCTCGACGCGCCGAAATGGGCGGTGGCCATCCCCTATGTGGTCGTGGGCTGGTCGGCGCTCCTCGTGCTCCCCGAACTGGTCCACGCCCTGGGCGGCGTGGGCTTCACGCTGATGGTCATCGGCGGTGCCTTCTACACCGCCGGCGCCGTCGTCTACGCGCTGCGCCGGCCCGACCTGTGGCCCGAGGTGTTCGGGTACCACGAGGTCTTCCACGCCTGCACCGTTGTCGGCGCCACACTCCAATTCGTGGTCATCGCCTGGTACGCACTGCCCCGCGCCTGACGCCCGGGGTCGGCTCGAACCGGGGGGAATCCGCGGCGCCGGGGGCGGGGGCCGCCAGCTGCCCGCAGGCGGCGTCGATCTCGACCCCGCGGGTCACCCGGATCGTCGCGTTGACCCCGAGGGCTCTCAGCTGCCGGCGGAATCGGCGGACCTGGCCCGGCGCCGTGCCGCGCACGGCGTAGCCGGGCGTCGGGTTGAGCGGGATGAGGTTGACATGGGCCCCGAGCGGGCGGGTGAAGGCGGCGAGCTCTTCGGCGTCGCGCCCAGAATCGTTCACCCCGTCGATCATCGCCCACTCGATCGACAGCCGGCGGCCGGTGGCCGCCACGTAGCGCGCGCACGCGTCGCTCAGCGCGTCGAGCGGATAGCGCCGGTTGATCGGCACCAGTCGGTCACGAAGTTCATCGTTGGCGGCGTGCAATGACACGGCCAGGTTCACCGGCAGCGGTTCGGCGGCCAGGCGACGGATCCCCGGGATGATCCCGACTGTCGACAACGTGAGGTGGCGGGCCGAGAGACCAATGTCGGTGTGCAGGCGGCGCACCGCCCCGAGCACCCGGTCGTAGTTGGCCAGGGGTTCGCCCATGCCCATGAAGACCACTCGGGAGAGTCGCCGGGGCCGGGCCGCGCGGATCGCGCTGACCACCTGCTCGACGATCTCCCCGGTGCTGAGGTTGCGCCCGAAGCCGCCCTGACCGGTCGCGCAGAACCCGCAGGCCATGGCGCACCCGACCTGGGTCGACACGCAGACCGTGACCCGGTCGGGATAGGCCATGAGGACGGTCTCCACCCGGGCGCCGTCGGCCAGGGAGAAGAGCCACTTGGTGGTGTCCCCGTCGTCCGCGCTCTGGCACTCGAGCACTTCGAGACCCGACGGGAGCGCCTCTTCGAGCTGCGAGCGCAAGGCGGCGGGCAGATCGGTCATCTCGGCCGGCCGCAACGCCCGGCGGTAGAGGCCGTCCCAGACCTGGCGGGACCGGAAGGCCGGTTCGCCCGGGAGGAGGGCAGCCAGCTCGGTTGGGCTGAGGTCGTAGGGGCCGGGCACGCCTCCCACGCTACGTGGCGCCGACCCGGGCTCCCGCGGGCCGTCGGTGCCGGCCGGCCGGGAAGGAGCCGGCGGAAGGTTCAGTCGAAGAACGCGAGTGACAGGTTGGGGTCGGCACCGACCGATAAGGGGCTCGGGCCGTCATGGGTGAGCCGCCACCAGCCCGCCGCGGCAACCATGGCGGCGTTGTCGGTGCACATGACCCGCGACGGCAGATAGGCGGGGAGACCGAGCCGGTCGCACGCCTCGGTCATGGTCCGTCGCAGGAGGGTGTTGGCCGCCACGCCGCCGGCCAGACAGAGCCCGCGGGCACCGACGGCGGCCGCCGCCCGGGTGGCCTTGGCCACCAAGACGTCGACGACGGCCTGTTGGAACGAGGCGGCCACGTCGACGGTGGCCGCCTCGGGGTGGCGCTCGACGGTGCGGACGACCGAGGTCTTGAGCCCGGAGAAGGAGAAATCGAGCCCCTCGGCCATCATGGCCCGCGGGAACGCGAAGGCGGTCGGGTCGCCCTGGCCGGCCACGGCGTCGATGGCCGGCCCCCCCGGGTACCCGAGCCCGAGGTAGCGGGCCACCTTGTCGTAGGCCTCGCCGGCGGCGTCGTCGATGGTCTGGCCGAGCAGTCGGTAGCGACCCAGGCCCTCCATCGAGACGAGCAGGGTGTGGCCGCCCGACACCAGCAGCACCACCAGCGGCCAGCCGAGATCGGGGGCCTCGAGCAGGGAGGCGAACAGGTGCCCTTCGAGGTGGTTGACCGCTACGAACGGGACGTCCCAGCTCATGGACAGCGCCTTGGCCCCGCTCAGCCCGACGAGGAGGGAGCCGACCAGCCCGGGCCCACAGGTGGCGGCCACCGCGCCGACGGGGGGGGACCCGCCGGTTCGCCCCGCCGCCAAGAGTGCGTCGGCCACGACCGGGGTGAAGCGCTCGATGTGGGCCCGGCCGGCCAGCTCGGGGACCACCCCGCCGTAGTGGGCATGCAGGTCGACCTGGCTCGAGACCACCGACGACGCGATGGTGGTGCCGCCGACGACGACCGCGGCCGCCGTCTCGTCACACGAGGTCTCGATGCCGAGCACGGCCAGGTCCGGATCGGCTCGGCGGAGTCCGGGGCCGGTCACCGCCCGGAGCGTAGTGCCGCGGTGATCGTGGCCAGCCGCTCGGTGTAGGGCGCGGCGTCGATGTCGTTGGCCCACATGATGAAGGCGTCCTCACCGGTGATCGGGTAGTAGCCCTTGCGCACGCCGACCGGGGCGAAGCCGAACCGGTGGTACAGGTTCTGGGCCCGCTCGTTGCTGGCCGCCACCTCGAGGGAGATATGCCGGGCGCCATTTTCGAGCGAGATCCCCACCGCGTCGAGCATGAGGACGGTGCCGATCCCCTGGCGCTGGTAATGGGGAGCGACGGCGACGGTGGTGACGTGCGCCTCGTCGGCGACGAACAACAGCCCGAGATAACCGGCGAGCTCGCGCCCGGCCTTGGCGGTGCGATAGGCGCGACCTTTGCGCAGCGCCAACTCGGAGGTGAAGATGTTGAGGCTCCAGGGCTCGGGGAAGACGGCCCGCTCGATCTCCATCACGTGTTTGAGGTCCCGCCGGCGCATCGCCTGGAGCTCGACCGGTCCGGCCATCCTCAGCCCCTCTTTTCGACGCGGCCGCGCTGCACCCAGTTGATACGGGCGTCGGCCTCGCGCAGGTACATCGGGGCGACCTCGGCGGCGCCCACGAGCACCGAGCCGGCGGCCAGTCGCTCGGTGGCCAGCGCCACCAGGGACCCCGGCGGGGGCCCGGCGAGTGACGGGCCGGCCACCTCCAACCCGGCGACACCCGACAGCACCGCCGCGTAACGCCGGGCCCCGTCACCGGCCGCCACGACCGGGCTCGGCGCCTCGTGGCGGGCGGTGAGTTCGGCCACGAGGGCCTCGGGGGCGTAGAGGGCGGCGGGCGAGAGCACCCGCAGGCCCGGCCCGAAGCGGGCGGCAAAGACCTCGCCCCGGCGGGCGTCGACCACCGACACGACGCTGCGGGCGGCCCCCGCGTCGAGGGCGGCATGGGCCAGGACCTCGAGGCTCGAGAGTCCGAGGACGCCGACGCCCAGGCCCTGGGCGAGGCCCTTGGCCGTGGCCACCCCGACCCGCAGCCCGGTGAACAGCCCCGGACCGAGGTCGACGACCACCGCATCGAGCTCGCCGAGTTCCCAGCCGACCAGCGCCAGGACGGCCTCGATGGCCGGGGCCAGGGTTTCGGCGTGGCGCCGCCGCCCGGTTGCCCAGAACGCGGCGCGCGGGCCGGTCTCGTCGGCCACGGCGACACCGACCAGCTCGGTGGCGGTTTCGATACCGAGGAGCTTCACCGGACCTCGCCACGGTAGGGGGCGAGAGCGGCGGTCAACTCGGCCCGGCGCGATTCCCACGCGGATCCCTCGGCGTGCACCGTGATGCGGCGCCCCGGTTCGGTGCCGCCCGGACCACCAGACCCACCCGGCGACGCATCCGGCTCGCCCTCACCGTCGCCCTCGGCGGCGAGCTCGACCCACAGTGCTGTGTCCCCGAGCACCGGGGCGGCCACGTCGCCCCACTCGACCAGGGCCACCGCGGCGTCTTCGACCAACTCGGGGAGGGCCAGGTCGGCCACCTCGCCGAGGGTGTCGAGGCGGTAGACATCGGCGTGCAGGAGCTGGCCGACGACGGGACCGGGACCCGGGGTGGGCGGCGGCGGGCACCGGTACTGGCGCACCAAGGTGAAGGTGGGGCTGGTCACCGGGCCTTCGATGCCGAGCCCCCGGGCGAATCCCTGGGCGAAGGTGGTCTTGCCGGCGCCGAGCCCGCCGACGAGCAGGATCACGTCACCGGGCCGGGCCAGCGGGGCGAGGGCGGCGGCCAGGGACCGGGTCCCCTCGGCGCTCGTCGTGCGGGCCACCAGCGCGGCGCCACTCACCGGAGACCTCCGGGTGCGAGCAGCCGTTTGGCCCGGACGAGATCGGCGCGCATCTGGGCCAGCACCTCACCGCTGCCCCGCAGAGCGGCCGCGGGGTGAAAGGTGGGGACGAGGTGGCCGGCCCCGAACGGGTACGCCCGGCCTCGCAATCGGGTGATGCCCTCGGTCGTATCCAACAACAATTTGGTGGCGAAGTTTCCGAGCGTGACGACGACCAGTGGCGCGATGAGGTCGATCTGGGCCTCGAGGTAGGGCCGGCAGGACTCGATCTCCTCCGGCCTCGGATCGCGGTTCTCGGGCGGTCGGCACTTGACCACGTTGGCGATGTAGCACTCGGAACGCTGCATCCCGAGCTCTTCGGCCATCAAGCGATCGAGCAGCTTGCCCGATCGCCCGACGAAGGGCTCGCCGGCCAGGTCCTCCTCGCGCCCGGGGCCCTCGCCCACGAACATGAGGTCCGCCGCAGGGTCGCCCACCCCGAAGACGACCTGGGTGCGCCCGGCGGCGAGCGGGCAGCGGGTGCAGGCCAGCGCCTCGGTCCGCAGCGCCTCGAACCCGGCGGGCGACACGTCGGCAGCCACCGCGGCATCGTACCCGGGCCCCCGGTGCGTCCCGCCGGGGCCCCGCTCGGCGGTGGCGCTCAGCGCCCGGCGGTGGCGAGGGCGCCGGCGAAACGACCGAGGAGGTCGTTCAGCTCCTCGGCCCGCTCCAGCATGACCATGTGGCCACAGCCCGAAAAGATCGTGAGGTCGGCATCCGAGATGGCCCCGGCCATCACCCGGGCCATCCGGGGCGGGGTCAAAAGGTCACGCGAACCGACCACCACGTGGGTCGGCCAGTCGAGGCCGACGAGCTCCCGGCGCACGTCGAAGGACAGCAGCGGGCCCATCAGGCCCGCCATGGCCGTCGGCGACATGGCGTCGAGCATCGACCGGGTGAGCTGGACGTCGGCCGCCCGGGGGTGCGAACCGAAGCAGGTCCGGGTGATCCACGCCCCGACGGGGTCACGGGGCACGAGCTCTTTGCCCCGCCGCTCGGAGTGGCCCAGGCCCCGCACGGCGACGGCCACCATCGCGGCGCGCAACGCGGCGCCGCCCGGACCGGGGACGACCGGACCGGCCGACGTGGCCACCAGCACCAGACCGGCCACGTGGCGGCGCAGCTCGTGGGGGTGGGTGACCGCCAGCAGCTGGCACACCATCCCGCCCATCGAGTGGCCGACCAGCACGGCGCCGTTCACCTCGAGGGCGGCGAGCACGACCAGGAGATCGTCGGCCAGCCGCTCGAGGCGATAACCCCCCTCGCCGGCCACCGACTGGCCGTGGCCGCGCTGGCCGATGGCGATCACCCGGTGGTGACCGGCGAGCTGGTGGAGCTGGGGCGCCCAGGTGGCGACACCGAGGCTCACCCCGTGGACCAGGACGATGGGGAGCCCCTTCCCCCGCTCGACGGCGTGGATGACGCCCCCGTCGTCGACGGGGACGAAATGGTGCTCGAGGTCCCCGGGCAGGTCCCGCCCCACGGCCGCCAGCGCGGTCTCGCCCACCGGCCGACGCCGGGCGCCCGCTCGTCGGGCCACGTACGCCACGCCGCCGAGCACGGCCGCGGCCGCGAGGGTGACCGCCGCTGCGCGCGACCGGTTCACCGGGGGGGCTGGTTCACCGGGCTCCGCCCCACGGCGAGGTCCGGCTCCAGCCGGCCTTGGCCTCGCCGACAGTGACCCGCGGCACGCGCCGGCCGATCGAACAGAGCACTTCGTAGCTGATCGTGCCGAGCCGGTCGGCCCACTCGGCCGCCGTGATCATCTCGTCACCCTGGCGCCCGAGCAGGACCACCTCGTCACCCGGCGCCACCAGAGATTCGGGGCCGCAGTCGACCACGATCTGATCCATGGTGACCGCTCCGGCCAACGGAAAGCGGCGTCCACCGATGAGCACCTCGAGCCCGGCGTCGAAGGCCGCCCGGGGGAGGCCGTCGGCATAGCCGATGGGGACCGTCGCCACCCGGGCCCGTGACGGGAGCGGGCGCAACCGGCCGTAGGAGGGGCGTTCACCCGCCGCCAGTTCTCGCACCGCCGAGACGCGGGCCCGCAAGGAAAGCACCGGGCGCAACTGCGCACCCTCGGCGGCGACGGTCGGGGCCAACGAGGGCGAGGGCAGCTCTCCGTAGAGGGTGATCCCGCAGCGGACCAGGTCGTAACGGGCCTGCGGCCACGCCAAGGCTGCGGCCGAGTTGGCTGCGTGCAAGATGTTCGGCCGCACGTCGCGCTCGGCCAGCGTGGCCACCACCTGGTCGAAGCGCGCCAGTTGGCGGTCGGTGAACTCCCGGTCGTTCGCCGAGGCCCCGTCGGCCACCGCCAGATGGGTCCACAGCGCCTCGAGCCGCAGGATCGGAGACTCGCTGACCGCTATCGCCACGTCGGGGGCCGTGGCCGGGTCGGCGCCCATGCGGTGCATGCCGGTGTCGACCTTCACGTGCACCGAGACCCGGACCCCGAGGCGGGTGGCCGCCGCCGCCATGGCCCGCACCCCCTCGAGCGAACACAAGGTGGGGGTGAGACCGCCAGCTACGACCGCGTCGGCCGCGTCGGCCGGAGGCTCGGACAACAACAGCACCGGGGCGGTGATATCCGCCTCGCGCAGCTCGACGCCCTCGTCGATCAGGGCCACGGCCAGCCCCGCGGCACCCCCCTCGATCGCCGCCTTGGCCACGGCCGGCGCCCCGTGCCCGTAGGCGTCGGCCTTCACCACCGCGCACAGCGCGCTCGGCGCGACGATCCGCCGCAAGAGCGTGGCGTTGTGGCGGACCGCGGTGAGATCGATGTTGGCCCAGGCCGGCCGGGAGCGCCCCTCAGCCATGACCACCGTCGCCGCCGTGGGTCGCCCCCATCGCTTCTGACAGCCAGTCGGCCACCAGGCCGGGGAGGTCGCCGGCCACCAACCCCTCTCCGTGCCCGAGACCCGAGGCCCGCCCGTGCACATGGGCCCCGAGCGCCCCGGCCATGAGCACCGGCAGGCCGCGGGCGACCATCGCCCCGATGATCCCCGAGAGCACGTCGCCAGTGCCGGCGGTCGCCAACCGGGAGGTCCCCGCCGCGGCGAGGAGCACGCCCGGGAGGTCACCCGCCGGTACGGTCGCCGGAGCGGCCAGGGCGGTGAGCGACCCCTTCAAAAGAACGACCGCCCCACAGCGCTCCGCCAGATCGCGTGCCGCGCTCACCCGGTCCGGACCCGGCGGCCGCCCGGCCAGTCCCTGGTACTCCCCGTCGTGGGGCGTGAGGATCACCGGGTGCACGGCGGCCGTGACAACCTCGCGGGCTTGCGCGGCATCGCCCAAGGCGAACAGCGCATCGGCGTCGGCCACCACCGGAACCGGGGACTCGGCGATCACCCGGCGGATCTCGGCCTGGGTGGCCTCGGTGCGCCCGAGGCCGGGGCCGACCACGAGGGCCCGGCACCGCTCCAACACCTCGAGGACCTGGCCCGCCCAGCCCTCGCCGGGCAGCCCGAGGCGCACCGCTTCGAGCGGCCAGGGGCCCGCGCCACCCGAACCGTCGGGCCCGTCGGCCCCGGGGACGGCCAGGCGGACCATGCCTGCCCCGGCGTGGCTGGCCCCCCGGGCGCTCAGGGCGGCCGACCCCTCCATGCCGGGGGACCCGGCCACGATGGCCACCGCGCTCGCCCACTTGTGCGCATCGGGGTCGCGGCGCGCCAGGTGCCCCGTAACGTCGGCGTCCTCGATGAGCCCGATGCCCGGGGTGTCCACCGCCACCCCGATGTCGGCCACCTCCACCTGGCCCGCCAAGCGCGCCCCGTCGCCCTGGAGGAGCCCGGGTTTGAATGCGGCGAAACTCACGGTACGGGTGGCGGGCATTGGCGTCCCCGGGGCCGCCCCGGTATCGGCGTTCACCCCCGAGGGGACGTCCACCGCCAGCACCAGGGCACCGCTCGGCACCAGCGGGGCGTCGTAGCTGCCCTTGAATCCGGTCCCGTACGCCGCGTCGATCACCAGATCACACCGGTCGAGCGGGCCCGGGTCGGTGGCGTCGACCACCCGCACCAGCGCGCCGCGCCGAGTGAGCAACGACGCCGCCACTCTCCCGTCGGCTCCGTTGTTGCCCTTGCCGGCGACCACCACCACCCGGCGCCCGTAGCCCCCGCCCAGCATGCCGAGCGCGGCGCGGGCCACCGCGGTGCCCGCCCGGGTGACGAGTACCGACTGGCAGACCTGCGTGAGGGCCGCCGCGTCGGCGGCCCGCACCTCGGCGACGGTGGCGACCGGTTGCACGTGGCCGCCCTAGGGCGTGTCGGCGTTGCCGGCGCCCGGATCGGTGGCTGTGCCCTCGGCCACCACCAGGGCGACGGCAACCTGCGCGGTGTGGGTCATCGACACGTGCCAGCGGGTGACGTGGCGATCTCGGGCGAGCTCGGCTGCACCCGCTGCGAGGCGCAGGCTCGGAGCGCCGGCCGTCGCCCCGGGACCACCGGCGCGGACCACTTCGACATCGCGCAGCGCAAAGGAGCCGATGCCGCTCCCCAGGGCCTTCATCGTCGCCTCCTTGGCCGCAAAACGCGCCGCCAGGCGTTCGGCGGGGTCCTTCGCCCGCGCCGCATCGGCCCGCTCGGCATCGGTGAAGACCCGGTGGGCCAGCCCCGGGCGGCGGTGGAGCACGGCGCGGAAACGCCCGACGTCGACGGCGTCGACGCCCACTCCGACCAGCCCGGTCGATCCCGAAACGCCGATCACGGGGTGCCGGTCACTCGACGGTGACCGTCTTGGCCAGGTTGCGCGGTCGGTCGACGTCGTTGCCCAGCATCCGGGCCAACCGGTAGGCGAGCAGTTGGAGGGGGACCACATTCACGACCGGTGAGAGCAGCGGCTCGGTCGGGGGCACCCACAGCACGTGGTCGGCCACCGCCGCCGCCTCGTCGTCGTCGTCGTCGGCCACCAGCACCACCGTCGCCCCACGGCTCTTCACCTCGGCCAGGTTGGCCAGCATCTTTTCGAACAGTCCGTTGCGCGTCGCGATACCGACAACCACCGTGCCGGGCACGATCAGCGCGATGGGTCCATGCTTCAATTCGCCGGCGGGATACCCCTCGGCCCGCAGATAGGAGAGCTCCTTCAGCTTCAGGGCGCCTTCAAGGGCGACGGGGAAGCCGACGCCGCGGCCCAAAAAGAAGTAGTCGCGGGCTCCGGCGATGGCCTCGGCCACCGCGTCGACCTCCTTGGCCCGCCCGAGCGCTTCTTCGACCTTGTCGGGCAGCTCGTGCATCCGGTCGAGGAGGAGGGCGATCGCCTCGGCCGGCTGGGTCCCGCGGATCTGGGCCAGGGTCAGGGCCAGGATCTCCAAGGCCACCACCTGGGCCAGGTGGCACTTGGTCGAGGCCACGCCCACCTCGGGCCCGGCCCGGGTGTACAGGACTCCGTCGGCCTTGCGGGCCATCGACGAGTCGACGACGTTCGAGACGACGAGGACCTTCGCCCCCCATCGGGCCGCTTCGCTCATGGCCTGGAGCGTGTCGAGGGTCTCACCGGACTGGCTGACCCCGACCACCAGCGTCCGGTCGTCGAGGACGGGGTCGCGGTAACGGAATTCGCTGGCAATGTCGACCTCGGTCGGCAGGCGCGTCCAGTGTTCGATGGCGTACTTGGCCACCATGGCGGCGTGGTAACTACTACCGCAGGCCACAATGAAGACCTTTTGGATCCGCTCGAGATCCTCGTTGGTGAGCCGCAGTTCGTCGAGCACCAGGGCACCGTCGGGCTTGCGCCGGTCGAGCAGCGTGTCGGCCACCGCTTGGGGCTGCTCGTGCATTTCCTTCGACATGTAGTCGTCGTAGCCACCCTTTTGGGCCGCTTCCAAATCCCAATCGATGGTGCGTACGTCCGGCTCGATCTCCTCGCCGTCCAACGTAGTGATCCGCACCGAGTCGGGCCGCAGCTCGACCAACTGGTCGTCGTCGAGGGGGATCATCCGGCGGGTGCGCCCGAGAAGCGCCGGGATGTCGGAGGCCAGCAGCGTCCCTCCCTTGGCGATGCCCACGACGAGCGGGGTGGCCCGGCGCCCGGCCACGATCACCTCGGGGTCGTCGGCGTGGACGACAGCGACGGAGAACGAGCCGCGGACGCGCAGCAACGCGGCCCGGAGCGCCTCGACCAGGCTCGCTCCGCCGGCGATGTTGTCTTCGACCAGATGGGCGAGCACCTCGGTGTCGGTCTGGGAGGTGAGGGTGTGGCCCTTGGCCACCAGCTCGCTCGCCAGCTCGCTGTGGTTTTCGATGATGCCGTTGTGGACCAGGCCCAGGCGGCCGGTGCAGTCGAGATGGGGGTGGGCGTTCTCCTCGGTCGGGCTCCCGTGGGTGGCCCACCGGGTGTGCCCAATGCCGGTGTGGGCGCCGGCCGGGGCGGTCCCGCTCAAAGAGAAGAGCTCTTCGACCGAGTGGGTGCCGTCGGCCCGGCGGGCCCGCCACAACACCCCGTCGGACACGAGGACGACGCCGGCCGAGTCATAGCCCCGGTACTCGAGGCGGTGGAGGCCCTCCAACAAGATGGGTAGGGCGTCATCGACCCCGGTCGTCCCGATGATGCCGCACATGAAAGGGAGGCTACTGGCCCCGCCGGGGGTGCTCGCCCGGCCTATGGGGCGTCAGGCCCGAGGGCGGCCTCGACCGCCGCGCTCAGGCGCACGGCCAGATCGGCCGCCAGCTCGGCCGATTTCGCCTCCACCATCACCCGCACCAGGGGCTCGGTACCACTCGGGCGCAAAAGCACCCGCCCCTCGTCGCCGAGCTGGGCCTCCACCTCGGACACCAGTTCCCAGACCGTCTCGGCCGCTCCCAGCCGCCCGGGGTCGAGGACCGGCACGTTGACAAGGACCTGGGGTACCCGTTCGACCAGGCCGGCCGAGAGCTCGCTCAGCGCCAGACCGCTGCGACAGATGAGGTCGGCCAGGGCCAGGCCGGTGAGCATCCCGTCGCCGGTGGTGGCGATGTGGCGGAACACGATGTGCCCGGACTGCTCGCCCCCGAGGGTCAGGCCACCGGCATCGAGGGCGGCCAGCACGTTGCGGTCACCGACCGGGGTCTCGTGCACGACGATGCCCCGCTCGGCCATGGCCAGGCGAAAACCGAGGTTCGTCATGACGGTGACCACGACGGCGTTGCCCACGAGCATGTCGCGGGCCGAGAGGTCGACGGCGAAGAGGGCCAGCATGGCGTCGCCATCGGCGACCGCCCCGGTGTGGTCGATCGCCAACAAACGGTCGGCGTCGCCGTCGAAAGCGAGACCGAGGTCGGCGCCGCGACCGAGCACCTCGAGGGCCAGCACCGAGGGGTCGGTCGAGCCGCAGCCGTCGTTGATGTTGGTCCCGTCGGGATCACATGAGATGGCCACCACGTCGGCCCCGAGGTCACTGAAGACGCCCGGGGCGAACGTGCTGGCCGCGCCGTTCGCGCAGTCGAGCACGACCCGCAGGCCGTCGAGGCGGCGGCCTTCGAGCACGCCGCCCAGGTGGCGCCGGTACTCGTCGGCCCCGACAAGGTCGGCCTCCATCCGCCCGACTCGCCGGCCGCTCGGGCGAGGAGGCCCACCGTCGGGATCGGCCACGATCGCCTCGAGGGCTTCTTCGATCGACTCCTCGGCGCCGACGCCGAGTTTGACGCCGCCGGGGCCGAGCAGCTTGATGCCGTTGTCAGCGAACGGGTTGTGCGACGCCGAGATCACCGCCGCGGGCAGACCCCGTTGCTCGGAGAGGTAGGCGACCCCGGGTGTGGGGAGCACACCGACGTCGATCACGTCGGTCCCCTCGGCCGCCACCCCGGCCGAGAACGCCGCCTGCAAGAGCGGCCCCGAGCGCCTGGTGTCGCGACCGACCAAAAAGGCTGGTGCGGGAAGGATCCTGGCCGAGGCCCGACCGAGGGCCATGGCCAGCTCGACGGTCAGGTCGATGTTGGCGACCCCGCGGATCCCGTCGGTGCCGAAACGCGCCGGCGCCACTGCGACTACCGCTTGGAGTACTGCGGTGCTTTGCGGGCCTTCTTCAGGCCGTACTTCTTGGACTCCTTCTCGCGGGCGTCCCGGGTCAGAAGCCCGCCCCGCTTGAGGGTGGCCCGCAGTTCGGGCTCGAGCCCGATCAGGGCGCGTGCGATGCCGAGCCGCAGGGCACCGGCCTGGCCGGACATGCCACCACCGTCGATGGTGGCATCGATGTCGTAAGCCTCGACCTTGTCGGTCATCCGCAACGGCTCGGTGACCACCATGCGGTGGGTGGCCGAGGGGAAGTAGTCCTCGAAGGACCGCTTGTTGATCTTGATCGCCCCCTGGCCCGGACGGAACCGGACGCGGGCGACGGCCTGCTTGCGGCGGCCGGTGGTTTGAGAGAGCGGTGCGGGCATGAGGTCTCCTTCGTTCCGCTTAGCCGGACCGGCGGGCCGCAGGGATGTCGAGCGGCTGGGGGTCTTGGGCTGCGTGGGGATGGTCGGTGCCGGCGTAGACCTTGAGCTTGGCCAGCTGCTGACGACCGAGGGTGTTCTTGGGCAGCATGCCCCGCACGGCGCGGCGCACGACTTCTTGGGGGGCCTTGTCGAGCATCTCGGCGTAGCTCTGCTGGGTGAGCCCGCCCGGGTAACCCGAGTGACGGTAGGCGAACTTCTCGCCGGCGTTCCCGGTGAGCACCACCTTGGCCGCGTTGATCACGACCACGTGGTCCCCGGTGTCGATGTGGGGGGCGAAGAAGGGCTGGTGCTTGCCCCGCAGGATCCGGGCCACCTCGGTGGACAGCCGGCCGAGGACCAGCCCATCGGCGTCGACGAGGTGCCAGGCCCGTTCGATCTCGTTGGCTTTGGGTGAGTACGTGCGCACGACAGGTCCTTCGCTGGGCAGGTGACCGCAGTCTTTGCGGCGTCGCCGGCACCCCGTGGGGGGCGGGCTCGCAGCTCCCGGGTGCTCCGGGGGCCGACAGACCAGCATACGGGCCCCTCGCGGGGGCGGCAAGCCGCCCGGACCGGGGTCGCGGCCGGTTCGGGCGCCGGGCCGCCCCGGCGGGCGTTCACGGGTCGAAGGAAACCGCGATGAGACACAGGCCGTGGGGCGGGGCGGGCTGGGCCGCACCGACCCGGCTCCCGCTGCGCAACTGGGCGACCATGGTGGCGGCGTTGCCGTCGCCCCGGCCGACCTCGACCAGGGCGGCCACGATGGAACGCACCATCTGATGACAGAACGAGGCGGCTTCGATCTCGAAGCGCAACAGGGCACCGCCGCTTGCAGCCGAGCCCGGCCATCCAGCCCCCGACGCGTCGTCGATTTCGGGGCCCGCCGGGACCGACCAGGCGGCCGTGGTGACCCGGCGGCGGATCGGCTCGTCGGCCGCCGTGCCCTGGGCCCGACGGCAGAAGGCCCGGAAGTCATGCTCACCAATCAAGGTGTCCGCAGCGGCCGCCATGGCCCGGCGGTCGAGCGCCCCCGAGACGTGCCAGGCCGATCCGGCCAGCAGCGGGTCGGGGACCGGAGCGTTCCAGACCAAGTAGCGGTAGCGCCGGGCGGTGGCCGAGCGGCGGGCGTCGAAGCCCGCCGGCGCGGGTTCTGCGGCCCGGACGACAACGGCGGGGGCAAGCTGGCGGTTGAGCGAGCGCAGCAGGTCGCCCGTTGCCATGGCGTGTGCACCGCCCGCGGCGCGCACCAACGGGAGGTCGGCCGGCAGGTCGACGTGGACCACCTGCCCCCGGGCGTGCACGCCCGCGTCGGTGCGACCAGCGCAGGTGATCACGGGGGGCTCGGGGGCTCGGGTGGCCCGGGCCAGGGCCCCGGCCAGGGCTCCGGCCACGGTTGGGACCCCGGGTTGGGGGGCGAACCCATGGAAGGCGCTGCCGTCGTAGGCGACCAGCAGCCGCCAGCGGACCGTGCCCACTGCCCGTTGGTTCAGACGAGCTCGATGCGCGCCATCGGGGCGTTGTCCCCCGGGCGCGGTCCGAGCCGCAGGATGCGGGTGTAGCCGCCCGGACGCTCCGCATAGCGGGGTCCGATCTCCTCGAAGAGCTTGTGGGCCATGTCCTTGTCACGAATGAGGGCGACGACCTGGCGGTGCTGGTGCACCCCGCCCTTGCGGGCGGCGGTGATGCATTTCTCGGCCACCGGGCGCAACGCCTTGGCCTTGGACTCGGTGGTGACCAACGACTCGGCCGCGATCAACGACGCCACCAGGTTGCCCAGCATCGCCTTTTGATGGGCCGCACTGCCGCCCATCCGCCGTCCCCGTCTCGGTGTCCCTTGCATGATCCCAGTTCCTCCGGCCTTCTCAGTCCTTGGTGCGCAGCGACAGCCCGCGCTCGTCGAGGCGTTGGACGACCTCGTCGGCCGACTTCTGGCCGAAGTTCGTGATGGCCAGAAGGTCGTCGAGGGACCGCTCCACCAGTTCCCCGATCGTGTTGATCTGGGCCCGCTTCAGACAGTTGCGGGGGCGTTCTGAGAGGTCGAGCTCCTCGATGCGCAGGTCGAGGTCGGGCGAGCCGCTCGAGGCGGTCCCGGTCTCGCCGAGTTCGAGGCCCATGGGCGACTCCTCGAGGTCGGCGACGAGGCCGACGAGGGTCCGCAGGGTGTCACCGGCCGAGGCCAGCGCCTCGCGCGGCGAGATCGAACCGTCGGTCTCGATGTCGAGCACCAAACGGTCGAAGTCGGTGGACTGCTCGACCCGGACCGGTTCGACGGCGAAGGTCACCCGGCGCACCGGCGAGAAGATCGAGTCGACCGGGATGACCCCGATCGTCGACGACCGCTTGTTCTTGTCGGCCGAGACGTAGCCCCGGCCGCGCTCGACGGTGATGTCGAGGGCGATGCGTCCCTTGGCGTTGAGCGAGGCGATGTGCAGCTCGGGGTTGAGCACCTCGACTTCAGAGGTGATCTGCAGGTCGGCCGCCGTCGCGTCCCCGGGGCCCCGCTTGTCGAAGCGGAGCGTCACCGGCTCGTCGGCCACCGACCGCACCAGCAGGTCCTTCAGGTTCAAGATGATGTCGGTGACGTCTTCTTTGACCCCGGGCAGGGTGGTGAACTCGTGGAGGGCGTCGTCGAAGCGCACCTGGGTGACCGCCGCGCCGGGGAACGACGAAAGAAGGGTCCGGCGAAGCGAGTTCCCGAGCGTGTGGCCGAAGCCCGGGTCGAGCGGGCCGACGGCGAATCGCTGCCGGTTGTACTGCTCCTCGTCGACGGCCTCGACGGTGGGTCGCTGGATAATGAGCATCTGTCCTGGCTCCTGTGGTCCTGGGTGGGCGGTCTAGATCAATCCGGCACGGCGCGGGGTAGGGCCGCGCCGGCGCGGTTACTTCGAGTACAGCTCGACGATCAGCTGTTCTTGGACGGGCTCATCGATGTGCTCGCGCAGCGGTGGGTTGAGGACCTCGACGGAGAACCCGGCGTCGGCTGTCTCGAGCCACGGCGGCAGCTGGCGGTCCAGGGTGTCCATGTTGCGGCGCACGGCGAACATCTCCCGGGAGCTCTGCTTCAAGATGATCTTCTCGCCCGTGCGCACCCGGTAGCTCGGGATGGTGACCCGCTTGCCGTTCACACTCACGTGGCCGTGGCGCACGAACTGGCGGGCCTGGCGGCGGCTCGCGCCCCAACCGGCCCGGAACACCACGTTGTCGAGGCGCAGCTCGAGGTTGCGCAGCAGGTTCTCACCGGTGATGCCCGGCTGGCGGTTGGCCTCCTCGTAGAGGTTCCGGAACTGCTTTTCGAGCAGACCGTAGATGCGGCGGGCCTTCTGCTTCTCGCGCAGCTGGGACAGGTATTCAGATCCCTGGCGCATGCGGTCGCGTCCGTGCTCACCGGGCGGGTAGGCCCGGGAGTGCCGGTCGGTGACCGCTTCTGAGACGGGGCACTTGAGCGAATAGCAACGCTCGCCCTTCAAGAACAATTTGGTCCGCTCACGCCGGCAGAGTCGGCACACGGGCCCGGTGTATCTGGCCATCTCGTCGCCCCTAGACCCGACGCCGCTTTTTGGGGCGGCAGCCGTTGTGGGGGATGGGGGTCACGTCTTTGATGCCGACTACCTCGATGCCGGCCGCGGCCAGCGACCGAATGGCCGTCTCCCGGCCCGAACCGGGGCCCCGGACCAAGACGTCGACCTTGCGGACACCGTGTTCCATGGCCCGCCGGGCGCACGCCTCGGCGGCCAGCTGTGCGGCAAAGGGTGTCGACTTGCGCGAACCCTTAAAGCCGACGTTGCCGGCCGACGCCCAGGCGAGCACATTGCCCTGGGGGTCGGCGATGGCCACGATCGTGTTGTTGAACGAGCTCTTGATGTGCGCAACGCCGAAGCTGATGTTCTTGCGCTCGCGCTTTCTCGGGCGCCGGGCACCCTGGGCTTTGGTGGGCTTGGCCATCTACTTGCGGACCTTCTTCTTTCCGGCGACTGTCTTCTTCGGGCCCTTGCGGGTGCGGGCATTGGTGTGGGTCCGCTGACCGTGGACCGGCAGACCCCGGCGGTGGCGCACACCTTGGTAGCAGTTGATCTCCATCTTGCGCTTGATGTCCTGGGAGACGTCCCGACGCAGGTCACCTTCGACCCGGAAGTTGGCGTCGATGAAGTTCCGCAGGCGCGTGACCTCCTCGTCGGTCAGGTCCCGGACGCGGGTATTGGCGTCGACGTCAGTGGCGGCGCAGATCTGCTGGGACGCCGTGTGACCGATGCCGAAGATGTAGGTGAGGGACACCTCCAAGCGCTTCTCGCGCGGGATGTCCACACCGGAGATGCGGGCCATGCCTGAGATCCTCTCCCTAGCCCTGGCGCTGCTTGTGCCGGGGGTTGTCGCAAATGACGACGACGCGACCGTGCCGCCGGATGACCTTGCACTTCTCACAGATCGGCTTGACGCTCGGTCGGACCTTCACAATCGCTTCTTCCTACTTGTACCGGTAGGTGATCCGGCCCCGGTTCAAGTCGTACGGGGTGATCTCCACTTGGACTTTGTCTCCGGGAAGAATCCGGATTCGGTGCATCCGCATCTTTCCCGAGCTGTGCGCCAGCACCTTGTGCCCGTTCTCGAGCTCCACGCGGAACATCGCATTTGGCAGCGGCTCGGTCACCGTGCCTTCGAGCACGATGGCATCTTCTTTGGGCTTGGGCAGGTGACTCTCCTCAACTCGTTCTCGTTCGGCGACCCATCACAGACGGCGCGGAGCCGGGGCGATGCGCTGGCGGCTGGACCCGGCGACCAACGGTCCGGTGGGCCGGGCTGCGGGCCGAATGAAGATTCTACCCTACCGGCGCCCGATTGCCAGCCCGACCGGGCACTTCCGTGCTATGGCCGCCCCTCAGAGCACCGTGAAGACCTCCGGTCCCTGCTCGGTCACGGCGATCGTGTGCTCGAAATGGGCCGAAAGCCGCCCGTCGTGGGTGACCACGCTCCACTCGTCGGCCAGCACCTCGGTCTCGGGGCCCCCGGCGTTGACCATGGGCTCGATAGCGAAGACCATGCCGGTCTTGAGCGTCGGCCCGGGGCTCCCGGGCCAGTAATTGGGCACCTGGGGCTGCTCGTGCATGGCCGTCCCGATGGCGTGACCGACGTATTCACGCACGACGGCGAACCCTGCTCCTTCGGCCACGGCTTGGACGGCCCGGCCCACCTCATGGAGCCGGTTCCCGGCGGTGAGCTGGTCGATCCCGGCCCACAGGCTCCGCTCGGTGACCTCGATCAGGCGGGCCGCCTCGGCCGAGACCTCGCCGACGGCCACGGTGTAGGCGGCGTCGCCGTGGTACCCCTCGATGATCGCCCCGCAGTCGACCGAGAGGATGTCGCCGTCGGCCAGGCGGTACGCGCCCGGGATGCCGTGGACGATCACCTCGTTGGGCGAGGTGCAGATGACGGCCGGGAACCCGTGGTAGCCGAGGAAGTTCGACGTCGCCCCCCGGCGCTCGAGGACGTCCCGGGCGATGGCATCGAGCTCGGCCGTGGTCACCCCGGGTTTCACCGCCGCTTTGGTCTCGGCGTGCATCTCGGCCACCACCCGGCCGGCCCGGCGCATCTTGGCCAGCTCCTCTGCGTTGCGCCGCATCAGGACCCGGTCCAGGGCCCGGCCGGTGGCGGGGTCGGTGGCGGGGTCTCGCCCGCCTGCTCGGCGACCGGCATCACGCCCAGGCCCGGCTGCGAGGCGGTGGCCCCCTCGCCGGCCACCGGCTCGCCCGCCCCCCGGCCCCCCCGCCGCTCCTCGATGGCCTTGACCGACCGCCGGGTCACGACGTCGGGTGACCCGCTGCCGTTGATCTTCACCAACACGCCGCGCTTCGTGTACCACTCGATCAACGGAGCGGTCTGGCGCTCGTAGAGGTCGAGGCGCCGGCTGATGGCCTCTTCGGTGTCGTCCTCGCGCTGGATCACCTCGCCCCCGCAGACGTCGCAGGTCCAATTGGTCAGCGGCGGGGAGGGGACCGAGTAGTTGGAGCCGCAGTCCACGCACACCCGGCGGGAGGCCAGCCGTTTGAGCACCTGGGGGGTCGGGACCTCGAGGTCGATGACCAGGTCGAGCGGGTCGGGATCCAAGAGGCGTTCGAGTTCCTTGGCCTGGGCGATGGTCCGGGGGCAGCCGTCGAGGATGAACCCCCGGGCCCGGGTGTCGCCCTCGGTCACGCGGCGTCCCACCATCTCCATGATCAAGTCGTCGGGCAACAGCTCACCGCGGTCCATGGCACTGCGGGCGCGGAGCCCGAGCGGGGTGCGGGACTTGACCTCGCCGCGCAGCATGTCGCCGGTCGAGACGTGGGGCACGACGTAGTGGTGGGAAAGGCGCACGCATTGTGTGCCCTTGCCGGCCCCCTGTTTGCCGAGAACCACGAGTCTGACCCCGGGTACCACCCACCGCCTACTTGAGGAAGCCTTCGTAGTTGCGCATCATCAACTGGCTGTCGATCTGGCGCATCGTCTCGAGGGCAACGCCGACGGAGATGAGCAGGGTGACGCCGTAGAAGGGGAAGCGGTTCAGGTTCCACAGGGCCATGATGATCGACGGGACGACCGCGACCGAGCCGAGGAAGAGGGCGCCGGGAACGGTGATCCGGTTGAGGATGTGGGCGAAGTACCGCTCGGTCGGTGGCCCGGGCCGGATGCCCGGGACGAATCCTCCTTGTTTCCTGATGATGTCGGCCTGCTGGTGCGGGTCGAAGGCCACGTAGACGTAGAAGAAGGTAAAAGCGATGATGAGGAGGAAGTAGAAGCCGATGTACCAGAAGCTGGTGGGCTGGATGTTGTTCGAGACGAAGGACTGGAACGATTTCCACGGGATGACGTTGCTGAGCAGGACCGGGATGTAGAGCACCGAGCTGGCGAAGATGATCGGGATCACACCGGACTGGTTGACTTTCAAGGGGATGTAGGTGCTCTGGCCCCCGTACATTCGTCGGCCGACGACCCGTTTGGCGAACGTGACCGGGATGCGGCGCTGGCCCTGGTCCATGAAGACGATGACGACCAGCAGGACCAAGGACACCACCACGATGACCCCGAACTTCAGCGCACCACCCTCGTCGTAGATCCCCTTGCCGCCAGAGGGGATGGCCGCCACAACGTTGGCGAAGATCAGGATCGACATGCCCTGGCCGATGCCCCGCTGGGTGATGAGCTCGGCCAGCCACATCACGAACGCCGTACCGGCCGTGAGGATCAGGACCATGAACACGCCGGTCCACACGGTGAAGCTCGACACCATCAGGTTGATGTTTTGGCCGAGCAGGGCCGAGTCGTGGCCGTGGAAGGCGTAGATGAGCCCGGTCGACTGCATCAGGGCCAGCGCTACGGTCAGGTACCGCGTGGTCTGGGTAATCTTCTTCTGCCCGACGGCCCCCTGGTCCCGCCACTCCTCGAGCTTGGGGATGACCGTCGACAGCAGCTGGATGATGATCGAGCTGGTGATGTAGGGCATGACGCCCAGCCCGAAGACGGCCAGACGCACGAGGGCGCCACCGGAAAACAGGTTCAAAAAGCCGAGCACCCCCGAGGTCGAGTTGGTCAGCTTTTGCAGCTGGGTCCAACTCACCCCGGGCACGGGAACGTTGGCGCCCACCTGGTAGAGGGCGATGATGAACAGGGTGAAGATGACCTTGTTGCGAAGGTCGGGGACCCTGAAGATGTTGCCCAGCCTCGAAAGCATCGTTCCTCGTTACAGAGTGGGGCCGGAGTCTGGCCTTTAGCGGTTCATGAGGGCATTGCCCTGAGCCGGCGGCCGGCCGTGGCCGAATGGCAGCGGCACGCGCTCGACGCTGCCTCCTGCAGCGGTAATCGCCTCTTCGGCCGACGCGGAGAATGCATGGGCCGACACCGTCAACTTGCGGGTGACCTCGCCGCGCCCGAGCACCTTGACTAGAGCCTTAGGGCGGGCCAGGCCCGAGGCAACGAAGACCTCGAGGGTGATCTCGTCGGCGCCAATTTGGCAGAGGTCGTCGAGGTTCACCGGCGTGTAGTCGATCCGGAAGGGGTTCTTGAACCCCCGGAGTTTCGGGATCCGTTGCATGAGCGGCAGCTGGCCGCCCTCGAAGCCGACCGGGATGGTGTCCCGGGCGCCCTGGCCCTTCATCCCCCGGCCGGCGGTCTTGCCACCCTTGCCGCTGATGCCGCGTCCGACCCGGCGCTTTGGCTTGGTCGAACCCTTCGGCGGGGTGAGCTCGTGGAGCTTCACGACGTCACCTCCTCGACGGTGATGAGGTGGGGCACCCGGGCGATCATGCCGCGGATCTCGGGACGGTCCGGCAAGTCGTTGCTCTGCCCGATGCCCCGCAGACCGAGGGCACGCAGCGTCCCTCGGTGCTTGGGCTTGGTGCCGATCCCCGAGCGCACCTGGGTCACCTTCACGGTGCCCGTTGCCTTGGCCGAGGATTTCGCGGCGCTCTTGGTCGTTGCGGTCTTGGCCGCGGCGGTCTTGGTCGCGGCGCTCTTGGTGGCAGCGGTCTTGGTGGTCGCGGCGGTCTTGGTCGCGGCGGTCTTGGTCGCGGCGGCGGCCATGGCTAGCGCACCTCCGTGAACAACTCGGTCTCGCGCTTGCGCTCTCGGTAGGCTCGCAGCACACCGGCCGGGGTGACCTCGTCGGCGGTCTTCCCCCTGAGGGCGGCGACCTCGTCGGGGCGGCGGAGTGATTTCAGACCGGCGATGGTGGCATGGGCCACGTTGATGCCGTTGGACGAGCCGAGGGACTTGGCCAAGATGTCGTGGATGCCGGCCATCTCCAAGATGGCCCGGGCCGCACCACCGGCGATCACGCCGGTGCCGGGGGCGGCCGGCTTGAGCATGACCCGCCCGGCACCGCTCTCCCCGATGACCGGGTGGGTGATCGTCGACCCGGCGAGCGCCACGTCGAAGACGTTCTTGCGGGCCTCTTCAATGCCCTTTTGGACGGCCAACCCGGCCTCTTTGGCCTTGCCGTAGCCGAGACCCACCTTGCCGTTGCCGTCACCGACCACCATGAGGGCGGCAAAGGAGAACCGGCGACCGCCCTTGACGACCTTGGCCACCCGGTTGACCCGGATGGTCCGCTCTTCGTACTGCACGTCGGTCACTAGAACTCCAGTCCTTCGTTCCGGGCGATTTCGGCCAACGCCGCCACCCGGCCGTGATAGGCGAACCCGCCGCGATCGAACACCACGCGGCTGACCCCGGCCGCTTTGGCCCGGGTGACAAGCAGTCGGCCCACGGCCTCGGCCCCGGTCACGTTACCCCCACCGGTGGCCCCCAACCGGTCGCGCAGCTCAGGCTCGGTCGAAGAGGCCGCGGCCAGGGTGCGGCCCGACTTGTCGTCGATGATCTGGGCCGAAATGTGCTTGTTGGACCGGTAAACGGCCAGGCGGGGGCGTTCGGGGGTGCCCGAGACCTTGGCCCGGACCCGGTCGTGGCGCCGGATGCGTAGCGCTCGCTCGCGATTCATCGTCTGAGGCATTACTTCGCCGCCTTTCCGGCCTTACGGAGTACCCGTTCGCCGGCGTAACGAACTCCCTTGCCCTTGTAGGGCTCGGGCTTCCTGAGCTTGCGGATGTCGGCGGCCACCTGGCCGACCTTCTCCTTGTCGATCCCCCGCACCACGATCCGGGTGGGGGTGGGCACCTCGAAGGTGATGCCGTCGGGGGCGTTGACGAACACGGGGTGCGAGAAACCCAGGGAAAGCTCCAAAGAGCCGGGTCCCTTGGCGTTGGCCCGGTAGCCGACGCCCACGATCTCGAGTTCTTTGGAGAATCCCTCGGTGACCCCGATGACCATGTTGGCGACGAGGGAGCGGGTCAGCCCGTGCAGGGCGCGGTGCTCGCGCTCGTCGTCGGGCCGGTCGACCACCAAGACGTCGCCCTCCTGGGCGATGGTGATCCCCCGCGGCAGCCGGCGGTCGAGGCTCCCATGGGGGCCGGTGACGGTGACCGACTCTTCGGCCAGCGCGACGGTGACCCCAGAGGGGACCGGGATCGGCGATTTTCCGATGCGCGACATCAGCGAACCTCACCAGACATAACAGAGCACCTCCCCGCCCAGGTGACGCTTGCGCGCCTCCCGGTCGGTCATGAGACCGTGGCTGGTTGAGACGACCGCCACACCAATGCCGCCGAGCACCCGGGGGATCCGGTCGGCCTGGGCGTAGATGCGGAGCCCGGGCTTGGAGATCCGCTTGATGCCGCCGATCGTCCGGGTCCGGTTCTGGTCGTACTTCAAGGTGATCTCGAGGGTGGATCCGGGGCGGGCGTTGTTCTGCTCCACGGTGTAGCCCGCGATGAAGCCCTCGCGCTCCAAGATGACGGCCAGCGCCTCTTTGAGTTTCGATCCGGGCATCTTGACGGTGTCGAACTGCGCCGTATTGGCGTTCCGGATCCGCGTCAGCATGTCCGCTATGGGGTCGGTCATTGTCATGGCCGGTCTCCTACCAACTCGCCTTTGTGACTCCGGGCACTTCGCCGGCGTGCACCATCGTCCGCAGACAGATACGGCACAGCCCGAACTTGCGGTAGACGGCCTTGGGACGGCCGCATCGCTGGCACCGGGTATAGGCCCGGACCTTGAATTTGGGTGTGCGCTGTTGCTTTTGGATGAGTGCCTTCTTCGCCATGGTGCCTATCGGGTCTCCTGTCGGAACGGGAAGCCGAACGCCCGCAAGAGCGCCCGACCCTCCTCGTTGGTGCGTGCGGTGGTCACGATCGTGATGTCCATGCCTCGAACGGTGTCGATGCGGTCGTAGTCGACTTCGGGGAAGATCAACTGCTCGGTGACCCCGAAGGTGTAGTTGCCCTGCCCGTCGAAGGACCGGGGCGACAGCCCGCGGAAGTCACGGATGCGCGGGATGGCCAGCGCGATCAGCCGGTCGAGGAACTCCCAGGCCCGGTCGCCGCGCAGCGTCACCTTGGCACCGATCGGGACCCCCTCACGGAGTTTGAAGGCGGCGATCGACTTCTTGGCCCGGGTCACGATCGGCTTCTGGCCGGCGATGACCTCGAGGTCTCGCTGGGCCCCTTCGATGAGGGAGGCCTGCTGGGTGGCCTTGCCCACGCCCATGTTGATCACGATCTTCTCGAGGCGCGGGACCTCCATGATGTTGCCGAGTCCAAGTTCGGCCTTCAGCTGCTCGCGCACCTCGGCGTCGTAGCGCTCCTTCAGGCGGGGGCGGGTGCGGGTCGCCTGAGCGCTCACAGCTCACCTCCACACTTGCGGCAGATGCGCAGCTTGCGCCCCTGGTCGTCGAACTGGATCCCCACCCGGGTCGGCTCGCCACAGCTTCTGCACAGGAGCGACACCGAAGAGACGGGGACCGGCATGAACTTGTCGATGATGCCGCCCTGCATGGTGTTGCGGGTCGGCTTGGCGCTCCGCTTGGCCACGTTGACGCCCTCGAGCACCACCTTGCCCTCGGTCGGAAGGGCGCGCACCACCTCGGAGCGCTGGCCCTTGTACTTGCCGTTGCGGACGATGACCCGGTCCCCCTTGCGAATCCTCATCAGAGCACCTCGGGGGCGAGCGAGACGATACGCATGAACTTCTTGTCGCGAAGCTCGCGGCCGACGGGCCCGAAGATGCGGGTACCTCGTGGCTGCTGCTGCTCGTTGATCAAGACGGCCGCGTTCTCGTCGAAGCGGATGTAGCTGCCGTCGGGACGGCGCTTCTCTTTTTTGGTGCGCACGACGACACAGCGGACCACGTCGCCCTTCTTCACCGCAGCCCCCGGGATGGCGTCTTTGACGGTTGCGACAAAGACGTCCCCGATGCTGGCGTAGCGCCGACGCGAACCACCGAGTACCCGGATGCAGAGCACCTCGCGCGCTCCGGAGTTGTCAGCCACCCGCAGGCGGGATTCCTGCTGGATCATCGGGCACGCTCGGTAATTTCGACCAACCGCCAGCGCTTCAGCTTGGAGAGGGGGCGGGTCTCGATCACCCGCACCCGGTCACCCAACTTGGCCGCGCTCTCCGCATCGTGGACGTAGAGGCGCTTGGTCCGCTGGACCGTCTTGCCGTAACGGGGGTGGCGGACGCGTTCGACGACAGCCACGATCACCGTCTGGTCCATGGCGTCGGACACGACGAGGCCCTCGCGGACCTTGCGCCGGTTGGACCTGGTGGCGGCTTCAGCCGTTTCCTCGACCATCAGGCCTCCTCCTCGTCAACACCGTCGTCAATACCGTCGGCCTCGTCTTCGACCTCGTCATCGGCCACGTCAGCGATGTCAGCAGCATCGGCGGTGTCGGCCTTGGCCTTTTTGGCCTTGGCCTCGGCGCTCTCGAAGTCCTTGCGGGCCGGGGCGAACAGCGGCTCGTGGTCGGTGGCATCGGCCGCGCTCAGTGCCTCGGCTTCGGTGATGTCCCGGTCCCGCAAGATGGTGAGGATGCGGGCCACGTCCTTTCGGACCGAGCCCACCCGGGCGGTGTTGTCCAGCTGACCCGTCGCCAGCTGGAACCGCAGGTTGAACAGCTCGCGGCGGTTCTCCTCGAGGCGGTGCTCGAGCTCGTCGTTGTCCATGATGACCAGATCGGTCGCGCTCGATGGCATCAGACCGACACCTCCGGCTCGCCGTGGGTCCCCGGACGCACCACGAAGCGGGCCTTGATCGGAAGCTTCTGAATGGCCCGGTTCATGGCGGCCTGGGCCAGCTCGCGATCGACGCCGGCCAACTCGAAGAGCATCCGACCGGGGCGGACGACGGCCACCCAGTGCTCGGGGTTCCCTTTGCCCGAACCCATGCGGGTCTCGGCCGGCTTCTCGGTCACCGGCTTGTCGGGGAAGACCCGGATCCAGACCTTGCCGCCACGCTTCACGTGGCGGGTCATGGCGATTCGGGCGGCCTCGATCTGGCGGGCGGTCAGCCAGCCCGGTTCGAGGGCCTGGATACCGAAGTCACCGAAGTTGACCGAGGTTCCGCCCTTGGCCATGCCGTTGAGGCGCCCGCGTTGCTGCTTGCGGTGACGGACCTTGCGGGGCATCAACATGTCAGTCCGACTCCCTGCGGAAGTGCGGCGTCTCGTGGTGCTCGTGACGGTTGCGCCGCTCGATCTCCTCGTCCTCGGCCAGGCGCCGTTCGAGCGCGTCGGGCTCGGCCGGGGGTGCGATCAGGTCGGCGACGGGCGCCTCGGGCACGTCGTCGCCCTCCGGTTCGCCTTCTCCCTCGTCGGTCGCCCCGGCGGCGTCAGCGACTTCGGCGACGCCGTCGGGGGCACCCTCGATGAGCTCTTCATCGAAGAGTCCCCCGTCGACCAGGCCGTTCTCGGCGCCGTCGTCGTCGGACGTCTCGGCTCCCGGCTCGGGCTGATCGATCCTGCGACGGCCACCACCGGCGGTGATGAGGCGGCGGGGACGGCTCTGCCCCGAGGTCTCGCCGACCGCCATGGCGGCCTCGCGGTTGATCTTGTCTTCGACCGAGACCTTGTAGGGGAGGATGTCGCCTTTGTAGATCCAGACCTTCACCCCGACCCGTCCCGAGCTGGTCTTGGCCTCCCGGAAGCCGTAGTCGATGTCGGCCCGCAGGGTGTGCAACGGCACCCGCCCCTCGCGGTAGGACTCCTTGCGCGACATCTCGGATCCCCCGAGGCGCCCGGAGCACTGCACCTTGACCCCCTGGGCCCCGGCCTTTTGCACGGTCTGGATGGCCCGCTTCATGGCCCGGCGGAAGGCCACCCGGCGCACCAGCTGATCGCAGATGCCCTGCGCGATGAGGGCGGCGTCGAGTTCGGGCTGCTTGATCTCTTGGATGTTGAGCTGGATCCGGTTCTGGAGCCCGGTGATCTCCTCGAGCTTCTTCTTCAACCGGTCGGCCTCGGCCCCCCGGCGACCGATCACGATGCCCGGGCGGGCGGTGTGGATGTCGACGCGGAGGCGGTCACGGGTGCGCTCGACTTCGATCCGGCTGACGGCGGCCGCCTCGAGCTGGCTCATGAGGTAGTCGCGGATCTTCCAGTCCTCGACGACGAACTCCTTGTAGTGCCGCTCTTCGAACCAACGCGACTTCCAATCGGTGGTCACGCCGAGTCGGAACCCGTACGGGTTGACCTTCTGGCCCATCTACTCGCCCTTCTCTTCGCCGTCGTGCTCGGCACTCTCGTCGGCCGGTGCCTCGTCGGTGATCTCGTCATCGGGTTCGGCCGCCTCGACGATGTCCTCGGCCGACTGCTCGACCACGGCGTCTTCGAGCAACTCCTCTTCGACCGCGGCCTCGGCCTCGGCGGCGGCCGCGGCCGCCTCCTCTTGGTTGTGGCGTCGGCGCGACAGCCGCCCGGCCAGGTCGGCCCGGCGACGCGACTCGGACACCCGGCGGGAGCGCTGGGACCCGGCCGCCTCGCGGATGGCCCGCTGGCGGGCGAGCCGCTCATCGGGCAGCCGGCTCACGATGACCGTGATGTGACAGGTGGGCTTGCGGATCCGGCTGGCCCGTCCCCGGGCCCGGGGGCGCCAGCGCTTGAGGGTGGCGCCCTCGTCCGCGTAACACGCCGAGACGTAGAGGTCCTCGGCGTCGAGCCCGTCGTTGTGGACGGCGTTGGCCACCGCCGAGGCGAGCACCTTTCCGACCACGTCGGCCGCCTCGCGCGAGGTCGTGTTCAGCATCTGGGCCGCCCGGTCGACGTTCTGGTCCCGGATCAGATCGAGGACCTGGCGGGCCTTGCTGGCCGACATCTTGTAGTGGCGCAGGACGGCCTTGGTGCCGGGGCGCTCGTTGGTCTTGGTCCCGGTCATCAGCGTCTCCCGGCGCGCTCTTGGCCGGCGTGGAACCGGAATGTCCGGGTGGGCGCGAACTCGCCCAGCTTGTGGCCGACCATCGATTCGGTGACGTAGACCGGCACGTGACGACGGCCGTCGTGGACGGCAATGGTGTGACCCACCATGTCGGGGATCACCGTCGATCGGCGGGACCAGGTCTTGATGACCCGCTTCTCCCCGCTGGCGTTGAGTACATCCACCTTCTTCAAAAGGTGGTCGTCGACGAACGGGCCCTTCTTCAGGCTACGCGGCAAATTCCCAGACCCTCCCGCTACCGCCGGGCCCCGCGGGTGCGGCGCCGACGAACGATCATCTTGGACGATTCCTTCTTGCGGGACCGGGTGCGGCCCTCGGGCTTGCCCCATGGCGACACCGGGTGACGGCCACCGGACGACTTGCCCTCGCCACCACCGAGGGGGTGGTCGACGGGGTTCATGGCGACGCCACGGGTCTGGGGGCGCACACCCTTCCAGCGGTTGCGCCCGGCCTTGCCGATCTTGATCAGCTCGGCCTCGGCGTTGCCCACGACACCGAGGGTGCCGCGGCAGTCGATGGGGACCCGGCGCATCTCGGTCGACGGGAGGCGCAACGTGGCGAACAGGCCCTCTTTTGCCACGAGCTGGATGCTCATACCGGCCCCCCGGGCCATCTTCCCCCCGCCGCCGGGCCGGAGCTCGACGTTGTGGATCACCGAACCCACCGGGATGTAGCGCAGCGGCAGGGCGTTGCCGGCGCGGATCTCGGCCCCCTGGCCGCTCTGGAGCAGGTCGCCGACCTTCACCGCGTTGGGGGCGAGGATGTAGCGCTTCTCGCCGTCTCGGTAGTGGAGCAGGGCGATGCGCGCATTGCGGTTCGGGTCGTATTCGATCGCCGCGACCTTGGCCGGGATCCCGTCTTTGTCCCGGCGAAAGTCGATGATCCGGTACTGGCGCTTGTGGCCGCCGCCTTGATGGCGCGCCGTCTTGCGTCCGTAATTGTTGCGTCCACCAGTGCCCGGGCGCGGCGTGACGAGCGAGCGCTCGGGGCGGTCGCGGGTGATCTCGGAGAAGTCCGAGACGGTCTGGAACCGGCGGCCCGGACTGGTGGGTTTGCGTGATCGCAGCGGCATGGCGTTCGTTCCCTGCTCAGCTCTCGAAGAGGTCGATCTTGTCGCCCGGGTGCAGGGTGACGATGGCCCGTTTGGTGTTGGGGCGGTGCCCGATGGTGTTGGTTCGGCGATTGCGGGTGGCCTTGCCCTTGCGGTTGAGGGTGTTGACCTTGTCGACCTTGACCCCGAAAGCCCGCTCGACGGCCTGGCGGACGTCGATCTTGGTGGCCTTGGGGTCTACCACGAAGACGTAGACGTTGCGGTCCATGAGGGCGTAGGTCTTCTCCGAGATGACCGGTCGGATCAACACGGTGGTGGCATCGCGGGTCATGGCGCCTGCTCCACGTCGGGGGTCCCGGCGTCGGTCTCGGTGAACTCTGCCTCTTGGAGCTCGGTCTCGGTTCCGCTCGCGGTGTCGACCACCTCGTCGATCACGAGCACGTCGCCGGTGTCCTCGTCTATAACCTCGATCACCAATTCTTCGAACTCCCCCCCGGGCAACGTGGCGTCGGTGAAGACCACCCAGTCGTTGCGCAACACGTCGTAGGCCGCCAGCTCACTGTGGATCGTGGTCTGGATCTCCTGGAGGTTCGCGAACGAGCGGTCGGCCAGCCCGTCGCCGTCGTCTAATACCACGAGCACCTTGCCCGAGAGCCCGAGGGCGGCCAGGGCGGCGAGGGCGCTCTTGGTCTTGGGCTCGTCCCAGCTCCAGGCATCGACCACGGCCACCCGACCGGCAGCGGCGCGGTCAGAGAGGGCCGAATGCAGGGCGAGGCGGACCATCTTCTTGGGCGTGCGCTGGCGGTAGTCGCGGGGCTTGGGGCCGAGGGCGACGCCGCCGCCCACCCACTGGGGGGCCCGGGTCGATCCCTGGCGGGCCCGGCCGGTGCCCTTCTGGCGGTAGGGCTTGGCCCCACCACCGCGCACCTGGGCGCGGGTCTTCGTCGACTGCGTCCCCGATCGGGCGGCCGCCAGCTGGGCCGTGACCACCTGGTGCAGCACCGCCTCGTTGGGCTCGATGCCGAAGATCGACGGCTCGAGGTCCACCGAACCCAGCTCGGTGCCCTCGATGTCCCGGCGGACCACGGTGTGGGTCACCGGCTCCGGGCGCTCCTTGCGGCGCGGCGTACGCCGGATGGCCTCGACGGTCTGCGAGCTCGTCACCGGGCACCTGCGGCCTTGGAGGGCGCCTTGACCGAGTTGCGCAGGATCACCATGGCGCCCCGGGGTCCCGGGACCGCCCCTTTGATGAGCACGATCTCTCGCTCGGGATCGGCGGAGACCACCTCGAGGTTGAGGGCCGTCACCTGATGACCGCCCATGCGACCGGCCATCCGGGTACCCTTGAAGACCCTCGACGGGGTGGCACACGCACCGATCGAGCCGGGAACCCGGTGGGCCTTATGGGTCCCGTGGCTCGCACCCTGGCCCTTGAAGTTGTGGCGTTTCATCCCGCCGGCGAAGCCCTTGCCCTTGGAGACCGCGATGGCGTCCACCCGCTCGCCGGGGTTCCAGGCCTCCGCCGTGAGCTCCTGGCCGACCTCGTAGTCCCCCGTGTCGTCGATCCGAAGTTCGACCAGGCGCCGGCCGGGGTCCACGCCGGCCTTTTCGAAATGGCCCAGTTCGGGCTTGGTCAGCGTCGAGACCCGCCGGAACCCGTAGGTCACCTGGAGGGCCGAGTAGCCGTCGGACTCGGTCGTTTTCACCTGGACCACGCGCACGGGCGCGACCCGCAGCACCGTCACCGGGATGGCGCGGTGCTGGTCGTCCCAGACTTGGGTCATGCCGACCTTCTCGCCGACGATCGCCTTGGTTGCCACGTGTGTGCGACTCTCCTAAACGGGTGCTCGCGGCTTTCCGCTTGCACGCCAACGCTCCGCCCGGGATTCCCGAGCGGAGCGCTCGAATGTTGCGGCCCGAGGTCCCCGGCGTCCTTGCGGACGCGCCGGGCGCTCGTGCACATCTGCTGGGTTTGGCCCGGTTGCCCGGGCCGGATCGGGCCCAAAATCGGCCCGAAGAGAAAACTTACACCAAAGGCGAAGAACCCGCCAGGGGCCGGGGACGGTTCCGGGCCATCAGGGGACCTGGGCCTCAGGCGTTCTGGATCTTGATCTCGATGTCAACACCGGCGGGCAGGTCGAGCCGCTGGAGCGAGTCGACCGTCTTGGGCGTGTGCTCGACGATGTCTACCAGGCGCTTGTGGACCCGCATTTCGAAGTGCTCCCGGCTGTCTTTGTACTTGTGGGGGGAGCGGATCACCGTGTAGCGGTGCTTGTCGGTCGGAAGGGGCACGGGCCCTTGGACCTTGGCCTGGGTCCGCAGCACCGTCTGGACGATCTTCTCGGTCGACTGGTCGAGGATCTCGTGGTCGTAGGCCTTGAGCCGGATCCGGATCTTTTGTCGGGGGCCGTCGGCCATGATCGCTCTTCTCTCTTTACTTGAGGATCTTGGTGACGCGACCGGCGCCGACCGTGCGGCCGCCCTCGCGGATGGCGAAGCGGAGTCCTTCGACCATGGCGATCGGCTTGCCCAGCTCGACGGTCATCTCGGTGTTGTCCCCGGGCATCACCATCTCGGTTCCGCTCGGCAGGGCGATCGTCCCGGTCACGTCGGTGGTCCGGAAGTAGAACTGGGGCCGGTAGTTGGTGAAGAACGGCTTGTGCCGGCCACCCTCTTCCTTGGTCAGGATGTAGACGTTGGCCTCGAAGTCGGTGTGGGGGGTGATCGACCCGGGCTTGCACAGCACCTGGCCCCGCTCGACGTCTTCCTTCTTGGTGCCGCGCAACAGGGCCCCGATGTTGTCGCCGGCCTGGCCTTGGTCCAGCAGTTTGCGGAACATCTCGACGCCGGTCACCGTGGTTTTCTGCGTGTCGCGCAGCCCGACGATCTCGACCTCGTCGCCCACGTGGACGACGCCCTGCTCCACCTTGCCGGTCACCACCGTGCCCCGGCCGGTGATGGACATGACGTCTTCAACGGGCATCAAGAAGGGCTTCTCGATCTCACGCACCGGCTCTGGGATGAAGGTGTCGACGGCGTCCATGAGCTCGACGACCTTGGGCGTCCACTCGGGGTCGCCCTCCAAGGCCTTGAGGGCGCTGAGGCGGATGATCGGGGTGTCGTCACCGGGGAACTCGTACTCGGTCAACAGCTCTCGGACTTCGAGCTCGACGAGGTCGAGCAGTTCCTCGTCGTCGACCGTGTCGGCCTTGTTGAGCGCAACCACGATGTAGGGCACGCCGACCTGGCGGGCGAGCAGGACGTGCTCGCGGGTCTGGGGCATCGGGCCGTCGGCGGCGGAGACCACCAAGATGGCCCCGTCCACCTGGGCGGCGCCGGTGATCATGTTCTTGATGTAGTCGGCATGGCCCGGCATGTCGACGTGGGCGTAGTGGCGGTTCTTGGTCTCGTACTCGACGTGGGCGATCGAGATCGTGATGCCGCGCTGCTTCTCTTCGGGCGCCTTGTCGATCTGGTCGAAGGGCGTGAAGGCGGTGTTGGGGTTCTCCTCGGACAGCACCTTGGTGATGGCCGCGGTGAGCGTGGTCTTGCCGTGGTCGATGTGGCCCATCGTCCCGACGTTGATATGTGGCTTGGAACGCTCGAACTTCTGCTTGGCCATCTGCCGAATTGCTCCCTATCTCGGGCGGAACCCCCTCGGGCCCGCCGCGGCGGTCACCCGCCGCGTCCTCTGTGTGCCGCTTGGCCGCCACCGATCTTCAACGGTGACGTTGCTGCTCTGCCGGGCCGGTCGACCCGGTCGTCCTACTCTCCGTGGGCCCGGGCGATGATCTCCTTGGCGATCGACTCGGGAACCTCGTTGTAGGCGTGGAACTGCATCGTGTACGTGGCGCGGCCCTGCGTACGCGAGCGCAGGTCGGTAGCGTAGCCGAACATATCGGACAAGGGTACCTGGGCCCGCACCACGTGGCTCGATCCCCGCTGTTCCATGCCCTCGACCCGGCCCCGCCGGGAGGACAGGTCGCCGATCACGTCGCCCATGTAGTCCTCGGGGGTCACCACTTCTACGTCCATGACCGGCTCCAACAGGACGGGGCTGGCCGCCCGGGCGGCCTTTTTCACCGCCATCGATCCGGCGATCTTGAAAGCCATCTCCGAGGAGTCGACGTCGTGGTAGGAGCCGTAGGTGAGCAGCACCCGGACGTCGACCATTGGGTAGCCCGCCAGTACACCCGAGGTCAGGGCCTCTTGGATCCCGGCGTCGACCGAGGGGATGTACTCCTTTGGGATCACGCCGCCGGTGATCTTGTCGACGAACTCGTAGCCGCCCCCGGGCCCGGTGGGCTCGAGGCTGATGACCACGTGGCCGTACTGGCCCCGGCCGCCGGTCTGGCGGATGTAGCGCTCCTCGATCTTTTCGACGGGCTTGCGGATGGTCTCGCGGTAGGCCACCTGGGGCTTGCCCACGTTGGCGTCCACGCTGAACTCGCGCAGCATCCGGTCCACGAGGACCTCGAGGTGGAGCTCGCCCATGCCCGAGATGACCGTCTGGCCGGTCTCCTCGTCGGAGCGCACCCGGAAGGTGGGGTCCTCTTCTGAGAGCGAGAACAGGGCCTTTGAGAGCTTGTCCTGGTCGGCCTTGGTCTTGGGCTCGACGGCGACGTGGATCACCGGCTCGGGGAAGGTGAGCTCTTCGAGGATGATCGGATGGGCCGGGTCGCTCAGGGTGTCCCCGGTGGTGGTCTGCTTGAGCCCGACAGCGGCCACGATGTCGCCCGAGAAGCAGGCGTCTTTGTCCTCGCGGTGGTTCGCGTGCATCTGGAGGAGCCGCCCGATGCGCTCTTTTTTGTCCTTGGTGGTGTTGGTCACCGTGCCGCCCTTGCGCAGCGTCCCCGAGTAGACGCGCAGGTAGGTCAGCTTGCCGACGTAGGGGTCGGTCATGATCTTGAAGGCGAGGGCAGAGAAGGGCGCTGCGTCGTCGGGCAGGCGCTCTTCGGGGTCGTCCTTGCCGGGCTTGGTCCCCGGCGTCGGCGGGAGGTCGAGGGGGCTCGGGAGGTAGTCGACGACGGCGTCGAGCATGGGCTGGACGCCCTTGTTCTTGAAGGCCGAGCCGCACAGCACCGGCACGACGTCGCTCGTGAGGGTGGCCGTGCGCAGGGCCCGGGCGAGGTCGGAGGCGGTGTTCTCCTCGTCGGCCAGGTACTTCTCCATGATCCCGTCGTCGTAATTGCTCAGCACGTCGACGAGCTGGTGGCGGGCGTCGGCCGATTCGGTGGCGAGGTTGGCGGGGATCTCCTCCACCTCCCACTTCTCACCCATGCCCTCCTCCCAGACGAGGGCCTTCATCTCGAGCAGGTCGATCACGCCGCGGAACTCGCCCTCGGCGCCGATGGGGAGTTGGATGACCGCGGGGTTGGCGTCGAGCCGGTCGCGGATCATCTCGACGGTGCGGGGGAAGTCCGCCCCGACGCGGTCCATCTTGTTGACGAAGCAGATGCGCGGAACGCTGTACTTGTTGGCCTGCCGCCAGACCGTCTCGGTCTGGGGCTCGACGCCGGCCACGGCGTCGAAGACGGCGACGGCCCCGTCGAGGACGCGCAGCGACCGCTCTACTTCGACGGTGAAATCGACGTGGCCCGGAGTGTCGATGATGTTGATCCAGGTGTCGCGCCACCGACAGGTGGTGGCGGCCGAGGTGATGGTGATACCCCGCTCTTGCTCTTGAACCATCCAGTCCATGGTGGCCGCGCCCTCGTGGACCTCCCCGATCTTGTAGTTGCGTCCGGTGTAGTAGAGGATCCGCTCGGTCGTCGTGGTCTTGCCCGCGTCGATGTGGGCCATGATCCCGATATTGCGGGTTCTGGCCAGGGGAAACTCGCGGATGGGCAGCGGTTCAGCCATGGGGGACTTTCTTCGGGACGTCCACTACCAGCGGTAGTGGGCGAAGGCCTTGTTGGACTCGGCCATCTTGTGCATGTCCTCGCGGCGCTTCACGGCGGCCCCAATGCCGTTGGACGCGTCGAGGATCTCGTTGGCCAGGCGCTCGGCCATGGTCTTCTCGCGCCGGTCTCGGGCGTAGGTGGTCAGCCAGCGGATGGCGAGCGTGGTGGCGCGGCGGGGCCGGACCTCTACGGGGACCTGATACGTCGCACCACCGACCCGACGGCTCTTCACCTCGAGCTCGGGACGGACGTTTTCGACAGCCCGCTTCAACACGGCGACCGGATCGGTGCCCGAACGCTCCTGGGCGAGATCCAACGCCCCGTAGACGATCCGCTCGGCCAGGGTGCGCTTGCCCCGGGTGAGGACCTTGTTCACGACCTGGGTCACCAGCACCGAGCGGTACACCGGGTCGGGCGCCAGCTCGCGGCGGGTCGCGGGGCCGTTGCGGGGCATTAGGACTCCTTCTTGGCGCCGTAGCGGCTGCGGGCCTGGTTGCGCTCACGGACACCCGAGGTGTCGAGCGCGCCGCGGATGACCTTGTAGCGGACACCGGGGAGGTCCTTCACCCGGCCGCCGCGCACCAGCACGATGGAGTGCTCTTGGAGGTTGTGCCCGACACCGGGGATGTAGGCGGTGATTTCGACCCCCGAGGTGAGGCGCACCCGGGCCACCTTGCGCAGAGCCGAGTTCGGCTTCTTGGGCGTGGTCGTGTACACCCGCGTGCAGACGCCACGGCGCTGGGGCGCGCCCTTGAGCGCCGGGGTCTTGGTCTTGGTTTCCTTGGCCTGCCGTCCTTTGCGGACGAGCTGGGCGATTGTGGGCACGCGTTACCTCGAGACTCGAAAACTGCAGGGTGGAACGGCGGACACGGCTCGGCGCGCCAGATGGCGCGGAGCCGTGCAGCCAATGAATGCTACGGCACGTGAGGTCCGAGGGGCAAGCGCCCCGGCGGCCCCGGCCCCTGTCGGGCCGGACCCCGCTGGACAAGTCGACCGGGGGAGCTGCTCAGGCACCCGCCTCCAACGGGCCGGCTTCCGGCGCGGCGAGGGCGTCGACCGCCCCGTCGCCGGTGCCTTCGGCTCCGGGCGCTGCCCCGAGCCAACTGGCGTCGATGGAGGGGTCGAAGGGGTCGTCGCTGATCCCGTCGCCACCCACGTCACGCAGCCAGGCCGCCAGGTCCTCGGTGTCGGACTCCCCGCCGGCGCCGGTCGCCCAGAAGGGCATGGCCTCGGCGTCGGGCATCTCGAGGCGGATCGACCGGTAGCGCTCCATCCCGGTGCCCGCCGGGATGAGCTTGCCGATGATGATGTTCTCCTTCAGGCCGAACAACTGGTCGGACTTGCCCTCGATGGCGGCCTCGGTCAACACCCGGGTCGTCTCTTGGAAAGAAGCGGCCGAGAGCCACGACTCGGTGGCGAGCGAGGCCTTGGTGATCCCCATGAGTTCGGGGCGTCCCTCGGCCGGGCGCTTGGAGTCCTCCACCAGCTGGCGGTTGACCTCGGCGTAGATCTGGTTGTCGACGCGCTCGCCGGGCAGGAACGGGGCGTCGCCCGGCTCGGCCACGAGCACCCGGCGCAACATCTGGCGCACGATCAGCTCGATGTGCTTGTCGTGGATCGACACCCCCTGGTCCCGATAGACCTTCTGGACCTCTTCGACCAGGTACTGCTGGGTCTCCCGGATGCCCTTGACCTCGAGGAGCTCCTTGGGGTCCTTCGGGCCCTCGACCAGCGCATCGCCGGCTCCGACCTCCTGGCCCTCTGCGACCTCGAGGTGGGCCCGGGGCGCGACGATGACCGCCTCTTCTGCGCCGTCGTCGGCCACCACCGTGATGCGGCGGCCGAGCTCCTCGTCTTCGATGCGGACCACACCCGAGTGGCGGGCGAGCACGGCCGCGCCCTTGGGCGTGCGGGCCTCGAAGAGCTCGACCACGCGGGGAAGGCCGTGCGTGATGTCCTCACCGACGATGCCACCGGTGTGGAACGTCCGCATGGTGAGCTGGGTACCCGGCTCGCCAATGGACTGGGCGGCGATGACGCCGACCGCCTCACCGAGCTCGATCATGAAGCCAGTCGCCAGCGACTGGCCGTAACAGGCGGCGCACACGCCGTGGGCCGCCTCACAGGTCAGCACCGACCGGGTCCGGATCTTCTCCACCGTCGGGTCGTCGCGCAGGCGCGCCACGACCTCGTCGTCGAGCAGCGTGCCGACCTCGATCTTGGTCTTGTCCGAAAGCGTCACGGGCTCGACGAGGAGCCGGCCGTAGGCCCGGGTCTCGAGGTAGCTGCGCTTCCCGGGGCTGTCGGGCTCCACCTCTTCGATCCAGATGCCGCGGGTCGTCCCGCAGTCGTCTTCGCGCACGATGAGCTCTTGGGCCACATCCACCAGGCGTCGGGTCAAGTACCCCGAGTCGGCCGTCCGCAGCGCGGTGTCGGCCAGGCCCTTGCGGGCGCCGTGGGTGGAGATGAAGTACTCCAGCACCGACAGGCCCTCTCGGAACGAGGACTTGATGGGCCGGGGGATCATCTCACCGCGGGGGTTCGAGACCAGGCCCTTCATGCCCGCGATCTGGCGGATCTGCTGGGCGTTGCCCCGGGCACCCGAGTCGACCATCATGTCGAGCGGGTTGAACGAGAGCGTCGACAGGGTCTGCTCCATCGCCCGCCCGACTTCGGAGTTGGCCGATGTCCAGATCTCGATTTCCTTCTGGCGCCGCTCGTCGTCGGTGATGATGCCCCGCTTGAACTGGTTCTCGGCCTTCTCCGCTTCCTTCTCGTAGCGGTCCAAGATGGACTGCTTCTCGGGCGGCGTCCGGACGTCGTCGATCGAGATGGTGAGCCCGGACTGCGCTGCGAAGCGGAAGCCGAGTTCTTTGATGCGGTCGAGGCTGGACGCCACCTCGTGCTTCTCGTAGGCCGCGGCCAGCTCTTCGACGATGACCCCGATGGGCACGTTGCGCTTGCCGACGACCTCGTTCACGTAGCGGAATCCCTCGGGCAACGCCTCGTTGAAGAGCACCCGGCCCGGCGTGGTGCCGAGGGCGAGCGAGTGCTCGTCGCTCTCGGGGACGATGCCGGCGGCCACAAGGCGCTTGGCCAACGAGGAGTCGGGCAGCGGCCGCAGCGCGATCTTCGCGTGCAGGTCGATGTCTCCGGCGTCGAAGGCGGCGCGGACCTCGTAGGAGTGCCGGAAGGCCCGGCCCTCGCCCTTGGCCCCGTCGACCTCCAAGGTGAGGTAGTAGGCGCCGAAGACCATGTCTTGGGTCGGCACGGTGATGGGCCGACCGGTCGCCGGCGACAAGATGTTGTTGGCCGACAGCATGAGGACCCGGGCCTCGGCCTGGGCCTCGGCCGACAGCGGCAGATGGACGGCCATCTGGTCGCCGTCGAAGTCGGCGTTGAAGGCCGTGCACACGAGTGGGTGGACCTGGATGGCCTTGCCCTCCACGAGCACGGGCTCGAAGGCCTGGATGCCCAGGCGGTGGAGGGTCGGGGCCCGGTTCAACAGCACCGGGTGCTCGCGAATGACCCCTTCCAAGACGTCCCAGACCTGCGGGCGGCGCCGTTCGACCATCCGCTTGGCCGACTTGATGTTCTGGGCCATCTCGGCGTCGACGAGGCGCTTCATGACGAAGGGCTTGAAGAGTTCGAGGGCCATGAGCTTGGGCAGCCCACACTGGTGCAAGAGCAGCGTCGGGCCGATGACGATGACCGAACGGCCCGAGTAGTCGACCCGCTTGCCCAACAGGTTCTGGCGGAAGCGCCCCTGCTTGCCCTTCAACATGTCAGACAGGCTCTTCAAGGGCCGGTTGCCCGGCCCGGTGACCGGTCGGCCACGTCGGCCGTTGTCGAACAAGGCGTCGACGGCCTCTTGGAGCATCCGCTTCTCGTTGTTGATGATGATCTCGGGTGCGCCCAGGTCCAAGAGCCGCTTCAGGCGGTTGTTCCGGTTGATGACCCGGCGGTAGAGGTCGTTGAGGTCAGAGGTGGCGAAGCGGCCCCCGTCGAGCTGGACCATCGGCCGCAGGTCGGGCGGAATGACCGGGACAGCCTCGAGGATCATGGCGCGCGGGTCATTGACCCTCCGGCCGTGATCGTCGCGGCGGTTGAAGGCGGTCACGATCTTGAGCCGCTTGATGACCTTCTGGCGCCGCTGGGCCGATAGCGGACGACGACCGTCGGCCGCGTCGATCATGGCGCGCAGCTTGATTTCTTCTTCGTCGAGGTCGATGCGGTCGATCAGGCGTTGAATGGCCTCGGCCCCCATGCCACCTTCGAAGTAGTCGTCGTAGCGGACCCGGAGCTCGCGCCAGAGCAGCTCATCTTCCAAGATCTTGCGGGCGTGCAGGCTCTTGAACTCGTCGAGGGAGCGCCGGGCCAGGTCGGCCTCGTCGTCGGACCGCTCGCGCATCGCGGCGATTTCCTTCTCGACCGCCTTCTGGCGGGCCTTGATCTCGGCGTCACGGGCGCCTTCTGACTCAAGGGTCTTGAGCTCGTCTTCGAGCGACTTGAACCGCCGGTCGATCTCGAGGTCGCGGCGCCGTTCGATGTCGGCGACCTCCTCTAGGAGCTCGGCCTCGAGGTTGGGCAGGTCTTCGTGGCGCTTGTCCTCGTCGACCCAGGTGACCAGGTTCGCAGCGAAGTAGATGACCTTCTCCAACTGCTTGGCCTTCAGCTCCTCGCGAGCCTCGGTGCCCATGAGCAGGTAGGCCAGCCAGCTGCGCGTCCCGCGCAGGTACCAGATGTGGACGACCGGGGCCGCAAGTTCGATGTGGCCCATGCGCTCGCGCCGGACCTTGGAGCGGGTGACCTCCACGCCACAGCGCTCACAGATGATGCCCTTGAACCGGACGCGCTTGTACTTGCCGCAGTAGCACTCCCAGTCTTTGGTCGGACCGAAGATCTTCTCGCAGAAGAGCCCGTCCTTCTCGGGACGCAGCGTCCGGTAGTTGATGGTCTCGGGCTTCTTGACCTCGCCGTTGGACCAACCCCGGATGGAATCTCCGGTGGCCAGTCCGATCCGAAGCTGATCGAACGTGTTCACGTCCAGTGCCATTACGAGAAGCTCCTCTCCGCTGCGCGCCGCTCGTCTTCCTCATCTGACCCACGCTCGGGCCGACTGATGTCGATGCCGAGCTCCTCGGCCGTGCGGAACACGTCCTCGTCGAGCTCGTGCATCTCGATTTCCTGGCCGTCGACGGCCAGCACCTCCACGTCGAGGCAGAGGGACTGCATCTCTTTGATCAGGACCTTGAAGCTCTCGGGAATCCCCGGCTCGGGGATGTTCTCGCCCTTGACGATGGCCTCGTACACCTTCACCCGGCCGAGCACGTCGTCGGACTTGATGGTGAGCAGCTCCTGGAGGGCGTAGGCGGCCCCGAAGGCCTCGAGGGCCCACACCTCCATCTCCCCGAAACGCTGGCCACCGAACTGGGCCTTCCCGCCGAGAGGTTGCTGGGTGATCATCGAGTACGGACCGGTCGAGCGGGCGTGGATCTTGTCGTCGACCAGGTGGGCCAGCTTCAAGATGTACACGTAGCCGACCGAGATCGGGTTGTCGTAGACCTCACCGGTCCGGCCGTTGTACAGCGTGGCCTTGCCGGTGTCTTTGATCTGGACGTCGCCGTTGGCCGAGTCCGAGTGGAGCGTGCGGAAGAGCTGTTGGATGGTGGAGTGCTTGCCCGCGTCCTCCTCCTCGTCCCAGTGGGCTCCGTCGAAGACCGGGGTCGAGACCCAAACCGCCGGGTCGGTGCGGGGCCTGGTCTTGCGGGTCGCGACCCGGACCGACTGGCCTCCGCCGTTGCCACCGATCGCGGCGAGGCCATCCGTGTCGGCGCCGTTCGCGTCAGCACCGTTGGTGCCGGCACCGTTGGCGCCAGCACCCGATGCGACACCGTCGCTGGCGTGGGCCACGCCCTCCCAGCCCCAGCGGGCCGCGTAGCCGAGGTGCGACTCGAGGACCTGACCGACATTCATCCGGCTGGGCACGCCGAGGGGGTTCAAGATGATGTCGACGGGGGTCCCGTCGGCCATGAACGGCATGTCCTCGACGGGCAGGATCTTGGAAATGACCCCCTTGTTCCCGTGTCGGCCGGCCAGCTTGTCGCCCTCTGAGATCTTGCGCCTCTGGGCCACGTAGACCCGCACCAGCTGGTTGACCCCGGGGGGCAACTCGTGGGAGTCCTCACGGGAGAAGACGCGGACGTCGATGACCTTTCCCTCTTCCCCGTGGGGCACCTTCAGGCTGGTGTCACGGACCTCGCGGGCCTTCTCACCGAAGATGGCCCGCAACAGGCGCTCCTCGGGGGTCTGCTCGGTCTCACCCTTGGGTGTGACCTTGCCGACCAGCACGTCACCGGGGCCGACTTCGGCGCCGACGCGGATGATGCCGCGGTCGTCGAGGTCGGCCAGGATCTCTTCTGAGAGGTTCGGGATGTCCCGGGTGATCTCCTCGGCCCCGAGCTTGGTGTCCCGGGCGTCGACCTCGTGCTCTTCGATGTGGATCGAGGTCAGCACGTCGTCGCGCACGAGGCGCTGGGAGAGGATGATGGCGTCCTCGTAGTTGTAGCCCTCCCACGGCATGAAGGCGACGAGCAGATTCTTGCCGAGCGCGAGCTCGCCGTTGTGGGTGGACGGGCCGTCAGCCAGCAGGTCGCCGTTGGCCACCTTCTGGCCCTCTTCGACCAGCACCTTCTGGTTGATCGAGGTGTTCTGGTTGGAGCGGCGGAACTTCGCCAGCCGGTAGATCTTGCGGCCGAGGGTGTGACCGAGCCGGTCCTTCTGCCCGGACTTGTACTCGATCACGATCTGGTCGCCCGAGACCTCGGTGATAGTGCCCTCTCCTTCGGAGAGGACAACGTCGCCGGCGTCGCGGGCCGCGCGGGCCTCGACACCGGTGCCGATGTAGGGGGCTTCGGGCACCACCAGGGGCACCGCTTGCTTCTGCATGTTGGCGCCCATCAGGGCCCGGTTGGCGTCGTCGTGCTCAACGAAGGGGATCAGGGCAGTCGACACCGAGACGATCTGCTTGGGCGAGACGTCCATCAGGTCCACCTCAGAAGGTGGGACGAAGTCGATCTCGCTCGTCGTGCCGTATGAGGTGTTGGCCGCCCCGACACGCACCCCGGTGCCCTGGGGGCCACGGCGCACGAGGACGCGGTCCTCGGTGAAGTTGCCCTTGGCGTCGATGGAGGCGTTCGCCTGGGCGATGACGTGCTCCTCCTCCTCGTCGGCGGCCAGGTAGACGACCTCTTCTGTCACTCGTCCCTTGACCACGTTGCGGTAGGGGGTCTCGATGAAGCCGTACTCGTTGACCCGGGCGTAGGTGGCGAGGGCCCCGATCAGGCCGATGTTCGGGCCCTCGGGGGTCTCAATCGGGCACATGCGTCCGTAGTGGGAACTGTGGACGTCTCGAACCTCGAAGCCGGCCCGCTCACGAGAAAGACCACCGGGCCCAAGCGCCGAAAGACGGCGCTTGTGGGCCAGACCCGACAACGGGTTGTTCTGGTCCATGAACTGGCTGAGCTGGCTGGTGCCGAAGAACTCCTTGACGGCGGCCACCACGGGGCGGATGTTGATGAGTGTCTGGGGGGTGATGGCCTCGACGTCCTGGGTGGTCATGCGCTCGCGCACGACCCGCTCCATCCGGCTGAGCCCGACCCGGACCTGGTTCTGGATGAGCTCGCCGACCGAGCGAATACGGCGGTTGGCGAAGTGGTCCTGGTCGTCGATCCGGTAGGTCGAGTCTCCATCGGCCATGTGCAGGGCCAGGTGGAGCATGTAGGTGGCCGAGGCCAGGATCTCAGAGGGGCTCAGGACCCCCTGGTTGGGCTCGGGGCGCTCGAGGTCGATCTTGAACAGGGTCGAGATGCGCTCGATCTCGGGTCCGAGCTTGCGGTTGAGCTTGTAGCGGCCGACCCGGGTCAGGTCGTAGCGCTTCGGGTTGAAGAACGCGTTCTCGAAGTACTGACGGGCGGCTTCGACCGAGAGCGGCTCACCCGGGCGGGCCCGCTTGTAGATCTCTAAGAGGGCCTCCTCGCGGGTCGGAGCCAGGCCCTTCTCCTTCTCCCACTGCCCCTCGAGGAAGTCGAAGTGCCGGACGAAGCGCTCCAAGAAGGCATCGTCGCCGTAGCCGAGGGCCCGCAGGAGCACGAACAAGGAGAGGCGACGTTTGCGGGCCACCCGGGCCCCGGCCGTCACGTCCTTGGCCGGCTTGGCCTCGACGTCGAGCTCGATCCACTCGCCCCGGTAGGGGTGGATGGTGCCGGTGAAGATGGTCTTCACGTCCCGCCCGGGCTGGAAGATGACCCCGGGCGAGCGGACCAGCTGGCTGACGACCACTCGCTCGGTGCCGTTGACGATGAAGGTTCCGCGGTCGGTCATCATGGGGAAGTCCCCCATGAAGACGGTCTGTTCTTTGATCTCCCCGGTGGTGGCGTTCAAGAACCGGGCCCGGACAAAGACCGGGGCGGCGTAGGTCATGTCCTTTTCCTTGCACTCCTCCACCGTGAACTTCGGCGGGGGACGCAGGTCGGGGTCGGACGGGTCGAACTCGAGCTCAAGGCTGAGCTGACCGGTGAAATCCTCGATCGGACTGATGTCGTTGAACGCCTCTGCCAGCCCCTTGTCGAGGAACCACTGGAATGAGTCGCGCTGGATCGAGATGAGGTCCGGCAACGGCAGGGCCTCGTCGATGTTGGCAAACGAAACGCGTTCGGGACTTGCGGACCGTGCGGGCAACGGCCTACTCCTTCAGCTGGATTGCGGACGGGTCATTCGGGTACTGCACTAGTGCTTGGAGGGGTCGATGGGGAGCCCGATCGGGGCCCAGAAAAGGTGCCGAAGCGCGCGCCGATCAGCCGGAATTACGGGCAGAGGCAACAGGGAAGTGCACGGCAACCCTGCATCCTACCCGCGGGCGAGCAACAGCACAACCCCTTGGCCGTGCTCGCCTGGGCGGACCCGACCAAGGGCCCGAGGGCTGGGGACAGGCTAGGAGCAGTCGCCCTGGCAGTCAAGGATCCCGAGCCGGAGGATCCCCGGCAGGCTGTGCGCCCACGGGAAGCCCCGACCTGGGTCTCAACCCCCCCGAAGGGCCCCGCCTACTTCAGTTCGACCGTGGCGCCGGCGCCCTCGAGGGCCGCCTTGGCCTTCTCGGCGTCGTCCTTGGTGGCCTTCTCGAGCACCGGCTTGGGCGCGCTGTCGACCAGATCCTTGGCCTCTTTGAGGCCGAGGCTGGTCAGCGACCGGACCTCTTTGATGACCTGAATCTTCTTGTCGCCGGCCTCGGTGAGGACGACGTCGAACTCGGTCTGCTCCTCCTCCTCGGCGGCGGCGCCACCACCAGCGGCCGGGGCCGCGGCCACCGCCACAGGCGCAGCCGCGGTCACGCCGAAGCGCTCTTCGAAGTCCTTCAGCAGCTCACTCAACTGGAGCACCGATAACTCGGCGATGCCGTCGATGATCTGCTCTTTGGTCAGGGTCCCTGCCATGTTGTATTCCTTCCTTCTTCCGGTCTTTTGGTCTCGTCGTCCTGGTGATGTTCTGGGATCCCGGGCCTACTCGGCCGGGGTCTCCCCCGCCGCTGCTGTCGGCGCTTCCTCGGCGGTCTCGGTGTCTGCGGGAGCCTCGGCGGTCTCGGTGTCTGCGGGAGCCTCGGCGGTCTCGGTGTCTGCGGGAGCCTCGGCGGTCTCGGTGTCTGCGGGAGCCTCGGCGGTCGCGGTGTCTGGGGGAGCCTCGGGCGGATCCGCGGCCTGCGGGTTGGCCGCTCGGCGCTGATCGACCAGCGCGGAAATCCCGTAGGCCAGGTTCTGCGGTATCGCCTTCAAGAGCCCGGCCATTTGGGTCAGCGGTGCTGCGATAGCGCCGGCCATGCGAGCCAAAAGGACGTCGCGCGAGGGAAGTTCGGCCAGGTCGCCCAGCTGGGCCGGCGACAGAAATCCGCCGTCGAGCAGGCCGCCCTTGATGATCAGGTGCGGGTTGGTCCGGCCGAAGTCACGCAGGGCCTTGGCGACCGCACTGACGTCACCACGGACGAAGGCGATAGCCGTCGGACCGCTCAGCAGGTCACTGAGGCTCTGATGGGGACTGTCGGCGATCGCCAGGCGGACGAGGGTGTTCTTGAAGATCTTGTAGTCGCCACCGGCGGCGGCCAGACTCTGGCGGAGTTCGGCCAGCTCGGTCACCGTCAGGCCGCGGTACTCGGTGACGACCGAGGCCGACGCTGCGCCGAGGCGCTCGCGCACCTCGTCGACCACGGCCACCTTGTCGGCTCTCGGATTGTCCATCGTTCCTCCACCGGAGAATCCCGCCCGGCGGCGGGGCCGTGATCTCCGGCGTGCGACGGACTGAGGCGGCCCAGGACCGACGGCTCAGTGGTGTCGCCTCGTCAGGCGGGCCCTTCTCGGGGCCCCTTCGGCACCAGGCGGTGCACCGGAGGTCTATGGCGTATTGGCTTCGTTGCCCAGCAGAATGCGCGGGCTGTCTGCGGGACCTTAGTACGGGCCCGGGTCGGACGGACAACAGCCCAGCTCAGAGCGCTGGTCAGGCAGTGGCCGCCAGCTCTTCATCGTCGACGGCACGGGCGCGGGCCGGGTCGATCTTCACGCCTGGCCCCATGGTCGACGACAGGGCGACGGCCTGGAGGTAGCGCCCCTTGGCTGATGCCGGCTTGGCCCGCATCAGCTCTTCGATCACCGCGTGGATGTTGGCCAGCAGCTGCTCCTTGGTGAAGGACGCCTTGCCCACCCGGATGTGGACGTTGCCCACCTTGTCGGTGCGGTATTCGACGCGCCCACCTTTGAACTCGACGACGGCCTTCCCCACCTCGGTGGTGACGGTGCCGGTCTTCGGGTTGGGCATGAGCCCTCGGGGGCCGAGCACCCGCCCGAGCGTCCCCACCTGGCCCATCATGTCGGGGGTGGCGATGGCCACGTCGAAGTCCAAGAAACCCTCGTCCCGGATCTTGGCCACCAGGTCGTCGGCGCCGACCACGTCGGCACCCGCAGCACGGGCCTCGGCCGCCTGCTCGCCGGCGGCGAAGACCGCTACCCGCTCGGATCGTCCGGTGCCTGACGGCAAGGACAGGGTCCCGCGCACGATTTGGTCCGCCTTGCGGGGATCGACGCCCAGGCGGACGGCCATCTCGATCGTCTCGTCGAACTTGGCTGTCGCCGTCTCTTTGACCAGGTCGACCGCCTCGACGGGCGGATAGAGGTGCTCGCGGTCGAACTTGCCGAGCGCCTCTTTGTACTTTTTTCCGTGCGTAGTCATTTGCCGTGCCGTCCTTCTCGTCGTCTCTACCGGGATCAGCCGGCGACCGCGATGCCCATGGAACGGGCGGTGCCGGCCACCTGCTTCTTGGCCGCCTCGAGGTTGTCGGTGTTCAGGTCCTGCAGCTTCACCGTGGCGATGTCGGTGAGTTGGGCGTCGGTAACGGTCGCCACCTGCTCGCGCCCGGGGGTCGCTGAGCCCTTGTCCAGTCCGGCCGCCTGGCGCAGCAGCACCGGAGTGGGTGGGGTCTTCAGAATGAAAGTGAAGCTCCGGTCCTCGTAGATGGTGATCTCGACGGGCACCACCGTGCCGCGCTGGGACTCGGTGGCGGCGTTGTACTGCTTGCAGAACTCCATGGTCTGGACGCCGTGCGGCCCGAGTGCGGTGCCGACGGGGGGCGCCGGCGTGGCCGAGCCGGCATCGAGCTGGATCTTGACCATCGCCAGCACTCGCTTCTTGGGTGGCATGTTTTTCGTGTTCCTTTCTCAGTGTCCCGTTCTCGAGTTGCGCTGTGACAGGGCACTCCGCACCGATCCTCGGCCCGGAGGACCTAGAGCTTGGCCACTTGGCTGAACTCGAGTTCGACCGGGGTCTCCCGGCCGAAGATGTTGACCAGCACCTTGAGCTTGAGCTGGTCCTCGTTGATCTCAGCGATCTGCCCGGAGAAGTCGGCGAACGGCCCCTCTTTGACCCGGACCGTCTCATCCACCTCGTATTCGAGGCGCGGGCGGGTCCTTTTGGCCGGAGCCTCGACGCCTTCGACCTTGACCTGCAAGATGCTCTCCACCTCGCGTCGGCTGAGGGGGGTGGGCTTGGTGCCCGGACCCACGAAACCGGTGACCCCAGGGGTGTTGCGGATGGCCCCCCAGGTGTCGTCGTCGAGGTCGCAGCGCACCAGTAGGTAGCCGGGGAAGACCTTCTTTTGCACGGTGACCTTCTTGCCGGCCTTGAACTCGACGACGTCTTCCATCGGGATGACGACCTCGAAGACCCGGTCCTCCATCTGACGGGAGGCGACCACGTTCTTCAGGTTGGAGCTGACCTTGTTCTCGTAGCCCGAGTACGAGTGGATCACGTACCAGCGGCCCGGGCGGTCGTAGGGGCTTTGGACGTAGTCGTCTTCGTCGTCTTCGTCGTCGTCGAACGTGGCGTCGATTTCCACGGCCTCGTCTTCGACCACGGCCTCGGCGATGGCAAGCACCTCGGCCGCGGCGTCGACGGCCACGATCTCTTCGAGCGCCTCGATGGCTTCTTCGGCCTCGGCGACCTCCTCGAGCACCTCGAGCACCTCTTCTTCGCTGCCCGCCGCCTCTATGGCCTCGCCGGCATCGGCCTCGACCACGTCTTTGAGCGCCTCGAGCTCGGCCTCGGCAACGACCGCTTCGGCCAGCACCTCGAACTCGGCCTCGGCTGCGTCCTCGAGCTCGGTGGCGGCCTCGGCGATGGCGACGACGGCCGCCGCGGCCTCTTCTGCCACGATCTCTTCGAGCGCTTCGATGGCCTCGTCGGCCTCGGCGACCTCCTCGAGCACTTCGAGAGCCTCTTGTTCGCTGGTCGCCGCCTCGATCCGGCGGACGGCCTCATCGTCGATGATCTCCTTCAGGCCTTCGAGCTCGGCCTCCTCATCGGCGGCCACGGTGATGATCTCGAGCTCGGCGGCTTCTGCGGTCGCCTCGATGGCCACCTCGAGATCGACCACGTCGGCGGCGGCGTTCCCGAGCCCCTCGAGGGCGGTCTCGTCGCTCGGGTTGACGGCCTCGCCGCCGTGGTCGCTGTGGTCGTTGTCTTCGGAGGTCACTGGTTCACCGATCGGTTCTGGGAGATCACTTGTGGAACATGAAGAAGATGGCCTTGCCGAAGGCGTAGTTGAGCAAGAAGATCAACAGCACCATCAAGACGAGGGTGGTTAAAACGACGGCTGTGTAGTTCACCAGCTCGGCCCGGGTGGGCCAGGCCACCTGGCGCAACTCGTCTCGGACCTCGCGGAAGAACTGGACGACCCCGGTGCGCTTCTTCTTGGCCTGGGGTCGGCTTCCCCCCTGGCGGCCGCCGGGACTCGAGCCGGGAGGAGGTTTGCGCGACGGAGGGGACCCGTCGGCCTCCATTTGGCCCTGGCGCTGCATCATGCGCTTGGTCTCGCGGTTCACTGGCTTGCTCCGGATTCGAAATGGTTCGGCAACGGTCCTGCGGCTACGACAGGCTCCGAGCAGGGCAGGAGGGACTCGAACCCCCAACCGCCGGTTTTGGAGACCGGTGCTCTACCAGTTGAGCTACTGCCCTCGGTGGTCCACCCTCGGTCCTTCGGCGGGTGGCGTCCACCACCTGACCTGGGGAGCAGGATAAGAGGCTAGCACCGGCGGTGGGCGCCGGCTCAGCGCGTCTCTTTGTGGAGGGTGTGCTTGCGGTCGAAGCGGCAGTACTTCTTCATCTCGATCCGCTCACGATCGTTCAACTTGTTCTTCATCGTGATGTAGTTCCGGCGCTTGCAGACCTCACACGCCAAGGTGACCTGCACCCTCTTTTCGTTCTTTGCCACGGTTCTTCCTTCCTTGTGCCGGTGCCCTCGGGGCCCAACCGGCCCCCCACTGGTATCGGCCCTGCTCTTGTCGATCCTCTGGATTCTCCTGATCCCCCGGGCGTGTCCCGGGACAGTAGCGGCGGCGGGACTCGAACCCGCGACAACACGATTATGAGCCGTGTGCTCTGACCAACTGAGCTACGCCGCCAAGGGCGAGCCCCCTGTCGGAATCGAACCGACGACACCAGCCTTACCATGGCTGTGCTCTGCCGACTGAGCTAAGGGGGCGCCGCAGCCGTCCGACCGCGAAGAGACATGATAGCCACGACCCGGACCGGACCGCCCCCAGGCACTGCCGTCGGTACCATCGCCTGAATGCCACTCTCTGCGATACACATCCGACCGGCCGCACCGAGCGATGCCGATGCGATCCGGACGATCTACAACGCCGAGGTCACCGGCGATACCAACACCTTCGACCTCGTGCCGTGGACCGCCGCCGAGCAGGGCGCCTGGCTCGATCGGCACCGAGGAGCCCACCCGGCGGTGGTTGCCACCGCCGCGGCGGGCGGTTCAGACGCCGGGGCCGTTTTGGGCTTCGGAGCCCTCTCGCCGTATCGGGACCGCCCGGCCTACGCCACGACGGTCGAGAACTCGGTCTATGTCGATGCGGGGCGGCGGGGGGCCGGCGTCGGCCGGGCCCTGCTCGACGAATTGCTCGGCCTGGCCGCCAACCACGGTTTCCACGCTGTGGTCGCCCGGATCGTGGGCCACAACGAGGCGTCGATCCGCCTCCATCTGGCTTGCGGCTTCGAGATGGTCGGCACCGAGCGCGAGGTGGGGCGCAAGCACGGACGCTGGCTCGACGTGGTCGAGCTGCAGCGCCTGCTCTGAGACGGCGCCGGGGGACCCAGCGCGAGGTGTGGCGGGGCGCTCAGGTACCGAGCGCGGGCGTCGGGATCGAGTCGTCGGGGTCGTCGAGCTCGGAAGCGACCTGGTCGTCCCGCCAGGCCGTCGACCAGTGCCCGAGGGGAGCGATCAGCACCCCGAGCAGCACCAACAGGGCGGCGGCGACGGCCAGCGGATTGGCGTGGATGAGCTCGTCGAGCAGTCTGCGCCCGCCGGGAAGCCCGATGAACGGACAGACCACCGACACCACGATCAGGACCGAGCGCAGGCGCCCCATGACGACCGGGGCCAACAGCACGATGCCCCACGTGAGGTACCAGGGCTGGACGACCGGGCCCAGGACCACGAACAAGAGCAGGCTCAGTCCGAGGGCCTTGAGGCCCCCGATGCGATCGCTCACGGCCAACAGGTAGATCGACGCCCCGACGGCCGCGGCCAGGCCGAGGAGGCGGGTCACCGACAGCACACCCCCCAAGGAGACATTGATCCCGACGGTGTGGGCCAGCCCGGAGAATCCCATGCCGATGCCCGTCGCCGGCGCCAGCCAGCTCCGAACGGTGCCCGGGGTGGCCAGATTGGCCACCCATCCGACGCCGAGGCCGCTCACGACCGACAGCACGCCCATCACCGCGCCGGCGATGAGCCCGGCGGTCACGAGCGGGCGGATGCGTTGGCGCACCGGGACCCCGGTCCCCAGCCACTCCCAGGCGATATAGACGACACCGAGTGCGGCGGGGACCTTGACCGCCGCGGCCAGCGCACACAAGATGATGCCCAAGACCGGATGCTTGTACTTGGCCGCGGTGACCCCGGCGATCAGCAGCCCGACCATGATGGCGTCGTTGTGGGCCCCCCCGACGAGCGTCAGCAGCACCAGCGGGTTCAGCACGGCCAGCACGTAGATCGGGCCGGCGTCGCGGTTGTACAGCGTCGCCAGCTTCGGAATGCAAAAGGCGATGAGGGCGACCCCGGCCAGTGCCAGCAGCCGCAAGAGCACCACGGTCACCAGCTCGTGGTGGAGGCTGGCGCTGGCGAAGAACCCGTCGACCATCAAGAACAGCGGGCCGTACGGCGCGGGCGTGTTCCCCCACAGCGGGTCGACGGGGTTCGGGTACGGCCCGGCCCCGAGAGTGAAGGGCCCGTAGTTATACGGGTTGATGTGCCGGCTCATCATCTCGCCCTGGGCGGCGTAGGAAAAGACGTCGCGGCTGAAAAGCGGAGCCACCACCAGCATCGGGATGAGCCACAGCACGAGGATCCACGTCAGGTAGCGGATCGGGACCCCGGGCCGTCGAGCCAGCGCCTTCATCAGCCCGTACCAGACCCGCATCAACAACAAGAGGCCGCCATAGGTCGACACCAGGCCGAGAAGGACGAAGCTCTCGGAGGCGCCCTGGGCCGCCGGCTCGCCGAAGAACCAGGTGTTGGCCATCTCGAGTTTGAAGGGCGAACTCGGGAAGGACGCGCCGAAGGCGATGGCGACCAGGGCCACAAAGCCCAGAACCGCGGGCTTGCGCAAGAAGCGCCAGTCGTCGGGATCGTCGTCGTCGGGTTGCATCTGCCCGGCCAGCACCCGGGACGGGAAGAAGCGGACCCGGACCATCTCGGACCACACCGCGAAGTGGTCCGACCACGTCCACGCCGACTCCGTGCCGATGCGGGCGAACCGCTTGCCCCGTGTGACCAATACGCCGGCGCGACCGAACCTCGGCGCGTCGAGGGTGTCGACGGGCGAATCGGTCCGGTGGTCCGGGTCGGCGGGGGTGTTCAGGTTGTCTGCCACTGCGGCGTCGACTTCACCTTGGGGGTCTGGCATCGCCACTGGTCGGCGATGTCGGGTGGGTAGGTAGGGCCGTGCACACTGCCAAACGCCCGGACGGCCCAGCTCCCGACCCCGACCGTCGGTATCCCCGTGCCCGAAAGCGCAGGGGCTGCAACCGTTCCGTAACGGCATTGTAACGGTCCGAGGGCCGCGGGGAAAGGCATGGCGCACGGCTGCCTCGGAGGGCTCTCGACCTGGGACAATGCTCTGCTGATCTCGGGGAGGCCGCCACCGGTTCTCGGGCCGTGATCCCGATGAACTGGGCGGCGGCGACCACCACCACCGGGGAGCTCATTCGCTCACACTCCGAGTAGCTGAAGCTCACCTTCCCGACGAGTACCCCAGCGCCGGCCGGGTCCGCCCGGACGCCGAACGTCGGGGTCAGCGGTCCCGCCGCCAACGATCCGATACTCAGGCGTCCGACGGCGGGTCGCATCCGTGCCCCTGTTCGCCCGGTGCGAATCGGTGAGCACTCGCCGTGGCCCGCAGCCCGGATCCCCACGCGTTATCCAACCGAACGTGCGTGGCGCGCCGAAAGTGGGCGCCGCGTTCGCCTCCGTGGGCCGGGGAGGATTCGAACCTCCGTAGGCTGAGCCGGCAGATTTACAGTCTGCTTCCTTTGGCCACTCGGACACCGACCCGAAGGGGGCGAGGATACTCGGCCTGCGCAACCTTGCAGATCCGGCTCAAGCGACCTCCCCGAGAGCGCAGCCTCCGGGCCGGTATCGTGGGCCGATGCCCACCTTCGACATCGTCTCGGAAGTCGATATGCAAGAGGTGCGCAACGCGGTCGACCAGGCGAACCGCGAGGCCACCACCCGGTTCGACTTCAAGAACACCGACTCGACCATCGACCTCAACGACAACGAGCTGGTCCTGCATTCTTCGACCGAGGACCGACTCCGCGCGCTCTACCAGGTCCTCGAGGAGAAGCTGGTGCGGCGACAGGTCTCGCTGAAGGCCATCGACGCCGGCCCCATCGAAGAGGCGTCGAAGGGAACGGCCCGCCAGAAGATCGCCCTCAAGGCGGGCATCTCGCAGGAACACGCGAAAAAGCTCAACAAGTTCATCAAGGACCTGGGGCTCAAAGGGGTGAGCTCGCAGACCCAGGGCGAACAGCTCCGAGTCACCGGCAAAAAACGCGACGATCTCCAGGCCGTGATCACCGCGTGCAAAGGTGGGGACTTCGGCATCCCCTTGCAGTTCGACAACTTCCGCGACTGAGCCCGGTGGTCACCGACGAAGGACGAGGTTAGGCCTCCACCAGGTCGGATTCGTCCGGGTGCTCGACCGGCTCGACGTGGAACAGGCGTTGGTACACCACGAACTTCACCACCCACAACACGCCGAACGCGAACAGGTTGGCCGCGTTCACCAAGATCGTGGTCACGGCGTGCGAAAGGTCGTGGTGGCGGGCGAAACTCCCCGCCGCCCACACCGTGAGGCTGGAAAGGGCGAGGCCGGCGAACCCGAGCACCCAGAACGGGACGACCTCGCGCATGAGATGGGACTTGCCGCCCTTCCCCCAGACCCACTTGCGGTTCAAGTAGTAAGAGGGGGGCGTCGCCACCACGTTGGCCAGCAGGTTCGCCGGCACTTCGGACATCAGGTGGAAGACACCGAAGGTGAGCAGCAGCGTCACCTGGGACACGATCGTCGAGATGATCGAGACCGACGCGTACTTGACCAGTTTGAGGCTGGACGGGTGCCGCATGATCTGGCTCAGCCGCTCACCCAGAGGCGCTTCTGACTTCCAGACGTGCTTGATCGGCGGATGTGCAGGCGGGTCGGCCACGGCGGGCAATGCTACCTGTCCGGGGTCGCTGCTCTGTGTCGAGGGAATCAGCCCGGGGAACCGGCCAGCGCGTTTTTCTGGGCTACCTCTGCGAACCACAGAGCGCTCGGTTTCGGCCGCCGCTCGAAGGTCTGACGGTCCACGGCAACCAGACCGAACTTCGGCCGGTACCCGACAGACCACTCGAAGTTGTCGAGCAGGCTCCAGGCGAAATAGCCCCGGACGTCGAGCCCGTCGTCGAGGCATCGACGCACCCCCGCCAGGGCGGCCGAGATGTAGGCGATCCGCTGGGTGTCGTCCTCGGTCCCGATGCCGTTCTCGGTAACCACGACGGGCAGGCCCGTGACCGCTGCGGCCCGGCGCACCGTGAACTCGACCACCTGGGGCCAGTATTCGTAACCCATCTGGGTGACCGGCACGCCCTCTTCGGGTCCGACGAGGCCCTTCGGGCCGAACCGTATCCGCGTGTAGCTCTGGACCCCGATGAAGTCGTCACCGCCGGTCGCCGCCAAAAAGGTGTCCTCGAGCACCTCTTGGGCCCCGTCTCGCAAATCCTCGCCGCCCTCCACCGCCACCAGTTCGGCCATCGACAAGGTGAGCCCGACCGGGAAGGTCCCCGGGCCACTGCGCAGGGCCTCGACGGCCAGCCGGTGGGCCCGCACCATCGCTGCGTTGACCGCGACGTGACGGGTGAGGTCGTCTTTCACCCCCGGGGGGAAGTGACCGATCGTGTACCCCATCACGCCGATCACGTTCGGCTCGTTGATGGTGCAGGCCCAGCCGATGAGGTCGCCCAGGTGGGCGGCGGCCCGCTCGACGAACCGGGCGAAGCGCTCGGGGGCGTCGGGTGCCTCCCAGCCGCCCCGGGCCGAGAGCCACAGCGGGGTCGTGAAGTGATGGAAGGTCACGACGGGCTGGATCCCCCGGCCGAGACAGGCGGCACATATCCGCCGGTAGTGATCGAGGGCGGCGATCGACCACTCCCCCTCGGCCGGCTCGATACGGCTCCACTCGAGCGAGAATCGGTAGGCACCGAGCCCGAGGTCGGCCACCAAGTCGACGTCCTCTCGCCAGCGGTGCCACGAGTCGCAGCCGTCCCCGCTCGACTCGGCACAACCCGAGTCGGGGTTGTGCTCCCAGGCCCACCAGTCATTGTTGACGTTGCCCCCCTCGATCTGGTGCGCCGCGGTGGCGGTGCCCCAGAGGAACCCTTCGGGGAATTCGATCCTCGAGCCGTTCGAATCCTGGTCGGCGGTCATGGCCGCAACCTAGACGCCCAACGGGGGTGTCGCCCAGGTCGTCCCGGGCCTGCCAACATGGCACGGTGAGTGAGTCCCTCGACTTTTTGGTGCACCTCCTCGACCTCGAACCCATCGAGGTGAACATCTTTCGGGGCATTCAACCTTCAGAAGAGCGCCAGCGCGTCTTCGGCGGCCAGGTGGCCGGCCAGGCCCTGATGGCGGCCGGCCGCACCGTCGAACATGGCCACGTCCATTCGCTGCACTCGTACTTCCTACGGCCCGGTGACCCCACCACCCCGATCCTCTACGAGGTCGACCGCATCCGCGACGGCAAGTCGTTCACCACCCGGCGGGTGGTGGCCATCCAGCACGGTCGGGCCATCTTCAACATGGCCTGCTCCTTCCACGACGCAGAGCTCGGTCTCGAGCACCAATTCCCCATGCCCGACGTCCCCGGGCCCGAAGAACTCCAATCGTTGCCCGAGCGCTTGGCCCCGTGGCGCGAGGAGCTGGCCGACTGGTTCGTCCGGCCCCACCCGATCGACCAGCGTTACATCGGGGACCTGCCGTGGAAGCAGACCAAAGGGGACTTGCCCTACCAGCGTCTGTGGATCCGAGCCGACGGGGAACTGCCCGATGACCCGCTGCTGCACGCCTGTGTGGCGACGTATGCCTCGGACATGTCGCTGTTCGACACCATCTTGAAACCCCACGAGGTGCGCTGGGACGACCCGAACTTCATGGGGGCGAGCCTGGATCACTGCATGTGGTTCCACCGGCCCTTCGCGGCCGACGAGTGGCTCCTCTATGACACCGACTCCCCGGTCGCCGCCGGCGGGAGGGGTCTCGCCCGGGGGTTCCTCTTCGACCGCTCCGGTCGGCTGGTCGTCTCGATGGTCCAAGAGGGCCTGGCCCGGCTCATCGCCTGACCGCGGACCCGAGCCCCGGCGATCGACCGGGCGCTCAGCGCTCGGCGAGCGGGGTGTAGGTGCGGGCCTCGGGCCCGATGTAGAGCTGGCGGGGCCGGGCGATCTTCGAATCCTGGTCCAGCAGTTCCTGCCAGTGGGCGAGCCACCCCGCGGTCCGGGGAATGGCGAACAGGACCGGGAACATTTCGAGGGGAAAGCCCATGGCCTGGTAAATAAGGCCCGAGTAGAAGTCGACGTTCGGGTAGAGCTTCCTCGAGGTGAAGTACTCGTCGGAGAGGGCGATCTCTTCAAGCTTCAAGGCGATGTCGAGGAGCGGGTTCTTGCCGGTGACCGTGAAGACCTCATCGGCCGTGCGCTTGATGATGGCCGCCCGGGGGTCGTAGCTCTTGTAGACCCGATGACCGAAACCCTGCAACCGACCGTTACCCGCTTTGACGCCTTCGATGAAGGCCGGCACGTTCTCGATGCTGGCGATCTCGGTCAGCATGCGGATGACCTGCTCGTTGGCCCCGCCGTGACGGGGGCCGTAGAGGGCGGCGCACGCCGCGGCGCACGCCGAGTAGGGATCGGCGTGGGAGGACCCGACCACCCGCATCGCCGTCGTCGAGCAGTTCTGCTCGTGATCGGCGTGGAGGATGAACAAGGTGTCGAGCGCCTTGGCCAAGATCGGGTCGGGCTCGAAACGGGGTTCGGCCACTTTCCACATCATCGAGAGGAAATTGGCGGCGAAGTCGAGGGAGTTGTCCGGGTAGACAAAGGGCATGCCGACGCTGAAGCGGTGGGCGGCCGCGGCCAGCGTCGGCATTTTGGCGATGAGACGGATGATCTGCTTGGCCCGCGAGTCGGGGTCGAAGATCTCCTTGGCGTCGAGATAGAAGGTCGACAGGGCGGCCACCGCAGAGACCAACATCCCCATCGGATGGGCGTCGTAGTGGAAACCCTCGAGGAACCGCTTGCGCACGTTCTCGTGGATGAACGTGTGCATCGTGACCTCGTTGCGCCACTTCTCGTACTCGTCGGGTTTGGGGAGTTCGCCGTGGAGCAGAAGATAGGCCACTTCGAGGTAGGTCGAGTTCTCGGCTAGTTCCTCGATTGGGTACCCGCGGTAGCGCAGGATCCCCGCCTCGCCGTCGAGAAAGGTGATCGAGCTCTCGCACGCCGCCGTCGACATGAAGGCCGGGTCGTAGAACCAGACTCCCGGCATGAGCTTCGACCACTCGCTGGCGGCCACGCCGCCGTTGTCTATGGGGATCTCGAGCGACTCGCCGGTGCGGTTGTCGGTGATCGTGATGCTCTCGGCCACGAGCGCGGGGCCCTCCTGTCGCAAATGTGCGGTTAACGGAACTTCGAATCAATCCACCGACGATCCTACGGCGGGCACGCCGGGCGGGTCGAGGCGAGCGGGGAACGGTGCGCGACGGGCTGGGCGGCGGGCGTCAGCTCGTCGGGGTCGTCGTCGGGCTGGCCGGAGCCACCTGGACCGTGTAATCGCCGCTCAGGCCGCTGCGATTGGACTGGGCCGCCGGGGCGGCCACCGTCACGGTCAGCCCGTAGGTCGCCCCCGGGTCGACCGCCAACGCGGGCAGCGCGACGGCAGCGGTGGATCCGGGTTGCAAGGCGATGGTGGCTGACGCCGACGACGCTGATCCCCCGCCTTGAGGTTCGGTCTGGGCAGTGACAACCACCTTGGCCTCGCCCACATTGCCGTAGTTCCCGACGATGGCCTCGACCCGCAGTCGCGTGGTCGGCGGGATGACCGACGACACCGCACCGGCAGTCGCGGTCCCCGCGGCGGCGCTCGACGCGCTCGACGCGCTGGGTGTGCCGATGGGCGGGACGGGCGAGGGGTTGAGCCGGACCGTGAGGAGTTGGAGCCGGTGGACCGGGGTGAGGCTCTTGGAGCCCGTCAGGTTGTCGACCAGGGTCTGGACCGGGCCCGGCGACCACAGCTGGGGGTCGTGAACCCAGACCGATCGCGGCAGGGCGGCGCTTCCGGGGGCGGCCAAGAAACCGCGGCGCACGGTGGCATAGGACTGGTCGCTCCGATCGAGCAGCGCGCCCACCTGGGCCAGATCGGAGGTCACCTTGGCGGTGGGCAGGAGCACCACCGTCGCACCACCGGCCCGGGCCGCCGGGCTGGCCGTCCCGGTGGCCGAGGGCACGGCGCCGCGCACCGGCAGCGGAGCCATGCCGAGCAGGCCGTCGACGGCGCTGCGCAGCCGGTCGACCGCCAGCGCCCGCGTCGCCATCACGCCGGCGAACCCCTGATCGAGGCCGTTGGCCGGCGAGGGCGGCGAGAGGGCGGCCGCCGATCCGGCCTGGCCGGCGGTGGCGGCGACCAGCGAGTCGAGCTGCTCTTGGAGGGGGCGCCGGGTCATCGAGGCCATGTCCACCACCAGCTTGTCGAGTGTTGCTCCCGTCTGGTTCGACTGGTCGACGAGCACGGCGCCCTGGGCGCTGTACGAGCGGTCGACGTCACTCCAGTACGGCCCCGAGGCGTGCCCGACCTCGAGGGCCCCGCCGATCAGGAGAAACAGCGCGACGCCCACCAGCACAAGTGCGACCAGGATGGGGCCGATCGGGCGCCGACGGCGTCGGCGATCAAGAGCGGGCATTGGCGGGCCACGCTAACGGGCTGCGGTCGGTTTGTTCGGACAGGCTGATCCCATGCCGGCGACGGGCCCAGCGGCTCAGGCCTTCGACACCCCGATGTTCGAAGGCTTCGAAGTGGTCGGCGAGCCCGAGGTGGCCAGCGCACTGGCGGTGCTCCGCCACTGGACCGTGGGGCGCACCGCGGTCACATCGACCCGGTCCCGGTGCCGGTCGGCGACCGCCAGAAGCGACGAGATGGTGGTGCGGTTGAGGAGGTGCGGCACCAGCCCGAGGTCGAGCAGCTTGGTGTGCGCGGCCCGGTAGTAGTGCTCCTGCTTTTCTACCCGCGGGTCTTCGAGGTTCTCGACCTCGACCCGGCCGGGGTAGGCGTCGACGACCATGCCGGCCAGTTCGCTTACCGAGAACGACTCGGTGAACTGGTTGAAGACTCGGAACTCACCGGCCTCGGCCGGATTGGTACAGGCCAACTCGACACAGGCCAGGGTGTCACGGATGTCGAGCATGCCGCGGATCTGGCCGCCCGATCCGTACACGGTGACGGGGTGGCCGACAACGGCCTGGACGCAGAAGCGGTTGAGCACGGTGCCGAACACGCTGTCGTAGTCAAAGCGGGTGGCGAGGTCCGGGTGCAAGGCGGTCTCCTCGGTCTCCTGGCCGTAGACGATGCCCTGGTTGAGGTCGGTCGAGGCCAGACCCCAGATGCGACAGGCGAACATGATGTTGGCGCTGTCGTGCACCTTGGACAGGTGGTAGAAGGATCCCGGCTGCTTGGGGTAGGGCAGCACGTCGGTCCGCCCACGGTGGGTGATCTCGATGAAGCCCTCTTCGATGTCGATGTTGGGGGTGCCGTACTCGCCCATCGTTCCGAGCTTGACCAGGTGGATGGAGGGGTCCACGTCGGCGATCGCGTAGAGCAGGTTGAGCGTCCCCACCACGTTGTTGACCTGCGTGTAGACCGCGTGCTTCTGGTCGATCATCGAGTAAGGGGCGGAGCGCTGCTCGGCGAAGTGCACGACGGTGTCGGGCTGGAAGTCGCGGAGGACCCCGTCGACGAACGGGGCGTCGGTCAGGTCGCCGACGTAGGTCGTCATCTCGAGACCCGAAACCTCTTCCCAGGTCCGCACCCGGCGTTGGAGGTTTTGTATCGGGACAAGGCTGTCCACGCCCATCTCGAAGTCGTAGGAGCGGCGGGCGAAATTGTCGACGATCCCGACGTCATGACCTCGGCGGGAGAGGTGCAACGCGGTCGGCCATCCGAGATAGCCGTCTCCACCCAAAACCAGGATCCTCACGCATTGCTCCCTTCGTTTGCCTACTGTCGTGTCGCTAACCCGGCTCTCGGTTTGTTGCAGCCGGGGTCCAACGGCAATGGTTTCGCAACACAAGGATGCCCCACAAAGCTGGGAATGAGCTGAATCCCAGCGGTGACGTCCCTTTGGATATGTGAGGGGATTGTGAGCGAGGCGGTCTCAACCGGCCGCCAGCAGGCGGGTGACCTCCTCTTTGGCGGCCCCAAGTTCAGCGATGTCCCGCGCCAGGGCGCCCCGGGGGCTCAAGAACAAGAAGGTACAGCGCTTCACCGGGCGCCCCAGGGCCCGTTCGACGGCGAGGGCGTAGGCCGCGCCCTGGAGGCGGTAGCGGGCGAGCGCGTCCTCGAGTTCCTCGTCGGTGGAGACCTGGTCGGTCTTGTAGTCGACCACCGCCAGGCCGTCGCCCTCTTCGACCAGCAGGTCGATGAACCCCTCGAGGACCCGGTCGCCCACCGGGACCCCGACGTAGAGCTCGCGCCAGTGCCGCCCGGCGGCCGCGGCCACCACGACGTCGGAACCGAGGGCGGTGCGCACCAGACGTTCGATCTGCACTGCGCGCGACGGCACGCCCTCGGCCACCGCTTGTGATCGCGCCAGTGCGGCCACCCCGGCCCCACTCGACAGGTCGACCGATTGGAGCACCCCGTGCACGGCCCGGCCGATCGCCGTGCCCGCCCGACCCCTGCGCCACGGGGCCCGTTCGACGCCGGGGTCGTCCGCTGTCAGCCCCCCGTCGTCGCCCGAGGCGGCCTCGCCCTGTCCCCCCTCGGCGGCTTCGGCGCGTCGGCGCGCCAGGGTGGCCACGGTGGTCGCCGCGAGCACGCGGGGCACCAGGGCGTGTTCGAGGCGGACCGCCCGTTCGCGCTCCCAGGACTCCCGGCGCCCCAGATCATCGGCGAGTGTCGAGTTCCTCGGAGACTGGGCGGCGGCCATCTTCGGCGGCCGCGCCGGGGCGCCGAGGGTGGCGAGTTCGGGGAAGGCCACGCAGGCAGTCTCAACGAGGGCGGCCGGGCACTCCGATCCGGCCTTGTGGTGCAGGCCGACCACCAGATAGTCCTGCGCCCGGGTGGCGGCCACGTAGAGGAGGCGGAGCCGCTCGTGGCGGTCCAACTCGTTGTCATGTTCGACGGCCGCCGCGTAACCCGCCGTGCGAACGAACTTGGTCACCGAGACCTCGGCGCGCCCCTCCCTCCACACGACGCGAGCACCCCCGCGGTCCTGATGTCCGGTATTGAGGCCGGTGAGGACGACGACGGGGAACTCGAGCCCCTTGGCCGCGTGGATGGTCATGATCCGCACCGAATCGTCGTCGGTCTCGGGCAGCACAATTTCTGTGACCCGGGCCTCTTCGGCGCACTGGAGATCGGCCCAGGCGAGGTAGCGCCGGAGGTCTCCCCCGAACGCATCGACGAAGTGGCGCGCCTGATCGGCGACAAAACGCAGGCGGCGCCAGGCTTCACGGTGGCGGGGCTGATCGAGGGCCAGCCCGAGCAACCATCGATCCTCGGTGACCCGTTCGATGAGGCCGCTGACATCTTGCCACCACCGCTCTTTGTGCAGCGCCGCCAAGGACCGCTGTCCGGCCACCACCGGGTGCTCGGCCGACAGCTCGGCCGGGGGCGGGGCGCGGTAGTCCCACCCTCCGCCGTGCAGTCGATACTCGAGGAGGTCGTCGTCTCCACACCCGAACAGCGCACTGCGCAACGCGGCGGCGATCGACACCTCGTCGGTCGGATCGTCGACGGCACGCAGGACCGTCAACAGATCGCGCACCTCGCTCGAGGCATAGACGAGCGAACTTGATTCGAGGCGGTAAGGGATCGACCGCTCCTCGAGGGCCCGTTCCACGATCGCCAAGCCGGTCCGGGTCGGCACGAGGATCGTGATGTCGGCGAGTCGGGCCGGACGGCCCTCTTCTCCGACCGGCCAACCCTCGTCTCGGACCTGGGCGATCGTCTGGGCCAGCTCGGCCGCCTCCCGCTCGCGGGTCGTGTTGATCGGCTCGGAGGTGTCGGTGGCCCCGCCGATGACCACGACGGGCGGACGGCTTCCGAACGACACCTGCGACGGGCGGACGGCGACGAGGTCTTCGTACGCCGGTTGCATCCCGTCGACCCCGCTGCCCATCAGGCGCTGAAAGAGCGCATTGATCCATTCGATGATGCCGGGCACCGACCGGTGGTTGGCGGTGAGCTGGAGCGGGGCGGGTGCGAACCGATCACGGACGGACAAGAACAGCTCGATGTCCGCTCGGCGGAACCGGTAGATGGACTGCTTCGGATCGCCCACAAAGAACAACCGGCCCGGGTCGAAGGTCAAATCCATCCAGGGTTTGGCGCCGGCGCCGGCGTCGTCACTGACGATGCGGACGGCCAGTTCAACCTGGATCGGGTCGGTGTCTTGGAACTCGTCGATCAACAGGTACCGGTACTGCTCGCCGAGCCCCGCACTGACATCGGGTCGGGAGCGCAGGAGGTCACGGGCCCCGACGAGCAGGTCGTGGAACTCGAGCCTTCCCTCGCGCCGCCGGTCCGCCGCCGCTCGGACGGTGAGCCCGGTTATGGCCACGAGTAGGTCTTCGAGCGC
>Ga0182024_10000916_pt1 | contig 76192 bp, 56 predicted proteins | sample P32metaG_FD_120480 | JGI IMG/M metagenome (GOLD analysis project Ga0182024, IMG submission 120480) | Permafrost microbial communities from Stordalen Mire, Sweden - P3-2 metaG (Illumina Assembly) | ecosystem: Environmental > Terrestrial > Soil > Wetlands > Permafrost | place: Sweden: Stordalen...
CCTTTTGTAGACCCCCCCAATCTCTTTTGTAGACCCCTTTTTTGGTGCCGCCTTGGTGCCAAGGCCGGATTTTTAGAGTGGTGCGGCTGCGGAGAATCGAACTCCGGACACCTGCTTGGAAGGCAGAGGTTTTACCGTTAAACTACAGCCGCGGATGTAGGCGGAAATGATTCACGGGCCCGCGCAAGGGTCAAGCCCCCCCGCGGGCCGGCAACTACTTACAGCAAGTCGGCCGCCAATTCCGCCAGGCGGGAACGTTCGCCCTTCATGAGCTTGACGTGGGCGGCGATCGCCTGGCCGAGCATGCGGTTGTGGCAGTAGACGAGCCCGTTGCTGCGGGAGTCCACGTAGGGATTGTCGATCTGGGTCGTGTCCCCGATCAGGACGATCTTCGAACCCTCGGAAATGCGCGTGATCACGGTCTTCACCTCATGGGGCGTGAGCTGCTGCGATTCGTCCAGAATGAAGTACCGCCTCGCGATCGAGCGGCCGCGGATGAAGCAAAGGGCCTCGATTTCCACGAGGCCGGATTTGAGCAGGCGCTCATAGGGTTTGACCGGCCCGAGCCCGACGTGGCCGTTCTGGCCGGAATGCGAAAGGGATGGGGTGGCGAACAGGCGGTCCTCGCTGCTCCTATATTTTTTCTTGGATACCTTCTTCGCGGCGAACTGGGGGTCCTTCGGCGGCTTCGAAGGCATGAGCACTTCCAGGGCGTCGTAATAGGGCTGCAGCCAGGGCCTCATCTTCTCGTCAAGGGTGCCGGGGAGAAACCCGATGTCCTTGCCGAGCGAGATGACCGGCCGAGAGATCGAAAGCCCGTCGTAGCGGGAAGGCTCGTCGCAGATCTGATGCAGGGCGCACACGGTCGATAGAAGCGTCTTGCCCGTGCCCGCCTTCCCAAAGCAGGTGACTATCTGAATGCTCTCGTCGAGCAGGGCATCCATCAGAAACTGCTGCTCGAGGTTGCGGGCGCGAATCGGTATACCGCCGGGCGCCTTGACGAATTCGGGAATCTTCAGGCGGCGAACGATGTTGTCGCAATAGTACCGCGCCGGCATCGTCTTGCCCTGGTCGGAACGAAGGAGGACGTACTCGTTGAGGAACAAGTTCCGGGCGTTGTCGCTCCCCAGCGCAAACTGCCCCTCCGAACAGAATCGCTGAAGTTCATGGACGGTGAGCCGGATTTCGCGGTAGCTCGCCTCCTCGAGATCCTCCGGGACTTTGTCGCTCAGATAGTCCTCGGATTCGAGGCCGACCGCGCGGGCCTTGAGCTGCACGTTGACGTCCTTTGAGACGAGGATTGTCGGCGGGGGAAAATTCTCCTGGATGAAGATCGCCGCGGCGATGATCCGGTTGTCCTTCTTCGTCAAGTCGGGCAGGATGTTCCGGAGGCGGTCGATCGCGGGCGAGTGCCGGCCCGGCTCGAGGTAGGGATTGATGATGATCGAAAGCGTGCCGCCGTTCGGCAGTTCAACCCCTTCGTGCATCGACCGGGAGTCCGGCATGAGCTCCTGCAGGATGCGATGCACCCGGCGAGCGTTGCGGCCGCGTTCCGTGGACTGCTCGTTCTTTATCGCGTCCAGCTCCTCGAGGACTTCGACCGGAATCAGGAGATTATTCTCCTCGAACTTGAATATCGACTGGGGGTCGTGGAGAAGAACGTTCGTGTCGAGCACGAAGGTCTTTATCTTTGCTGAAACCCTGATCCGCGGCTTAAGGGCGGTCGCCCCACGCGTGCTTTCCATTATCAGTGTGAGTAAATTGTGAACAACTATGCAGCTTCCGGGCCGTTTGTCCACGATGGATTTGCGAAATTGTGCGCCAACTGCGTTAAGAATATGACATCCAATCCAGTTGACGGATCGCCTGGCCCGGACAGTTTGATTTGCGACGTGAAGCTATTTTTCGCCGAGTACAGGGCATGCGTTCCGGGCCGTTGCGCCGGCCGGGGAATTTTTTGCTGCCCGAAATAAGTGATGGCGACTGCGGAAAAAGTATCTGCCGCGGTTGATCCAACCGCGGCAAACGGATGGCTGTCCGGCGTTTCCGCCGAGGAGCGCGTCCGCTGGGCCGCCCAAAATTTTGGGGACACGCTCGTCCTCAGCTCGAGCTTTGGCGCGCAAGCCGCGGTGATGCTGAGTTTGGCGACGCGGGTCATTCCGAATATTCCGGTCATCTTTATCGACACGGGATACCTGTTTCCTGAGACATATCGTTTCGCGGACGAATTGACGGCCAAACTGAAACTAAACTTAAAAGTTTACAGGCCACTTCTTTCAGCTGCCTGGATCGAAGCGCGACACGGGAGGCTGTGGGAGCAGGGACTCGCCGGCCTTGAGGCGTACAATCGAATGACCAAGGTGGAGCCCATGCAACGGGCTCTGCGGGAGACCGGCGCCCAGGGTTGGCTGGACGGGCGGCGCCGGGTCCAGGCAAGCACGCGCGAAACGCTGAACATCGTCGAGCGCCAAAGCGGCCAGGTGAAGATCTGCCCAATCGTGGACTGGACGGACCGGGATGTTCACATGTATCTGCAAAAGTATGACCTGCCGTACCATCCGCTCTGGGAGAAGGGGTATGTTTCAATCGGAGACGTACACACCTCCCAGCCGCTGACGGCCGACCTCACACCGGAACAAACACGTTTTTTCGGTCTCAAGCGGGAATGCGGCCTGCACGAAACCAGCGACGGGTCAGGCATTTGACACGGGCCGGAAAAAAGCATCCGTTCTCAAACTCCCATGTCCCACGTTGACGAGCTCGAGGCTCAAAGCATCTACCTCATGCGCGAGGCCTTCCATTCGTTCGAAAGGCCCGCGATGCTCTGGTCGATGGGAAAGGATTCCAATGTGCTCGTATGGCTCGCAAAAAAGGCTTTTTGCGGCCACGTGCCGTTCCCGGTAGTGCACATCGACACGACGTATGAATTCCCAGAAATGCTGGAATTCCGAACATGGGCGAAGGGGCACTACGGGTTCGACCTCATCGTATGGACAAACCAGGAGGCCCGCGGACGCGGCATCGGCTACGAAACGACGGATCCCGTCACGGTGACGCACGAGCTTAAGACAGTCGCGCTCCAACAGTGCCTGGCCGCGCACAAGTTCGACGCTTTGATCACCGGCATCCGCCGGGACGAAGACTCGACGCGAGCGAAGGAGAGGTATTTTTCCCCCCGGAACTCGGACTTCGAATGGGATTACAAGGACCAGCCGCCCGAATTCTGGAACCACTTCACGACGGAGGTCGGCGCCGGGGAGCACGTGCGCGTGCAGCCCCTGCTCGACTGGACCGAGTTGGATGTCTGGCGCTACCTCGAGCGCGAAAAAGTGCCGCTTCCCGGTATGTATTTTTCGCGCCAAGGGAAACGGTTCCGATCGCTCGGCTGCTGGCCGATTACAAATCCCGTTGATAGCCCGGCATCGACGATCTCGGAGATCATCGAGGAGCTCCAGGTGACCCGCGTGTCGGAACGCGCGGGCCGCGCCCAGGACCACCATGAGCGCAACGCAATGCAGAAGCTCAGGGCGAAAGGCTTCATGTGAATCCGACTCCTGCCCTGGACGTGCCAACCCCAAAAAACATCCAAAGCGCACCCGCGGATTCGCTGGGCTCAAACGGCGGTGCCATCCCGGGACACCTTTCCCTCGTCTTTGTCGGACACGTCGATCACGGCAAATCGACCCTGATCGGCCGGCTCCTTTTCGACACGCATTCGGTGCCCGACGGGAAGACCGAGCGGATCCAGGCCGCGTGCAAGGCGGAGGGAATGGAGTTCGAATACGCCTTTCTCCTCGACGCGCTCCTCGAAGAGCAGGCGCAGAACATCACGATGGACACAACCCGCGTGCCCTTCCGCACCGCACGCCGGACCTTCACGATCATCGACGCGCCCGGGCACAAGGAATTCCTTAAAAACATGATCACGGGGGCCGCGAGCGCCGATGCGGCCGTTCTCCTCGTGGACGCCCGGGAGGGACTGCGAGAGCAGACCCGGCGGCACGGATTCCTATTGTCCCTGCTCGGCCTGACGCAGGTCGTCGTCGCCGTGAACAAGATGGATCTCGTCCAATATGATAGGGCCATTTTCGAACGGATTCGGACCGAACTCGGCGAATTCCTCGGCAAGCTCGGCGTCACGCCTTCCTATTACGTGCCCATATCCGCCAAGTTCGGCGACGGGCTTCTCGGGCGGAGCGAGCGGCTGGACTGGTATTCCGGCCCGGCGCTGCTTCCCGCCCTGGAGCAGTTCCACGCGACGCCCCCGATCGAGAACGCCCCCCTTCGCATCAACGTGCAGGACGTGTACCGCTTCGACGCCCGCCGCATCGTCGCCGGATTCGTCGTCGCAGGTAGCGTTTCCGTCGGAGACGCAATCGAGTTTCACCCCGGCGGCAAGCGATCCAAGGTCAAGTCAATCGAAACGTGGCCCCTGGCCGCCGAGGCGCGGGCGCCGACCGGCCCCGTGCATGCGGGGCGCCCCATTGCCATCATGCTCCAGGACGAGCTATTCGTCGAACGCGGCCAGATCGGCTCGACGCCGGAGGCGCCGCCGGCGGAGGCCCATGAATTCACGGGGCGGATCTTCTGGCTCCACGGGGAGCCCCTTCGAACCGGCGAGACCGTGCCGCTCCGACTCGGCACGCAGCAGGCCGAGGCGCGGGTCGTGTCCGTTCTCCGCACGCTGGACGCGGTGACCCTGGAATCGGGAAACGGCACCGCGACGGAGGTCAAGCGGCACGAGGTCGCCGAAGTGCGGCTGCGCGTGCGCCGTCCGATCGCATTCGATCCGGCCGGACGCATCCCGGAGCTCGGCCGGTTTGTCTTGATGCGCGGCCGCCGAATCGCGGGCGGCGGAGTCATAGACTCGGCCCAGCTCGAGAGCGCAGCCCCGGCATCGGAGCGCCGGATCAAGCTGAGCGCTCGCACCGCCCTTCTCGGGCACCGGGGCGCGATCATCTGGCTCACCGGGCTCTCCGGCTCCGGAAAGACGACTCTCTCGATCGCGCTTGAAAAGGAGCTATTCCGGGTGGGCGTGCTTCCGGCCGTCCTCGACGGCGACACGCTCCGCAAGGGCCTCAGCAAAAATCTCGGGTTCTCGGACGAGGACCGGAAGGAAAACCTGAGGCGCGCGGCCGAATTGGCGCTCCATCTGGCGGACGCGGGAGTCATCGTCATCGCGGCCTTGATCTCGCCCTTCCGCGCCGACCGGGCGGCGATCGCCGAGCGGGCGCGCGAGCGGGACGTGCCATTTGTGGAGGTCTTCGTAAATGCCCCTCTCGCCGAATGCGAGCGGCGGGATCCGAAGCAGCTATATAAGCGCGCCCGCGAGGGCAAAATTCCGAATTTCACGGGTATCGATTCGCCCTACGAGGTGCCCCTGTCGCCCGATCTTGAACTGCACACGGACCGGGAACCGTTCGAGGAATCGCTCGAGAAGCTGACTCAGCTCGCAATCGGGCTGGCGAGGCCCACGGAGCAAGGCGCTGGCACCGCGGGAGAAAATATATGAGCTTGAACCCCGGAAAAGTATATCTTGTCGGCGCGGGGCCGGGAGATCCCGAACTGCTGACCTTGAAGGCGCTCCGATTGCTCGCCGAGGCCGACGTCGTCGTTTACGACAACCTCGTCTCCGCGGAGATTCTCGCCGAGGCGCGGCCGGGGGGCGAGCGCGTGTTTGTCGGAAAGAAAAGCGGCTGCTTCTGCAAGCCGCAGTCCGAGATCGACGCGATTCTCGTTTCGAAGGCTCGCGAAGGCAAAATCGTCGTGCGATTGAAGGGGGGAGATCCCTTCGTTTTCGGGCGCGGCGGGGAGGAGGCGGAAACCCTGGCCGCCGAGGGCATTCCATTTGAAATCGTGCCCGGCATCACCGCGGCCCTCGCCGCCGGGGCATACGCCGGAATTCCGCTGACCCATCGCGCGCATTCGTCATCGGTTGTTTTTCTTACCGGGCACGAGGATCCCTCGAAACCGGATCAGCTCATCCGATGGGAAGACTACGCGAAGCTGGGGGCGACCCTTTGCATCTACATGGGCATGCATAACCTGGATTCAATCGTCCGGAAGCTGCTCGACGGCGGCCTTCCTCCTTCGACTCCAGCCGCAATCGTCCAGGAAGCGACGACCAAAGAACACCGTTTTCTGCTTGCGGACGCCCAGACGGTGGCCGCAAGGGCGGCGGCCGAGGGGTTTGCCTCGCCTTCAATCGTTATCATCGGCGCCGTCGCATCCTGCGCCGAGCATCTGGCGTGGTTCGAGCCGGCGCGAGCGGCCACCCTGGTCCCATGAAAGCGGCGCTCATCGACAACGGCTCAATCGAGCCAGCGGCGCACCGCAACCTCCGGAGGCTTGCGGCAGCCGTCGGGGAGAGCGCCGGCATGCGCGTTGAGGCGGTGTCGTGGAAGCACAGCGACCGCATTCCCGCGGCGGAGCTCGACGGCGAAAGCGCGTGGACGCTCGCTCCGTGGGTACGCAGCCAGGTCGCGAGCGGGGAGCGGGAATTTATATTCGCGCCGTTTTTCGTAAGCCCTCAAGGGGCAGTCGGCTCCTCGCTGCAGGCGGATCTGGAGGCGCTGGCCGTGGAAATCGGTCGCCTTGAGTTTTCGTTCACTGCGGGACTGTCCGCCGATCTCGCCTCCATCGTGACCGACCGGATCGCCGAGGCGATCGAATCGCGCGGCCTGAAACGCCCGGCGGTGATTGTCGTCGACCACGGCGGGCCCTCGGCGGCATCGGCCAAATTGCGGAACGCGGTCGCGGCGGAGGTTCGCCGTATCCTCGGCGGCTCGATTGGCCCCCTTTTCGCCGCTTCGATGGAATCTCCGGATGGGCCCGATTTCGCGTTTAACCGGCCTTTGTTTTCCGAGATCCTTTCGTCTCCGGTGCTTCAGGGCGGCAACACGGTCGTCGCCCCGCTTTTTCTCGCTCCCGGCCGCCACGCCGGCCCGGATGGGGATCTTGCGCGGATCGCCCGCGCCGCGGAAGCGCGCCGCGAGGGTCTTCGCTGCCATTTTGCGGGGCTCGTAGGCACACATCCCCGGGTGCCGGAGATCATTTCGCGGCCTTTGAGGGCCGCGGCGCGGACAGGAACCCTGCAACTGGCAACGCCATGACGCCTCCTTCCGAAACCCCGGTGCCCGCCGAGCCGGCGCTCGTCAATCCGCTCAGCAAGAACGAGCAGCTCAAGGCCAATAGCAATTTCTTGCGCGGAAATCTCCTGCGCGACATCGAGGACCCGTCCACCGGTACGGTGACCGATGAGAGCAACCAGATCGCGAAGTTCCATGGCGTGTACTCGCAGGACGATCGCGATGTGCGATTGCAGCGCCGCAAGGAGGGAAAAGAAAAAGCCTATATCTTCATGGCGCGAATCCGCGTCCCTGGCGGCGTCTGCACGCCGGCCCAGTGGCTCGCGCTCGACGCCCTCGCAGACTCCCACGCGAACAGCACGATCAAGCTCACCAACCGCCAGTCATTCCAGCTCCATGGGGTGATCAAGGGGAAGCTGTGGGCCTCCATCCACGAGATAAATCGGATTCTTTTGACGACCGTCGCCGCCTGCGGCGACGTCGTGCGCAATGTGATGTGCAATCCTAATCCGGAGCAGTCTCATCTGCATGCCGAGGTGATGCGCCTGACCCGGGCCCTGAGCGACCACTTCACCCCCAACACCCGGGCCTACCACGAGCTATGGGTCGAAGACCGGCAGATCGCCGGAGGCGAGCCGGATTCCGAGCCGATTTACGGAAAGACCTACCTTCCACGAAAATTCAAGATTGTCGTGGCCGTGCCGCCGAGCAACGACGTCGACATCTTCGGCCAGGACCTCGGCTTCATCGCAATCACCGGCTCCGACGGCAAGCTGGAAGGATTCAATGTCACGGTTGGCGGCGGACTTGGAATGACGCACAACCAAGTCGACACGTATCCGCGCGCGGCCGATGTATTCTGCTTTTGCCCGGCCGACAAGGTCATCGATGTCGCCGAAAAGATCGTGACCGTGCAGCGGGACTTCGGCGACCGGGTCGAGCGCAAGCACGCGCGTCTCAAGTACACGATCGCCGATCGCGGCCTCGCCTGGTTCCGGGACGAAGTCGAGCGGCGGCTCGGCTACGAGCTCGCGCCCCCGCGCCGGTTTGAATTCACGGGCACGGGCGACCGCTACGGCTGGGTCGATGGACCGGACGGCACCTCCCATTTTACTCTTTTTATCGAAAACGGACGGGTGAAGGACACGCCGGAATACCGGATGAAGACCGCATTGCGCGAAATCGCCGGCGCGCACCGCGGCGATTTCCGCCTGACGCCCAATCAACACCTGATGATCGCCGGAGTGAAACCGGCGGAGCGTCCTAAAATCGAGGAATTGCTTCGAAAGCACAAGCTGGACAGCGCCAACAATGCCACCGGACTCCGGCTCAATTCGATGGCCTGCGTTGCGCTGCCGACCTGCGGCCTCGCGCTCGCAGAGGCCGAGCGCTTTTTGCCCGACCTGGTCACGCAGCTCGAAGGTGAAATCGAGGCAGCCGGACTCCGGGACGACGCGATCATCATGCGCATGACGGGGTGCCCCAACGGCTGCGGCAGGCCTTATCTCGCCGAAATCGCATTCGTCGGACGCGCTCCGGGCAAGTATCATGTGTACCTGGGATCCGCGTTCAACGGCTCGCGCCTGAATGCCCTGTACAAGCCCAACGTGCCCGCCGATGAACTCGCTCCGCTGATACGTCCCCTACTCCGCCAGTACGCCACGAGCCGACTCCCGGGCGAACGCTTCGGCGACTTCGCCGTGCGCATCCGACTCGTCACTCCAACCGGCGACCCCCACGACTTCCACGAGACAAAGGGAGCGAATACGGGCGAGGCGATTTAGGCGCCCGCCGTCGCTCGCTGTAGAATCAACAACACCCGCCTCCGCCCATTGGGCTTTGGCGCGGCGCCCTTTCTATTAGAAAGGGCGAAGGCGGGCCACTTACCCCTAAGCGGCCCGCCATTTGCTTTCTAGCTTACCCCAATTCTCCACCGCTAGGCGGAGGAGAAAACTGATTGCATCCGGCATTAAAGACGCCTGGAAACCGCGCTTGGTTCCACTGTCTTTAAATTTTTCTGTATTATTTTACAATCAATGCGTTGCGAATCACGTTTGTCCGCATTAACCGGTTCCCGCCGATTTCTCCGCACCGCGGGGATTTGCCGATCCCTCAGGCTTTTTTCGAGGGCGCGGCCCGACCCAAAGCCGCACGAGCAGCTCCGCCAGCGTTCGCATGCTGGTGCGATGCAGGCCTTCGTGCCGCACCGCCTCCTTGAACGGGCTGGCGACCGCGCTCCTCTCTGTATAGTAACGCCACAACTCCCCCTCCAAGCGGCACAGGGCCGGCTCGCTTTCCGCCCCGCCCATAATCGATTGAACCTTTTGCCGCCAGTGCTGTCTCTCGTCCCGGTTCGACTCCAAATAGTCGAACATTCTTTGCTCGCATGGGTTTAGGCTCACGGGCACAACCTGCGGGCGAACGGCCCCAAAACAACAGCAAAAATCCGAATCTATCCCCCGCCGGAATGCGATAGGGGGATTCCTCCTATATATTGAACATCCGCCCCTTCCTACAGAATACGTTACAGTAGCATTGCAATCGCCTTACAACTTTCGCTAAGCTCCTAAATCGAAACGTGCAAGCCGGGCACGCATGCCCTCGATACCGGATAAACAAACCGAATCTCCTCCAGCCATGTGGCAAAAACTTAAAGATCAGCTCCCAGCCATCATTCTCACCGCCGTCCTCATCGTCGGCGCAGCCTTTTGGATTCAACACTACACCGTCGGTGTCATGTCCGACCGGGAAGACGCGCTGGTGAAGCCCCTTCGCGACCAGACCGATGCGCTAAAGGCGGCGACCGAAGACAACCGCCAGCAGCTCGCGGCGACGAACCAACTGCTCAAGGACGCGATCTCAAAGCGCGAGGCGGACCTGTTTCGCACCGACGAGGAAATTGATAAATTGAATACCGATCGCATGAATGCGCTGGCCGAGGCGATCGCAAAGAAGGTCCAGCCTTTTAATCCCCTCCCGAAGTCGCCCGAAGAGGCCGAGAAGATGGAAAATGAACAGACGGACAAGGTTTCCAGCCGCCTGCAGGAACGGATCCAGCCGATTGTTGAGGCAATGGCAAACGACCAGCATCTCACCCGCGACTCTATTATGCAATATAGCCGCAGGATCTCCGACCAGGTGGGTGTTGTATTGACCGCTGAAATGGCGAAGAACCAAAAGCTCAACAACAATCTCCAGCAAACGCAGGCCGCCGCGCAGGACGCGCTGGCCCTCTCCCACGAAATCACTGCCCTTTATCTCAGCTCGTTCAAGGATCAGGGTTTGATCACCCGGCTGCTTTCGCTTCCGGCCAACGTCGTCAAGGACGCCGCGAGCATGAGCATAGTCAACAGCAGCGACAGGAAGAAGATCGAACAGCAGCTCGTCGATCGGATGAATCAGATCGACAAGCGCCTGGCGGATATCGAAGCGCAGAACCCGAAAAACTGACGGGTGCCCTCCCGGCCCGGGCTGCCGGCGAAATTCCGCCGGCTAGTGCCTGTCGGGCCACGGCGGAGGAGGAGGCAGCGGCAGAGTCGGGCTGGCGGTATTCAGGGCGGCCATGACTTCGACAATTGCCCGGTCGAGCTGCTGGTCGTCGCCGGCGAATTCCTTTGCCGGTTCGTTGTCGACGACGATGTCGGGATCGACGCCGTGACCCTCGATGATCCACTGCTTGCCGTCCGTGCTGTACGGAGCGAACTCAGGCGTGGATAGGAAGCCACCGTCGGTCGCGATCGGCACGAATCCCCGAATTCCGACAACGCCTCCCCATGTCCTCTCGCCGATGATCTTGCCCAGATGGTTGTTCCGGAAGCGGTATGCAAAAATGTCGCCGTCCGACGCCGCGAGCTGATTGATGAGCAGGACCTTCGGCCCCACCACCATGTCCTTCGGGTCCGGCACGCTGCTGCTGTCTCGGGCCATCTCTATATGGTCGATCGCGCGGAGCAGGCGCTCGGTGATCATGGGCGAGACGAATCCGCCGCCGTTGCCGCGGTCGTCGATGATGAGCGCCCGCTTGCCGACCTGCGGGAAGAAGTGCTTCACAAACTCGTCGAGCCCGTCGAATCCCATATCGGGGATGTGGATGTATCCGACCTGACCGTTCGTCTGCTGCGAAACAAAGTCCGCATTGTGGCTGACCCAGTTGTAATAATAGAGCGGCGACTCGTCATCTATAGGGATCACCACCACATCCCGGGCGCCCTTGTCGTCCGCGGTGGAGTTTACCCTGAGGGTCACCTGCTTGCCCGCGGTTCCAATGAGCGAGGCGTAGATATTGGCCACGTCGCGCACCGGTTTTCCGTCGACGGCAAGGATGTAATCGCCCTCCTTCACGTTGACTCCGATCTCCGTAAGCGGCGAATGCGTGCCGTCCTGCCAGTTTTCGCCCTTCAAAATTCGGTCGATGCGGTAGGCGCGGCTCCTCGGCTCCCGGGAAAGCTCTGCGCCGAGAAGGCCCATTTTCACCCGCGGCGCTTCCGGCAGATCGCCCCCGCCGACGTACGTGTGGCCGATGTGAAGTTCGCCGATCATTTCGCCGACCAGGTACGTCAGGTCGAAGCGGTAACCGACACTCGGCAATAGCGCCGCGTATTTCGCGCGAACGGCCGGCCAGTCGATCCCCTGCATGTTCGGCGCATAGAAGTAATCCCGCATCCTGCGCCAGGATTCGTTGTAGATCTCGGTCCATTCGGCCCGGCGATCGAGGTGCATTTCGAGCCCAGAGAGGTCGAGCTTGTTGTCCTTGATCTCAAACTTGGCAGAGGGCAGGTCGATTAGCGCGTAATCCGAATCTTGTTTGACGAGGACCCGCTTGCCGTCGGCAGTGATCTCAAATGAATCCACCTGGCCAAGCTCGGTCTCCTTTTTCTCCTTGAGGTCGAAAAACGCGAAAGTTCCCGGCCCGAGGCCTTCGGCGTCCTCCCCGCGGGCGTCGGCCGGGCCGCCCTGCACCCGCTGGTAGTAGACTTTATCGTCTATCATCCGAAGCGACTCGTAGTTGGCCGCCGCAATCGGTAGGCCGATCACGCGGTCCGTGAGGCCGTCCACATCGACTTTGACGGCAACCGGTTTTGGCGCTTCCTCTTCGGACGGCTTTCCTTCTTTTGTGTCGGCGGGCTTGCCTTCCTTTGCATCGGCGGGCTTTTCAGAAGCCTTCGCTTCCGCAACCTCGTCGCTCTCCGGCTTGAAAGGAGATTCGACGCTCTTTGCCAGGGCGAGCAAGTAAACCCGCTGCATGTTGTCGTACGCGTGATCGAACTCGGTGTCGCTGAAGATCGGGTGAAAATCGCGACTGGAGGAGAAAAGGAGGAATTTCCCATCATCGCTGAACCGGGGCGAGTCGGCCTCGTACCAGCTCTCGGAGGCGGCATATCCGCGCTTGGCCGCAACCGAGTACAGATGGATGCCGGCCTCGCCGTAATTTTCCGGCTGGGCGTAGGCGATCCACAGCGAGTCGGGAGACCAGACATACTGGTCATACTCGGCGCTCGGATTGGTGGCGACCACCGTCACGGCCTTGGAGTCGATATCGACGTAGCGCAGGCGCTGGGCGCGGTCGCCCCAAAGGAGCTTCTTGCTGTCCGGCGACCACTCGGGCGCAAAATATTCCGTGTCGGCGCCACGCGTCACCTGAACCGCGTCGCCCCGCCCGTCCTGCGGGCGGATGTATAGCTCCGTCTCGCCGGTCGCGTCCGAGACATAGGCGATCCACTTTCCGTCCGGAGACCAGGACGCGCCGCGCTCATGGACGCCCGAGGTGTCCGTCAGATTGCGGGTCGGACCGTATTTTGCGGGAACGGTGAAGACGTCTCCGCGGGCGACCACCACGATCCGCTTGCCGTCGGGCGAAGGCCGCGCCTCGGTCACGAACTTCGAAACGTTCTTGATGCCGCCGCGCTCGATCGCCAAATCCTCCTTCACGACGATCGGAACGCGGTTGGCTGTCTCAGTCTGAAGGTCGAAGCGCCAGATGCTGCCCGCCTCCTCAAATACGATCGCGCCCTTGCCGAGCGAGGGGAACTTGATGTCGAAATCCGTGAAATGGGTGTGCTGAACGGTTTGCTTCGACCCGAGATCGTACGAAAACAGGTTCAGGCGGCGGTCCCGGTCGGAAAGGTAGTAGATTTTGTTGTTCGGCGCCCACATCGGGATGATATCCTGGGCGGGATTGTTCGTGATGTCTTCCAGCGCGCCGGTCTTGAAATCGAAGATCCAGATGTCGTCCGCCATGCCTCCGCGGTACTGTTTCCAAGTGCGAAATTCCCGGAATATGCGGTTGTATGCCATCTTCGAGTCATCCGGCGAAAACGACATGAATCCGCCCGCCGGAACGGGAAGCTGCTTCGGCAAGTCGGCATCGAGCCCGACCGAGAAGAGCTGCCCAACAAAGGGATCGAACGTCCGCATTCGGGTACGAAAGACGATAGAGGCTTCCTTGTTCTTCCACGCCATCACAATATTGTTGGGCCCCATTCGATCGCTCAGGTCGTCGCGGTCGAGGGTCGCCGTGTAGGTCAGCCGCTTGGGCGGGCCGCCGTCGGCGGGCATCACGTATACTTCCGTGTTGCCGTCGTACTGGGCCGTGAATGCGAGCTGCGTCCCATCCGGAGAGAATCGGGGGAAGATGGCGTATCCGGGGGCGCTTGTCAGCCGCCTGGCCAGGCCGCCTTCCAACGGCACGGTGTAGAGCTGGCCTGTGTAGGAAAAGACGATCGAACGGCCGTCGGTTGTCGGGAAGCGGAGCAGGCGGGTTTCTGCCGCACCGGAAGGCGCTTGCGCGTGGAGTGCGGCGGCGGACAGTAGTGCGCCTGCGATCGACAGGAGGTTTTTTCGCATGAGGGGCTTACTTATAGATCTGTTGGACTTTGGCCAACAAAATGGAGTCCGAAGACCCGGCGCGGGCGGCGGACTTTGCGGCGCCGGGAACAGTTGTGTTTGCCAGCCCCGCCGCTTCGGCCATTTTGGGCCCATGCGTCACGGTATTCCGCTTATTCTGCCGGCCTTGCTTCTGTATCCAGGACTTGCGATGGGGGACCCGGCGACGCGTGCATGGGACTATCCAACCGCTCCGCGAAACAACACGGTCGACGACTACTTCGGGGTAAAGGTCGCCGATCCATACCGCCCGCTCGAAGACCTCGATTCTCCGCAGACAAAGGCCTGGGTCGCGGCCGAGGACGCCCTGACATTCGGCTTTCTCGCCAATTTGCCCCAGCGCGCCTGGTTTCACGACCGGCTGACCAAGCTATGGGACTATCCCCGGTACGGCCTGCCATTCAAGGAAGGCGGCCAGTATTTCTTCAGGAAAAACGAGGGTTTGCAAAACCAGGCCGTCCTCTACGTGCAATCTTCCCTGCGCGGAATGCCGCGCGTGCTGCTCGACCCGAACACCCTGTCTGCCGACGGGACCGTGGCCCTCACGGCGACGGAGGTTTCCCATGACGGCCGCTGGCTTGCCTATGCGACGGCGTCGGCCGGATCGGACTGGAATGAGTTCCGGGTGCGCGGCGTGGCGTCGGGACGGGACGACGACGAAGTGCTCCGCTGGATAAAGTTTTCCGAGCCGTCCTGGACCCGCGACAGCCGCGGCTTTTTTTACTCGCGTTTCGCCGCTCCGAATTCCAATACCGCCGACGGCCAGACTTTCAGCGACCTGTCCAACCAGAAGGTCTACTACCACCGGATCGGAACGCCCCAATCGGACGATCGCATGATCTACGAAATTCCCGACCAGCCCAAGTGGCTCATGGACGCGGAGGTGACCGAGGATGGCCGTTACGCTGTGATCAGCGTCGAACGGGGCGACTCGAACTTCAATCTCCTGCGCTACATCCCGCTCGGCGACCCACAAGCGCCTGAAATCGCCGCCCCCGCAGTCACCCTGATCGGAGACTGGGATGCCGAGTACGACGTAATCGGGAGCTCGGGCCCCGTCCTGTACGTGCAGACGAATCGGGATGCTCCGCGAAAGCGGATCGTCGCGATCGACACCCGCACGCCCGATCCCGCCCACTGGACGACCCTTGTCCCGCAGGGACAGGACACGATCGAATCGTCGGCCATCCTGGGCGGCAAGATCGTCGTCGTCACCCTGCACGATGCGAGCAACCGGCTCGTCGTCTATTCCCTCGATGGCGCGCCGCTTGGACAGATCCCGCTTTCGGGCCTGGGCTCGGTCGCCTCGCTGAGCGGCCATGCGGACGATACCGAGATGTTCTACAATTTCACATCGTTCACGCAGCCGACCTCCAACTTCCGGTACGATATGGCGACGGGCCAGAACGAGCTATTTCAGGCGCCCCAGGTCGCTTTCAATCCGGCCGACTATGAGACCACCCAGATCTTCTACACCTCGAAGGACGGAACCCGCGTGCCGATGTTCACCACGGAGAAAAAGGGGCTGAAGCGCGACGGAAAGACCCCCACCCTTCTGTACGCCTATGGCGGCTTCGACATCGCGATGAAGCCCGCATTCTCCGTTCCAAACCTTGTCTGGCTCGAGATGGGCGGCGTCTACGCAATTCCCAATTTGCGCGGCGGCGGGGAATACGGCCGCGAGTGGCACGAGGCGGGCACAAAGGAGCGGAAGCAAAACGTCTTTGACGACTTTATCGCGGCCGCCGAGTGGCTCTTCGCAAACGGGTACACATCGCCCGCGCATCTTGTCATCAGCGGGGGAAGCAACGGCGGCCTCCTGATAGGGGCCACCCTCAACCAAAGGCCGGATCTATGCCGCGTGGCGTGGCCGGCCGTCGGCGTCATGGATATGCTGCGGTTCCAGAAATTCACAATCGGCTACGCCTGGGTGGCCGACTACGGATCGAGCGACGACCCCTCCCAGTTCAAAGCGCTTCTCGCTTATTCACCGCTTCACAATGTGAAGAAGGGCGTTTCGTACCCGGCCGTTCTTGTCGCCACGGCCGACCACGACGACCGCGTCTATCCCGCGCACTCGTTCAAATACACGGCAACCATGCAAGCGGATGTCGCCGACGGCCCGGGCTCGCTTCCGGTCATGGTTCGAATCGAGACCAGCGCGGGGCACACGATCGGCGGCACGCCGACTTCGAAACTAATCGACGAAGCGTCCGACCAGCTCGCATTCGCCGCGCACTTCCTGGACCTGCATCCGGAAAAACAATAGGCCGCGCCCCCCGGGGCGCATCACTGGTACAGCCAAAAGCGGCGCGTGCGCTCCTGAAATGCCCTCGCCTCGGCCTGCCATTGGTCCAGGTACGCCTCCACATTGACCTTGGAGCCACGGGCGGAAATGTCGCGGTAGAACGCGGTCGATCCCATGTGCCTTAGGAAGACTTCGGATTCGCCCTTCGAGACGAAAAGGAACGGATTTTTCGGCTCGAGCATGCAGGCGAGCCTCATCAGCTGGAAGTTAAGCTCCGTGGGGCGCCACTGGTCCCAGTCGGTCACGTCGATGTAGAGCCCGGTCGCCGGCTTTCCGGTGCGCGCGCTGGGAGCGCTCACCCATTGAAACTGGAGCCCGGGAATATGAAGGGCGTCCAATTCGCGCTTCACGGTTTCGGATTTTACGAGAGGATTGAAAATTCCGCGAAAGGGATACTGGCTTCCGACTCCGCTCGAAAAGTGGCCCACATAGGCGCAAAGCCCCATCATCGGGTCGCCCATCACAGCGGAGAAATCGGGGATGTACTCCGACGTCTTGATCCAGGGCAGCCCGGTCTCCGGCCAGCGCATGATGCGCCGCCACCCGCTCATCGGGACAACCGTGAGTCGGCCGCGGAGGCGCGCCGCCTCCGGCACGTTCAGAACGCCGGGGGTATTCTTCGCAAACTCGGCCAGTTCGCCGATTGTCAACCCGTGCACGTAGGGCACAGGAAATTCGTTTACGAGCGCCGGCGGGTTCATCCATTGCGGATCGAGCGGCGGGCCATCCACCTTCAGTCCGCCCAACGGGTTCGGGCGGTCCAGGACGATCACTTCCACGTTGTTTTCGAAACAACCCTCCATTGCCTCCTTCATCGCTCCCGCAAACGTGTACGTGCGGACGCCGATGTCCTGCAGATCGATCACGAGCGCATCCAGGCCCCGTAACTGCTCCCGGGTGGGACGGTGGGTATGGCCGTTGTAAAGCGAACAAATCTTTAGCCCGGTCCGCGGATCGATCTGATCGGGGTAAATGGTCGAGGCCGGCAGGGTGTCATAGATTCCATGTTCGGTTCCAAAAAGCTCGACCAGCCGCACTCCCGGAGCGCGCCTCAGGACGTCGATCGCATTCTCGCCGCGGCGGTCGGCGCCGGCGGGATGGGTGAGAAGCCCGATCCGCTTGCCTATCAGGGGCAGGAAGCCTTCGGATTCAAGAACGTCGAGGCCTGTCTTCACGTCGACCGGCACCACGATGCGCGGGATCCGGACGGGCGCGGGATCGGGCGCGATTGAGGCGCGGACCGGCGCCGCGAGCGGCGCCGGGGGCGGATTCGCCTGGCAGCCGCACAGGCAGGAAAACGTCGCAATAAGATACGCCGAGGATCCAAGGGCTCGAACGGGAAAGGCTTCAGACACGCGGATTGAACTGAAGGAGAGAGACATTGGGCTGCATCTGATGTTGTGCAGGGGCTTCCGAATAAGTCGAGCAGGCTGCTTCGGATCGAAACGTTATTGCCCGCGGATGCCCATCCTGCATGTTCCTCAAAGATATCCTCCGATCCATGCGCAGGAAGACGGTGCCCCATTCCCAATAACCATGCTCCAATTGAAATTTTCCTCGGCTCGGATTTTCGCAATCGCCGCTCTCGCGGCCTTCCCGGCGAGGGGGGCGGACAGCAAGCCCGGCGGCGACATTCTCTACACCGCGCCCGATAATTTTGAGGGGAAATATCCGATTTCCTACAAGACGCCGACGGCCGAAGAAATCACCGCCCTTATGCTCCGGGTCGCCGACCACGCGCAGCACTACGGCGCACCCCAAGTCGTGGATTCGACGACAAATGCGGAGATCACCGACTTTTCAATTCCCAATCCCCACGCTTCAACGAATCCCGGGAGCTACTCGATAGGCGTCCTGCATGCGGGAATGATTCTTGCGGGCGAAGTCACGGGCGACCGGCGATTCACCGACTACACGGCGAGCCGGCTGCAGTTCATCGCGGACAGGCTGCCCTATTTCAAGGCGTTCGCCGACAAGTTCGGGTACGATGCCAATCCCTACCGGAACTTTTTGAACCCCACCTCCCTTGACGCCTGCGGCGCCTGGGGAGCCGCGCTGGTGAAGGCGCGGCTGGCCGGAGTCGGTCCCGACCTGAAGCCGGTCATCGACCGGTGGGCGGATTACGTCAGCCACCGCCAGTTTCGCCTGTCCGACGGCACGGTGGCTCGATCGGACCCCCGGCCGGATACGATCTGGGCGGATGACATGTACATGAGCGTCCCATTTCTCGCGCAGTTGGGCCGTCTCACCGGCGATACCCGTTACTATGACGACGCGGCGCGTCAGGTGCTCCAGATTTCAGCCCGCCTTTTCATTTGGAACAAGGGGCTGTTTGCGCACGGATGGAGCGCCGGCAATGCCGACTACAATCCGGAGTTTCATTGGGGCAGGGCTAACGGGTGGGCCCTGATGGCGATGTGCGAGCTGCTCGACGTCCTTCCGGAGAGCCACCCCGCCCGCGGGCAGATCCTCAAGATCTTCCGAACGCACATCCAGTCGCTCGCTCCGCTACAGTCCGACCACGGTCTTTGGCACCAGCTTCTCGACAAGAACGACTCGTACCTGGAGACCTCGTGCTCGGCGATGTTCACCTATGCGATCGCCCACGCGGTCAACCGCGGATGGGTGAGCGCGGCCAGCTTCGGCCCGGTCGCGCAGGCGGGTTGGAACGGCGTCGCGAGCCGGATAGGGACCGACGGTTCGGTCGACGGCGTTTGCGTTGGCACGAGTTTGGCAAGCGACGCATTGTACTACTACTATCGCCCGGAGCGGGACGACGAGCACGGTTACGGAGCCGTCCTATTGGCCGGCTCCGAGATGATCAGGGTCCTGCGAAATCCGCACCTTTCGATTCACGAATTGTGGGGAGGGGCGGCCGTCTACGACGTCAAATAGCGCCGGCCGCCGATAATGGGCTGCGCGAATCCACAATCCGCTCCATGCGCGCGCTGATCGCGTTCGACAAGTTCAAGGATGCGCTCGATGCGCGCCAGGCGTGCGACGCGGCCGCCCGCGCCCTTCGAGGGCTCCATCCGGACTGGCCGATCGATCTCTGCCCGCTTGCGGACGGCGGCGACGGATTTCTGGACGTGCTCACGCTCGCCGCGCGCGGACGGAAGGTAAGTTTTCCGGTGATGGGGCCGCGGGGCGGGAAGATAGAGGCGCCGGTCGGGATCGTGCCCGTCGGGAATATTCCTTCCAAGGCCCTCTCGCTGCTGGGGATTTCGCCCGGGGCCGCCCCGGCGGGACACGAGATGAGCGGGGCGACGGTTGCCGTCATCGAAATGGCCGCCGCAAGCGGGCTCGCGCTGCTTCCGCCCGAATTGCGCGATCCGTGGCAGGCCACGTCGTACGGCACCGGCCAGCTCATCCGAGCGGCGGCGGAAATGGGGGCTTCGGCCGTGCTCTTGGGAGTCGGTGGAAGCGCGACGCATGACCTTGGGTTCGGCGCCCTGGCCGCGATGGGCCTGGAATTTCGAACGGCGGACGGACGCAAGCTCAAGCCGCCGCTGCCCGCCCAATGGGACGAACTCGAGACGATCGAGGGCGAGGTCTTCCCGTCCATCCCGCCCATCCGCATCGCCTGCGACGTCTCGAACCCGCTACTGGGCCCGAACGGGGCGGCCGCCGTCTATGCGCCGCAGAAGGGCCTGGCTCCCGCGGACTTTGATCGATTGGAAATCGCAACTGCGCGGGCCGCCGTCCGGCTTTGCGCAATGGAAACGAATCCGCGGTTCATTTCCGAGTCTTCCGATTGGACCAAGCTCGGACCGGCGACGCCCGGAGCAGGCGCGGCGGGTGGAATCGCATTCGGATTCATGGTCGCGGCCGGGGCGCGCCTTGTGCCGGGGTTTTCGATCGTGGCGGCGTGGATCGACTTCGACCGCCGGCTGGCGGCCGCCGACCTGGTCATCACCGGCGAAGGCCGCTTCGACGAGAGTTCATCCTCGGGAAAAGGGCCGGGTGCGGTCGTCGCACTCGCCCGAAAGCTTGGAAAACCCGTGCACGTATTCGCAGGAAGGATTTCCGGAGGGCGGGAAAACGAGACAGGGATGCACGAGATCACGCCGCCGGACACTCCCCTTGCCGAAGCCCTGCCCCGGACGGCTGCGAACCTGGCCGCGTGCATTCGAAGCACTCTCTGAAGACCCCACGCTGGCCCGCGCAACCTACTTGGACTGCACGGTAAGCTGCGCCGTCACGTTGCTGACGCCTTCGGTGTCGAGCGCAAGCGCCGTGGCTTTGCCGACAAACGCAGGATCGGACACGGTCCCGTCCAGGGTCACCTGTCCGCTCTTGGATCGAACCCGGATGTCCGTGGCCGAAAGATCCCGGTCGAGAACGTACTTGGCCTTTATGGTCGCGACGATCCGCAAGTCGTTGATGGTTTCGCCCGCGGCCCGCGCCCGCGCCCGCACCACCTGCCCCGTTGTTTGAAGGTCCGCCTGCACATCGCCCGGGGTGAGGCGCCACTCGCTGAGCCTCTCGGAAACGATGTCCCCCGTATAGCTTTCGCGCCCGTTATAGACATACATGGCGTATGCCCCGGCCGCGGCGCCCAGAAGAAAGAAAAGGAGCGATTTCATAGGATAGGCCTCCCTGGCATGGACAGCCACTAAACCTCATGGTTCAATATCAATCATGGACATGAAATCAGCCTTGGTGACCGGAGCCTCGCGCGGCATCGGCCGCGGGATCGCGGTCGAGCTCGCACGCGCCGGCTGCCGCGTGGCGATAAATTTTGCGTCCAACGGAAATGCGGCGGAGGAGGCGCTCGCGCTCGTCCGCTCCGCCGGAGGCTCGGGATTCACGATCCAGGCGGACATCGCATCGGCCGCCGACCGCCGGCGGCTGCTCGATGAAACGCTCGGCCGTTTTGGCCGGATCGACCTGCTCGTGAACAATGCCGGCGCGGCTCCGGCCGTGCGCGCAGACCTCCTCGAAGCCGGCGAGGAGAGCTTCGACCGGCTCATTGCGATCAATCTGAAGGGCCCGTATTTTTTGACGCAGCTAGCGGCAAAGAGGATGATTCAGCAGGAAAAGGATTCATCCGGGCTGCGGGGCCGCATTGTCACCATCACTTCGATTTCCGCCTATACGGCCTCGGTCAACCGAGGTGACTACTGCGTGGCAAAGGCCGGCCTGTCGATGATGACAAAACTTTTCGCCGACCGGCTCGCCGCCGACGGAATCAACGTCTATGAGATCCGCCCCGGAATCGTCGCGACGGATATGACCGCCGGCGCGAAGGAGAAGTACGACAAGCTGATCCTGGAAGAGGGAGTGACTCCGATCCGGCGGTGGGGAGTCCCCGAGGACGTCGGCCGCGCTGTCCGCGCAATCGCCGAGGACCGCTTTCCATTTTCGACGGGAGCAGTATTCGACGTCGACGGCGGCTTCCACCTTCGCCGGTTGTGAACGCCTTGGCGCCAATCTCAATCTTCTGCACGTGCCAGCCCGGGTTCGAAGAACTTCTTGGACGGGAACTGGAGAGCGCGGGCCTGATCAACGGTGAAAGCGGCCCCGGTTGGGTCCTCGCCGGAGGGGCCAGGGAAACCGGGACCGGCGGGGCGCGGCCTGAGACCGCATTTGCTCACGCACTGTACACCGCGCCCACTGAAATCCGCGGAGAATCCGTGAACGCGCTCGCCCAGGAGTTGCTCGACTTTTTTCTCGCGGGGCTGGGCGGGACGCGCGTGGAGGGTGCCTGGCCCCGATTTTGGCAGGCGCCGGCCGAGCCCGTCGGTTTGGGCCGCCGGGCGACGGCCGTCGAAAAGGCTTTTGTCGATTTGCTGCGCCGCCGGATGTCGAGGGTGGCAAAACTCGCTTCGGATTCCCAGCCTCCGAGTTTCGAAGAGGTCCGGGGACTTTTCGTTCGATTTGTCGATTTCGGCCGGGCATTCGCCTCCACCGAAGCTTTTTTCAACGGGCAGCGCCGGATGGCGGACGATCCGCTCGCGCCGTCGCGCTCGTACCTGAAAGTGGAGGAAGCGTACGGACTTCTGGGATGTGAACCGGCTCCTGGAGAGTATGTTGTGGATTTGGGAGCAGCCCCGGGCGGATGGAGCTACAGCGCGGCCCGGAGGGGGGCCCGCGTGCTCGCGGTGGACAACGGCCCGCTCAAGGGCGGAGCGCTCGGCCATCCGCTGATCGAGCACATTCAAGCGGACGCATTTGGATTTCATCCGCCGGGAGGGGCCGCCGTGGATTGGCTTTTTTGCGACCTTGTGGAAGAGCCGCATCACACGCTGCGCAATCTGATCGCGCCCTGGCTCGCCGAGCGCCGGTGCAGGAAATTCGTTGTGAATTTGAAATTCGGTAGGGCCGATCCGCTGGCTCTCCTTCAACAGTTGCGCTCGCCGGACTCGCCCTTTGTGATCCACGGTAGGGAGATTCGCATCCGCCACCTCTTCCACAACCGGGAAGAATTCACGATTGTGGGCAAGTGCGCCTCGCTATGAGGAAAGCCGTTCATATCAATAAAACAAACTCCGCTGCAGGCGGCGGAGATTCGTCTGCGTCCCAACTGAGGCTCTGCGGCCTCGCGGCCGTGCGGGCGCGATTCCGGCGCGACGCCTCTTCAATCCGGAGGCTCTATTTCGACTACGCCACCGGGCGCAAGATCGGGGTCATGTGCAAGGCGCTCGCGGCCGCGAAGAAAATCTACCGCTGCGTCGAACCCGCCGAACTCGAGAAAGTCTCCGGCACGATCCACCACGGAGGGATCGTCGCAGTCGTCGCCCAGGAGGAGCCCGCCCCGGTTGCCCCGGGAGAACCCGCGGCCTGGGCAAGGAGGCGCGAGCCCCTGCTTGTCCTCGATCGGATCGGAAACGCCCACAATCTGGGCGCGATTGCGCGGACGGCCGCTTTTTTTGGCGTGCCTCGGATCGTGATTCCAGACGACCCGGCGGCCGCGCGGCCCAACGACGCGGCGTTCCGCGTGGCGGAAGGCGGATTGGAGTCGGTCGAGGTTCGCACGGCCTCATCCCTGCCCGCCTTACTTCGGGAGCTTGCCTCGGCAGGATACGCAGTTTTGGGCGCCTTTCCGCGCGGCGGCGGGCAAGGGTGCCATGGGCGCTTCGAAATCCCCGCAAATGCGTCCCCCGCTCCGGTGGCGATTGTGCTCGGCAACGAGGAGCAGGGCCTGTCCCCCGAAGTGTCGGCGGCGTGCACCCGGCTCGTCACCATACCCGGCGCCGGGAATGTCGACTCTTTGAACGTCTCGGCCGCGGCCGCCGTCCTGGTTTGGCAATTCCTATCGCCGGGCCGATCCGCCTAGCCTGCATGAATTCTCGCAACCTTTGGGCGGCCCATCCGTCAAGGCTCGAAATTCCGGTTGCCAGCCGCGGCCAACCCTGTCTCCTTTCACCCCTACCCATTTTGTACCGTCCCATTCAACCATCCTCAAAATCATGACCTTGCGCATCCTTAATTCCACTCTCCTTCTGGCCCTTATGTCGGCGATGCCCGCTCTTCGAGCCCAGGACGCACAACCCGCGGCCCCCGCCCCGGACGCCACCGCCCCAAGCGCGCCGGCCAAGGAAGAGAAGACCGACCTCGAAAAGCAAATGGACAGCATCAACCGGGCGTTTCGGACCCTGCGAAGGCAGATCGCCGATGCGACGAAGAATGATTCTTCCCTTCAGCTTGTGCAGACGATGCACGACGCCGCGGATGCGGCCTCAAAATTGACCCCAAAAAAGGCGGCGGACCTGGCAGAAGCGGACCGCCCCCAGTTCGAGTCGGAGTTTCAAGCGGGCATAAAGGATCTCATGGGCGCGTTGGACAAGCTCACCACGGACCTGAAGGCAAACGACAACACGGCCGCCGCCGACGACGTGAAGCAGATCCAGACGCTCGAGGGCCAGAATCACAAGAAGTTCAAGAAGCAGGAAAAGCAGAATAACTGAGGCTCTGCAAAGCCTCGGTCCTGCCGGATCAACCGGCTGCTAGCAGCCGGTCAATGGTCTCCGCGTTGCGCACGGTTTCGGCCAGCGCGAACATCGGCGGCCGTCTATTCCTGATCGCATCGGCGAAATCCTCGACCTCGGAGCGGTAGCGATCGCTCTCCGCGACTGGGATCTGCGTCCTCTTGTCGCCCGACACCACTGTCAGGACGCCGGCGTTGTCGAAAAAGGTTTCGGGAATTTCCAAGGCGCCCTCGGTGCCTATGATCTCCGTGTACACCCTGCCGTGCGAATTGAAGCCTGAGTTGAGCGACGCGATGAGGCCCGAAGCATAATTTAGAGCTCCAGAAAAACTCACGTCCACGCCTCCCTGCCGCACGAACCTGGCCGCGACGGATTCCGGCCTGGTTCCTCCCGGCGGCGCACCCGCGACCGTATCTGCGACGAGCCCGGTAATGTTGATCGGATAACAGCCCACGTCGTAAAGCGACCCTCCCCCAAGCTCGGGCTTAAATTTTATCGACGCCGGATTCGCCAGCAGGAAACGGAAAGTGGATCCGACAAATTTGACCTCGCCTAAGACTCCGCTTCGAAGCACGTCCAAAACCGCGCGCACGCGGTGCGTGTACCGGTACATGAACGCCTCCATCAGGATAACGCGGTTGGATTCGCAAGCTGCAATCATTGTCCGGCATTCGGCCGCGCTGAGGCCGAGCGGCTTTTCGCAAAGGACGTGCTTCCCCTGTTCGGCGGCTTTGACCGTCCATTCCCTGTGAAGCGAATTCGGCAGGGGAATATAGACCGCCTCGATGTCGGGATCCTTTATCAGCTCGTCATAGCCCCGATAGCCCTTCACCTCGCCAAAACGTCCGCGGCACTCCGATAGCTTGGCCTGGTCACGCGAGGCGATTGCGCAGAATTCAGAATTGGCCGAGCGCTGGATGGCCGGAATCAGGGACTCGCGGGCGATTCGGGCGTATCCGAGCACTCCCCAGCGGACTTTGCGGTTCGGTGAATTCATCTTGTCAGGTATGAAGAACGCCGGCCTGTTGCGCCAGCCGCATCCTTCTGAAGATTGCGCGGCCGGCTATTGCGCGGCCGGGGCGTGTTGGCTTCGCATCGCCGACGCGAGCGCCACCTGCAGACTAGCCATTTGGGTCCGAAGCGCCGGCTCTGCCGCCTCCCCAATAGCATTTTGCAGGATATCATTTGCGTCCGACACGTCTCCGCTGCGGGCCAGCATGACGGCGGCGTTATATATGAGCGGAGGATTTTTCGGGAAAAGCTGCGCTCCCTCGCGGATGACCTTCAGCAGGACGGGCCCGGGCTGCGCGTTGGCCGAAATCGCGATTTGGGAGTAGAGACCGTACACCTCGGGCAATGCGGGGGTCTGCGCGCGAGCCTGATCCAAAAGCCCCAAAAGGGCGGCGGCCTGGACGGGGGTCAAACGCGCCTGGGCGGATCCGGGCTGCGCCTTGGTAAGCTCTTTGTAAAACATTAGCGCCATCTCGTAATAGACCCGCGGGCGGACGACATGGCCGGACGCTGCCCTCCGAAGCAACGGGTCGGCCTGAGCGGGCTTATCGCAGTCGAGGTAAAAAAGGCCCATGACCGCGAGCAAACCCGGGTCGTTCCTGGCGTCTTGATAGGCGAGTTTGAACGTATCCTGCGCGCGCTCGCGGTAGGGGAGCACAAGTTCCGGGAACTGGAGGGCGACTCGGTCCATTTCCAAGCGCTCCCAGTCTCCCTTTATCCGGCCAACCTCCGCGGGCGTGGCATCGCGTATTTGAATATCCTTGTCGGCGGGAAGCTCGCGGGGTGTCAAGCGGAGGGAATGAGTCAGCGCCCAGGGCAGATAATCGCTGAGGTCGTTGAGGACCGAAACATAGTCCTCTCCAAAAAGCGCTTTAAAACGGATTTCGGTCACTGTCGCCGTCGAGGCTTCGGTCACGAACTGCCAGAGCGCAGCGCGGTGCGGAGAGCCCTGGCCGTCGAGCGCCCATCGGATGAAGAGCGAGGCCTCCGCCTGGCGAAGCATCACGCGCGCCATCGGTTCCGGCGGCCCGGCCAGCGAATCGGCAAATAGCTCGGCCAGAGGCAGCAATTGGCGGGGCGTATCCGGATCTTCCGCCAATGCGTCAGCCTGCTTCCGCGACATCCACCCGGCCGTGCCGGTTTCCGCTCCGCCCCGCACGAAATCCATTCCGGAGTACAAATCATAAAAGCCGCCGATGAACCAGCTCGGCAGGGCGGGAACCCGGCGCTCGAGCGCGATCCGGACCCGGTCATTGGAATAGACCACGCGCGCGGGATCTATCCGCCCGCCGGGCTGTACGGCGAAGACGACCATGGAATCCCGATCCTCAAGCATGAGATTCGTCAAGAAGCTGACCCGGGTCGGCGTCGCGCCCGCCGCAGCGGGATGAGCGAGCACCTGGGCCATGAGCGGTCCCGGCAGGGCGTCGGTGCCGACATCGGGAACCAGCAGGTAGGCGGTCGGCAACGAGAACTGGACCTGAAACTCGGGTGGAAGGACGGCGTCGAATAGCTGCTCGGCGGTCAGCACACCATTGACGAATGACTCGGTCTTGGAATCGGACCAGCGTGAAAGCACCTCCAATCCCGACTGGTGCGCATAACGCCACGGCGGGCCGCCCTGCACGACGAAAGGCGGCAGCATGACGGTGGGGCCGGCCGGCGCGCCGGTGTCCTGCGCGCAAATCCATGGCGCAGCGACCGCCAGTGCGCCCAAAGCGAATGCGGCGAGCTTGAAACGGGAAGCGGGTGGCATATCGAATGCGGAATTACGCGAAGGACCGAATCAGTCCTTCGTCTTCAATTTGCCGATCTCGACGTTGTACGAGTAAAAATCGAGATTCAAGAAGGCCTCGATTTGCGTCAGGACCTTGGCGTGTCCGACCGCGTCCATGTCAGCCAGTCGTCCATGAACCGTGAGCAGGTCGGCATGGCCGCCGCGTCTGTCGATCGCGCCGCGCAGAGACTTGGCCGACTCAAGATAGGATAAATCGGAGGTTTCGTCCTCGACCAGAAGAATGGGCCGGTCGAGATCCTGGGGAGAGCGGTCCGGCGAGATCGCTGCAAATTCCCTTCGATCATTGCCGAAAAATGCAGCCCGCGCCTTCGCCAGGTAGAGCTGGGGCGAGTCCTCTTTCGGAGGTAACTGGAGGGGCTCGTTGACCGTCGCATGCAACGGATCCAACGTTCGCAGGGGATTGCCCGCATTTTGCTCGGAAATGAGGGTCTGAAGCGCGGCGGAATCATCCGATCGGGCCTGGGTGTTGGCGATCACGTCGGGTTCCCGCACCCATTGGCTCAAGTCCACGGGTGCGCTGATCGCGACGGCGCAGCGGAATCTCTCCGGATGCACTTGGACGGCTCGCAGGGCGAGGTAGCCGCCGAAGCCATCGCCGACGACCGCGATCCGTTTGGGATCGATCGGCGCCTGCGCCGGGATTGAATCGACGGCGGCGATGATATCGCCGAGCGGCACGGAATCGATGCCGCTGCGGATCGCATCAAGATGCTTGAGCCCCATTCCCCCCGTGCCGCGGTAGTTCACCCGCAGGACCGCGAAGCCCATCTCGGCGAACGCTTGGGCGTCGCGGTCGAACTCCGGGGACAGCGGCTGGCCGGGCCCATCCGAACATAGCACGACAAGCGGAGGCGGCTTGACGCGCGCATTCCGGGCCTCCGTCAGGCTGGCGATTAGCGGAGTGCCGTCGGCGGCGGTGACAGAGAGAACAGAGGTGCTGCAAACGAACGCGCTGGCGATCCACGGGTCGCGGCGCGCGCATAAGACGAGGTCGTCGCTCGCCGGCGTGTAGACGTAGTAACGACCGGGATCCGTCGGCCCGGTAACCAAAGCGAAGAATCGGGTGCGGTCTTCATTCCATTGCAAGAGCTCCACGGTCCGACCGGGGAACTTTTGGTCGAGCAGGGTTTGGGTTTGACCGAGGCTTGAATCGAGCCAGCGGGTCGAAGGCGCCGGACCGGCGAGGCGCACCCCGACCAACTTCCTCAGGTGACGATCGAAAACCAGGGGATCGACCTCGCCGGGTCCCGTCGGAGCCCCCGCAAGGCTTGGGTCGACGACGTCGAAATTCGGACTCTCCACCGAAAAATCGGTCCGCACTCCGCTTTTCAGGTTCAGCGAGTACATGCCCATCGTGTCGCGGCCGACGTTTGAGGCGTAATAGAGAATGTTCGGGTCGAAATCGAAGCCGATCGGAATTGAGTGGGCTCCAAAATAGGTTTCCGGTTTGGCCTGAAATCCCCGATTGGCCGGATCGTGAACCAGCTTGTCCAGTGCGGTTGCGCCGCGCCACATCGCCCGGCCGGGGAAGACGTGGAAATAGGTGTGTCCGACCGCGTCGACGACAATGCGCAGATGGCCGGCACGGTCGTACAAGACCTGATGCCCCTGAAGCTGGGCTTCGCCAATCGACACGCGCGTCCCGGTTTCAACGTCCACGCGGTAGAGGCCGTAGGAGTAGAGGCCGCTCAGGGAACTTTGGATGCCGCTGGCTTCGACAATGATTTGCTCCGGATCCTCGGGGGGCATCGCGATCACGCGCGGAGTTCTTGGCAGTCCTTCGCTCGCCAGACCCATCCGATCTGAGATCCCGAGAACGGCGGTCGGATCCGTGGCCCGGTCGGTGCCGCCATTATTGATGTAGGAGTTGCTCTTCGGATCCGCCATCGACATGTCCATTGCGCTGAGCGAAGTCGAAGTGTTCGATGCCGTGGTCGTCCGCTCCGCCGGGTCCATGTTATCGGATTCGGCGCCGGGCATCAGATTAAACTGGTTTGGCTGTATAGCCATTCCAGGGGGAGGCGTCGGCGCGAGAACTGTAAGGTCCTGACCTTTGACCACGGCCACATCCGTGTCCGCAACGAGCTTGGTCAGTCCCTTGCCGTCGGCATTGACCGCGTAGATTCCGGCGGACGCCTCGGTGAAGACCAATCGCTGGGGGTTCGCCCAGCGCAGAAATGTCACGCTCGGGGCGCTCCAGCTCTTGCCAGTCGCTTTCTCCCACCAAGTGCCCTTTCCGATTTCGACGTTCACCGGGGTTTCCAGGTGATCCAAGTCGATGATATTCAGATGAACGCTGTATTGGTCGACCACCAGATAGGCCAGATGGCGCCCGTCGGGCGCAAGATCGGGCTCGGTCACGCGGTCCGGCCGCATAAGATCGACGATCATTTCCTCTTGGGAAGGCTCACCGCCCGATCCGGCTGTTCCATAACCCGGGCCGCCTCTCGACTTCGCATTCATCGTCTTGACGGCGGTGCTGATGGCGGGGTTGCCCGATGGGGGTCCGCCTGCGGCAGCGGCCATCTGGGGAAGCATCGCGACTGCCCCAAAAGCCAAAATAAAGCCTATCAACCGGGTCATCGCAGCAGTCAACGGCAGGCGCTCCGGCACCGGGCCGGTTGTGGCATATTGCAGGGGCTCACTGTCAAAAGGACGCACGGCCAAGTTGGAAGATGCGTCATTACTTCACTTCATCAAACAGTTTTCTCGTTGTGCGTCAATCGAGCCGAGTCGCCTGAGCCCTTCGGCCAGCTTGCGCAACCGGGTCCGTGCTATTTCATGCAGGTGCGCCAAGTGGTCCTCCGCGGCCTCGGAGAGAGCTCCGATTCCGCGCGTGTAAGCAAGCATGACTCGGGTCTCGGGGCAGACATGGGTTCGGAGCAGGGCCCTCAACTGGGTCGCGATTTCATCCTGATCCAGCGCTTCATCCGGGTTTGGGCTCGGATCGTGAAGAAGATGTTCCGGTATCGGAGACTTGAATTCGGAGCCGGCACGGTCGTGCATCGAAACGATCTTGGGGCGGCAATGGCTCCAGTAGTAGGCATCCAGGCTGATGCGCAGATCCGCGCACAACTGGACGGGCGATGGCGGCGGCTTGTTGCATGAACCGCGTTGATCGAGGTAGCGTTCGATCTGCCTCCCGATCCGCTGCTGGTTGATCGGAAACGAAATCAGCGAGCCGAATTTCTGCGCGTGCCGCGAGACGTGGTACCGGATCCAGTAGCTCGCAAAATAACTGAACCGGGCCGACTTGGGACCCGGGACATAACGGTCGATCGCGTCGAGCAGCCCGCAGGACGCAGCGCTCAGTCGCTCGTTGTAGTCGCGGCTGCGGGGTCCCATGGCCGCGTTGCGCGCCAGTCCGAAGTTCGCGGCGAAAAGCGAATCGCGCATGCAAATCAATTCCCGGCGGCAGTCGTCGGCAGCCGAGTCGATCGCGCGCAAGTTCGGCGCGGCAAAGTCCGCGATGTCGAGATATGTGCGCACCGGCATCGAGGATAGGAGCCACGATCCCAGGGTGTCTGGGTCCCCGGGTCGTTCCCCGGACTCAGAGAGAAGCGCCTTGAGTTCGCGGCGCCGGGCAAGGTTCAAGCGAGATGTCCGCCATGCTTTTGAGGGGCCGGCGCTCACCCCGGCATCCTCGCTCCGGAAGGACTGCGATTGGAGCCATTTGACAATGACGTCGGGATGGCGGGCCAGGTGGAGGGTCAGTGTTCTTTGAAAAGAGTAGAAGCTCTCGAAGCGTTCCGAATTTCGGGCGTAGCCGGGTTCAAATTTCATCAGGCGCAAATTAAAGCACGCGCGCCCCGGAATGTATGCGGGCGAGACTCAGCCCATGGACAGCGGGGTGTTCACCCTGGCAGCCGGGCACAGATCCGATCCCTATGAATAAGTGCTATCATGCACTGCATCCTCCCGTTTCGGGGAAGACCCCGCCGCGACCGGATGACATCCGGTACCCGCCATGCCAATCGAGACCTATTCGGAACCCGCAATCGCGCGTTGGCTGGCGCTCGGCGTCACCTCGCGCACCCATCCCGTCTTGCGCGACGCTTTCAAATGCTACCTTGAACCCCTGGGGATAGAGGCGGCATGGCTGGAGGCGGAACCATTCAGCGCGCTTGAATCGGGATTCGGCGATTGGTGGCTCAGGGACGCGAATTGGAATCCGGCGCGTTTTGACAGAAATCAACCGGCTGCGGACGATTTCGAGTTTCTGCTGGCCGACCTCGGGCGCTTCCGCGTCGAGGTCGGGTCCCAAGGGGCGTTCTCGATTCGTCCCGAGACCGAAGAAACCTGGGCCGCCGTCCGGCACGGGATTCGCGCCGGGCAAAACGCGGAGGCTTTCATTCACATAGCGGCGGGACTCATTCTTGTCGGCGATCCGGACGCAAAATCGTTCGCGGCCGGAGACGACGATGCCTTTTGCGCCCTGGTACGGGCCAGGCTGGCAGAAATTCCTCCTGAGGGAGCAGTGGAAATGGCTGCCAATAAGGTTGGTACAATGGTCTGCCTAAATGGCCATGAAAGCCCGGCCGCCAAGGCTCCATGATGAACGGGGGCGGATCGAAGGATGCCGGAAATTCTATATAAGGCGCTTGCTCCGAAAGGGCGCGCTCGGATGCATTTTGCGCGGGGGACTCGGCCGGGAAATCCTGCAACGCGGGCAAGCGGTCGAAAATGCCTCCGATTGACGAGGCCATACTCTGCGCGGAGGCGTCGGCTTCGGCGATCTTGCGTTTGATCGCCGAAGCGACCTTCGGACCGGCGAAGACCGTCAATGCCGTCGCGAGCGTCAAGGTGGCGATCGTGGCGCCGAGACTGAATCCGAGGTCCGAACCGCCCCGCAGCGTGGATGTGCGCATGCTCCATAGTAGCAACTTCGGTAATCGTTGTCCTTGGGCGCGCCGGGGCGCGGCTCATCCACATCCGATTTTTCGCGCCCCGCGCCTTGCCATTATCCGGGCGGCCAATTCCGCCGACCTCCCAATCATGAGCTGCATCCGAGTAATGTCCGCCCTTTTTCAATTCGCCGCCATTGCTCTGCCTTTGGCGCAGGATGTTTTCGCCGAAATCGCCGGAAGCCCGAGTCCCAAAGCTGTTTCGGCGACGCAATGGATCCAGGGCGATCCCACGCCGCAGGAGCAGGATGCCATGGAACACATCAACCGGCTTCGCGCCAACCCGGTCGGGGAACTCACCCGCATCCTGGGGCTGGCGCCACAAAACGCATCGATCGCGGCCATCCTTCTGCCGTACCAAGACCGCCTCCCTAACGGCTCGTTGGAAACGCTGGCTCAGACGGCCACCCGCCTGATCGCGGGCGTAAGCCAGGACGTGGCCTCGCGGCAGGCAATCCTGCCGATGTCTAAAGCGCCGCTCGTTTTTTATCCTCTCTTTCAGCAGAGGGCCAACTACCAGCGCGAAAATTTTTACGCATTCGAACTGGCCGGAAATATCGCCAATCCGGCCGCAATCTTCAACCCGGTTTACGCCGGCACCGAACAGCCCCCGACCTATCTTTTCAGCCCCGTTGTTTTGGACAGCAATACATTCAGCGATCTTCCCCTCTCCTCTTTTTCCGGACCGAACGCGACGGGCGGAACCGCGACCTTCGGGCCCTACGGAAACAACGGCACGATGATCACCTGGACCGATCTGTCGGTCGAAGGCGATATCGATTTCGACCAATGGGCGGCTTTTCTCATGCTCGGCGAAAATTATCCCGCAATCCTGGCGCAGGGGCCGTATCTGCCGACGCTTTCCATGGGGCACGGGAGGCTTGCAGGGGTGGATTTTTCCGCAAGAACCGGCTCTCCGGGCACCGGCAACAACATCCTGACCGTGGACATCGGAGACGCGCAGTTTCTGACTGCCGGTGATGATCTGCCGTATGGGCCGACAGGCACCGTCTTCATAACGGGCGTCGTGTACCAGGACAACAACGGCAACGGAATCTACGATGCGGGCGAAGGCATCGGCGGAGCGACTGTCGCAATCGGCGGTGGAAGCTACTATGCGGTTTCCTCCTCGTCCGGCGGATTCGCGATTCCGGTGCCGGCAAATTCCGGGAACTGGACGGTCACGGCGGTTATAGGGACTACCACCCTCACGGAAAATGCGACCGTGGCCGGAGACAGCGTTGAGGTCGATTTCGCGACAGCGGCGCCGCTCCCGGCTCCCGAGGGCTCCACCCACCTGATCAACATATCGAGCCGCGCATTCATTGGAACCGGGGATAGCGTGCTTATCGCGGGGTTCTTCATCGCGGGAAGCGGCGTCGAGCAGGTGCTCGTGCGCGGCATAGGACCGGCCCTCGAGGCGTTTGGAGTTTCCGGAACGATCGCCAGCCCGCAACTCAGCGTGTACGACGCGGGTGGAAACGTTCTCGCGGCAAACGAAGGATGGAGCACTGACCCCCGCGCCGCGCAAATCGCCGAGACAGCCGCAGCCGTGGGCGCATTTCCGCTTCCCGACGGCAGCGCGGACTGTTCGGTGCTCCTGGATCTACCCCCGGGCGGTTACACGGCCCAGGTCTCCGGAGTCAGCGGCACGACCGGCAACGGAATGGTGGAGGTATATGAAGTGCCGGCGGCGAACGGCGGATGAAGCACGATGTCCATCGGCAGGAAAGCTTGCGCCGTCGGGCTCGCACTTCTTTTCGCCGCGACATTGACGCGGGCCCAGGACTTCCCGCCCGGCCAGGCGACGGCGCCAGACACGGGGCGGGCGTTCACGGTCGAACCTTCGTCGTCCGTTTCCGACCAAAACTACGGCGTTGCCCACGGCGGCGGAAGCATGTCCATGGCCAATGTCGACTTCAGCGAAGGCCTCGCGAATTTCACGCTCGAACTCAATATCGCCCCTTGGGTCTCGCGGAGCTCCGAAGGAATCTTTTACGCCGAGATCTGGGTCGAACAATTTTCGGGTGGCAGTTGGACGGGCGACATCGAAGGCTACAGCGGCGTCTATGCTGTCAACGTGAACAGCGGCACCCCTCCCGCCGGCGGCTGGTCGTGGTCGAAGCCATTCCAAAACATCGCGCCAGGCACGCAGTTTCGCGCTTTCGGATACTGTTACATGTACAACCAAGGCGGCGGGCAGCAGGGAGAGTACGCCCTGTATTCATGGATGGGCCCGGTGACGGTCCCGGCGCCGGCGCCGATGACTCCGCCGACCTCGGCCAACGCCACCACCACCTTCGGCCTGGGCTGGGCGCCCACTGTCTCGGGTGGCGAGGGAATGGGAGCCTACGTCTATTGCGTGACTGGGCAGACGAATTTTGCCGAAATTTCCACGCCATGGACGCCGCCCGCCGTGGGCGCGTACACGTTCAATGTCGGCCAGCTTCCCGATGGAACGAACGCCGGCAATGTGACCGATCCGATTCTCGGCGAAATGGAAGTCAACTCGACTCCATACGTCCTCACGGTAAACCCTGCGCAGATCGGTCTGCCGACTTCGGCCAACGCGACGATCTCTGTAGGCCAATCCTGGACGCCAAGCTATTTCGGCGGCACCCCTGGCGCGGGGCCCTTCGCGTTTGCCGTCTCGGGCCAGACTAACTTCGGCTCGTCGCCCACAAGCCTCACCGGTTCATGGACCCCGGCCACGGCTGGCAGCTATACGTTTTGGGTCGGCCAGCAGGACACCAGTCCCGACTACTCTGGAAATGCCACGGATCCCAACATCGGGCCGATCGAGGTGAATCCCGCACCCTACACCGTCACCGTTTCGAAGGCATCCCAAAATGTTGTCTCGACTGACGCTGTACTGATCTACGGCCAGTCATTTACGCCTGCGTATTACCAAATCGGAGGATCCGGCTCGGGCCTGTTCCAATTTTGCATTGTCGGCTATACCAATTTCAACGGCGGAGCGACCTCAGACACGGGCACGAGCGATCCGGCGAACGGCAACACATGGGAATCGTCATGGCCGACGCCTCCTGTCGGCACGTATGAATTCATGGTCGCCGAAGACGGCAACGCCGCATTCAATCCCGCCAATCCCGGGACGTACTATACGCTGACCGTCAATCCGGCAAATCCTCCGACCGTGACGATCAGTCCCTCGTCCTCTTCGGTGGAGGCCGGCGATTCGGTCGCATTTGCCGCCGCAAACGGGCTGAACGGTTACGCTTGGTCGGTGAACCCCGCGGGACCCGCGGGAATCTCGGGAAACGGAGCCAGCCAGACAATCACATTCCCGGCAGCCGGAAGCTACGCCGTCTCGGTCTATTCGCCGGCCGGGGGCAACTACGCGGGTTCGAACACCGCGACTGCATTGATCTCTGTCAATACTCCGCAATATACACTCACAACGATGGCTGTGGGCGACGGTTCGGTCACAGCCGGCGGCGCGTACCCCGCCAACACGATTTTGGAAGTCTCCGCGACTCCAGGCGCCAATGCGACATTCGCGGGATGGACCGGAAGCCTTTCTTCCCAGTCGAATCCCCTGTCTGTAACCCTTACGGGCAACCTGACGCTGATCGGTAATTTCGATGCGTCTCAGTCGCAGACGATCGCATTCGCCCCGCCAGGGAAGGCAAATTATCCCGGGCCGCCGATCCCTTTGACAGCAACGGCCACCTCGGGACTTCCCGTAAGTTTCACGGTCCTGAGCGGGCCTGCATCACTCTCCGGATCGCTTCTCAACCTCACCGGAATCGGTCCTGTAGCCGTGCAAGCTTCCCAATCCGGAAATTCGGCGTGGCTGCCCGCCACACCGGTCATCGCCACGATCAACGCCGGCGCTCCGCCGGCGCTCGTTCGGTTCCGTTTCAACGCGGCGGGCCACGACGCGACAAAATCGGCGTGGGGCGCCGGCGCTTCATCGATTTGGACCGATGCGACAGGCCTGCAATCCTCGCCCTGGCCATCCTTCGAGTCTCCGGCCGCGGCGATTCCCGGCGATCCGAATGCGCAACTGCCCGCTGTTCCGCCCGCCCCTCCGCTGTCCCCTTGAGAAGCTCAACAATACCGATTGATCGATTCGGCTTCGGCCAGGCGAAACGCCCTCATGACCGACCGTGTGACTGGATTCCGACTGAGGTCGTACTCACGCCCGTCGATCCGGCAGACCGGCATGACTCCGATGAGGGAATTTGTCACGAAGACCTCGTCCGCCTCCAACGCCTGCGCGAGCGTCACGCTTGTTTCCTCGAAGCGCCCGCCCGCCCCTAGCCGAATGACCTCGGCCCTCACAATTCCCGGCAGGATCGGAGCCTGTAACCCGGGCGTGCGCGTTTCTCCGCGCGCAATGACGAAAATGTTCGTTGCGGTCCCCTCCAGTAATTCACCGCTGGAATCAAAAAAAACCGCCTCATCCCGGCCCTCGGCGCGCGCCGCCGCCCGAGTAGTCACGTTTGCGAGCTGGTTCAATGTTTTCAGCCGTTGAAGATTGCCGGCACGCATTCCATCCAAGACCGACTTTAAATTGAATCCCTGCGCGTGGCGCTCGGGTCCGTACGGACTTTCCTGAGTGAGGATAAGCTCTCCCACGCCATCCTCCCCCTGAAATACCACTAACTTAAGGACTCCGTCGGCGATAGTGTTCGCTCCCGCGATGAGACTGCAGCGCCGCACGAGTTCCGCGTCGGAAACCGGCCAATTCAGTCCGAGTTCGCCGGCGCCGCGCCGAAGCCGCTGGACATGTTCACGGAAAAACGCCGGCGTTCCAGCCGCCAGTTTTATTGTCTCGAACAGCCCCCGGCCATGGAGGAACCCCTCCCCGAGCGGAGAAATTCCCACCTTCCCGGCCTCGGCCAAGGTTCCGTTCAAAATGACGTGGTTAATCATGACCCAGAATCAATCAGCGCCTCGAACATAGCGCGACCTTTGTCCATGCACTCCCTGTATTCGGACTCGGGATCGGAGTCCCAGACGATTCCTCCGCCAACGTGGTAGGTCGCGCGCCCACGGGAGCAAATGATCGTGCGGATGGCCAGGTTCAGGTCTGCCGCTCCGTCGAAGCCAAAATAGCCGACCGCACCCGTGTAGATGTCGCGGCGGCAGGTCTCGACTTCGTCGATGATCTGCATTGCCCGGATTTTCGGCGCCCCGGTGATCGATCCGCCGGGAAACATCGCCCGGATGCAGTCGAAGGCGTCGCATTGCGGCCGGAGTTGGCCGGAAACGGTTGCGGCGAGGTGATGAACGGTGGGATGGGATTCCAGCCGGCATAGTTCATCGACCGACACCGTGCCGAATTCGCAGATACGACCCAAGTCGTTCCGCTCCAAGTCCACGATCATCAGGAGTTCGGCCCGATCTTTTTCGCTCCTGAAGAGTTCGTTGCGAAGTCGTTCATCCTCGATCGGATCGCGCCCGCGCGGCCGGGTGCCCTTGATCGGCCGCGTCTCGACGCGCCCGTTTGCGATCCGCAGGAAACGTTCGGGAGAGCTGCCGACGATCTGGAGCGATCCCAAGTCAAGGTAGCACGAGAACGGCGCAGGGCTGCGGCGTCGCAGCCGCTCGTAGATTGAAAAAGAGTCGCGCGAGACCCTCGCATCGAATCGCTGCGTGAGATTCACCTGATAGACGTCGCCCGCGGCAATGTACTCCTTAATCCGCGCAACCGCGGCAAGGTACGCAGCCTTGGGCATCGCCGGGCGCGGTGCGCCGCCGCCACCGGCCTGGATGCCGGCCATTCCCGAGTCTTCGGATCGTCGGCGCGCCAGGCCCTCCCTGACTTTCAGCTCCAGCCGCCGCACGATCTCTCCCGCATCGGCCCGATACACCGGATTTGCGACAAGGAACGTGCGTCCCGACGCCTGATCTTGGGCAAGAACCCCGTCGTAGAACCCGAATTGAGCCTCAGGGACAGCCTCCTTGTTGGGGACAGCCTCCTTGGAGTTATTCGCGGCCCGGGCCCAAATGACGGGTTCGATCTGCGAAAAAAATTCGTAGGCGAAGTAACCGACGGCCCCCCCAGCAAACGGCAGTCCCGGTGCCTGTCCCCCGCGGAAGCGGGAGAAAAGTCGCCTCATTTCGGCAAGCGGATCGCCGGAAAACTCGTCTTTCTGGCCGTCGCAGGAAATGGAGATCCGGGAATCCTTGGAGCTGAACACGAGGAACGGGTCGAAACCGATGAAAGAATAAGCGCCCAGGCCTCCGGCGAACCGCGCACTGTCGAGAAAGAAGCTTCCGGGTCGATCGCAGACCGCCGCAAACACTTGTTCAAAGGGGATGCCGAGCTCAATTTCCTCGACAACGATGCTGGAGGGGCTGGCAAGGGAATTCATGGCGGCCGGGCTTTCCTAGCCGCCGCCGCCCCCGGGCCAAGCCTTAACCCGAAGATTTCATGAAATTCGTCCAAATCTCATCCAAACCGCTCTCGAAAAAGGGCCGCAGACTCCCTGCGATGTGCTTACAAGCACACCTCGGTCGTCTTTGGCCCTTTTTCCTCGGCGGTTTGGCTATCTTTGGCCGTTTTCATGAAATCTTCGGGTTAAACGCCGGGGTCGTCATCGGAAGTCGTGGGAGGCCTGCGCCGGGAGGCCGCTCTTCGGAAGCTTTTCGATCCGCTCGGCCTGGATGTGAATCACGTTTTCCTCGTTCTGCACGCGCCCGGTGATGATAAGGGCCGGCTCCAGATTGATGACGAGTCGATGCCGCTCGAAAAGATCCGGACGGACGATCGCGTTCGCGTGACCGGTCTCGTCCTCAAGCGTGATAAAGCAGAAGCCCTTGGCCGTGCCCGGCCGCTGCCGCGTGATCACCGCCCCGGCGACCCGGACACGCGCCCCGCTCCGCACCTTCGCCAGGCCGACTGCGGTCGTGACGCCGGCCAGCTGGAACCGGACAAGTTTCATGGGATGGGCGCCGGTTGTCAGCGACATCGTCCGAAAGTCCGCCTGCAGGCGCTCCAGGTGCGTCATCCGCTCCAAGGGGGAAAGCGATTCTTTGTCGGCGGGATCGCCGACGCTCGGCCTCGGCTCCGACGCCGCCGCGCCAAACAGGTCGTCCCCATCGCCCGCTTCCTCCACAAGCCAAAGGGCCGTCCGCCGGTCGCCCGCCAGCGCGTTCAGGGCCCCCGACTCGGCGAGCGAACGCCGCTCCGGAGCGGTCAATTTCCCACGGCGCAGGAAGTCTCGCAGCGAATCGAACGGGCGCGCGGCCCGCGCCGCGACAATGGCGTTTATCGCGCTCGCGCGAACCCCGTGCACGGAAGCGAGGCCGATCCGTATCGCCGTGTCGCTTTCGACCGTGCATTCGGCCCGGGAGCGGACGATGCACGCCGGCCGCACGTCGATCCCATGGCGGCGCGCATCCTGGATGAGCGATGCCGGGGAATAAAATCCCATCGGCTGGCAGTTGAGCAGGGCCGCGCAGAATTCCGCGGGCCGGTGCACCTTGAGCCAGGCGCTCGCGTAGGCGATCAGGGCGAAGCTGATCGCGTGGCTCTCCGGAAAACCATACAGCGAAAACGATGCAAGCGATTGAAGAATCACGGTTGCCGCCGCCTCGGCGACGCCGTTTCGGCGCAGGGCGTCGCGCAGCTTCTCCCCCATCTTCAGCATGCGTTCCGGCGAACGCGTAAACCCGATCGCGCGCCGCAGTTCATCCGCCTCGGACGCCGTGAACCCGCCCAATTCCATCGCGAGCCGGAGCATCTGCTCCTGGAAAAGGACGATCCCCAGCGTGCGCTCCAGGATCGGCCGGGCGCGTTCGTCGGGATAAGTCACCGGCTCCAGGCCCGCGCGCCGCGCGAGGTACGGGTGCACCGCATCGCCGTGGATCGGGCCCGGCCGGATGATCGCGACCTCCACGGCGAGATCGTAAAAATTCTCCGGTTTCATGCGCGGCAGGGTCGCCATCTGCGCCCGGGATTCGATTTGGAAGACTCCGACCGTGTCCGCCGCCTGGATCATCCGAAATGTTGCGGGATCGTCCTTGGGCATCCGCGCCAGATCGACGGGCCGGCCCCGCTCCGAGCACAGTCGCAGGGTGTCCTGCAGGACGGCCATCATGCCCAGGCCCAGGAGGTCGACCTTGACGATCCCCAGGTTCTCGCAGTCGTCCTTGTCCCACTGCAGGACGACCCGGCCCGGCATCCGGGCGTTCTCCAAAGGCACGATATGGTCCAGCCGTCCGGCGCTGATGACCATGCCGCCCGAATGCTGCCCCAGGTGGCGCGGAAGCCCCAGCATTCCCCGGCTCAGAGCGAGCAGGGCCGGCAGGCGCGGATGGGAGTCGTCGACGCCGGCGAGCCGCACCTGCTCCTTAAATTCCAGGGTGTGCGGATAGTCCCCGCCGGCAAAGAGGTTCGAGTACCTGTCCAGTATATCCTCGGGAAATCCGAGCACCTTTCCCGCCTCGCGCACGGCGCTCCGCCCCCGGTAGGTGATGACGTTGGCCGTCATCGCGGCGCCGAGCCGGCCGTACTTGCGATAAACCTCCTGAATCACCTGCTCGCGCCGCTCCTCGCTCGGCAGGTCGAGGTCGATATCGGGCCAACTCGTGCGCCCCTCGGAAAGAAAGCGCTCGAAGAGGAGCTTGCTGTCGATGGGATCGACCGCGGTGATGCCCAGGGCGTAGCACACGACGGAATTGGCGGCGCTTCCCCTGCCCTGCACCAGGATCGCGTTCTCGCGCGCGAAATTGCAGATGTCCCAAACGATCAGGAAGTACCCGCTGAAGCCCAGTTTTGAAATGAGCGCCAGTTCGCGCTGCATTTGCGCCCGCACGGGGCCGACGACGCTTCCGTAACGCTGCTGCGCGCCGAAAAATGCGATTTTCCTGAGGTAGGAGTCCATCGATTCGCCCTGCGGCACGGGATAGTCGGGAAAGCGGTAGCCCAGGTCCGACAGCGTGAATTCCAGCCGCTCCGCCAGCCGCTCCGTGTTCGCCACGGCATCCGGCCTATCCGCAAAGAGGGCCGCCATCTCATGGCCGTCCTTGAGCCGGCGCTCGGCGTTGCGCGCGAGAAGCCTGCCCGCCGTGTCGAGCGTGACGCGATGCCTGAGGCAGGTGAAGGCGTCGAGGACATTGCGCTCCGCGGCGGTCGCATGGGCGACGCCGTTTGTCGCCAGAAGGGGCGCTCCCCCCGCCTGTGCCAGATCGGCCAGAAACTGGTTTTCGAACTCCTCACCGGGAACGAGATGCCGCTGGATTTCAACATAGAGGCTGTCCCCTTCGAAGATCCTGCGCATCTTCGCGAACGCCGCGCCGCCGGAGGCCGCGCCGTGCTCGCGCCAGGCCCGGCGCACCGGGCCTTCCTCGTCGCCGGTCAGGGCGACAAGCCCCGCCTTCATTTCCGCAAGCGCGGACCAAGTCACCCGCCCCTCCCCCTTCGGCGCGCTGAGATGGCCCGCCGTGAGCAAGGCACAGAGGTTGCGGTAGCCCTCGCGCGTCGCGACGAGGAGCGGCACCACCGTTTCGTCCTCCATTTCCACCTCCGCGCCCACGATCGCCCGAACGCCGTGTTCCTTTCCCTTTTGGTAAAGCCGCGCGGCGCCGTACACGCCTCCGCGATCGCAGAGTCCGAGGGCGGGAAGGGCCAGCTTGGCGCAGGTTCCGATCAGGTTTTCGGGGCTCGAAGCTCCGCGCAAAAAGCTGAAGGCGCTCCGCGCATGGAGTTCGACGTAGCGGCCTGTCCCGGTTTCGCTCATCTCAATCCAGCATGCCTTCGACGACCCAGCCGGAAGCCGTGCACGCAATCTGGTAAAGACCCCCGCCGGCAAGCTCCACGCACCAGATCTCGCGCGCCCATCGATCCGGCTTCCACCAATCGCCGCTTTCGCGCCAGGGCCCGCGGCAGGCAACGACGGCACCCCGCAGGTCCCCGCCCTCCAGCCATCGCGGCCGCGATCCGTCCAATTCCACGCCGAGAGGCCGCGCCGGGCGGAAACGCCGCAGCGCCGGACCGCGCTGCGGATGAGGAGGCTGTCCCTCTGGCGAGGGGACAGCCTCCTGCGGCTTTTCCAGCTTGAAAGCATCCAGCCGGTGGGAGTCGGCCGGGACGGGCGTCCCCACCCGGTCCGAGCCGACGATCGCGCCCAGGCGGGCCAGGTTCTCCCAGAACATCCGGGGGTCGCGCAGGCCCGTGTCGAAGAGGCCGTCTTGCTTCTCGGGCGGGCGGGCCGGGGAGGCGGTGAGCCGCGCGCCGGCGATTCGGGCGGCCGTGCGCACGGTCTCCATGTGCGCGGCCAGCACCCTCATCCACCCATCGACGTCCGCCCCGGGTTCCGGCAGTCGGAATTCCCGCCGGTAGTCGGTCCCATCCTCCATGAGAAGCGCGAGGGTGACTCGCTCGGCGACGAAACCGGCTCCGCGCAGCTCGAGCGCGATCCGTTCCGCAAAGCGCCTCAGCCGAAAAAGCAGCGGTTCGACCGAATCGACCGGCGGCTCATAGTCCCACTGCGCCGCGAATGTTTTCGCGGGCTCGACCAGCCGCAGAACGCGGATCGTCTCGCCCGCCGCCCTCTCCCAAAGCGCGACGCCTTCGGCGCCGAGGCGCGCGCCGATTCCGGCCTTGGGCAGCGCAGTCAGCTCGCCGCAGGTGCGAAGCCCCCAGCGTGAGAGGATATCCGCCTGCGGCGGCGATGGCGACGCCGCTGCGATAGGAAGGGCCGAAAGAAAAGCGCGTTCGTCTTCCAAAACGGCCAGCGCCGCCTCCGCCTTCACCCCTGTTCCCGTTTTCGCCGATTCATCGGATTGCGGGCCGCGCCGGCCCGCGCCAGACGCATACTCCGCCGCATACGAGGACAGCAGCGGGGTGCGGCCGAATCCGACAGCCACGGCCAGCCCGGCCATTGCAAGCTCCGCCGCGAGAGCCTGCGCCCGGGCCCGCGCGCGTTGCGGATCCACCCCCTGCAAGTCCACTGTGCACACGCCCGGCGCGGTCGCTTCGACGCGGGGCGCGAGGCTGAATCCAGCGGCGATCAGGAGGCGCTGCGCCTCCACTTCCGCGGAAGGATCGCGGGGGCGCAGGATAATGCCCGGGCAGCGGGCGAATGCCAGGGCGGCCGGAACGCCCGCTTCCACGCCGTCCGCCTCCGCGGAGACCTCCGTCACCACCGCTCTTCGGCCTTCCCCGCAGACAAGCGCGACCGGGCGGCCGGCGAGCACAGGATCGCCCCGCCGCAGCGCCTGCAGGGCGAAGTCCTCCGCCCGGATCACGCCATAACGCATCGCCTCGGATGTCATCCGGCGGCCCGTTGTTCGCGATCGGGCAGGAGCCGCGGCGCGCGCGCCCGACCCGGTCCCATCGCGGCGGCGATTTCCGCCCTCGTCCGGAGCGCGGTGGACAGGGGCAGCATTTTTTCCAACACCAGCCGCGCCGGCACGGCTGGAGCGAGGGCAAACTCGGTTTGCACCAAGACCGCGGGGCCTCCGGCCTCGGCAGCGCGCTGCAGGCGATGCCAGACCGACGGAGGCGTCCGGCGCAAAGCGCGTTCGTCCAAGCCGCGCAGATCGAGGACGACAACGGCATAGTTCCCGTCCCGCATCAGGATGTCGGCGGCCGCGAAGGCCTGGTTGCAATCCCCGCATCGCACCCAAATCAGGTGGCGGAGGCAGTCCGGCGGCACGGCGGACGGATCAAAGGCGTCGCTCCCATCGACAAGCGCCATCCGCCCGCGCGCGATGCGCGTTTCGCAAAGAAGCCGGCTCAAGACCGATTGTCCCCCGCTGCTCGGCCGCGCCGAAACCAGCTCGGTCAGGCGCCCCGCGGGAAGGCCGCCCCCCAGGGCTGCATCAATCGCCGCGGTCCCCGTCGGATGCGATCCGCAAGATGCCCGCGGCGCCTGCGGGAATCGTTCGGCCAAAAGCTGCCGAAGCGTCTGAAGCGTGGTGGAATGGCCGGGCATCCGGGTGCGCGAAGCGGGGGCAAAGAAAAGCCGGCGGTCGCTGCGTCATTTCGGTTGCCGGCGGATCAATCCTACGAGCACACCCTGCGACTCCAGGCTGCGCTCGGGCACGATGTCGCGGTAGCGCTTGTTCTCAGGCCGCAGGATCGGCCTGCCGCGGAGATAAATCAGGCGCTTCAAGGTGCTTGTCGTCTCGTCCACGAGCGCCGCGATTATATCGCCCGGCTGCGGATCGCGGCGCGCCAGCACCGCCAGATCGCCATCCAGGACGTGGGCGCCGATCATCGAATCGCCGCTCACGCGAAGCCCCCAAAGAAGCGGTGCCTGCGCTGCAATGGAAGGACGCTTCATCCCGAACAGCGCCGGATCGATCGGCACGGTTTCGACCGGCTGCTGCTCCTGCATCGCCAGAAGCCCGGCCGGAATGGTGCCATAGACCGGAAGCTCGAAAAGGTGCAACTGCACCTCGCCCGCCTTCAAGCCCCAGGAGCGTCCCGCCAATTGCTCGATCAGGCCTTTGTTCGCAAGCGCCCGCAGGTGGCCCATGACCGCCGTCTGGCTTGCAAACTTGAAATGCCTCTGGATCTCACGGCTGGAAGGCGGAACGCCCTCCTTTTCCTGGAAAGCGCGGATAAAATCCAGCACCTCCTGTTGTCGTTCGGTTAGGGTGTTCATTCGATCATTACTGTTCAAATGAACACCACTCCAGTCCACGCACAACCCCAAACTGGCTGGAAATTTGGAATTTCCGGATTATCGGCCACTTCCCAAACAGACCAAACACAGGCGCGCTTCCGCGGGGACAGCCTCCCATGGGGGACAGGCACTCTTCAATGGCCAAAATCGAATTCCGGAGGCTCCGTGTCGGGCGGGGCAAGGCACTGCGGCCCTTCGTGCCGGCTGTTGTTCGCGTAGGCATTGACCGGCCGCGCGACAACCAGGTCCGCGGGCAGCGGCTGCATGAGTTGGCGCAGCGCCGCCGCTTCCAGGGGCCTGTCACCCAGCCACAAGCCCATCGCAGGGCCTGTCAGCACCAGCGGCATCCGGTCATGGATTCCCGCAAGCGCCGCGTTGGGCGCGGTCGTCACGACACAGAATGACGGTGGAAGATCGCCAAGCGGGGGCTCCCACAAGCCCGCCAGAACAAAGGGCTCCTCGTCGGGCCGCATGAACACGTAGGGCTGCTTCCGGCTGCCCAGGTCCTTATATTCATAAAATCCATTCACCGGCACGAGGCAGCGCCGGGCCGCCGCGGCCGCCCGGAACGCGGGGAGGCGGGCCAGGGTCTCGAAGCGCGCATTTGTCAGGAGGCGCTGCCTCGGAAGGGCACGGTCGGCCGGGGGGATGAAGCCCCATCGCATGGGCCGCAGCCGCGGCACGCGTTCATCCGCCTGCACGACCGGCGCGATCTGCGAAGGCGCGACATTGTAGCGGGGCGTCTCCATCCAGTCCTCCGGATTGAGCCGGATCCCAAGCGCTTTAGCGACTGTCGCGATCGCGGCGTCCGGCCTGTGGAGCGTGTATCGGACACACATTGCGGGGGCTGTCCCCCCGTCAGGGCGCGCTTTCCTTCGCGGTGCGATAAAATATGACGCGCGCCTTTTCGATCGTGACGAGGCCACCCCCTACCATGGAATCTAGAATCGGGAGGAACGCGTTGATTTTCTCCTCGCTGTCGACGATTTCGATGACCAGCGGCAGGTCGTAGGAAAGGCGGAGGATCTTGCTCGTATGGATGCGGCTGGATCGCCCAAAACCCATTGCGCCCCGGATCACGGTCGCCCCTGCCAGGTGCAGTTCGCGCGCCTTGAGGACGATCGCTTCGTAAAGGGGTTTGCCTTCGTGGCGGTCGGACTCGCCAATAAAGACGCGCAGGAGGAGGGACTCGTGGGGTATTTCCATGATCAAATGCCTTTCCTAAAGTTGATCCACAAGGCCGCGAGATGACCGAGCCACACCGCAACCAGACAACACACTACGCTAAACACGACATTTGCACCGGCAAGCATCCATTGCTCGTCGTTGGCGAGAGTCAGCGTCTGCAAGCTGAACGAGGAAAACGTCGTGTAGCCGCCGCAGATCCCTGTCATGAAGAACCGGCGCCCGGTCGGGCCGACGAAGATCCTCCCCTCGGGTCCCGTAAGAGTCGCGAAAAACCCGATTGCAAACGAGCCGCTGACGTTGATGACGAAGGTGCCCCAGGGGAAAGTGGCGCCCAGCCAGTTTGAGACGACTCCGTCGAGCATGAAGCGCGACACGCTTCCGATCGCACCGCCGAGGGCGATGAGAAGATATAGGATCATGACAGGCCTGTTTTTATAATTTAGCTAAAACAGGAGTCATCAGCCTTGGAATTCGGTCAAGGCGGTTTATCCGGTAATCGGATCGGCGGATTCCATCGCCGATCAAAGATGAAAGGAGCTGGGCCCGCACCGCAACCGAAAAGTTGGCCGCTAAGGGGTGAGGTCCACCTCGGCGGGCGTTCCCCGCGCGCTGTCGGGCGCGATCCAGACGTAGAGGGAGCCGGGCTCCACGATGTCCCTCATTTCGATGTTCCAAAATGCGAGCTCATCCCGTCCAAGGCTGAACTCCAAATGGCGAGCCTCGCCGGCCGCCAGATGCACCCGCTGGAAACCCTTCAGCTCCCTCACGGGACGGGCGACGCTCGTTCCGCGGAGCCGGATATAAAGCTGCACAGTCTCCGTTCCATCGCGACTGCCCGTGTTCCGGATGTCGGCCCCGACCGTGAGGCGCGATTCCCCATTATTTATCGACGATGCGCTCATCGCCGTCGCGCCAAGCTGGACCGGTGAATAACTGAATTCGGTGTAAGCAAGCCCGCGACCGAACGGATACAATGGGGTGCTCTTCTCATCGAGGTAACCGCTGACGTCGTGAGCGCCCGGCTTTGGCGCACCTGGGGCGATCGGATCCGCCTTCGGCCGGCCCGTATTCAAGGAATTGTAGTAAACAGGAACCTGGCCGACGGAACGCGGAATGGAAACTGTCAGGCGGCCCTGCGGCTCGGAATCGCCAAACAGGGTGCGCACAAGCGCCGGGCCCGCGTCGATTCCGGGAAACCATCCGAGAAGAAGCGCCTGCACGTGTTCGGCAGCCCATGGCGTCGCGAGCGGCCGGCCGCTGAAGAGGATGAGGACGATGGGAGTGCCCGTCTTGGAGACAGCCTCGAGCAGTTCTTCCTGGTTGCCCGGTAGGTCGAGCCTGGATCGGGACGACGCCTCGCCCGTGTCATGCCCCGATTCACCCAGCGCCAGAACAGCGACGTCGGCCCCCTTCGCAGCCCGGACCGCCTCGGCAAATCCGGATTTCGAGGCGCCTGCGATATCGGTCCCTTTTGCGTAGGAAAGGATCATTCCGTCGCGCGCCGCCCGATCGGAGAGGGCGTTTCGCAGCGTCATGACGTCCTTGGATTGGCCCTTGGCCGACCACGACCCCAACATGTCGGCAGCGCTGTCTGCAAGCGGACCGATCAGGGCGATTTTCCGCCCGGGAAGATGCAAAAGCGGAAGAATTGGCGAACCGTTCGACAGCCGGTTCTCAAGCAGGACGAAAGATTCCTCCGCCGCCTTCCGGGCGAGTGCCCGCCCTTTTTCCGGATCCGTAGGCGCCGCATCCTCTTCGACATAGGGATGCTCGAAAAGCCCCAGCGCGACTTTGATTCGGAGAATCCGCCGCACCGCCTCGTCCAGGCGCGCCACAGGCACAGCCCCCGAGCCAACCAGTCCGGGCAGTTCGCTGACAAACAATTTGCTCTCCATATCCATGTCCTCGCCGGCCAGGATGCTCTTCATCGCGGCTGTCCGCTGATCGTTGGCGATTCCGTGAACCATGGTCTCCCGAATCGCCGCCCAATCGCTGTCAACGAAACCCTGGAAACTCCATTCCTTGCGCAGCACCTGGGTCAGCGTGAATGCGTTCGCGCTCGCCGGCACCCCGTCGATAGAATTGAAGGCGGACATGATCGTTCCCGCGCCCTCGTCCACAGCGGCGTGAAAGGGCGGAAGGTAGACATCGCGAAGTGTCCTCTCCGAAATCTCGGTCGTATTGTAATCGCGCCCGCCCTCGGCGGCTCCGTATCCGACGAAATGCTTGGCGCAGGCGATGATCGAGGACGGATCATCCAAACGGATTCCCTGGTATCCACGCACGTACGCGCGGGCTACCGCCGAGCCAAGATACGGATCCTCCCCCGCCCCCTCGGCGATGCGTCCCCAACGCGGATCACGAGCGATGTCCACCATCGGAGAAAAGGTCCACCTCACGCCCTGCCGCGAGGCTTCCCCCGCCGCGAAACGCGCCGTTTGCTCGATCAGGCCCATGTCCCACGTCGCGGAAAGTCCCAGCGGAATCGGGAAAATCGTGCGATAACCATGGATCACGTCCAAGCCGAACAAGATTGGGATTCGCAATCGCGTATCCTCCATGGCCTCCCTCTGATACGCATTGGTCTCGCGCGCCGTGCCGGCGTTCAGAATCGCGCCGACCATGCCACGCTTCACGAGTTCGTCGGCATTCTGCGGGTTCGCGCCGGGTCCGGTGGATTGATCTGCCGACAGCTGGTTTAACTGTCCGGCTTTTTCCTCCAATGTCATCCGCGCCAGCAGAGCATTCGCCCGGGCCGTCGTTTCGGGCCCCGCAAACGCGGCAGGGTCGGCCCGAGCGCAGGCCGGAATCAGCAGGGCGATCAAGAATCTTCGGGCGTGAACGATGAAGACCGCGCGGCGCATACGACCTTCAGCGTGGGTGCGATACCATCGCTGTTGCAACCAAAACGCGCCCAGCCCGCGCGCGGATTCCGCTTTTTCCAGCGACAAAACCCCGATGTTGCCCGCGACGGTGCTTTTGGGCAATTTGAAGCCATGAGAATAATCCCCTCCTCAGCCGTCTGCCTCGCACTCCTATTGCCAACGGCCGCCGTCAGAGCGGCCGATGCCCCCCTGGTCGTTCCCCTCTGGTCCCAAGGCGCGCCCGGTTCGGAGGCCCGCATGCATGAGGCGGAAGTCGTCGGGATGCATGACGCCAACACGCCCGCGGTCTACAATATCCACAATCCGTCGCTCACGGTTTATCTGCCGGCCGCAGGCACGGCGACGGGCGCGGCGGTCATCGTCGCGCCTGGCGGAGGACACCAGTTTTTGTCGTACGTTCATGAGGGCAGCGCGGTGGCCGAATGGCTGAGCCAGCATGGAATCGCCGGCTTTCTTTTGAAATACCGGCTCGCCCACGACCAGGCGGGAGGCTCGACCTACAAAGTTGAGGTCGAAGCCCTCGCCGACGCCCAACGGTCCATCCGCCTTGTCCGCAGCCGGGCCGCCGAGTGGGGCGTTAATCCGGCGCGAATCGGGTTCCTAGGATTCTCTGCCGGAGGCGAGTTGGCGGTGCTCGCAAGCGTCCATTCCGACGCTGGAAAACCCGGCGCGGACGATCCCATCGACCGCCTCAGCTCCCGGCCCGACTTCACGTGCCTGGGTTATCCCGGCATCCGGCCGGAGACCGTCACAATCACAAGCGGCATGCCGCCCGCTTTCATGTTCAGCGCCTACGATGACGCACGCACGTCCAGCACGATTGCCTCGCTTTTTCTGAAGTACCGGGCCGCAGGCGTCCCCGCGGAAATCCATATTTACAACCGGGGCGGCCATGGCTTCGGCATCCGCGATCGGCCGATGCCGGTTTCAAGCTGGCCCCTTCGGCTTCAAGAGTGGATGCACGACCGCGGATTCGTGCCGTGAGCACGCGCTTCAACACTTTCCTTGGCACCGTACTGGCGCTCGCCGCAAGCTGCCTCGCGCACGCCGATCCCAACGACTGGAATGGCGACGCCTTTTTCCGGAGAATCCAGCCCGTGCCGAGGAACAGCGGCTTTCGGATGGACGGATACTGGGTTTGGGACGGCTCGATAATCAAAGTCGGGGACGAATATGATCTGTTCGCCGCGCGCTGGCCCAAAGGCCACGCATTCCCCGAAGATTACCGGCTGCATTCGGAGATCGTGCGGGCCGTGTCCAGGAATCCGCTCGGTCCCTACGAGTTCAAGGAAGTGGTGCTGGGAAAACGCGACCCGTCCTACTGGGACGCCACGATCGCTCACAATCCTAACATCCACAAAATCGGGGACACCTATGTCCTGTACTACATGGGCAGCAATGCGAACATCCTGATGCCCAATGGCAGGCTGCCGATGCGGCGAGTCGGCTACGCCACATCGAAGTCGATCACCGGGCCGTGGGTGCGGGTGGACCAGCCGATTATCCCGACCGAGTCGAACAATCCCGCGGTCTATGTCGAACCGGATGGCAGCGTCAAGTTGCTCTACCGCGACACGGATCTGCGGATCTATGTCGCGGAGGCGCCCCGCTTCGAAGGGCCATACATCATCAAGAACGACAATGTCTGGCCGGACGCCCGCTTGGAGGACTTCGAATTGTACAAGGCCGGTGGAAAGTACCGATTCATTTGCGAGGATAATGTCGGGAAGGTGACGGGGCACGAACGTTGGGGCGCGGTTTTCGTCTCCGATGACGGAATCTCGGACTGGAAACCCGACGGACGGGCGCCTGCCTTCGATCACACCCTGCGCTACACGGACGGCTCGACACTGCAGTGCGTCAGGCGGGAACGACCGCAATTGCTGATCGAAGACGGCGCCATCACTTATCTGATCACCTCCATTTACGACGGCAAGGATACCTGGTGCCAGCCGGTCCCGCTTTCGCCTCCGCTGTCCCTGGGCAACTGAGGAGACTCCTTAGCCCGGATCTCACCCCAATCTCCGCTCGGATCGATGGGCCGGCGGTCCGAACGTCAAGGCACGGACGGCTGCGGCACACCATCGATCCTCAGGCCGTGAACGTCATTGAGGACGAGCGGCTTTCCCGATTTCGCATCGATGCGCACGCCCCGCATCTCGATGTCCTCAGCGTGTTCGCATACGAAACCCTTGGCGCCGGTTGCAATGACGTCCGTGAATCGGAGCCGCTGGATCGCCATTTGGGCAAGGCCCTCGATGCTGGCCACCTGGTTCGCATTGGCGATGGTCATATTGCTGAACGCAAGATTGCGGAAGATCGGCGTGCGATCGGAGATCTGTTGGGCCGTTGCGTTCTTGGAATCCCGATCCTCCGTCTTATCGTGGTAATAGGCCGTGATCTCGATCGCCTCCATCGTGGGTTCCTCGATCACAAAATTATCAAAGCGCATGTTCTCTATGACGCCCCCCCGGCCCAGCATGCTCTTGATGCGGACGCCAAACCAGGTTCCGCGCGCGATGATGTTGCTTGCAACGACGTCGCGAATGCCGGCCGAAGTTTCGCTGCCGATGACGACCGCCCCGTGGCCCTTGTACATTACGCAGTTGGTGATCGCCACGTGCTCCGTAGGCCGCGCCGTTCGCCGCCCGTCGGCGTTGCGGCCCGACTTGATGACAATGCAGTCGTCACCTGTGCTGAAAAAGCAGTCCGAGATGCGCACATCGCGGGAGGAGTCGATGTCGATTCCATCGCCGTTCGGCCCCGTCGAAACGAACGATACCCCGCGGATGGACACGTTTTCGCAGTAGACGGGATGGAGCAGCCACATCGGCGACTCGGTGATCGTCACGCCCTCGACAAGGACGTTCTTGCAATTATAAAATTCGACGAGCGTGGGGCGCAGGTACTCCGCGGCCAGCTGGAATTCCGCGGGGCCGGGCTTCTCCCCGGCTTCGATCCGGTCGTAAAGCTTGAGCCACGAATCTATGGCGGGCTTCATCGCCGCCGCCCGCGCCTTGTCGTAAGTGCCGGTGCGCCACCACCAATTCGAGCCCTGGCCGTTGATCGTGCCGCGCCCGGTGACCGCGATGTTTTCCTTTCCGTTCGCGTAGATCAACGGAGCGTGGGTGTACGCGTTGGTGCTTTCCCAGCGGGACTGGACGATCGGCGAATCCGCCGGATCGCCGCTGTAGAGCAGCTCCGAGCCCGCATCCAGCGACAGCGTGATGTTGCTCTCGAGCGAAATGGAGCCCGTCAGGTAGCGGCCTGCCGGGAAGAAGACTGTGCCCCCGCCCGCGGCCGAGCACGCGGCGACCGCCTTGGCGATCGCCGCCGTGTCCTTTGTGCGGCCGTCGGGAACGGCGCCGTAGTCGACGACATTGAAATATTCGGCGGGAGCCGCCGCGAGCGGCAGAGTGAATCCGAGAAATGCGAAAATGGCGGGTCGAAGGTTCATCAGCTTGGCTGGAGTAAGGCTAAAAAACTGGCACCGTCTTTGAATGTCCTCGATATTTGGCGGGTGTAAGTCAATTTCAATTTAGGACACGTGTCCTGATAATTCGCTTGCTTCGTTCTCCGTGAAAATCACTCCCCTATTCATCCTGCGGCCGCGGGAATGGGCCGCGGCCGTCCTCGCGCTGGGAGCATTTCTCCCAGTCCCAAAGGCAGACTCCGGCGATCCGGGGGCGAAGTTCAGCGCCGTCGTCGCAGCCGACGGCAGCGGCCAATTCATCTCCGTGCAGGCGGCCATCGATGCCGCGCCCCAGCTCGCCCCTCCGTCCGCGCCATGGGTCATCCGGGTCAAGGAGGGCGTCTACCGCGAGCGGGTCTACATCCAGCGGGAAAAACGCCTGCTGCGGCTCGTAGGCGACGATCCTGAGCGCACAGTGATCGAATTCGATCTATATGCGAATGTACTCGGGCCTGATGGCAAACGGATCGGGACATTTCTCACCCCGACCCTATGGGTCGACGCCGACGATTTCGGGATCGAAAACCTGACCGTCGCCAATACCGCCGGTCCCAAGGGCCAGGCGCTCGCCCTCCGTGTCGACGGGGACCGCGTCGTGTTCAAAAACTGCCGTTTTCTCGGCTGGCAGGATACGATCCTGGGAAACCGGGGCCGCCATTATTACAACGGATGCACGATCGCGGGCGCCGTCGATTTCATCTTCGGGGCGGCCACGGAATTTTACGAGTCGTGCCGTATTCGTTGCCTGGGGGACGGTTACATTACCGCCGCCTCGACGCCCGAGGCCGAGCCGTTCGGATTTGTCTTTGACAATTGCGAGATCGCCGGGGACAGCCCCGCCGTGCGCACCTATCTGGGACGCCCATGGCGGGCCTACGCCAGCGCTACATTTCTCAATACCCGCATGACCGAAGTCGTTCGCCCGGCCGGCTGGCAAAATTGGAACCAGCCGGAGCGCGAGAAAACCGCCCGCTATGCCGAGTTCGGCAGCACCGGAGAGGGGGCCGATCCCTCCGGACGCGTGCCTTGGGCCCGGACTGTCTCCGCCGCCGAAGCCAAGGCGATCACGGTCGAGCGGGTGCTCGGAGGACAGGACGGATGGAAGCCCTGACTCTCGGGCGCCGCCCGGAACCTTGCGGAGCTCATCGCAGCGCCTGCAGAATGAGCCAGAAAAATCCTATGATCGCCGCCGAGATCGCGCAGCAAACGAGAAATCCGACCGTGTCCGTCCTGTCCCAGCGGGTGAACTCCCAATCCGACCGGGGAAATATCTTCAAGTGATCGAACCGGCGGGGATTGCGCCGAGTTTCCTCGATGCCGGCGGCGTCGAGTTCGGGCGTCGCACCCACCGGCGTTTTCATTATGCCGAAGAACCGATCGACGGTTTCCTTGCGTGGAGGACGGGTGCGCAGGCTCACTCCGATTAAAATTACCAGAGGGAAGGCGGCGTCGAAGAAAAATTGCACCGCGAGAAGGCCGCTCGGACTTGTGCCGGCAAGACGGAAACCGGCCCTCTCCAGAATCCATGCCTCCAGATTGAATCGTCCGCGCCCCGCCAGTGCGCTCGCTGGATTGTCCGGGTCCATGCGCTCGATCGAATCGAAGTACAGGGGAACCTTGCCCTCAAATCCCCTTGCCTGGGTGAAAGCCAGCAGGGCCGGAGAGGTGCTCAACGCCGGCACCTCCTGGACCGCGAATGGCACGACGAAAACCACCGCGATCGAAAGAGCGACGCACCACCACACAGCGGTCCGGGTCAAACGCCGCCAAAACAACATGAGCAGCACCGCGGCGCCGAACGGCAGGTTGATCGTGAGGACGATTTTCATGATCGTCAGCGCCTGTTTCATGGCCAGCGCCGCCGCCACACTTCCAGCGAGCGCCGTCACAACGGCGATGCGGCCGACAAGCACCGCCCTGGCATCGCCGAAGCGGGAGGCAAAGGGCTCGTAGAGGTTTCGCACGAAGAGAGCCGAGGCGGCCAGGGTCTTGCTCGCCGTGGAGGGCATGTTTGCGGCGAGCACACCGGCGAGCATAAGTCCGAGAAATCCGGGCCCCAAAAGCTGCCGGGAAAGAAGGCCCCAGGCCTGGTCCGGGTCCGCCAGTTGGGCGGGACCGCGAAAGATGCCTGCGGCGATCAGGCCCAAAAATGCCCAGAGCACGATCATAATCCGCTTGCCAAACGTGCCGGACACCGCGCCGAACCGGGCCGCGAATTCATTTCGGGCCGAACCGCCGAGGCCCATGTTCATCACGTGTCCGTTGACTTGGACGAGGCTCACCGAAAGAAAGGCAAGCACGGCATACCAGGTGTACTGGTCCCCGCCCGGTGCGCCGAACAGGTCGAACATCCGCGCGGGGATCCGCTCGCGCAGCGCCTCGGAGCCGAGGGCCCGCCAGCCGAACGGAAGCAGCATCACGGAAAAAAGGATGACCAGAAGTATTTGGAAAACCTGGGTCAGGACGGTCGCCACAAGGCCTCCCATGGCGAGATAAAGGCCGATGATCGCGGCGTAGCCGGCATAAAAAGCGAGCGGGGTGAGCTCCGGCACGAGTGCCGACATTATCTTGTACGAAATGAAATTGTTGAACCCGATTGCGATGACGGCCACGCCGATCTGGAAAACCGCGTAAAAATACGCCAGACCGCGGCTCTCCAGGCGCACCTCGAAAATCTCCGCCGTCGTCATAAGACGGACGCGGCGGAACCAGACGTTCATGAACCAGTAGTACGGGTTCAAAAAGATCATCTGCAGCGGAAGCCACGCTCCGGACGCGCCCTCACTGTAGACAAAGCTGACCGTGCTGACCGCGGTGTTGGCCTCGGTCGTGTTGCCGAAGTTGAAGAAAAATTGCCAGAGCTTGCCGAATTTCCTCTCCGCAAGAAAGAACGCCTCCTCGTTCCGGGCTCCGGACGCGGCCCACCGGCCGAGCAATAGAACGACTCCCAGATACGCGACGACGATTGCGATGTCCAGGGGGTGCATCTGTTTCAGCCGGTCACGAACTGACAGTGCCAGGCGGCGGCGCCGAGGCGACGTTTGTTTTGACGTTTTCCAGATACCGTTCGGCCGTTCTTGGGATACGTGTCCTCCCCTCCGTGGCAAAAATATCGCTTGACTAGGACAGGTGTCCTAAATATCCAAATCCCCGCCTCATGAAAACACACCGCAACTCATACCCTGGACTGATTGTCGCCGTTGCTATCGCCATTGCCGCGCCGGCCGGCTTCGCCCAAAACGCCCCCCCCGCCACGGTTCCTCCGGATACAAACGTACAGACCCCGGTCACAACCGCCGCACCGGACCAGGCTGCCGCCCCCGCCAACGATGAAGTGGTCACTTTGTCGGCATTCGACGTCACTGGAGAGGCCGAGCACGGATACGTCGCCTCCGAGTCGGAAACGGGCACCCGAATCGCCACCAAGATCTCCGACCTCCCCTTCTCGGTGAATGTCGTGACCCAGAACTTCCTGAATGACTTTCAGCTGTACGACATCAACTCCCAGCTCGAGTTCGTCCCGGGATTCACGCCTTCGGAACTTCCCGGCCAATACCAGTTGAACGGATTTCCGCAGACCGTTTCCCTGGTCGACGGATTCCGCCGCATCGGCTTGGTCGATACAGTCGATATCGACCGGGTCGAGGTCATTCATGGCCCGGACGCCTCGATTTACGGCGCGACCGCGCCGGGCGGCGTGATCAACTTCCTCACTCTCCAGCCGACAACGACCCAGACAGACAGCCTCCAGTTCGGAGGCGGAACGGATGGTTTTTACCGCGGAGCGCTGTACACGTCCGGCCCCCTCGGAAACAGCGGCACGCTGTTCTACCGCGTCGACATGGCCGATGAGTTCAACAAGTACTCCGAGGAATTCTCGAGCAGGCACAGCGACTACATCTCTGGCAAGCTGCTCTGGAAGCCAAATGCCGACACAAACGTCACTCTCTCAGTGGAACACTCCGATCTCTACGAGCATCCGTTCAACCAGGTGCTCACGGTCACCGAGAAGCAGACCATGCCCTGGGCGGCGAACAACATCACCGAGAGCCAGTATTACGGCATGACCACCACGGGCGACCTGCTTGATTACAACTATGCCGGGCCGGAGAGTTACGACCACAACCGGGTGGACAGCACCACATTCACCGTTGAGCACCGTTTCAGCGACCTGTGGTCGCTGAAGTTCGGCGCAAACGAATTTCTCAATCCATACAACGACCAGATGATCGGAAGCGGCGCCTACTATCCCTACGGGACGGGCAACGTCACCGTGACCAATGGCGTGGTCAACCAGCCTTTCGCTCCGGTCGTCAAGGACCAGCCGGCCGCGGACTGGAAGCCGCAGCGCGGCGGCGGATTGCAGTTGGACAATGTGTTCAGCTTCGACACGGGCCCCGTCAAGAACAAGCTGCTGCTGACGGAAGACTACTACGAGCTGACGCAGCGGACCGTCACGCAGGACATGCTCTTTGCCGTGGGGACGCAGGCCACGGATTACTATGCGCTGTACAGCCCCTATAATCCGTCGGGCGCCCCCTATTACACCCCGTTCTCCCAATGGACGCCGGCGACGATGGGCTATGGGTGGAATACGACCATGTACGGTCAGAACCCAGGCCTCTACACCGGCACCGCCACGGATTCATGGATTGCCGACGGGGATTACGGCCTTTTTGGGAGCGAGCGGATGACGATGATCGACGATCGCCTGAATCTGATGTTCGGCGGTCGCCACGACTATGTGAGGAACCAGGTCAAGAATTACAATCTCGCCGCGTCCGGGCCATCGCCCACTCTTGGAGCGGCCGAGCCAACGAACTATCAAGCCTTCGATTACAATACCTCGGACTGGACCTATCAAATGGGCGCTTCGTTCAAGGTTGCCGACGGATTCAATCTGTTTGCCAACAAGAGCACCGCGTTCAATCCGCAGCCCCAGATCGACACTGTCACGGGTCTTGCGCTGCCCAACAACACGAGCAACGGGTATGAATTTGGATTCAAGGCCGATCTGCTGAAGGACCGGCTCAATATCGAAATCAGCCGGTTCCTCATAAATGAGTACAATCTCGCGGTGACCGAGACCGATCCTGTCACCGGCATCAAGGACACGATCCTCAACGGCCAGCAACAGTCAAAGGGGTACGAGGGCGACCTTAATTACCAGGTCAACGAAAACCTATTCGTCCAGGCCGACATGGGCTATGCCGTTGCGAGGACGATCAACGGCCTTGCGCTCACATTTTACGATGCGCTGCCCGTCCGCCGCGTACCGACCGCCAACTCGGGATTGGCGCTCCGCTACCAATTCACCCACGGCCCTCTGAAGGGTGCGTTCCTAACGGCCGACGCCAGATATTACACCAAGTCGCTCGTGAACCTAGGCTCGGGAAAGAGCCTGATCCCCGGGCCGATGAGCGCGACATCGGGATCCACGCTCAGCATGTATTACGTCGCCGCAACCAACACGACGTATGCGTACGCGGCTGGGACCGATCCCAAGATTTCGGGCGAGCTCAAGCTGACAGCGACACCATTCAACAATGTCCCGCTGCCCGGCAACGGCCTGCTTCCCTATCCCAACCAGCCGGCAAATGCGCTGATCAATTTCCCGGTGGGCCAGGGCGGCACTCCTCTTCCGCTGGCCAATCCCGCGGTTCCCGGAGTGTACGTGGGAGAGCCGACCGGCGTGTACGTGGATGACGGGCGCTCAGTCAACTTCAACGCACCCTACGCGGTCTTCGACATCGGAACCGGGTATACGCACTTCATCTTTCGCCGCGATACCATTGAGTTCCAGGTCGGAGTCAAAAACCTGCTGAACCGCGCGTATACCTACGGTTCGGGCGTTCCCGGCGCGCCATTCCAAGTCGTGACGACGTGCAGTCTTAACTTCTAACCCCGGCAAATACGGCCTGCGTAAGCGAATATTTCGTGCATTAGGAAATATTTGGGTCAACCCGAAGAAATCACGAAGCACGAGGGATCTCGGCCAAAATGCCGGGCATAAAAACCCTCATGCTCCCTCGATGGCCTTATAGGCCACCTTCGGTCGCCTTCGGCTTTTTTTGCTTCGGTATTTTGGCCGATCTTTCCTCGTCTTCATGATTTCTTCGGGTTAACAAGCCGGGAGGATGGAGCCTCAGCCCGCGCCCCCGGATTGGAATCGGATCTGCAAGACGGTCTTCGGATTCCTGTTCGTCGGCGCGGTGGCTGCCGTCTTTCTGGCGCCATCCGATCTCCTGATCGGCTCCTCCCGAGCCGATATCGGCCAGCAGTTTCTCGCATGGCGCGCATTCGCGGCCCAAAGCCTGCGCGCGGGCCGGCTGCCGCTTTGGAATCCATACAGTTACGCCGGCGAGCCATTTCTGGGCGGATTCCAATCCGCCCTGCTTTACCCGCCCAATCTAATCTTCCTGGTTTTGCCCCTGTGCCGGGCGCTCAACCTATCGCTCGTCATCCATTTGTTTATTCTGGGCGCGGGTGTGCATCGCTGGGCGTCGCGGCGCGGCCTCCATCCGGTGGCGGCCGGATTGTGCGCCCTGGCTCTTCCCTTGAGCGGGCCCGTGTTCCCACACGTTTACGCCGGACACCTGTCCAATCTATGCACGCTGGCCTGGGCGCCGTGGATTTTTACGAGCTTGGAGGATTGGTACCGGGGAGGGAGTCGCCGCAGCCTGCTTTTCGCGAGTGCCGCGGTCTGCATGCAGATTTTCGCCGGTCACATGCAGTATGTCTTCTACGTTGCAATCGCCGCCGGGATTCATGCCGTCGTTTTTTCGTTCGCGGTGCCCGCGGCCCGCTTGCGCGCATTGCCGGCTGCCGTGGGAATTTACGCCGCGGCCGCCGCCCTTGCGGCCGTGCAGCTCATCCCCGGATTGGCCGCCGCCGCGGAAGGTCTGCGCCAGACGCGCCTGATCCCCGCCTTCGCCGGCCAATTTTCGCTTCCGCCGGAAAACCTGCTTACCCTGATCGTCCCGGGATTCTTCGGCGATCCGATCCGGCACCTTTATTGGGGCCGGTGTTATCCGTGGGAGATGTCGATTTTTATTGGAGTTTCAGGGGCGGTCCTCGCCGCGGTCGCGCTGGCCGATCCGCAGCGCCGCAAGCCCGCTGGAATTTGCATCGGAATCGCCGCGCTTCTCCTAGTGCCGGCCCTGGGGAGCCACACTCCGCTTTTTCGGCCTCTTTACGAATTCATTCCCGGGTTCGACCGATTTCGCGGCTGGTCAAAATTCACATTTCCAGCCGTGGTTTTCCTTATTTTGGCGATTGGAATCGGAGCAGACGCCCTGATCAGGCGACGCCCGGTGGGAAGAGCCGTGCCGGCGGGAGCTCTGGCAATCGGTTTAGTTGCCGCCGCGGCGGCCCTGTGGATTTGGTCCAATCCCTCGTCAATCGCGCCGTTTCTGGCCATGGTTCGTGACAGCGGTGAAAGCTATCTTCCGAGCGCCACATTCACGGATCCTGGAGTCATCCGCGAAGCGGGCGCTCAGGTTGGGCGGTCGCTGGCAGTCGCAGGCGCCCTCGCTCTTCTTTCCGGCGCGAGCCTCTTACTCGCCGGACGCCGGCCTGCGCTTCGCTGGATTGTATTGGGCCTGCTGCCGCTTGAGACAATCTGCTTTGCGGCGACCCAGTTTGGGGTTTTTCGCCGCGCGGAAGCGGTCTTGCCGGAGCTGGCCGCATTCGTGGCAGCCCACCCCGGCGATTACCGTGTGCAGAATCTGCTGGAGCCCAACAATGGATTTCTCATCGGCGCGCCTGACCTGTGGGGCAACGATCCCGGTCTGCTCAGGCGCTACGCCGAATTGATCACCTTCACCCAGGGTGGAAATCCCGACAAGGCCACACAGATTGTCACATTTCGATCGTTGCCGTCCCTGTATCGCCTGCTGAGGCTGCGCTACGTTTTTTCCGGATCCGATACGGGCGTTAAAGTGTACGAGGTCCCGGAAGCGATGGATCGGGTGCAGCTTGTATCCGGGTATCGGGTCCTGCCGAGTCGGGACGCGCTCTTCTCCGCAATGAGCCAGCCCGACTTCGATCCTAGCGAGGAGGTGCTGCTGGAAACCCGGCCCGGATTCCGCTCCTCGCAAAATCTTCATCCCGGCAGCGTCAGGATTCTATCTTTCTTCGCCGACCAATTTACGATCGAAGCCGACACCAGCGCCCCCTCGCTACTTTTGATCACCGACGCCTTCAGCCGGGACTGGCATGCACGGCCGCTCCCCGGAAGCAGCCAGTCTCATTATGAAGTGATGCCCGCCGATTACGCATTGCGGGCGACCCCGCTCGCCGCCGGACACCACCTGATCCGGTTCGAATACGTGCCGAACGGTTTATGGGCCGGAATCGCGATATCCCTTTTCGCCTGGGCCGCATGGACGTGGCTATTCCTTTCCTGCAAGGCCCAAAAGCGCGCAGCTTGAAATGAGCCCTCGATCGGAATCCGCTCTGTTGACAAGCCTGAAGGCAGCGGCAATCGCGGCGGCTGCAGGCTTCGCCTTCGCCCCGGCGTTCCGGGGAACGTGGCTTTGGGACGACCCGGCACAGATCGCGGAAAACCCGGTTCTGAGCGATCCGGTCGGCCTCTGGAAGATCTGGAGCGGACACGCAGGAAATGATTTTTTTCCCCTCACAACATCGGTGCAATGGGTCCAATGGCATCTCTGGCACGACCAGGTGGCCGGCTATCATATCACCAACATTGCATTGCATATTCTGAGTGCGCTTCTCCTCTGGCGTCTGCTTCATAAGCTGGGCACCGGCGCTGCCTGGCTCGGAGGACTCCTCTTCGCCGTCCATCCGCTCGTGGTGGAATCGGTGGCGTGGATGTCTGAGCTCAAGAACACGCTCTCTCTGCCGCCTCTGCTGTTGGCGGCACTGGCCTACTTTCATTTCGAGGAGAGAATGGCGGAAAAAAATCCACTTTCTTCCCGCCGCGCCCCTCGCCCAACGAAATCAAATGGCCGCGGATGGTATGTCTTGTCCCTGACACTGTTTATCGTGGCTATGCTATGCAAAAGCACGGTCGCAATGTTTCCCGCGATTCTATTGCTCTATGCATGGTGGCGGTGGGGCCGCCTGGAATGGAGGGATCTATGGGCGAGCGCGCCGTTCTTCGCCGTTTCAATCGTGCTCGGCTTGATTACGATTCAATTTCAAGTCGCGCGGGCCATGGCGAACGTACGGATCCCGGCGGAAGGCCTGGCAAGCCGCGTCGCAGCGGCCGGACCGGCGGCGGTATTCTACGTCATCAAGGCAATCCTGCCGGTGGGATTGTATCCCATATATCCGGTTTGGAACCTGGGGCCCGTTCCGTGGGATGCCCTGGCTTGGTGCGCGATCATCGCAGGACTAAGCTATTGCTGGATGAGGCGGGCGTCGTGGGGGCGGCATGCGTTGCTGGGTTTTGGATTCTTTTTTATTAATCTGATTCCCGTGCTCGGAATCGTTCCAATGGCGTTTCTTAGAATTTCGCGGGTTTCGGATCACTTCGCCTACCTGCCCCTCGTCGGTCTTGTCGGGCTGGCCGCCGCAGCCGCGGGGCGCTGGCGGGCCGCGGCCCGCCCTCCAATTTTCTGGGCTTGCGCCGCGCTTGTCATTGCCTGCTGCGTCCGGGCCAGCCGGAGCTACTCCCGAGATTTTACAAGCGAGGAAGCTCTTTGGACCTATACCCTGCAAAATAATCCGAGGGCCTGGCTCGCGCACAACAATCTGGGCATCGTGCTCGCCCGATCGGGACAACTCGACGATGCGATTGCCCACCTCGAGGAGGCGGTCCGCCTCGAACCCGATTTTCCCGAAGCCCGCAACAATCTCGGTCTGGCCTTGACGGACGCCCATCGCCTGCCGGAAGCGATCGACGAGCTCACGGAGGCCGTCCGCCTGAATCCGGATCTGGCCGGAGCTCACCTCAACCTGGGGCGGGCCTTTATGGCGGAGGGCCGGGCGCCGGAAGCCGTGGTGCAACTTGAAAAGGTCCTCAGCCTCGAACCCCAGAATCCCGAAGCGCGAAAGAACCTTGCCGTCGCGCACAATAACTTCGGCAACGCGCTCGCCCGCGCAGGCAGCCTGACCGAGGCGGTCGCCGAGTTCAAACAGGCCGTGCGCCTGGACCCGGACAATAGCGGCGTCCATCGCAATTTGGGGCATGCCCTGCAAGCGATGGGTGAAAGCTCGGAAGCCTCAGTTCAATTGGAAGAGGCGGACCGCCTCGAGCAGAAACGTTGACTGTTCGTCAGGCGGATCGCCGGCGCAAACCCGGGGCCTTGTTCATGGGATGGTCCCCTGGATCAAGATTGAATATTCCCGCCGTCTTTTTCTTCGGCGCCCACTTCTCCGTTCAGCTTGGGCCGAAGGCCGTGAACCGTGAGTTTCTCCCGAACGGTCAGGCGCGACCAGCCCAGGAGCTGCGCCATCTGGGTTATGTTGCCCGAAGTCGACGCGTGCGCTTGCGCGAGCAGTTCGTGCTCGACAGCGGTGAGCATCGTCGTGATCGCTCCCGATCCCGGTTTGCTTCTCGCGTTGGCCAGCGCCTCCTCGCAAAGCGCCACCAAGGTGCGCCCGGCCGTTTCCGCGGCCGCGCCAAAAAGCGGCCCCTGGAGCAGCGCCGCCCGCGCCAGATCCTCCGTGATTGCATAACCGTGCGCGACAAGGAGCATGCGTTTAACCGCGTTTTCCAATTGCCGCACGTTGCCGGGCCACGGCTGCGCGGAAAGCAATTTAAGGGCCGCCGGCTGCACTGCCGCCACGCCGCCAAGATCCGGGCCGTGGCGGCCCACAAAATAAGCCACCAACGGAGGGATGTCCTCCCGCCGCTCGCGCAGAGGCGGCACTTTGATGACGGCGACATTCAGCCGATACCAGAGATCCTCACGAAACTTTTCTCCAGCGACCATCGCGGGCAGGTCGCGGTGCGTTGCGGCGACCACCCTCACATCGACGGTGATGGATTCGCGCCCGCCGACTCTTGTGATTACGCGCTCCTGGAGCACCCGCAGAAGCTTTGCCTGCGTGTCAAGCGATAGATCGCCGATCTCGTCCAGAAAAAGGGTGCCCCCTTCCGCCTGTTCGAAACGTCCGATGCGCCGGGAATCGGCGCCCGTGAACGCGCCGCGCTCGTGCCCGAAAAGCTCGCTCTCGAGAAGATTCGCGGGAATTGCCGCGCAATTGACGGCCACGAACGCGTTGCCCCCGCGATCGCCATGCTGCCATAGGGCGCGGGCGACGAGTTCCTTTCCCGTGCCCGTCTCGCCCAAAATCATGACCGACACCGGCCGGCCGGCCACCCGGCCAATCTCCTTGTAAACCCCCTGCATTGCGCGGCTCTGTCCGACGAGCACCATTTCCTGCGGCCGCGCCGCCCCCAGGGCGATCTTTTGCCTGCCCCGCCTCCCGGCGTCGGCAGCCCGGGCGACGACGGAGAGCAACTCCTCCATCTCGAAGGGCTTCAAAATGTAATCAAACGCGCCCCGCCGCGTCGCCTCGATCGCCGTCTCGGTCGTGCCATGCGCGGTCATCAGCACGACGGGGAGATTGGGCAGCTCATCGCGCAGTGTGTCGATAAGTTCCAGGCCGGTGATGTCGGGCATGCGCAAATCGGTGAGAACGCAGTCGAAATCCTGCTCCAGCGCCGCGGCGAGCCCGCTCTTTCCATTTGGATAACAGACCACTTCATAGTCCTCCCCGGAGAGGACGCGTTCCAGGGAGACCCGGGCCGAAACGTCGTCGTCGATGAGGCAAATGCGATGCGCCGCGCTCATGTCACATTGGCCTGGCGCCCTTCCCCGCCGATCGGCAAGCGCACGGTGAAACGCGTTCCGATGCGCGGCGCGCTTTGGAACGCGATTTCGCCCCCCTGATTTTCCACAAGCCTCGCTACGATCGAAAGTCCAAGCCCGGTGCCCGCGGTCTTGGTCGTGAAAAACGGGTCAAAGAGCCGAGATTGGATCTCCGCCGGAATTCCCGGACCATCATCGGCGACCGTAAGGACGGCGACGTCGGATATCGTGCCGTGCAGCTGCGCCCGCTCCCGGCGAAGCGACAGGGCGATGCTCCCGCTACGGCCGTCGAGGGCCTCCTGCGCGTTGCGGACAAGATTTAGCATGATTTGGTGGAGCTGGTTTGCGTCGGCGTGAACGGTCACCGCCGTGGAATTATCAACGGAAAGTTCGATTTTGCGCGCCGAAAGCTCCGCTTTTATGAAACCCGCAAACTCCTGGAGCCATTTGGACAGCTCCAGGCTGCCCAGCGCCGGCTTTGCGGGCCGAGCGTACTCGAGCACGTCGCGCACGATTCGCTCCAAGCGGTCCACTTCCGACGTGATGGCCCTCACATCCTCGTTGCTGTCCTCCGCGATCAAAGTTTGTCGCAACGTGTACAGCCGCGCCTTAATCGCCGTTAGAGGATTGCGGATCTCGTGAGCGACGCCCGCGGCCAGCGTGCCCAGCGCGGCGAGCTTCTCGCTCTTCATGAGGAGTGCCTCGCTCTCCACCAGTTGCCCATGAAGGGGACGCACGACATCGCGGTATAGCAGCACGACCAGGGCGCCGATCGCCGCTAGCAGCAAAGCGATACAGGCAAAAACAAGATCCCGCATCCAGAGCACCGAGCTGAGCGACGTTTGCAGGAGATTCTGGAGTTCGTTTTCACGCACGGCCGCAAATTCTCCCGCCATTGTTCTCAGGCGGTTCGCGCCATCGTCAAATATGAGGATGGTGTCCCGATCGAGCGGGGCCCTTAGGCCGCCCGGGCGTGCAGCCAGGTCATCCAACTTTGCAGAATAGGAACGCATTTCCGCGGTCATTTGGCGCAAGATTTCCCTCTCTTGATCGCTGCGCGCCGCCGATAGCCGATTCGCCAGCCATTCGTTCAATCGCTGGCGGTGTAACTGCATTACGACATCGCCTTCCCCGGGCGCACCATCGGCCAATTTTAGAAAGGCGTTGTGCAGGTCATCCAAGTCTGTGTTAAATTGACGGGTCCGAGCGGCAGTCGTCGTGAGTTCCACATCGGCAAGCTCCCGCACGGTGCCGCTCGTGTTGCGCCGGGCGATCACCGCGAGGGAGAGACAGGCCAGCACCGCCACGGCGAGCAAGACCGCCCACTCAATAAATCGCCGGGGGAAGGCAAGCGAGGAAGCGTTCATCAGTGGCTAACGACTAACCGGAAAGCGGTAATTTATCGAACACCTTTGCGCCCGGCCGCTCCGGCCGAAAAGTCACAACATATTGCGTGCCAGTCGACTAAAAATGCAAACAGGAAAGGCATAAAAACAGCAGTCAGCCGGGCCATGAATGATCGACGCGCCGGCGCACTCGCAGGGGCCATGGCGGGTGATTCGACCGAAGAAAAACCCAAAAACCAAGTTCTGGTTGTCGATGACGCGAATGAAGTCCGTGACATCATCGTTTGGTTGCTTCGCTCCGGCGAGTACCGAGCGCTTGCCTCAGCCGACGCACCGCTTGCCAAGAGGCTATTGGCGAAGGAGCATGCCGTGCTGGTACTCAGCGAACTGCCGGATTCGATTTTCGATGGCTGGGACTTGCTGGCGTTCTGCCATGCGCGCTGTCCGAACACTCCCGTATTGATCATATCCAAGACCGCAATCGCCAAGCGGCCCGAAGTCGAACGCTTGACATCCTGTATTCCGCGCCGGTCGTGTGACGCGGCCCGGTTCCGCGTTGAAATCCGACGCCATCTTATTTCGCGCGCAACAGCACGTTAGCGACCATAGGGATGCCTGCGAGCCGGGTGGTAACAAAGTAACCGCTCACCGGCAGCGAAAAGACCGATGGAACGATGGCACGTTGTCCGATGAATCGCGCAAGACCTTGCGGAATTGTGCAATATGATATTCCATAAGGATGGCACGCATCAGGCATTCGTAGTCTCATCATGCGGTTCCTCACTTCAGTCCAGATGGGTTGCAACGATCGCCGACACCTTCATCAGGCCGAAGTTTCCTTTCAAACAAATTCACGACCATGAAAACAAACCTACTCGCACCGGCAGTCATCGTCGTTTCTGCCATCTTCTGCTCCGGAGCGTTCGCACAGGACGCAAGCGGAGTCCAAGCTCCGGCGCCCAACACGGTGATTTACCTGCCCAATATTCCAACCGCGGCCGATCTGACCAAAGCCGCCGCCGCCCGAGGGCTGACAATCGCGTCGATTCAAGAAATTTCTGGGGAAGAAATCGCCACATACCGCCTCGCCAACGGCCAAACCAGCATCGTGGCCTACCGGTCGCTCGCGACAGCGGGCACCGACGCGAACGGCGCCTCGACACCAGTCCCGGCGCCTTCGGGTGAAGCTGTAGCGCCGGCAGTCGTGACTCCGGCAACGCCCGCCCCGGCCGTGGTTTATGAACAGACCGCGCCCTACTACAACAATGATCCGTACGATTATTACTATCCCTGGGGATGGTATGGCGGCCCTTACTTTGGACTGAGTTTCGGGTATTACGGCGGATACGGATACGGGGGCGGCGCCTACCGCGGCGGCGGAGGCTTCGGTGGCGGCGGCTTCCACGGTGGCGGCGGCTTCCACGGTGGCGGCGGGGGCTTCCACGGTGGCGGCGGCGGCGGCCACCGCTAGCCATCGGGCCGAAAACCTTCCCTGGTCGAGTGGTCACCCGCTGACCGCCAATCGGCAGAAAAACGACCAAGTGCGTGCGGATACTCAATCTCATAAATTCCGTAACTCGCTATGGGAATATATGATGGGATATAAAATTCGGATGGCATGAACCAAGCAGTATCAATGGCAAGATGACAATCCTAACCTCAAAACTCCATTTGATATTCGCCCCTCTAGCGATCGCGATCACCCCGCATCTCTATTCCGCGAATGGAAGTCAGAGTGCACCCGAATTCTCGCGGGCAAACGATTCGGTTTCCGCTCCCGCCAAGCTAAATGCTCCAAACATCCTCGTTGATCCATCGTCCAAAGCCTATCCGCCCGCGCCGGGTGCGGCCGCTGGAGGGCCCTTTGCGCCTCAGCCGAACCTTTTTGGCTGGTCGTACCAAAGTCGCGCTCTCCCGACCCGAGAGGTCGCGAAACAGGCTCCGTCCGGCGGATCTTACGCCGAAAGTGCTGCGAATCGAATCGCCCGCTACGACCTCGAGGCAAGAGACGCAATCGAACATGGAAACCTTCTCGCTCCCCATTACGTGGCCGTGCGCGACATCGGAAAAAGAATCCAGTTGCGGGTCATTGGTGCGCCCCTTCCGCCTATTATGGGCGAGAGTGCCGGCGGACAATCGCAGGTTCGATTGCCCATCCTGTCGCTGGCGTGGTGACCGTTGAAAAAGCTTGGTCTGAATTGCGGCTTGATTCGATTCCCAGGGGAAGCTCTCCGGGTCCTTCGCGGCCGCATCAATTGAGAAAGGAATGCGATGATCAGTCATGATTACCTCGACGAAATCGGCCTCGAACCGGTCGGAAAATCAGTGTCCTGGCCATGGGGCCTCGCCTTACTCGCCATAGCCATTGCGATTGTCGTAGGAATCTTCGCTTGGGAAACGAAATTAGACCGGCCGCTTTCCCACAAAACGGATCAATCGACGATGACGGCGCCCAGTCAGTTGCATCCCGCGGCGAATGCGTAGCCATTCGCCGGCGCGGCATCCACGCGACCCTCAGGATCCAAGGCTGTCATCTTTTCCGAAATCGCCGGTCCAATTTCGAAATTTTGCTTTACCATCATCATGATTGACAATCGAATCGCATCGAAGGCTGCGGACCGGCGTCCGCAAACGGAGTCGCATCCAACTGAAAAAGCGATTGCGGCGGCAAATCGCCGGGCGCCAGGCAGCTCCGCCACGATCCTGCTGATCGACGACGACCCGGCCGTGCTCGAAAGCCTGCGCCGCGTCCTCGCAACCGGAGACTGGGCAGTGGTCACTGCCGGGAGTGGAGAAAACGCCCTGGCTCGGCTGTGTGAACGGAAGGTCGACTTGATAATCACCGATCTTCGCATGTCCGGGATCACCGGTTGGGACATCCTATTTCATGAGGGCCTGCAGCACCCCAACCTTCCGATATTTGTCATCTCCGCCCTGTCCATTAATTCATTGGGCGGAGCCGATAAATTCGCCGCGGAATATTTCCAAAAGCCACTGGAGATGGAGACGTTGCTGGCAGCCGTCCGCCACCACCTGCGCAAAGGACTGGATCGGGGCCCGCCGGCGCTGGCGGCCGAGATCGCCGCGCCTCCTAGCGTCATTTCGGCAAGTCAATAATTCCAAAAAAATCAACGCCACTTCCCAATTTTCACGAAGATCCCTCCATGACGAACGATTTCGAATCGCATGACTTTTCGAACGAGAGCGAGAGAGCTGAGGCGGTTTCGACCCTCGAAAGGCCGCCCTCGTTTCTGGAAAAACCCGACCCAATGGCGGCCGAAGCCGCTCCGCCGGAGCGCAGCAATCTTCAGCTGTATTTGCAGGAGATCGGAAAAACCGCCCTTCTGACCATCGGCGAAGAGGTGGTGCTAGCCCGGCGCATCCGACGCGGCGATAAAGCGGCGCGGGATCACATGATCCGGGCCAACCTTCGCCTGGTTGTGAAAATCGCGATGGATTACAAGGATTTCGGGCTTCCTCTGCTGGACCTGATCAGCGAAGGAAACATCGGGCTCATAAAAGCTGTGGAGCGCTTCGATCCGCGCAAAGGCGGAAAGCTTTCGACGTACGCGGCTTGGTGGATCAAGCAGTCCATCAAGCGGGCCTTGGCCAACCAATCGAAGACGATCCGGCTGCCGGTGCACCTGGTCGACAAGATTTCGCGGATGCGCAAGACCGCGATGCAACTGTCCGAACGCCTCGGCCGGGAGCCGTCGGATGAGGAACTCGCCGCCGAACTGCAGATTCCGACGTCCAAGGTCGCCCATCTGAAATCGGTCGCCGTCCGGCCCGCCTCGCTGGATGCCCCGGTCGGCGACTTGGGCGATTCGACGACTTTCGGAGAGATTGTCGGCGACGACAATGCAGTGAGCCCGTTCGACGGGCTGAGCGAAAAAAGCCTGAGCGCGGACCTGCACGCAATGGTCGATTCGCTCGACCGGCGCGAAGCGGAGATCATCCGATTCCGTTTCGGCCTGGATGGCCGCGACGAACTGACGCTCGATGAGGTCGGCAGGCGCTTCAATGTCAGCCGCGAGCGCATCCGGCAGCTCGAGCGAGTCGCGCTCGTAAAGATGCGTAAGGCGATCGACCAACATGAGTCGATCCGCTCGGCCGACGATCTCGAGCAGGAGGAGCGCGCGCGGAAGCGCATGGCCGTCATCCAAGAGTTCATCCAGGCAAGAAGCCGCAGATCCTCGCGTTCGGCGCAGAGCCGGAGATAAGGTTCGCCCTACCGTCCGGCGGCACTGGCGGACCGCACCTCGTCTTTCAGATTTTCCAGGTTTTGCGCCCAGCCGGCCTCCATGCCGGAGAGATAGGCGCGCCCATCGCGACCTAACGCCCGATGAGCTTGAATGACCGGGCCAAGAGCACTTGGCTGTGGTTCCGGTAATCGCCGGAATATTTGCATGAAAACCTTCACACGCGGCCATAACGGTCTGGGCTCATGTGGCTTCGGCCGTGGCGAAATATGGGCCGTGGTGCTGGTTTTCGCGGCCTTGGCGTTCGGCACGCGCGCGCCGCGCCTTCGCGCAGCCGAGGACAACCACCGCATGATCCTGATCACCGACCTCGGCGGCGAACAGGACGATTCGCAGATGATCATTCGCCTGCTGATATATGCGAACGAAATGGATATCGAAGGTTTGATCGCCGTCAGCATCAGCGATCCCGGATACCCCGCCCGGGCCCCGTCGGAGCCGCACCGTATCGGCGTGCACACGGAGGATTTGGAAAAGGCCGTAAACGCATATGCGCTCGTGCGTCCAAACCTTCTGAAAAACGCCCCCGGCTGGCCGACCGCCGACTATCTAATGAGCAAGGTGGGGGCCGGGCCATATGGATATGGCATGGCGTCGGTGGGAGACGGGCAGAGCACGCCCGGGACCAGGCTGATCGTCCGGGCGGTAGAAAAACCCGACCCGCGTCCGATCTATGTTTGCATAACGGGCGGCGCCAATCCTCTCGCACAAGCCCTTTGGGACTACCGAAAAACGCATACGCCCGAGCAGGTGAGGGCCTTTGCCGCCAAGATTCGCGTTTACGACGATTACGGCCAAGACGACGCGGGGGCCTGGATTTGCCACAATTTTCCGGATATACCCTGGATCCGAAGTCTCGACCAGGTCTTCGGATTAATGGGACCCGGACCGCCCCACATACCGCGGGACCGCTCCCAAACGGATCGGGAGCCCTATGTCTGGCAGCCGTATCCCCCAACCGATGAAGGCCAGCACCTCTGGATGAAGGAGCACATTCAACACGGCCATGGCCCGCTGGGCGCACTCTATCCGGACCGCGTAGATAGGGACGGGCGTTTTCGCTACCTGGAGGGCGGAAATACAAGCACCTGGATCGGCCTCGTAAATAAGGGTCTTTACGACCCCGAACACATAAACTGGGGTGGCTGGGGCGGACGCTATCTGACCCAAAAGACCCAAATACCCGCAGGCCAGGGCCGCGTTCGCTATGGCGAAGGGGAAAAGCCCTATGAGCCGTTCGCCATGTATCCGGATGCCACCGACAAGTGGACGGATCCCGAGACCGGCAGGACCTACGACGACGTATGGACACCGATTCAGCGGTGGAGGCGCGCGTACGAAGACGATTTTCAGGCGCGCATGGAGTGGTGCGTGAAGGACTTCAAGGACGCCCATCACAATCCGATGGCGGCATTCAATGGCGATCTGACCCGGACGATTGTACGCCTGAATGCAGAGGCGGGCGACCACATCAAGCTCGACGCTTCCGCCTCAAGCAGTCCGGACAATGATCCCCTTGGCTTTCGCTGGTATCCTTATCCCGAGGCCGCCACTTATGCGGGCGTGATATCGATTCAGAATGCCGACCAGCCCGTGACGGAGCTCGCGATCCCTCAGGACGGAGCTGGAACGCAGATCCATGTGATCCTCGAGGTCAGGAGCCGGAATCCGGCGCTCCAGCTTTTTGCCTACCGAAGGATCATCGTCGCCGTGAAGTGACGGGCTGCCGCGGCGCACCCCGGGCCCGTTCGTTGTACTTTCGCTGATACGGAAGAGGTCGGCGTATTATTGCATGGGAGCGTTGCATCGCACGCCGTCGACTGCATAATTTTTCCCCAATGTGAGAACAGTCATTGTCGAGGATCACCTTATCGTTCGCGATATTTTGAAGAAGATATGTTCGACAGAACTGGGCTTTAATGTTGTCGCGGAGGCGTCGGACGGAAGGGAGGCTGTCAGCGAGATCCTCCGAACTCGGCCGGATCTGGTCTTGTTGGACCTGGAATTGCTCGGGGCCGATGGATTTACCGTGATCGAACTCGTCCGAAAGGCGGGGCTGATGCCCCGAATACTCGTGTTTTCGTCCTACCTGGATGACTATACCGTGTACCGCATCGAAAAGGCGATGGTCCATGGATTCCTGGACAAGAACCTCAATAATATCGCGTCAGTGGCGGCCGCAATTCGGGCGGTCAGCCGGGGCGAGGCTCGATTTTCAGAGTCGTTCAAAAAGAGCAAGGCGGCCCGGCATGCCGATCCCAATTCATTCGACAAGCTGCTCAGCGAACGTGAAATCGGCGTCTTACGAATGATCGGCGACTCCCTGAGCGATCAGGAGATCGGGGAGCGCCTGAATATCGCCGATCGAACCGCTCAGAAGCACAGATTCAACATTCAGAAGAAGCTGGGGCTAAAATCGTCCCGCGCTCTCGTGCACTACGCTCAAGAACACGGATTCACCCAGTCGGTCGTTCGACCGACTCCGGAGTCAGCTCCTTGAGAAGGAGGTTGGCCTGCGCCAGGAGCGCATCGACGAGCTCCGGGATCCCGTCCTTGCTTCCCGCTTTCACGGCCAGCATGAGATTGGTCGCCGCCTCGGCCAGGTCGTTGGCCTCGACCATCCGGGCATGCGCAAGTATTTGGTGCGCGATCGAACCCATCTCCCTCCATTTTCGGGCGCCCGCCGCCGTTTGCAGCGAATCGAGAAACTCCTTCAATGTCGCGGAATACCGCGCGATCTGCGCCTTCAAACCCGCCGGCTCGTTATTCGCCAGGTATTTCAAGATCCAATAATTGTAGCGTCCCGGCGGCGACGACGCCAGATGCGCGGACGGCGCGGTCGGAGCGCCGGTGCCGATGCTCAACAAGGCCTGGCGGAGCTTCTCGGGGCTGAGCGGTTTTGCGACGAAGCCGTCCATGCCGGCTTCAAGGCACGCCCGGCGGTCCTCGACCGTCGAATACGCGGTCACCGCAATGATCAGCGCCGGCGGAGATTTCCGCTCAATTTCTCGAAGGCGGCGCGCCACATTGGTCCCGTCCATATCCGGAAGATTCCGGTCGAGAAGCACCAGGTCGTACCGGTTGCGCGAGAATAAATCGATGGCCTCGACGCCCGTCCTTGCCCGCTCTGCGACGGTGATTCCAAGGTTCGCGAGAATCGCGCTATTTGCGTACGCATTGTAGTCGGTGTCCTCAACCAGAAGGACCCTATTGAACGAGAAGGTTGAGGCGATCATGTCGTGCGCGGCAGAGGCCAGCACCAGGGGAAGACGGACAAAGAACTTGGCGCCATTTCCTTGCGAACTTTCAATTCCGACCGATCCCCCCATCAGGTCCGCGAGGCGTTTGCATACGGCGAGTCCAAGGCCGGTTCCCTTTACCCCCTTCGAGGCGCCCAATCGATTGAACTTTGTGAACAGAAGATTCTTTTCGGCTTCATCCAGTCCGGGTCCGTTGTCCTTGACGGAAAACTCCAACTCCCCGGGCTGGTCGGCCGGGATGGTTGCGGAAAGCAGCACATGGCCGCCGGCGTACTTTAATGCGTTTGAAGCGTAATTGATCAATATCTGCCGAAGGCGCGCGGGGTCCGCGACGATCAACTCCGGAACTCCGTCGAGAGAAATCTCAAACGAAGCTCCCGTCGCAGCCACCTCCGTTTGCAGCGTGGCCGCAACCGAGGCCAGCACCTGGCGAGGCGAACAAGGCTCCGGGTGGAGCTCAACCTTGCCGGCCTCGATCTTTGCAAAATCGAGAACCTCGTCGATCAGGCTGGCGAGGTAATCGGCGCACCCGCGAAGCGCTTCGACATACGTGCGCTGCTCAGGGCCCATGTTCGTCCTCTCGAGGGCGATGCTGAGGCCGACAACCGCATTCAACGGATTGCGAATCTCGTGACTGATGTTTGCCACGAATTCCGTCTTGGCGGCGTTCGCCCTTTCCGCCTGCTCGGTCCGCCGCGATACAATGGCCTCGAGTTCCGCCGTCCGCCTTCTCAATCCCCTCACGCGGAGCCTATAAATGCTATAGATTGACGCGGCGGCCACAGCGACGAAAACCCCAATTGCCGGCCACGTCTGCCACCATGGCGGATTGATTACGAAAGAAGAGATCGATTCATCGCTGCCGACTCCCGTTTCTGCCACGGCCCGTGCGCGGACGGTGTACCGCCCCGGCAACGCCAGGGTAATTCCTCGCGCCGCTGTTGAATCCATCGGAATCCAGTCTCGATCCGCGCCTTCAACAAACGTTTCAAGCCGCAAAGCCGGGCGGCGTGAAAATGTCGGCGCGGATACCACGATTCGGAACATGCGGGCCAAGTGCGAAAATGCAGGCTCATCGGCCGAAAGAGGAACGTCCGCCCCGTTGCCGGGCTCATAAAAAACCTGAAGGCGCGGTGCCGGCGGGACGGGCGCCGACGGGCTTTCCGAAATATGCGTCCGAATGGTTCCGGAGCTGCCGTTTATCCACAGCTCGGTTTCTCCCGCTTCAATCGCGGATGTCATCGCCCTCACCCTTCCGATCGCAGTTAGGCCCTCAATCTCCGCGGGGCGCCAAGTCGGTGATTCCGCTGAAACATCGACGGATGCGGCGCAGGGGAGAAGGCGGCCCTCTTCGGGGTGCAGAAGCCAGACGGTGGGGCTATTGTCATCGGCCGCAATTGATCCGAGGCTACGGACGGGGTAGTGGCTGATCGACTGGAACCGATCGCCGCCCGGCCTCAGGACGAATCCGCCTGAAGAAGTGAGAGCGAGGATCGCGCCTCTGGCGGCGCGTGCGACCTTGGCGGATCCAACGAGATTCGGGAGTCCGAGTCTTGCCGCATCGGGAAGAGGATGTCCGCCGGCATCGATCGCCAGAAATCCCGCTGTCGTAGTTCCTATCCAAATCCTGCCCGAGGAATCCTGCGCTATCGATGTCGGAATATCGGGAAGCTTGGTTGCAATCGGGATCACTGCACCGGAATTCTCGTCTAGCTCGAGGATGGCGTAATCGGACGAGAATAACATTTTGCCAGGGGACGTCGTTGAACGGCAGATGGCAAAGACGTCTTCCTTGGTCCGGTACACGACACGCATTCCCGCGCCGTCCAGTACGGCCACGCAGCGATCAAGTCCCACATATAACCGGCTCCTTTCCCCGTAGAGTGCCGAAATGCGAGCTCCGGGGACACCGATTGCGTCCGCCTGCCGGTCGCCGTCCCGCAACCGGAAAAGCCCCGTCCGCGTCGCTAGATACAATGCGTCTTCCGTTCGAGCCAGCGCTGCAACCGGTTCGCTCGGAAGCCCGGAAACGTGCGCCAATGATTCGACGGGAGAAACAAGTTCGATCCGCATCACATAGGCGCTGGACGACGCCCATAGGCCGCCCTCGCGATCCTGCATGATCGCGTAGATATCGTTCGCGGGCAGGGCCGATTCCCTATTGAGGACGGAGTCGATATTCCCATCCCGACCCATGATCACGATGCCTCCCTCAAAAGTGCCCAGGGCCAGGCGGCCGTCCGCGAGCCGCACGGCGGAGGTGAGGTTATTTTTTTGGATAAAATCGGAGACTTGTCCGGCCGTCCGGCTCAGGGAAGAGCCATTCCAAACAAATAATCCATCCGAGGTCGCAATCAGCCAACCGTTCGCTCTCGGCTCCATCCATAGGACAAGGTTCTTGCCCAGCATTGCCGCGGGTATGAGCAGATCCAAATCCGTGCCGTTGGCGCGGTATAATCCCGAATCCCTGTGATCGATAAATATGTCTTTGCCGGCCCTGATTCCGTTGAGGCGGAAGTTGCCGGGAAAGCGCCGTGCTATGAGGCCGGCGCCATCCCAAATGAGGACCTGATCCTTAAATACAAATAGGGCGCCCTGGGCCGTGGCGAAAGCCGCCCATCCGTCATTTGGTGGCTCAGACGACGGAGGCACGAATTTCCTAAGCGAGTGAAATTCGAATCCGCGCGACGCATTCTTCTGAAACCAACCAAAATCATTCGCGGCTGCCGCCCAAATCCGCCCGTCCGGACCGAAATCCAGTCCGCGGAACGCATAGTTTTTCGGAATTTTGAAGCTTTGCCAATGGTCTCCATCGAACGTGCTCAGGCCATCGCTGCCTATCAGCAAGGTGCCGTCCGAATCTTGGAGAAAACGCCAACCGACCGCGTCGCTTCCGAGTTCTTGCGAAGCAAACGCGGTGACAAGCGGAGAGCCGGCTGTCTGACCGTCAAGCGCGATGACTCCGGGTCCCGTGAGCGCGAGCAGCACGCACGCGCGCAATGAAACGGATGCCAAAAACTGCCTATTAGGCGGCACGAGGGGAGATCGCGGAAACTAGGCGAGCCTTCCGACGCGGGCGATTCAATTCTTGCCGTACTGAAAAATCGGTAGTGCTGCGCGATTGTCAGCAATCGGAGCTATCGAAGCGCGAGAGAGCAAGGCGCCCAATGCCCTCGCTATGAAATCAATCAAAAAGTATATCATCGGGCTTTCGTCGGCCCTGTTTCTCTGCATCGGACTTACCCGTCTCGCTTCCCAGATCGATTTGACGGCTTCCCGCGCGCGCGCGGCGTCCGTCGCCGCCTTCACAGACCCGGACCCCTGCAATAGCCCCTGCAACCTGAGCGACGCGGCGGCAAAGAACATCAGTCGATGGTCCTAAGTCTCGCTGGCCTCCGTTTTCGGCGTGCGTTCCAAGAGGACCAGGGTCCTGTCGCGAAACTTGAAACGGGGGAAATAA
>Ga0182024_10000917_pt1 | contig 76116 bp, 71 predicted proteins | sample P32metaG_FD_120480 | JGI IMG/M metagenome (GOLD analysis project Ga0182024, IMG submission 120480) | Permafrost microbial communities from Stordalen Mire, Sweden - P3-2 metaG (Illumina Assembly) | ecosystem: Environmental > Terrestrial > Soil > Wetlands > Permafrost | place: Sweden: Stordalen...
AGCACGCCGCGCCGGACAGCCAAACGCTTTTGGATCTGGCCTTCGCGCAAGGTGAATCGGCGGGAAGTCAGACGGCGCAGTTGATGAAGTTGCTGGACCAGTATGGAGCCGCCGCATTCCGCCGCGCCATCGCCGAAGCGCTCCAGCGCAATACGCCACGCGCTTCTTCGGTCGCCTTCCTGCTTCGCCGTCAACCTCGATCCACGCTGCTGGCCGTGGATCTCAGCCGCCATCCACAAGCCCAATCGCTCGACGTCCGCCCGCATGATCTGGAGACCTACGATGAACTCGCTCGCCACAAAAACAACGACGACGAGCAGTAATCTTTCCTCTCAGCTCCAGCAGATCGGCCTGTGCGCCGTGCCTGCGCAACTGGATGACTTCATCGCACGCGCCACCAAGTCCCACTGGTCCACGCGCCAGATCCTCGAACAGTTGGTGACCGCAGAGGCCGCCGAACGTTCGCGCCGCAGTCTGGAGCGCCGCCTCCGCATCAGCGGCATCAAGAGCTTCAAGCCCATCGCCGACTTCGATTGGTCCTGGCCCGCCAAGATCGAACGCGATGTGATCGAGCGCGCCCTGACGCTGGATTTTATGGGCTCGGCGTTGAACCTGATTCTGGTGGGCCGCAACGGTCTGGGCAAAACCATGATCGCTCAGAACATCTGCCACGCCGCTGTGCTCGCCGGACATTCCGTGCTGTTTCGCTCCGCCGCGGCGCTGCTCGAAGAGTTGCACCGCCAGAGTCCGGAGGGCCGCCGCCGCAAACTGCGCACCTACTCCAACGTTGGACTCCTTTGTATCGATGAGGTCGGGTATCTGTCCTTCGACGACAAGGCGGCGGATCTGCTCTATGAAGTCGTCAACCGGCGTTACGAACGCAAGCCGGTGATCCTGACCACCAACCGTCCGTTCAAGGAGTGGAACGAGGTTTTCCCCAATGCCACTTGCATCGTCACGCTGCTGGACCGCCTGCTCCATCACGCCGACTGCACCGTCATCGAAGGCGACAGCTATCGCGTCCGCGAAAGCGAGCAGGAAACCGCCGCACGCCGGAGGAGAAAATGACCGCCCCTTATGTTGCCGCGGTGCTGACGCTCTATCTGGACTTGCCCGATACTCCGTTGCGGCCCAGTCCGCTCGACCAGTCGCTGGCACATAAACTTCACGAGCAAGCCGTCCCGCTACCCCTGGTCGAGTCCGCTCTTCTGCTCGCCACTTTGCGGCGGCTCTCCAGACCTTCGGATCTCCCTCTACTTCCCAAGATCCGTTCGCTTTCCTACTTCCTGCCCGTCATCGAAGAACTACAGCAGCTGCCGCTACCCGACGGCTACCTCGACTACCTTCGCCTCAAGCTCCGCAAGCTCTCTCTGTCCGCCCGGCCCGATGTTCAGAAAAATACGTTTTCTGATGATCGCTAACAATCATGCGATACATCTCGGCCGGGGAGCTACCGTGACTACGCCATTACGCCGGAGTTCCGCGTGGACGTACCGTGGATGCCTGCTTTTGACCGTATCAAAACCGTATCAAAACGCGATTCTTTCTATTGATGGGACTTGCCTTTGAGCGAAGAGCAGACTCCCCACATTGTTGAAAAGCCAAAGAACAGGAGGGATGCCATGGAGCCAAAAGAAGCAAGTTGCGGGCTTCACACGCAGGAGGTCAATTTATTGGAAGGAGTGATTTGCCCGATTACGGAATCGGCTGGGGCGGAGCAGCTGCTTCCGTGGCAGGGGATCGAAATCGGGTAGCACCCCTGCTATTCTGCTGTGCCAAAACTGTGTCCGAACTGCACCTGTTGGAACCGCCTGGGTTGCTTTTTGAGCGAAAGCAGATTCCCCAGATTGTTGTAAACGTTAGGAATTCGCGAAAAGCGACGGAGCCCTTGGAGACCACGCGGGTCCCTTGGGCGCAGGGGGTCGGGCGTTCAAATCGCCCCGCCCCGACCAATAGAATCAATGAGATCAGGTCGAAATCCAGGCGGCCCGATAATCGCGTGTAGATAATTCTGAGGACGGCGAATCCCCATGGGGTTTGGGAGAGGGCAACCAGCGGGGCGCTTCATCGCAATCGTCCGATCACGGCTTTCATGAAGTGCTGCGTCAAGGTGGCAATTGTTGATGAGGCGCATTCGTACGCACAGGGTGCGCCTGAAGGTTTCGCGCCGACTAAACCGCGTTTACGAACTCGTGCTCGACACGGAAACTTTCTACTCTCGTTGCAGCTAGCCGAATGGATCCCACCGAACACGCCCTTCACGTTTACCTTTGTAGTGGGCGAGGAACCCGGGGTGCCTGCGACGCACTGCCTCTGCAACTTCTTCATGGGCAGTGAAGAGACGAGATGATGCTTGATATGTGGCCTGGCCACAAAGAATATGCCTGTGTTTTCTATGGCGACCTCGTCCTTCCTCCGAATCGGATAAGAAGCTCTATGAGCTTTTAGGCAACCGCAGTGCCCTCATTTTTCACACTATCCTTCGATATTTTGCAAACTCCAGATAGCGTCACGGTCACGTTGATTCCGCGCGCGCGTTTTCCAGCCTCCACGAAAGACCGTGAACTATTTCAAAAAAAGCAGGCCAGTTTTGTATGGTTCTTATAACGTTTAGCGGAACGAAATGATGGTACCAGTGGTACCGATTGATATCTTTTTTGATAAATACTGCTGCTCTGGCTTGCTTATCTATTGCGTACCTGGGTATCCTGTTGGAATTCCGAGTAGGACAAGCTGATTGACGCAACTCTGTAGCCGTGAGGTGCTGAATGAATCGTGCCGCCGTTCGGTCCGCTTATACCATTGGGCTTTGCGCTTTTTTTTCGTTCAACCTGCCAGCGCAACCACAGTATGCTGTCACCGACCTCGGAACTCTCGGTGGGCCAACCGCCGTCGCGCACGGCATCAACGGCCCTGGCCAGGTGGTTGGCGAAGCGGATACCATTGGGGGCATTCGGCATGCATTTATTTGGACAAGCGGCAGTATTCAGGATCTCAACGCGTTGATTGAGCCGAACGCTGCTTATGCGATCAACAACCAGAATCAGGTAGTCGGTTCGGAAGGCCCTACGCTGCAAGTAGTCGACGGGGGACTGACCGGGCCGCCGGGACCCGCTAACGGATTCTTTTGGACCAGCGCCGAGGGCATACAGACCTTGCCGTCTCTTCCAGGTGCCCCCTATACGGTTGGACTAGCGATTAACGCCGCCGGCCAAATAGCGGGTACATCAACAACCCCGAACCCTTATACGCGAGCTGTCTTGTGGTCGAGCGCGACTTCGGCCCCGCAGGATATGGGCGGCGGCGGTCCATCTTCCCTTGCTACGGCATCAATAGTTCGGAGCAGGTCGTCGGGTGGACAAACAACTGGGGCGGCACGATAGCATTTTCATGGACCAGCAGCGGAGGCTTGCAGGATTTGGGCACTCTGCCAGGAGACAACGCGAGCTACTCGGCAGGGATCAACGATTTAGGGCAGATCGTCGGTTCCTCTTGGGTCGACCAAACCACTATTTTTCATGCGTTCCTATGGACGAGTAGCGGGGGAATGCAAGGCTTGGGAACGCTGGGAGGCAGCTCAAGCCGGGCTGAAGCCATCAATGCCTCTGGGCAAGTGGTTGGCTGGGCAAACACTGCCTCTGGAGCTATGCACGCATTTTCTTGGCAGAACGGTACGATGGTCGATCTCAACACAGTGATATCTGATCCCAGCTGGGTCGTCGAAGTGGCGACCGGGATCAATAACGCCGGATCTGTCGTTGGCTACGGACTTCACAATGGGCAGATGCGAGCTTTTCTGCTGACCGTCACAGCCGCACCCCCATCGACCGGCACCATCCAAGTTACAACCAATCTGTCAACTGCCACATTCACAATAACCGGACCGCAGTGGGAAGCCTTCTCTTGCTCTTGACCTTGTGGAGGAGTTCCGCCAGCCGGTTGTGGATAGGGCCGTCTTTGGATGGCTGCTGAAGGGGGGTGAACCCAAGCTGGACGTGTCCGGGATGCTCGATCCGTTTTCCAAGGAGCAGGTCGCGGAGCGGGTTTTGGCCCGGCTGAACGCGACAGAGATGCATCGCGGAAAGAGCCACCAGGTGCGCTCAATCATTCAGATGCAGGCGAGATTATTTGCCTCGGCAGTGCGGGGGTTACGCAGCTATCGCCCTTGGCCGTTTACCTGGTGAGACGCGATGAAGGAAAAGTTGACTCCGAAGAAGAAACCGGGGCGGAAGAATCGTTATGCGGGAATTCTGCAGCCCCGTCAGGTTGGCACGGGTGCGCCCGAGGTTTCCGTGGTAGTTCTCTACGACGTGGAGAACGACCGCATTCGCGCTCGCGTCTCCGACATTTGTTTGAACTATGGGCTGGAGCGGATTCAGTACTCCGCATTCCTGGGCAAGATCAACCGGAATCGACGCCAGGAACTTAGCCTGCGGCTTCAAGAAGAGGTGGGAGCAGAACAGGCGCGATTGCGCATTATTCCAGTCACGGAGGACGCCTTGAGGGAGATGTGGGTCCACGACCAGTATTCACGTAAGGGCGCGGCGTCGGAAGCGGGTGTCCCGCGAATCAAGATCGTTGCCCGTGAGGAGTGACGAGCATGGGGGACCTGATCCGGCTGACCGATCTAAAGAACTGGGCGTATTGTCCCAGGGTGGTCTATTATCACCGTGTGATGCCCGAAGCCGCCCCGACGACCAGCAAGATGAGATCCGGACTAAAGGCGCAGGAGTTGATTGAAAAATTGGAGCTCAGACGGACGCTCAACCGCTATAATTTCGACGCGGCGCGGCGGGTTTTCGGCCGGTGGCTTTCCGACGAAACGGTCGGTATCAGCGGGCGCGTAGACTTGATTCTGATTCGGGAGGAGGCGGGCGTGGCGGCGGTGGTGGACTACAAGCTAACCGGCGGAGATCCCGGCGACAACCACCGTTTGCAGTTGCACGGATACGCGGTTCTCGTGGAGCAGGCTTATCGAGTGCGAGTGGATCAAGCTTTTCTCTATCGGATTCCGGATGAGAGGGTGTTCGTGATACCAATTGAGAAGGCGGGCCGAGACCGCGTCTTCTCGGCTGTTGACGAAATCCGGAAAATGATTGCAGAACAGATCTTGCCGCCACCAACGCAAACGCGCACAAAGTGCGCAGACTGCGAGTTCGCGAACTACTGTGGGGATGTGTGGTAAGTCGGAAATGCGATTTTGGGAGGGGTTTTGGCGCGATTCGTGCAAAGTCGCAGATTTGTTGGCCGAGCGTTCCGGAATCCGCTTTGTTTTGTTAGACTTTTGGAGCACAACCGATGATCGCCCCGACGTGAAGGGGATTGAAACAGGAGAAGGAACGTCGCAGCCGGCCGTCCTTCTGCAACCGATGATCGCCCCGACGTGAAGGGGATTGAAACCCTATCGACACCATGCCGGAACTCGTTGCGCGCACAACCGATGATCGCCCCGACGTGAAGGGGATTGAAACCTGACCGGAGACGCGCTAAGACCGGGAGACCGCATACAACCGATGATCGCCCCGACGTGAAGGGGATTGAAACCAAGACCGCCGCAAGCGCTGGTTTCGGTGGTACGTTACAACCGATGATCGCCCCGACGTGAAGGGGATTGAAACGGGGTACGATTAATTCCCCTGTCCGGACTGTACCGGGGCAACCGCTGATCGCCCCGACGTGAAGGGGATTGAAACTCCGACAGCCGCGGGTAACACGAGCATGATGTTGGCAACCGATGATCGCCCCGACGTGAAGGGGATTGAAACGAGAGTAAACGCCGGCGAGATCGAGAAGACCGCCAGGCAACCGATGATCGCCCCGACGTGAAGGGGATTGAAACTTTGTATGCCTTTCGGCAGTTTGTTTGCCAGCGGCCAACCGATGATCGCCCCGACGTGAAGGGGATTGAAACCCACGGGGTAAAGGTGGCTTACGCTGGAGCGTATGCAACCGATGATCGCCCCGACGTGAAGGGGATTGAAACCAGGAACCTTTGCGGGTTACCATCCCGAGGTCCACACAACCGATGATCGCCCCGACGTGAAGGGGATTGAAACTTAGAATCAGATATATAGCCCCTATCCCTTGCAAGTCAACCGATGATCGCCCCGACGTGAAGGGGATTGAAACAATCATTCAGGATGCGCGCGACATGGCCACGCTAGACAACCGATGATCGCCCCGACGTGAAGGGGATTGAAACGCTCCCCCGGATACGGTAACGGTACGGCATTCAACGACTACTTCGACGGATTCACGCTCGGCTCGACGATGTCGTGCCAGGTTAGCCTCTACGGTCCTGCGCTGAGTTCACCCGATGGTGTCTCGACGTCCGGCAGCAGCACGTTTGCCTTCAGCATGTTCTCCGATGCCGCAGGGACGATCCCCGCTCTTACGACCGATACAACGGATGGATTCGCTTTCACGGTGGATGTGAACCTCGACGGGACGACCACCGCAACCAACTTCTCGTCGCAAACCACCGTAGTGCCCGAGACAATGCGGTGCCCGAGCCGCGCACCTGGCCGCTCATAGGGACAGCCATTGCATCAATGCTTGCATTGCTGCGGTTCGGAAGACGCGCGCGCAGTTAGCCCACAAGTCACGCAAACGCCCCGGCACGGGCTCTGCCCGCGACGTCGGGTCGTCTCCCGCAATGTGTCAACACTCCCGCTTGCGGTGAACAACCACGCGCTCGCTACCTTCCCGCGCGCTCAGGACGGGGATGGGGCACTTTCTATGCGAGGGGCCAATCGACCGCGTCGGGGAGGGGGGCACTTTCGAAATCTCCTATCTCCTATCCCGTCACATATTTGACCGGCTATAAAGTTAGCCTTAGACCTGACCTGCTTTCAAGTCTGCCAAAGGCGATCTAAGACCGGCCAGAACAAACCTGTCGCCCATCCTCCGATTCACGACGGGTCTGTGAGCCCGGTGTAAAGTAAACTTCAGAAATGGACATCATGAAAATGTTGGCCGAACTGCGCCAGGAGCGCGAGCAGGTCGAAGAGGCGATCATAACACTTGAACGCGTTGCACGAGGCCGGGGCAAACGCCGCGGACGGCCGCCAGCTTGGATGACAGCCACCAAAAAGCGAGGTCGGCCGCCTGGGAGGACGAAGAAGTTTGCGGTGACGTGGAGGCGACTTCACGGGACTGATATTCGATAAGCAGGTTGGGGCTGTTCCATTCTTGAAGAGACACCCGAGTATCAACCCGCCCCCAACGTGGACTCAGCAAACGGTTTCGTATTTCCTGCGGCCCGTAAAGTCAATCAGAGTCGTTGAAGGTTCTCAGAAAGGGTCGAATGTATGAATAATAAAAAGTATTGTGGCGCTCGGGTTCATAGCCGTATTTACGGGCATTGGCACTGAGCCATGTACGCGCGAACGTCCAGCGATCAGTGCTTCCCTGCGATCCACCTGTCGTCGCGTTAACAATTGCTTTCTGAATAGCCTCTCCATAATCAGCGCAGACAGGACTCTCCAGGGCTGCGAGCGCCGTCGGAATGTCATCGGCCTGCACGAACTCGGCCCGGTACAGGCAGGTACCAAGACCTCGACCCCTTCCGAGCAGCTCCTTTCCCGTGCTGATGAGTTCCGTCGACGGCATAACCCGGACTACCGTTAAGAGGCTGTTCACGGCAGCATTCGCCATATAGACCTGGGTTCTCCCGGTCGCAGGATTTCTGAGCACCTCTAACGCCTCGTCGATAACGGCCCGGGCCGGTTCATTGTGCTGAGAAAGAGTTACTGTTTGTTCATCTGGTTCGGCATAAGAACAAACGGTACAGGAAACTAGCGCAGGCGCGTCTAGGAATTTGGCAATGTCGTGCTCAGCAAGAAATTCGGGCCTAGGACCAAAGATGGTGCCGTATGGACTGATAATCTCGCGCGGTATGTCTCGCGGGCTGAGTCCGCGGGCCACCGTTATAGCGTCTAGACCAAACTGGGATGCAAGAAAGACGCATGCGGGCCTAGTGGGGTTCTGAGTCTCACAACCGATCATGACGCGGAACTGCTCAGGTGCCAACGGGCTCAGTCCACCGAATGCCGCAGCGGCAACACGCGCCCTTGAATGGCCACTGTACCGCATGGTCACGCTGAAGAGGCCCGAGGGCGGTGATATGAAGTTGACCTGCATGAGTCGGTTGGCTCTTTTCGCGTTAGTCAACAAAATTCGCTCCACTCGTTGGCGGACGGGTAACGGCTCCTGAGCGAGCTGGCCCCATTTCTGGGCCTCGTCCGCGTCAACATCTCCCGAGCGATCTAACGCGATCGAGTAGCGTTCCGCGACCACGTCAAACTCCCCACCAAGACCGAAGAAGATTACAAATACGGCCAAGACGAGGGCGACAAACCACGCGGCGCTACTGGCAGCAACCACGCCCCAACCGTCTCCAACTCTGAGGCGGCCCCGAGCACGACTCCAAAATACCCTCATGAGGTCGAACGGGTTCATTAGGGCGTCACGCTTTTTCCAAACACCGGGACTACGTAGCCGCTCCGTACGTTCTTCGAGCAGGCGCTGCATGCGGTTTGTTCGCCATGCGAGTTCGGGGACCACCACTGCCAGGTAATCGTGATCAAGTCGCCATCGAGCAATGCCGCCCTCGTCAGCGCGGTCACGGACTACCTCTTCTGTCTTTAACTGATTCAAGATGCGTGTTAGCGATGCCTCGTCGGGAATGCCCGGAGCATCCACCTGAATTAGGTTCACGGAGACGTCTCGAGTCTTGGCGGGATCGCTTGGATTAATGAGTGTGGCTAGGATTCTTTGTATGACGGCTGCGGACGCGCCAGTCGCAGCACACACGCGGTCCACGGTCTCTGCCAGGTAATCGGCTGCGAGGCCCTGCGCACCGCCAATACGCTCGTATGCCCTAACGGTCAAATTCCTGAGTCGCGAAAGCTGCCGGAGAACGACGCGCATCTGAATTGGCAAAATTCCGCCGCTCGCATATAGATCCTTCTCTAACTGCTCTCGAAGCCGGTCCCAACCGCGCTCGGGATTCTCGACAGCTCCCTCAGTGAGTTGCTGGAGAATTTGATCGAGGAATCTGCGATGCAGGCGCGGCACAAAGAATTCGCGCACACCAACAAACGCAATCGCGGCTTGCCCCCAGCCCTGTTCTTGACGAACAACGAAAACGCATCGAATTGTCCCCTGCTCAAGAAGTTCGGCAATACAGCGCCAGAATGAGTTATGGCGCTTCAATTCCTCGGCGGTGACGATAAGACCTCCTTCGGGAGGATGAAAGCGATTTGCGTTGTCTACAAGATAATCGTCGAATTGATCGAAGATCAGAACTGGCGTTCTGGCTGATAAGAACGCGACTTGTCGGAGGTATTCGGCGAGTTCAAGTGTCGTGGGCCGACCAATCAACTCTAGCCTCCCCCCTATGGCACTAATAGCATCACGTAGGGCGGAGCCCAGTGTGGCAACCGGCCCGGCTTCCCAGTCGTTGCCCCAGGTATCAATGTACAGTGGCAGAAATTCACGCTGCTCCTTCAGTCGCGGAACGAACCCCATTCTGAGCAAGGTCGACTTGCCGGAACCACTCTCGCCGGACAGCCAAAGCAATTGCGCGCGTCGCAGCGCTTCGGTCAGTTGTTCACACTCCTGTTCTCGGCCGACGAAAAAGTCGCGATTGATAAACAGTGCATTTTTTCTCCGGAGCCTCGAAGGGTGTCGCGATACAAATATCAAAAATCCGATGGCCAGAATTCCTAGCCCGCTACCCTGGGCCGGTGGCATGTGCAAGATCCACCCGAGTGCGACAAGAGAGACTCCCAGCACCGTTGACCAAAATGGACCGGCGCGCTGGAGAAAATCAAGTATTTCGTTGGGCCACTCGATTTTCGGTTTTTCGGTGGGCTCGATCATGCCAGAGAATCGAATTTTACTACCGTCTTGGGTTCAATTGCCGGGCATGTCGATTCTCTCGCGAGGTCGGCAGTCACGCACACCAGATGCATCACGTGAAACGCTATGACCGGCACCGCTCGTACCGCGACATACGCGACGCGTACCCGCTGGAGAGCGACTCTGGGACTCACGGCTCATTACGACTTATTGGCTGAGCTGAGAAAAGTGGCGAATGTAGATGAAATTGAGGATGCGAAAAGCCGAGAGTTCCAAAAGCGTCAATAGAGTTCAACAAGGTGCCAGCATGTCTTTGAAACAAAGCATGCTGAAAATGCGGGACTCTTCAAGAAGGCCGGAATCCGCCTTGGGCACAGGTGCGCTCCCTTCTTGCGTATCTTTAGATTCAACAACTTAGAAAACCGGTCTTGTTGAACTCGGTGGAACTTTGAGGAACTCAACGTCTACAATTTCGACTACATTTGCTCAGAGAAGAACTCCGGGGCATCCGCAAGTGCTTGGAAAGCAAGCCATCACGACCTCGACTCGCGAAGGAGCGCACCTGCTATTGCGGCAGGGGCGCGTCGGCCATGAATCGCACGGGTCCAGTCGGCGGGAACGTGGTTTGAACTAGGCTAGAAGCCGGCGTAGCTGCAAGTCCGGGCTTAAAGGCTAGCCTGCGACGTCTCATTAAAGCAAAGAACCGCGGGTTCGGCCGCGTAGGCTCGGAGTAGAATGGTGGCATGATTCAGCAGGTGGACGCAGTTTACGAAAATGGCTTGTTGCGCCCCTTGGAGCCGCTAGATTTAATGGACTCCCAACGAGTGAGAATCACGGTGACCACCCCCGAGCCTGGTCGCAGCAAGCGCGACATGAAGTTGCTAGAACAAGTCAGAGCGGAAGTTGCCGGAATGACGGAAATCCCCTCACTGGAGGAGGTCCAGCGAATGCTGTCAGCAATTCCTGGCTCGCTTGCTGAGGACTTCGTCGCGGAGCGTGAGGATCGGTAGTGGCCAACTACTTTCTGGACACGAGTGCGTTCGCCAAGCGTTACCATCCCGAGGTTGGCACGCCGGCCGTGATGGCGATTTTCACCGAATCCGAGCGCACCGTTCGCATCTCGGCCCTCACTCTTTTGGAGGTTCAGTCCGTGTTCGCCATGAAAGTCCGAAGCGGCGTCATCACTCGCGATCAGGCTGGACGGCTTCGCGCACGGATGCTCTTAGATATGGCGGCGGACGAGTTCCAGGTTTTCGATTTATCCGGGGACCACCTCGGTGACGCAGAACGCCTTCTGGGACGGTATAGTTTCACGCATCGCCTGCGCACGCTCGATGCGCTCCAGCTCTCGATCGCCCTGGACCTCCGCGAGCAGGGCTACCTCGACCACTTCGTCGTTTCCGATAAGGCCCTTGCGGAAGTCGCAGCGGCGGAAGGTCTGGCCGTTCGAGATCCTGAGGTTCCATAGGGCTCTAAGGAATCTCCCCGTCCAGCTGCGCGACGGGCACTGGCACAGCTATGGCCGACCAACGTGACCTTCAAGCGAGATTGGCCGCAGCCCTTGCAGATCGCGAGCGGCTGCAAAATGAAGTCCACCGGCTGAAGGAAATTCTCACAGAACACTCCATTCTCCTGCCCGATGCCAAGGCAGCGCGGCCCGAAGAACAGCGCTGCCTACCCGCGCTGAGTGAGGTTGCCAAGGTTGGACCCTTGACGGACAACCAGGCCAAGATCACGCTGCTCCGATCGCTATTCCGTGGGCGCGAAGATGTCTACGCGGAGCGCTGGCGCACCAAGGATGGGACGTGGGCGTATCGGCCGGCCGGTCAAAAGAACTGGTCAGCGGTACTTGCGAGCCGACCAGAGGATCAAAAAAGGGTCGACCGCGAGACCCGTACTTTGTACCCGATCACGGACGAGGTCGTTCGACAACATCTCACCGGCAAAAAGACGGTCGGCATCTATCCTCTTCTGGTTGATGAAAATTGCTGGCTCCTTGCGGCTGACCTTGACAAAACTACTTGGCAGGAAGATTCGCTGGCCTTTGTCGCGACCTGCAAGAGCGCGGGAGTGCCAGCATATTTGGAAAGGTCACGATCTGGAAATGGCGGTCACGTGTGGATTTTCTTCGAGCGACCCATTCCCGCTGGCCTCGCCCGCAAGATGGGTTGCGCTCTCCTGACTCGAACGATGGAGAGCCGCCACCATGTCGGACTTGATTCATACGATCGCTTCTTCCCAAATCAGGACACGCTGCCCAAGGGAGGATTCGGCAACCTGATTGCGCTGCCGCTTCAATGGATGCCCAGGCAAAACGGGAACAGCCTATTTGTGGACGACGACCTTCACGCCTATCCGGACCAATGGCAGCTGTTGCTTTCAATCCGGCGTGTCGGAGCCGATCAAGCGGAATGGATCGTTAACGACGCGATGCGTCGTGGTCAGGTCATGGGCGTCAAGATCTCGATGGCAGATGACGATGCCGAGGGCGCGCCCTGGACTTTGCTGCCCTCGAAAAGGAAGAGCGAAAAATCCATCCCGGGGCCTTTCCCGAAATCAGTTGAGATCGTACGAAGCAATCTCGTGTTCGTTCCAAAGGCAGACGTCCCCGAGGCAATGCTCAACCGGATCATCCGGATCGCGGCGTTTCAGAATCCGGAATTCTATAAGGCCCAAGCAATGCGCCTTCCTACTTGGGATAAACCACGTGTTATCTCCTGCAGCGAAGAGTTTGCTCAACATCTCGCGCTGCCACGAGGATGCCTGCAGGAGGTAAGCGACCTATTGAAGGAACACGGCATTCGCGTAGTAACTCGCGACGAACGTTACACGGGCAAGGCCATCGAGGTGACGTTTCATGGAAATCTTCGTGACGATCAGGCTGAGGCCATACGTCAGACGCTTCGACATGATGAAGGTGTCTTGTGTGCGCCGACAGCATTCGGCAAGACTGTGGTTGCTGCCAAATTGATTTCCGAACGAGCAGTCACTACGCTAATCCTGGTTCATCGACAGCAGTTGCTCGAACAATGGCGCGCGCGGCTTGCAATGTTTCTGGATCTTCCTTCGAACGCCATCGGTCAGATCGTTGGTGGCAAGGATGCGCGAACCGGATTCATCGACGTAGCTTTGCTTCAAAGTCTGCAGCGCAAGGGTGAAGTGAAGGACTGTGTCGCCGAATACGGTCATTTGATCGCCGACGAATGTCACCATCTGACTGCCTTCAGCTTCGAGCAAGTCATGCGTCAGGTCAAAGCGAAGTTCATTGTTGGGTTAACCGCGACACCGGTTCGAAAGGATGGCCATCATCCCATCATCTTTATGCAGTGTGGTCCTATCCGATTCAGCCTCAGCGCACGTGAGGCAGCCGCGCGCTCCCCATTTCAGCACTTGGTGTTGCCGAGGCAGACGGACTTCCAGGCACCGGCGTATTCCGCGGATTTCACCATCCACGAGGCCTATGCCGCGCTGGTAACCAACGTGAGACGCAACCAGCAGATCGTCTCCGACATCGTGGAAGTGGTCAACCAGGGGCGAACACCGCTCGTACTGACCAATCGGACCGATCATCTTGAACGCCTGAAGGAAGGGTTGGCTGGCGTCGACAACGTGTTCATTCTGAAAGGCAGCTTAGGTAAGAAGCAGCGGCAAGCCGTCACTGATGAACTGGCCTCCATTCCCGACGGAGTCTCAAGGATATTGCTTGCCACTGGAAGTTACATTGGCGAGGGCTTCGACGATCCGCGGCTCGATACTCTGTTCCTCGCCATGCCGATTTCGTGGCACGGGACGTTACAGCAGTACGTCGGGCGGCTACATCGGATTCACCATGGCAAGAAGGTTGTCCGCGTGTTCGATTACGTTGATGCACTGGTACCAATGCTCGCGCGCATGTTTGAGAAGAGACTCAGAGGATATCGGGCCATCGGATACGAAATCGAGGCAGAGCCCCTCGAAACTCAGCTAAGCTAGCGGCAAGGTGCCATCATGGCGAAATCCAGAAAGCACCCCGACAAAGAAGCTCGGATCGAGAACGAAATTGTGGTGGACGCTTACGGCCCGCAAGAACGGCCGATGAAGACTGGTATTGCTACCTGGAAAGCAATCTGAGTTTCCTATTTCGAGCCAGTTGAATCAAGTCCACCGTGATGTTGCCGCTCCAAAAGGGAGAAATCGTCGAAGCCCGCCGTATGGCAGCGGAAGACGTCTGCTCCTATGACATGCTCGTATTGGTCCGGTGGCAGGGGCGCAGCATGGTGCTCCCCTTGTTTCAACTAGCGGCGGTTGGTGCGGACGAAACCACGGATGCAGCTATCAGCGACTGGCATTACTGGGTGGCGCAAGGCTACCAGTTCTGAATCGCTAGCCGGTTTCGACTCAGCCACCCCGGCACTGTAGATGATTTTGTAGCTACCGAAAGCCTAAATCTCCACAAAGCGCAACAGGCTTCAACAAGGCCTCGGCAAGGGCTTGAAACAGAAAGGCCTAAAAATGAAGGATTTCCGGGGAGGCCGAAATCCGTCTTGGGCGCAGGGGGTCGGGCGTTCAAATCGCCCCGCCCCGACCAAACCTCCTGCTGATTCCAAACGAGTTGTTCGATCTTCTGCTCCATAATTTTAATCAGTAAGCTGCCAAACATAAGTGCTAGGCCGTTCAGTTTCACCCAATGCGGCCCGGGCCTGAGATAGCAAGCTGACGGCGGAAAGCATCAGCGGCGATTTCCGTCAATGGAACCTCGGCCACGCCGTTGGGGCTCCGACAAAAGGCTTACTCCTCAACATGGAACCGCCCCCGGGGATCCTCCTTGCGGCCTCCTGCCGGAGGGAAAATTATCTCGCGGCGTCCGAAGACGCGCGCGTCAGTAGAAAATGCGCCAGGACCCAGAGCTACGATGCCCAAGAGGATAGTGAGCGCAAAGGCGACCGTCACTTTTGATTCAAACAGCGTCGGTGTACAGGCTGGAAAAAGGGAGAGCCAGATTCCCAGAGTGCCCACTACTAGCGCGCTGCCGGCGAGGGGAGTCAGAAAGCCGATGAGCAATAGGCCCGCAGCCAGGATAGCCGTCAAACCGACGGCCCAGCCTACCAGCGTGGCGTTCGGGTCACGCACATAGTACGCTCCCTGAACCACCAGGGTCAGGCCAATGACCAGGCGCATCAGAAGAAGGGCCACCCCCTGCCATCCGCGAGGAAAAGCCAAAAAAAAGCGTTGCACTCAGCTCGTTAGACCTTTCGGGCCCCAATGGCCCCACCCTAATGTAGGCATTCTTGCAGTTTTATGAATCCCTAGCTCTCGGAATTTATTCCTACCACTTTTAGGGGAGCTTACAACTGGATGATGCCCCGGCGCACCGCGATGGCGATGGCCTGCGTACGGTCCTTGGCGCCCAGCTTATCCATGAGATGCTTGATGTGAACCTTGACGGTTTCCTCGGAAATGAACAGACGATGCCCAATATCGCGGTTGCGATTTCCTCCGGCGATGTGCCCGAGGACGTCGACCTCGCGTGGGGTGAGAGCTTCATCGCTCATGTGTTCGGCTAAATGCGATGCCACCTCGGGTGGAACACGCTTCTTTCCGGCGTGCACCTGTCGAATCACCTGCACCAGTTCGCTGGGCGGCATGTTTTTCAGCAGATAGCCTCGAGCTCCGGCTTCGAGAGCACGCTGGATCTCAATGTCACCTTCAAAAGTCGTCAAAATGATAATGCGCGCTTCGGGGAATTCGGCTCGGATGGCGATCATGGCATCGATTCCACTCAGGTCCGGGAGTCTCAAGTCCATCAGCGTCACATCTGGCCGGTAGTCCCGATAATGTTGGATCGCCTCGGTGCCGCATGCGGCTTGCGAGATCAGCACCATATCCGGCTGGTTGTTGAGGATGGTGGCAATTCCCTCCCGCAAAAGCGGATGATCATCCACGCTGAGGATGCGAATCTGGGCGGGTTCGGTCGTGTGCCCCCCCTTTCTAAACGACGGCTGTTGCGCCGAGTCCCGGGCCTGCAGTCGGTTGCGACGCAGTAGCGAACCGTAACCGCGACGCCTCTCCGGCCCTCTGGTATCTTGACCCCATCGATGGCAATCCGAATCCCTCGTTGCGGAATTTCCCCGTACCACTATTGAGGTAGTCTGCAAACCGGCACGCGGATAAGGCGCCGCCGGGATTTAAGCTCACTCATTTGTGTTATTTCCGCATTCCAGTTTCTAGGGTTTCCTGACGCGGGCCGTTGCTTTATGATTTGTGGAAAGCCGATTTCAATGACACCACTAACGGCCGAGACTCGAGAACGAGGAGCCTTTGCGCACGCCTCGGGAACGTAGCTGGAGGGTCACCGTACGGGATCCCGGGAAAAGCGTTAAAATTAGCTTCACCACCTTGGCGCCGAAAATTGCCATCAGGTCGAGGTGAGGTGAGCCATGCCGCGGTTGGACTTCAATTTCCAGAAAGGTCCCTCGATCGTCCTGCGTTACGGCCTTGCAGTCGTTTCCTTCGGCGTGGCCCTCCGCTTGGCGCTCCTCGCTCAGGGCTACGCTTTCCGCAACGTGGAAGTGCCGCTCTTTCTCTTCGCCGTAGCGCTGACTGCCTGGTTTGCAGGATCGGGACCAGCCGCCGTAACGGTTGTGCTCTCGATCGTTTTCTTCGATTACTTCTTCGTACTCCCGCTTCACAGCTTGGACGTCAACACCTCGGAGTTACCGTACTTTACCGTCTTCATAGGATTCGCGGTGCTGGTTGCGTGGTTCAGCGCCGTCCGGCGCCGCGTCGAGCGAGACCTTCTTCAAACCCGCGACCTGCTCCAACTCGAGGTGGAGGAACGAACCCAACAGGCCAGTCTGCTTAATCTTACGCACGACTCGATCTTCGTCCGCGATATGAGCGACATTATCACGTACTGGAACCGAGGCGCCCAGGAATTGTATGGGTTTACAGCAGAGCAGGCGATTGGAAAACGGTCTCATGATCTTCTGCGAACTATTTTTCCGGCGCCGATCGGTGACATCAACGCGGATTTGCTGGCGACCGGGCGCTGGGAGGGCGAACTCAAGCACACCAAGGCCGATCAGACCCACGTGGTGGTGGCCAGCCGATGGTCGATGCGGCGCGACGAACAACAGCGTCCCGTGGCGATCCTGGAAACGAATAACGATATTACGGAACGCAACCGCCGGGAGGAAGAAATTTACGGTCTTAACCGGGAACTTGCCAGCCGGTCCACCGAACTCGAAGCAAAAAACAAGGAGTTGGAGGCTTTTGCCTATTCCATATCGCACGATCTGCGCGCCCCGCTGCGCCACATGTCCGGTTTCGCGGAACTGCTACAAAAGAAGGCATCTTCCGTCCTGGATGAGAAGGGCCAGCGATACATGCTGATGATACAGGAATCGGCCAAGCGGATGGGCGACCTCATTGACGACCTTCTGGCTTTTTCGAGAATCGGAAGGGTTGAGACCCAAAAAACGGTAGTCAATCTAGAGCAACTGGTTCAAGAAGCCCTCAGCGAGGTACGCCAGGAGACAGACGGCCGGAACATTGTTTGGAGCATTGGGGCGCTGCCTAATTTCTATGGAGACCGTTCTATGTTACGGCTGGTATTTGTCAACCTTCTCTCCAATGCGGTCAAGTTCACACGCACCCGTCCGCAGGCCGAAATCGAAATCGGATGGGACCAAGGACGCAAAGACGAGGTTGTGGTCTTCGTTAAAGACAACGGAGTGGGCTTTGACATGAAGTATATAAACAAACTTTTTGGCGTTTTTCAACGCTTGCACCCGTCGCAGAGTTTTGAAGGCACCGGCATAGGACTAGCTACCGTTCAGCGCGTTGTACAGCGGCATGGAGGTAAGGTCTGGGCCGAAGGTTTGGTCGATAAAGGCGCGACTTTTTATTTTTCTGCTCCTAAGCCTTAATAAAAACAAAAGGACACTATGGAAAGACTAGGACGTATTTTGATGGTTGAAGACGACCAAAAGGACGTGGAGCTTACGCTGACCGCGCTAGAGGAATATAACCTCGCCAATGAAGTTGTGGTCGTCGGTGACGGTGAAGAAGCCCTCGATTATCTCTATTGCAGGGGCGCCTTCAAGATGCGCACCGGCGATAATCCCGCGGTCATGCTGCTGGATTTGAAGCTGCCTAAAGTGGATGGATTGGAGGTTTTGCAGCAGGTTAAGGCCGATGACAAGCTGAAGATAATTCCGGTGGTGGTGCTGACGTCGTCTCACGAGGAAAAAGACATGGTAGCGAGCTACAAACTGGGAGTGAACGCGTATGTGGTAAAACCAGTCGACTTTCACGAGTTTGTGAATGCCATCCGGGAGCTGGGCGTTTTCTGGGCAGTCATCAATGAGCCTCCACCGGGGAGCGTCAAGAAATGACGGCCGGCTCTTCTCTGCGGATCCTATTGCTGGAGGATGACTCCAACGACGCAGAGCTTCTTCAAGAGCTGCTGGAAATAGAAAACTTTGTCTTCGAAATAACGCGCGTGGAAGCTCGCGCAGAGTTCCTGGCGGCTCTTCAGATTGGCGCCATCGACCTGATTCTCGCCGATTATACGCTGCCCTCGTTCGACGGCCTCTCAGCATTAAAGCTGGCCATGAGTATCTGCCCGGATGTGCCGTTCATCTTTGTTTCTGGAACGCTGGGCGAAGAAGTGGCGATTGAAGCGTTAAAAATTGGAGCCACGGATTATGTGCTGAAAACGCGGCTCTCGAGGCTTGTGCCGTCGGTGCACCGTGCGTTGCGCGAAGCCAGAGGGAGCGCAGAACGCAGGCAGGCCGAGGAGGCGCTGCGCAGGAGCGAGAGTTACCTGGCGGAGGCCCAGCGACTGAGCCGGACAGGCAGTTTCGGCTTGGACGTTTTGAGCGGCGAGCTCTACTGGACCGATGAAAGCTTTCGAATATTTGAATGCGAGCCATCGACGAAACCTACGCTGGAGCTGGCGATTGAGCGAACTCATCCGGAAGACCGCAGGCTGGTCCGCCAGACCGTTGAGCGTGCCGCGGCCGAGAGAAGTAGTTTCGATTACGAACATCGGTTGCAGATGCCCGATGGTACCGTCAAATACGTTCGAGTTGTAGCGCATCCCTCAACCGCCGACGAACCGGGGGGGGTGCGATTCGTCGGGGCGGTGACGGACATTACCGAGCGAAAGCGAGCCGACGAGGCCTTACGCGAAAGCGAGGAACGGTTTCGCACCATGGCCGATACCCTTCCGGAGGGGATCTGGATCGGAACCGTCGAACCCAGAAAAGTCCTGTACGTCAGCCCGAGCTATGAGCGCATCTGGGGCTTTTCATCAGAGGACCTGTATCGAAATCCTTATCTTTGGGAAAAGGCTATTTATCCCGAGGATAGAGAACGTGTCGCCCGCGTGTTCGGGCAGTGGATTTCGGGCGGGAGCGCCGATTATTACGACGTGGAGTATCGCATCCTGCGGCCGGATGGCGCCACTCGTTGGGTTCACGACCGAGGTGTTCTGTCCCAAAAGAAAGAGGGGCGCCCCAGCCGAATTCACGGTATCTCGGCGGACATCACTGACCGCAAGCGGGCCGAAGGCGAGCTCCAGAATGCTCTCCTCGAGGTCAAGAAGCTGAAGGATCAGCTGTACGAAGAGAACATTGCACTAAAGGAAGAGGTCGACAAGGCGTCGATGTTTGAGGAAATCGTCGGCGAGTCGCGGGCTTTGCAATCTGTCCTGGCGCGCGTCTCAAAGGTTGCGCCAACGGATTCAACCGTCCTCATCACCGGTGAGACAGGCACCGGCAAGGAGCTAATTGCGCGGGCCATTCACAAACGATCCCAGCGCGCTTTGCGCCCTTTCGTGAGCGTCAATTGCGCCGCCATCCCGACATCGTTAATCGCCTCGGAGCTGTTCGGCCATGAGAGGGGCGCGTTCACGGGCGCGATTCAACGCCGGCTGGGCCGCTTCGAGCTGGCCGAAGGTGGCACCATCTTCCTCGATGAAGTCGGGGAGCTTCCTCCGGAGACTCAGATCGCTCTTCTGCGTGTGCTGCAAGAGCTGGAGTTCGAGCGCGTCGGCAGCGGCAAGTCGATTCGAACGAATGTGCGGGTGATTACCGCCACTAATCGTGACCTGCAGGCATCCATCCACGCCGGCACATTTCGAAGCGATCTATATTATCGGCTCAACGTCTTTCCGATCGAGATGCCCGCGCTGCGGGAAAGAAGTGAAGACATCCCGCTGCTGGTCGAGTACTTCATCGATCGCTATGCCACCCGGGCGGGGAAAAAGATATGTGGTATTAACCGGATTACACTCGATAGGCTGAAGTCGTACTCCTGGCCCGGCAACATTCGCGAGCTTCAGAATGTAATCGAACGGTCTGTCATTGTCTGTGAAACGGAAAACTTCACCGTGGATGAGAGTTGGCTCTCTCGAAAGCCTGACGAGGCGGAACAGGGCGGCCGACCATTCCTCAAGATGTCGGCCATCGACGAAAAGAATGCCATCGAGGCCGCCCTGGCAGACGCCGGTGGCCGGGTGTCGGGACCCTACGGCGCAGCCTCTAAACTTGGCCTTCCCGCATCGACACTGGACTCGAAGATCAGAGCTCTTAAGATCGATAAGTACCGCTTCAAGACGGGTTAGCACTTTCCCCCAATTTACACCCAAAAAATAACGAAGTTCGCGAATTCACGAATATCGTGATTAATTGTGTCCGCTAAATTATTTGTTATCAACTGTTTAAAAGAGGTACTCGCATTGCATTCCCAACGGGACAGATGCTGAGGGTTCGACGATCCGAGGACAACGGAATGGTCAACTTCGCTCTTAGCGGGCGAATCGAGGAAATGCAGATGGAGGAGTTGAAGAAGCTCCTCGAAGCCGAGGCGGAAAGGCGTGACATAGTGTTTGACCTGGAAGAAGTGAGACTTGTGGATCGGGAGGCCGTTATGTTTCTTGCAACCTGTGAAACCGAAGGTATCAAGCTGAAAAATTGTCCATCCTATATCCGTGAGTGGATCGAACAAGGCGCGATACAAGCTAGGAGCCGGGATATCGACCGATCCGCGGTCGTGCGAGCGACCGGGCGCCAGGAGCAATTGAACCGGGAGCTGGATATTCGCCACGAAGAACGGCTCAGGGAGCGTGAGCGCATCGCGCGGGAGCTGCACGATACTTTGTTCCAGGGCTTTCTGGGTATATCCATGCAGCTTCACGCCGCGGTGGAACAGGTGCCTGCGGATTCACCCAGTAAGGCGCCGCTTAGCCGGGCTCTGCGCGTGATGCAGCGGGCTATTGACGAAGGCCGTGACGCTCTACACGGGCTCCGGTCGTCAGGGGTAGCTTCTATGACTCTCGAACAGGCTCTGGCCTGCATGCGGGACGAATTCATGCCCAACAATTTAAGGTTTCGAATCTTCGTCACCGGGCAGCCCAAAGCATTGAACCCGGCAGTCCAGGAGCAAGTCTATATGATCGGGCGGGAAGCGCTGGTGAACGCCTTACGTCACTCCAACGCGACGAGCATCGAAGCTGAGGTTGGGTACTTGCCTGGCCGTTTACGTCTGGTGGTACGCGACAACGGCTGCGGGATTGACCAGGCACAGGTACGTCCGGGCCCGAAGGGGGCCTGGGGCCTGACCGGAATGCGCGAGCGGGCCGCAAGCATCAGTGCGGAACTCCGGATTTGGAGCAGGCCGGGAGCTGGCACGGAGGTGGAAGTCTCCGTTCCGGGCAATGTCGCGGCATACGCCTGCGCCTAACTCGGGAAAGTGATCCTCCCGGCTGTTTTTTCGAACACACCATTTTTTCGAACACACCATTTTTTCGAACACACCAATGGATGCCAGATCAGGGTAGTTGCGGCCTGGTAACGGAGTGAGCTAAGCCAGAGTGAGCTAAGCCACGAGTCGCCGCACCCGATCTGTCACTCTCGGTTTTGCGGCTGGCGACTTCAGTATTCAAGCGCACGGCCTGTTCTGTTTGGCGAAGAGATACAGAGAGCGACGCCCGCGAAAGGCGGCGGACGACCGGTTCCACCAGAAATCGAAGCGAAGCCGGAATGTCGCGGCTAAGCCCAATCGCCTCGAGTTCCAGATAGACGCCACCGTCGCGTTCAGCGTAGCGCGTGATGCTGAATAACCGCCAAATGATGCCGCCGCCTTGGTCCTCCTGCAAGAGGCGCTGGGCCGGAAAACCGTACTCATCTACTTCCTGGATGCGAGTCGAACGGGAGACGCTGTATATACGTCTGTCGTCTACCTGAACGTACCTGCATTCGTAATCGGCGTCGAGCGCCGTCTTCAGAAATGCCGATTTGTGGATGAGCAGCATCGAGAAACGATCCTTTGTTTCGCTCGTATCGATCGCTCTGGAATCGATCACGCCTGGCTGATACAGGTCTTTGTACCGCCCATAATCACGCACGACCCGCAGCACGCCCGAGAGTGTAGCGCCGGGGATGAAGGCCGCTCCGACCCAATCGTGAATCAGCCCGCACGGCACTCTTTTCGGATTCTGCGGGCCGACCGGCGAAACGACGATCTCGCCCGTTCGGACCCTTTGAAGCCGCTCCGGTTCTTCGTCCACCCACAGGAAGGCGTTGCCGGTACTCAATCGCTGGTCCATCCTTGTAATCGCGGAATCGAGGTGCTCCTCCCATGCTTTCAACGTGGTTGGTTCAAGACTGGCGGCATTGACCGCCGCCGGACAAAGCAACGCAATCAGCGGTATTAAAGGAGATCTGGTAATAGCAGTCATTCGTGCTTTTATGCCTCAGCACTTGCCAATCGCTGAATTCTCGATCGTTGTAGCGCCGCTAAGAGCATGTGTCGCGCCCTGAAAAGCCTGGTCTTTACGGCGGGGATGCTCAATTGGAGCCGTTGAGCGGTTTCCTGAACACTGTGCTGCTCGAGATCACGCAGAATAAGAACCTGCCTATACTTTTCGGGAAGCCCCACCACGGCGTTGCGAATCGCGTGGGTCGCTTCGACGCGGACCAGTGACTGATGCGGTGATTCGCAGGGAGATACCAGAGCGTCGAGATCGCCAGGTTGAGACCATCGCCAGCGCTGCTCCCGGCGAACGGACTGCAATACTTCATTGACAGCCACACGAATGATCCACGTGCGAAAGCTGGATTCCCTCCGGAAAGTGGACAGATGACGGCAGACTTTTAATAAGACCTCCTGCAAAAGGTCCTCCACATCGGTTGCGTTCCTCACCATCGAACCGATATGCCTTCTCACCGCGGCGGCGTGCCGATCAATCAGGACCGAAAAGCATTCGGCTTGTCCTTCCAGTGCGAGCTTGATCAGCGTATTGTCTTCGAACATTGCGAGCGCTGTGGTCATTGCAGTCTCCGTCGTCTCTGAATTAAGAAGATGGGACAAACCAGCAGGTTGTTTGAGGCCCGGCGGAATTTCGCGCCAACAAAAGCTGTTCCTTCCCGCTCCTCTCAACTGAAGGCTTGTGTCTCTCCCTGGGCGAACGGCAACGAAGAACATCTCGCTGGATGAAAACGCCAGCCTAGGAAGGACGCTTACCATTCTTTCCCGGGTTTCATGCTCTATCGCCGCATTCGCTCTTTTTGCAGGAGTATCTCCGTGCCAGCAGCCGGCCTCAATCGAGACCGACTCGCCGCCAGCGGCTCAGTCGAGTGAGAGCAATAGCGTTGCGCCAGCCGAGAGCAACCGGCTTCTCGGCATTATCCCCAACTATCGAACTTCTCCGAGCCTGCGGAGTTACAAGCCGCTGACAGCCAGCGAGAAGTTCAAGATAGCCTCCGAAGATGCCTTTGATCGCGGTACGGTCGTGCTGGCAATTCTGTTTGGTGGCGAGGGCCAGTTGACCAACGGAAATCGGTCTTTCGGGCAAGGCGTCGCGGGATTCGGCAGGTATTTCGGGGCGTCTTATGGCGATTTCGTGATCGGCGATTACATGACAGAGGCGATTTTCCCGACTCTTCTCCATCAAGATCCCCGCTACTTTCGACGCGGCACGGGAAGCGGAAGGTCCAGGCTGGGCTACGCCATGGGGCAGATCTTCTGGACCCATCGCGATTCGGGCGGCATGCAGTTCAATTATTCGGAAGTGATCGGAAACTCAACGGCGGTGGCAATTTCGAACGCCTATTACGCTAACAACCGGACTGCCAGTGAAGCCACATCGAGGCTCGGTATCCAGATCGGCGTCGACATGGCGGCCAACGTCTTAAAAGAGTTCTGGCCTGATCTGGAGCGAAAATTCAGACGACAACACCGTCAAAATACGACTGCCATTCAGTCGAACTGATCCCACCGCCAGAGTGTTCCCAGTTTCCCGGGCCTTCGTCGGATCCGTGTCAAAGACGACGGCTCGACTGTCTGACGAAGGCTGGCCGGACTGTAACGTAGGCGAGGGGCGTGTAACTCAAAGAAACAAAAGCAATGAGCTCCCAGGAAGGTTGGATACCCGATTGCTTTGGGCAAGGGTGCAGTCGAAAGGGAGCTGAATCTGAAATGAACACCGAGCTGATCGCAACCCCGAGATCCCTCCGTGAAGAGGCGCTTACGAAGACGTTTTTAGAAAACCCCACCGAGGATTCGTTCGCCGAACTCTTCAAGGCGTTTACCTCGCAACTGGTCGCCTTCTTCCGGGCCCGCAACTGTGACCTGGCGTCGGCCGAAGACCTGGCACAGGAAGTGATGTTCACCGTCTATCGCAAGGCCTTTCAAATTCGCGACCGCGAGCTGTTTCGCGCATGGCTGTTCAAGATCGCCCGTAACACTCTCCGCCTGCACTACGGCAGGCGGTTGCGCGAGGTGGACACGATTGGCTTGGCAGATGTCGCCGATCGCTCAGTTCCCGCCAGCCACAAGCCCGCCGCGACGCCGGCTTTCGAGTTCATGCATTGGATGGCCTTTTTGGATTCGCGCGCTAGCGAAATCATGAGGCTGCGCTTCATCGAGCAGTGGGAATATCACGAAATTGCGGCCGCCCAGGCCATCCCGATAGGGACGGTGCAGTGGAAGGTTTTCGATGCCAAGAAAAAGCTTGCCCCGCATTTGAAGGCTCGTCAGAGCAGCCCGCGCAAGGCGGCCTGAAGGCTAACAAAAAAACTGGCCGCGTTGGAATATCGAACCGATTGAGGGGTTCAGCTCCAAGCGTCGCGCGCCGCCTCAAGCCCCAGCGACTTCGAGTTCAACCTCGACATTGCCGCGTGTGGCATGCGAATAAGGGCAGATTTTTTCGTGTGCTTCCTTAACGAGCGCCGCGAGTTCGGCCTGAACGAGGCTGTGGTCCTCCACGTGCATTTTAACGGCGAGACCAAAACCACCGCCGTCGCGCGGTCCGATCGACACTGCACAGGTGACAGATGCATGGGTAGCATCTTTTTTGTGCTGCTTGGCGACAAAGTCAAGCGCGCCCCCAAAACAGGCCGCGTAACCGGCGGCAAACAGATGCTCGGGGGTAGCGGTATGAGGTTTGCCCGGCCCACCCATCTCCTTAGGCACCGAGAGATCGGCCTTCACAGAGCCGTCGCTGGCTTCGGTATGCCCATTGCGGCCGCCCGTAGCGGTCGCGGTTGCAGTAAAGAGCGGCTTAATTTTATCCATGCTTCTATTCTCTCTTGATTGCCGTCAGAACCAAAGCCTTAAAAAGCCAAGAGACCCCAGTGGTAGGCACCTCGCAGTCAGGGCCCGAATGGGCATGGAATCCACGGTCAGGTCTATTCCGCGGAAAAGCGCGACCGATAAGAAGTCAGTGGCGAATCCTGCGAAAACATTATGTACATCCTGAACTGCCGATTTGTCTTCTGGCGAGAGTGCGGATCCGTCGACCAACATCGAATACTTGAGGAACAACGGCGAAGTGATCTCGGCATATTGTGATCTCTGTAAGGCAACAACGCGAAGATGTGAATACTACCCCAAGGGTAGGAGTCGACAGCATGGCAAGTGTCTCACTTGCGACAAAAAAGATCCAGCGCATCCGGAGGGGCACAACGGTAGCGATCCCGGATATTGTTATGGGTGCGAGCGCGCTCGTCTGGCAGAAGAAAGCATGCAGAATGTTTGAAGACACGGGCTGTCTTCTATCTCGGTAGGCTCGCCAAGGGGAGGTCCTCCGACGTGAACTTGATCAGATTGCGGCGAAGAATCAAATCGAGGAGCGTCGGGCGGGGCGCGGAGAGCGCATGCAACGACCTACTCCATCGGATCTTACAACCTACTCTATCGGGTCTTATATTCGGATCGGCGAAAAGGCCGATCAGGAGTGGGCACGATCAATGTCGCCGCAATGAATAAGACTCTTACCGTTCTACTGATCGAAGACAGTCCCGATTACGCAGCCTTGGTTCAGCAATGGCTGTCCGTCAAAACTAGCGCCGCGTTCGTCCTGCACTGGGCTGATTCTTTGCAGTCAGGCTTGGACCGTTTGAAGCAGGGTGGCGTGGACGCGATTCTTCTCGATCTCGATCTGCCTGACAGCAGCGGCATCGGAACCTTCACCCGAACCAAACGCCAAGCCGCCGGCGTTCCCGTAATCCTGCTGACTGGCGACAGCGGCGAACAGTTCGCGCTTCAGCTGGTTCAGAAGGGCGCGCAGGACTACATCGTAAAGGGCAGCTGCAACGCAGAGTCGCTGGTGAAAGCGCTCCAGTATGCGGTAGTGAGAAGCGCCAGTTGCGCGGAGCCGAACGCCCAGGCGGAGGAAGCCAGCGTCTTAGGGGTGATGGGAGTGAAGGGGGGAGTCGGGAATACTACCGTCGCATGCAACTTGGCCGTCGAATTGCGATTGCAAACGGATCAAAAAACCCTGCTGCTAGATCTCGACCTGGAGGGCGGCATGGTGAGCTTCTTCATGAACGCGGAATCCGAATATACTGTCCAAGATGCCACCACGAACGTGGATAGGCTGGACGCTTCCGTTTTGGGGGGGCTGGTGGCGCATGGTCCAGGGGACCTCGAGATTCTGGGATCACCCGGTCTGCCATGGGTTGCCGAGCCGCGGGCGGACAGCCTTCAGCAGGTCCTGGCAGTAGTCCGGGCACTGTATCGTTGGGTGGTCGTGGATCTGGGGCGGCCTTCGCGTTTCTCGCTCGCCCTACTGGATCAAGTGAGCGAACTGTTGTTAGTGACGGCCACCGATGTCCCGGCGCTTTTCGAAACCAGGCGAGCTATCGAAGGATTACGACGAGTGGGTTTGGAGGGAGACCGGCTAAGAATAATTGTCAATCAGTTTTCCTACAAGCAGAAAATAAGCGGGGAGGAGTTGGGCCGGCTTTTCGGCGTGCCGGTATATGCGAAGTTTTCCGAGGCCAGCCAGGAACTGCACGACGCCTGCGTGAAAAAAAGGCGGCCCGCGGAGACGGGCGCTTTCGGTCTGGAGGCGGCGTCCTTAGCGCGGAAATTGGCGGGGCTTCCGGCCAAGCAATCGAAAAGCAGAGTCTCGCGGATCTTTTCGCTTCCCAAGAAACGGAACGCGCAATTATCCTCGGTGGCGAGCCTCTAAATGGATCAAGGGATATTCGTACTTCTGATTCAGAAAGACCCCGCGGAAGGAGCGCCGATCCGGCAATCGCTAAACCAGGTTGAGGACACCGCGTTCAAGCTTCAGTGTGTCGAAAGCATGCCTACCGCGCTAGCTCGAATCGGCGGCGGCGGCGTGGACATCATCCTGCTGGATCTGTCGCTGCACGAGGATCGATCCGGTGACACTCTGGCCGGTTTTTTGCCGGTGCGCCAGGCGGCCTTGCGGACGCCGATCATCGTTTTGTACGATGCTCGCGATGAGGGTGTGGCCCTGAGGGCCATGCGCGCCGGCGCCGCAGACTACCTGCTAAAAGGAGGATCGAGCGATGAAATGAACCGCGCCATCCGCTCCGCCATCGAACTGGTACGCGCACAGCGCGGCGCCCGGAACTCTAACGGCGTTGCGCCGCGGCAGACTGGCGGGACCATTGCTTTCATTGGCGCGAAGGGAGGAGTGGGCGTTACCACTGTCGCTCTCAATGTCGCTTCTGTCCTAGCCCGGAAAAACAAAGTTATTCTTGTCGAGATGCGGTCCGCCTTTGGAACCTTGCTGCCGTACCTCAATCCCCACGGGCAAATTCGAAATATCTCGCAATTGCTTCGAGGCGAAGCAAAGGATATCGGCCCGGCCGAAGCGAGCGCTTGCCTATGGCCCTGCAGAACTGTACCGGGATTAAGCGTTTTATTCGGTCCGCAAGCGCCAGCGGAGTGCGAAGCCCTTACGTCCAACAGTGTGAAGAGGTTAATCAGAGCGTTGGCCGGTTTGGCGGATTACCTGGTGCTGGATCTTCCGGCTTACTTATCGGACGCCAACCGCGCTGCAGCCGAGCTTTCGGGCCGGATAGTCTTGGTGGTGGAACGCGATCCAGTATGCGTGCAATCGGCCAAATCGATGGCGCGAGCCATGGAAGCCTGGGAATACGCCCCGCAGCCCATCGAGATTGTGCTGGTGAACCGCGCATCGCCGACTTGTCCGATGGCCCTCGCGGAAATTGAAACTCAACTTGGGTTTCCGGCTCTCGGCGTTGTGCCGCCTGAACCGGACATCTGTCTCAGCGCCGAACTCGCCCATACCCCTCTAATCGCGCTCCAGCCCGATAGTCTGGTAGCCGGTTGCCTGATCGGTCTTGCCGAGAAGTGTGCGTCTGATATGAGAACAGTCCCCGTGTCCCTGGCGTCTGGTTAGGTCAAACGCATATAAGCATCGCCGAAGCCTACTTGCAGCTTACTGGAACCGGTATCCGGGCTTCAGTTCGCACCTATATAGTTTCGTTCGATCGGCCTCGACTTGGAGACTGCAAATGGCCCAGGGTAAAGTAAGTGCGGGTCCCAATGGAAAAATTATTTCCTCTCCGTTCAAGTCAGCCTCGATGCTCGGGCCTTCCGCCATTGGAGAAAGTGTGAAACTCATTTCCCGTCCAAAGATAATGGGATAAGCGTTGCGGATCGCGTCGCTGGGTATCGTTTGTATCACCTCCGCCTCCACGACAAATGTCACCGTGTCGGACCAGTTGCGCACCGATACTTTGATAACCCGGCCGCCGCGAGAAAATTGATCCGATTCAATTCTTGCAAAGGGACACGGCCCCGCGATGCATGAGGCCCTGGCATTCCGGTACTCATGGCCCTCGCCTGCATCCAGCGTCAATCCAGCAATCGCCGCCTTCCATTTACGGTCCGGCGAGCAAGTCGCGGCTCCATCGCACGGAAGGTCTCCAGTGTTATTGACTTCGAAGGTCTTGGCGACAGTCCCGACGTCGATTAGCGTGGTGGTTTTGGTCGAATATCTAATGCGGACATCTTTGAGGCTTGCTTGTGGGCCTGATGGTTGGGGTTCGGCTTGGGCAGCGACTGCTGCCATTCGGATCACATAAATTTGATCGCTCAGCGGTCGCGTGATGTGCACGGGCTGGTAACCGGGATGCCGAAAAAGGAGTTCGGCGGTTTCACTTCGCCAGAGCGCTCCGGGCACGGTGAACCGGAAAAATCCGGACGTATCCGATCTGCTCTGCACTTCCAACTCCCCGACCTCAGCCGTAACCTCGACTCCGGAAATCGGCAATTGCCTTCTTGGATCCGCGTCTTGAATCAGAATGACGCCCTCGATCAAAGCGCTGGTTTTGTGCAGCTTGTTACGAATCAGTAACACCAATGCAAGAGCGGTCACTAAAACCGCCGCCCCCCAAATCGCCGCTTTCTTCGACATGGCTCCTTCCTATGTTTTGAACCGGGCTGCCCGTCCAGCAGCAACGCTCCTCCACTACATTAGATAGTAGTGGGCGCCGAATATCTCGGTTTATGCGAATCTTCCCGCCGGGGATTGCTTCAGACGATAGTCAGAAGCGCCGGGTTGCCGCTCTTCACGGGTGCGCTAGCGCGTGGTTTGTTTGGCGCGGATGACAAAGCTAAGAAACTACCGATGGAGGCTGGGAAACCAGCGATCGCTGTGCCCCCCGCTCCTTTGTCACAGGAGGACGATGCCTTCCTCGACCAATTGGAAAAGGCCAATCACCTCTTCTTCTGGGAACAAGGCCATCCTGAAACCGGCCTCGTCAAGGATCGCTGTAATACGCGTGCAACCGATACCAGCATCGTGGCGAGCATCGCTGGAACTGGCTTCGGTCTAACGGCGCTTTGCATCGCACAACAGCGCGGATGGATATCCCTTGCAGATGCGCGCGATCGTGTCCTGACCACCCTGCGCTTCTTGTGGGAAAAAATGCCAACCCATCGCGGCTTCTTTTTTCACTGGGCCAATGTCGTAACCGGGGAGCGAATCTGGGACGCGGAAGCCTCTTCCATCGATACGGCAATTTTGCTGTGTGGCGTGCTCACGTGCCGTGAACATTTCCATTATGCCGAAATCAGCCGCTTGAGCTATGACATCTTCAACCGGGTTGATTGGACATGGCTTTCCGAGGACACCTCCCTATTGCCCCATGGCTGGAGGCCTGAAGTTGGCTTTCTTCCGTATCGATGGGACTTCTATAGCGAACAGACCATGATGTACCTCCTCGGCCTGGGGTCGCCCTCGCATCCTTTGCCGCCTGAGGCATGGAATGCCTGGAAACGTACCCCGTTCGAATACGATGGCTTTCGCTACATCGGTTCCTTTGCGCCCATATTTGTGCATCAGTACCCTCAGGCCTGGTTCGATTTTCGGGGCAAGCGCGACCGATATGCGGATTACTTCCAGAACTCGGTCATCGCCACAGAGGTTCATCGCCGCTTTTGTCTGGAGCTGGCAAAACAGTTTCCTGACTACAGCGATGAACTATGGGGGATCACCGCTTCCGATTCACGAAACGGATACGTGGTCTGGGGTGGTCCCCCGGAAATCGGTCCAATAGATGGAACCGTGGCGCCGAGTGCGGCGGCAGGCTCGTTGCCCTTTTTGCCGCAAGCTACGCTCCGCGTTTTGAAGAATATCAAGAATCGCTACGCGCCGAATTCGTGGAGCCGGTACGGCTTCGTGAATGCGTTCAATCCGCTAACCAAGTGGTACGATACCGATGTAATCGCCATCGACACGGGCATTACGATGCTCATGGCCGAGAATCTTCGCTCAAGCTTTGTATGGAACACGTTCATGAAGAGCCCGGAGGCCCAACGCGGGCTTGAGCGGGCCAAGTTCACGAGTTATAAATCGTAATCTACTTTGGACAAGGCGTCTATAGCCGGCTTTTTGCGATCGTACCCCCTAGCCTGCTTCTGCCTGGTGAGCTTGTGCTGGACAGCGTTTCTATACCGGCATGCTTATTCCGGCGCCTTTCTCTATGACGACGCTCCACAGATACAAAACAACCCAGCGCTTCTTTCGTGGCATTCTACATTTGGTTATTTCCGTTCCGCTATTCCATTCAGCAACGATTATCTGACAAGTGGAGGGGCCTTCTATCGGCCAAACCTGTGGTTAAGCCTCGCTGTCGACCGGCGTTTGTGGGGGCTGAATCCGGCAGGTTTTCACTTAGCGAACGTTGTCCTCCACTGGATCAATGGAATACTTCTTTTCCTGCTGATGCGGAGAACCAGGGCATCGCTTTGGGTTTGCGCGGCCAGCTGTCTGATTTGGCTGGGGCTCCCGATCACTTCCGAGGCCGTGGCCTGGATCTCCGGCCGGTATATAGCCATCTTCGCTTTCTTCGTTTTGCTTAGCCTTTTGCTGGCCGACGAATTCGTCAAGTCCAACAGCATTTTCGCGTTCGCCGGTTGGCTTCTGCTCAGCTTAACGGCGATCTTGTCGTATGAACCTGGCGTGTTGGTGCTGCCGCTTAGTCTGTTGTGGGCATACTTTTGGAACGGACGCTTCAGCCGAAGCTGGCTGCCGCTTTGTCTGGGAGGCGCCGTCGTTTATGGGATTGACTTCGAACTCAGGCAACTCGTTCATGCCCAGTTGCCTACCGGCTCCGGTGCGATCCTGCCGGCTGGGGCGGCCTTCTTCAAGTACATTCAGTGGATGATTGCCCCAATCCGGATGAGTGTAGAGCGTTCGACGGATCTGCCTTCGGATTCTTTTTCGTTCGCTACCGCGCTCGGTTTGGCGGGAGTGATTTCATTGATTATCGCCGGACTGTACCTTCGCAAGAAGTTGCCCGAGGTGGCGTTTGGGCTGGGGTGGTTGCTGGTCACGCTCTTGCCGTTTTGTGGAATCTTTCCCAATTACCAAGGCATGGCCGAACGCTATGAATATCTGCCCGCAATGGGGTTTTCCATAGTTGCCACCGCCATCGCTTATCGATTGCGAGGCGTGTGGCGTCGCGCGGCAATCGGAATCGTCATTTTGTGGGTGTGCTGGGGGGCTTGGCGGCTCAACGCGCGAGTGCTCGATTGGAAAGATGAACTGAGCATTGACTTAGCTTCGCTCGAGGCTACTCCCGACAGCCCGGTGTTGCTATACAACGTGGGCGTCGCAGAGGCCGAGCAGGGACATATCGACAATGCGGCCGGCTACTACAGGCGCGCGATTTCCGGGAATCCGCGCTACGTGTCCGCGCGACTGAACTTCGGAAACGTCCTTCGGAAGCAAGGGCAGTATTCAGCGGCGATCCGGGAATATCAGGAGGTAATCGCGTTAGAGCCGAAGAACCCGGCAGCTTGGATGAATCTTGGAAATGTGTATCAGCAGCTTGGTTCTTTCAACGACGCTAAGACAGCTTACGAAAAGGCGGTTGTTGCCGATCCGGGGAACAGTTCGGCTGTAATCAATCTGGGCACTGTTTTGCAGCGGCTCGGCGATCTGCCAAACGCCCAATTGCAATATGAAAAAGCGATTCGTTTGAACCCGGCGCAAACTGCCGCGTATTGCGATCTGGGAGTATTGCTCTTTCAACGGGGCGACATAGAAAGCGCGGTCGGTACTCTCAATAAGGCTATTGAGATCGATCCGTCAAACGGCCAGGCGTACCTCGATCTGGCGATTATCTATCAACACGAGCATCGCTACGCGCTCGCGGCAGAGATGTACCGGCTCGGAACACTACATCAGCGCTAGTTGTGCAGGCGATTATGGCGATTGCAGTTTCGGCGTCCCGGACGGCGCGAAATTCAACGCCGGCTCTTTGGCGATCGCATCGTGCAGCGCTCTCAAGACCTCGTTGTCCATCTCCACCGCCTGCTGGATCTCGGCCGGGTACCGCACTGTGTACTGGAGGCCCGCATCCGTGTACCGCAGCCGGCTCTCCGGTTTCGGCGCCGACATGGGCACGTCCACTGATTGCTCCACGCTCGCGTATTGGCGCTGGATCAGCTCGCCGTATTTCTTATAAACCGATTCGACCGCCGTATTCAACGTTTTCTCCGCCAGTTGGAAATCGGTCTCCGGAGTGAGAATCACCGTCACCGTGTGCCAGACGTAATCGATTCCGGGCATTTGCTTGTACAACGCGGAAGGCTGAAATATGACGGAGTTCGAGAAAACCACTATGCGACCGGTCGAATGCAAATCGGAACCAGTCCCGGCCAGCTCCATCAAGTAGATCCGCACGAAGCCAATCTCTAATACTTCACCGGTGACGCCTGAAATCGTCACTCGATCTCCCACCCGAATCCCATAGCGGCCGATCAGGAAGAAATAGGCGACCCCCGCAAGGATCGGACTTTGCAGCGCGACCGCAACGCCCGCGGTGACGAATCCGGCATAGGTCGCAAGCGAACCGAACTCGCTGACAAATCCGAAGATGATCGCCATCGCAACCGTGGCGGCCACCACCACTCTTCGCACCACCAGAAACTGGCGCCTGCGCCGGGCGTCGCGTACATAACGAAACGTCGCCCGCCGCCACAGCTCGCTGATGAACAGCACGATCAGAATCACGATTCCCAACGTGCCAGTGCGTAGCAGCAAATAGCGGCCCGCTCGCGTCGATTCCTGATCGAGAGTGCCGATAGACTCATCCAAATAACTCTGTACCGTCCCCACCGCGATGCCTTCTTCATTGAGCGGCACAATGGCTATTGAGAGCTGCTTGAACCGGTTGGCCAGCGCGGTTAACTGGCCTTGCGCCGCTCGAAGCTGGGCCAAATCCTGGCTGCCGGCCTGGCTCAAGATCTGGTCGCTCTGTTGTATCGCCCCCCGGGCCTCGTTCACCAATGGAATCTTGAGCCGACCGATATCCGCCGCCAGCGCGCCGGTCGCCTTTCGACGATTGTCGACCCGCGTGCGGGTGCTGCGAATGCTGAACAGTTCAGTGACAAGCCCAAGCACGCCGGCGGAATCGGCGGAGAAGACCGTGGCGGACGCAGCCTGTTTCGAATTATTGGCCGGCGCCGCAGGCGCGGAATTCTTCCCCGTGGCTTCGGGGACGGACCGCTCCAGCTCGTCTATCTGAGAGGCGAGGCCGCCGCCGGATCCAACCGCTCCCGTGAAGTTGACGAGGTTCTGAAGCATGGCTTGAAGCTCTTTGGCCAGATCCAGCTCCGCGTTCAACTCGCTTCGCTGCGCCGACAATTTCTCACGCTGCTGCCCAGCCGCTTTCTGAATCTCCGAATCGATCTCCGCAATTTTCGACTGCACCGCGGAAACCCGCTCGGCGGCCTTGGCGGCGGCCTGCTGTAAGTTACCCGAAGGGGCTGGATTTTGAGGATTCTGGGCGGCGGCGATGAGCGCACTTTCCGCGCGCGCAAACCGAAACGCGAGCTGGAGCGCCTGCAAAGCGGTCTGATGAAGGTCATCGCGAAGCAGCACGTCTCCGGCCGATGGCTCGACAGAGTTCAGATCTCGATACCAGGAGATCACCTGGTTCAGGTGCGCGATCACGTCCTGTGAACGAATCGAATCCGGTGGTGCGGCGCCTGCCAACGAGATGAATGCGGACGCCGCGAAGAGCAAAAACCATCTAACGACCTGGCGCCGCCCAGACTTCACGCTTCCAGAATAGCCACTCGCGGCGAGGGCCATCGTCTTTGGAACCCCTGGGCGCAGCTGGTCGGGTGTTCAAATCGTCCCGCCCCGACGGTTTTTTGGAGCGTGGTCCTAGAAACCTTCCTAGGCAGGTGGAGTCCCATAGTCGGATAGGTAACTTTCAGCCAATGTCACTTACCCTAGTCGGAAACCAAAGGGTCGGAAACCAAAGGGGAACTCATGAAATTTGTGCTAGCGGGCTTTCGTCAAACCCAAAACATACGCTATTATTCGTTTCAGGGGATCGGTGAGGACCGGCGAACCCGCACCGAGTTCAGCGTTGGAATCGATCTGACCTTGCTTCACAAGCATGGCATCCCCCTTCAGGAAGCCCCGCTCCTGTGCTCCCTTTTACTAACCTCGCGGGGCGCCGACGAACAGCTTCGCAGCTGGATGCTTTCTGAACCCAGCCTGATGTTTTCAGAAGATGATATGCGCGCTCACGCCGCGCGGCGCGAAAGAGAACTCGCCGAAACTCATGACCGGAGACCGAAGCCTTTATCGCCTACGCAACCCCGAACTGTGCCTTCTTCAACGATGATCGACTCGCGCAATGGCCCATCCGGCATCGGCCTCGGGAGCCGGGTAGGTTCATCGCTCAGCTAAACTTCCACTAACGAATCACGTAACTCTGTTGTTAACACTTGGCATGTTGCGGCGTCTACCGTTCGGATATGCCAACTAATATTTTGCCGGGCAGGCCGTACCCGCTGGGCGCGACCTGGGACGGCGCCGGCACGAATTTCGCAATTTACTCGCAGCACGCCGAACGGGTGGAGCTATGTCTTTTCGATCAGCCCGACGCGCCTGAGAGCGCTCGCATCCGGCTGCCGGAACGCACCACCTACGTGTGGCATGGATACATGCATGGTCTGCAGCCAGGGCAATTGTACGGCTATCGCGTCCACGGCCCGTTTCAGCCGAACGATGGCTTGCGATTCAATTCGACCAAGCTTTTGATCGATCCTTACGCTAAGGCTCTGGCCGGCCAAGTGGATTGGAAATCATCTATCTTTCCGTACCAAGCCGGGGATGGCGACGCCGATCTTTCGTTCGATGAAAACGACGACGCGGCCGGCATGCAGAAATGCGTAGTCGTCAACCCTTACTTCGACTGGGAACAAGACCGGCCCCTGTCCATACCTCTGAGCGATTCGATAATCTACGAGCTGCACGTCAAAGGCTTCACCAAGTGCCATCCCGATTTACCCGAAGCTCTCCGAGGCACTTACGCCGGCTTGGCGGCGAAACCAGTCATTCAGTATTTGAAGCGGCTCGGTGTCACCGCCGTCGAGCTCATGCCGGTGCATGCGTTCCTCACCGACAAGCATCTGGCCGAGAACGGTCTCACGAATTATTGGGGCTACAACACCACCAATTTCTTCAGTCCCGACGCCCGCTATTCCGGGTCTGGCGACCGCGGCGGCCAGGTGGCCGAGTTTAAAACCATGGTCAAAGCGTTCCACTCCGAAGGCATCGAAGTTATTCTCGACGTGGTCTACAACCACACCGCCGAAGGTAATCACATGGGCCCGCTGCTTAGCTTCCGTGGCGTCGACAATCCGACTTACTATCGGCTAGTCAATGATCAGCCACGCTATTACATGGATTACACCGGCACCGGCAACAGTTTGAACGCGCGCCATCCGCAGGTCCTCAAGCTTATTATGGACAGCCTGCGCTACTGGATAGAAGAGATGCACGTGGACGGGTTCCGCTTCGACTTAGCCGCCACCCTAGCGCGCGAGCTGCACGATGTCGATCGACTCTCGGCTTTTTTCGACATCATTCACCAGGATCCCGTCATCTCGCAAGTAAAGCTGATTGCCGAGCCATGGGACGTGGGCGACGGCGGCTATCAGGTCGGCAATTTCCCCGCCGGCTGGGCTGAGTGGAACGGCCGTTACCGCGATACAGTCCGCCGCTATTGGAAGAGCGATGAAGGCCAGCTATCGGACCTGGCCTATCGGCTCACCGGATCGAGCGACTTGTACGACCGGGATGGCCGGCGTCCCTCGGCCAGCATCAATTTCGTGACCGCCCACGATGGCTTCACCCTGCACGACCTGGTCAGCTACAACGACAAGCACAACGATGCCAACCACGAAGACAATCGCGACGGCACGAACGACAATTACTCCTGGAACATGGGAGCCGAAGGGCCCACCGATGATCCGGAAGTCATTGAACGGCGCGAGCGTCAGAAGCGCAATTTCCTGGCGGCCCTGTTCTTCTCGCAAGGCGTGCCGATGATTCTTGGCGGCGACGAGATCGGCCGCACGCAAAACGGCAACAACAACGCTTATTGCCAGGACAATGAGACCACCTGGGTCAATTGGAATCTGGACGACCGCAAGATCGCGCTGCTTGATTTTACGCAGAGATTAATCCAGATACGCTGCGATCACCCCAACCTTCACCGCCGCAAATTCTATCAGGGACGCCCCATCCGTGGCACCGAAGAGAAGGACATCGTGTGGGTGCGGCCGGATGGTCAAGAGATGTCCGACGAGGAATGGGGACTCGGCTGGGTCCGCTGCCTGGGCCTGATGCTGAACGGCGAGACCCTGGGCGACGTGGACGACGCGGGCGAACCGGTCAAGGACGACACTTTCCTGATCCTGTTGAACTGTCATCACGAGGCGATTCAGTTTTACATGCCCCAGCCGGTAATCGCCGACAAATGGGAGATCATCATCGACACCTATGATCCGGCGCTGGAATCGAAGACGCGCTATTGCGAGCCTGGTTCGCCGGTCGAACTGGTGCCGCTTTCTCTGGTCGTCGCTCGAGACGCCAAGCCTGCGAGCGTAACCCGTTTGATGAGCCCGGACCGCCAGTGAGGCCGCCCGCCAACAGACGCTGCCCTGTGGGCGCCGAGGTGGCCGGAGCCGGCGTACATTTCCGGGTTTGGGCGCCGATCCGGAAAACCGTGGACGTGGTGATTGAGGGCGGACGGGCTGTTCGCCTGGGAGCGGAAGGCTCGGGCTATTTTTCGGGCTTGGTTTCTGGCGCGCGAGCAGGCTCGCGCTACCGCTTTGCCCTCGACGGCGGCGAAGCCTTTCCCGATCCGGCCTCGCGCTTCCAACCTGAAGGGCCGCATGGTCCGTCGGAAGTTGTCGATCCGGCGGAATTTCAGTGGAGCGACCAAAAATGGCGCGGGGTGAGGCTGCCCGGCCAAGTGGTTTACGAGATGCATATCGGCACGTTCACCAAAGAAGGCACATGGCGCAGTGCCCAGGAGTACTTGCCGCAACTGGCCGAAACGGGCGTAACTGTTCTGGAAGCGATGCCGGTAGCCGAATTCCCGGGCCGCTTCGGTTGGGGCTACGACGGCGTCCAATTGTTCGCTCCCACGCAACTGTACGGCGCTCCCGACGATTTTCGCCGGTTCGTCGATCGCGCGCATTCTCTCGGTCTGGGGGTTATCCTGGACGTCGTCTACAATCATCTCGGTCCGGATGGCAACTACCTCCCAAAATTTGCTCCGCAGTATTTTTCCGCCGACACGCATACCGACTGGGGTCCTGCCATCAACTTCGACGGCCCGGATTCCGGCCCGGTCCGTGAATTCTGCGTCGCCAACGCCTGTTATTGGATAGACGAATTTCATCTCGACGGTCTTCGCCTGGATGCTACGCAGGATATCCACGACACCTCCGAAGACCATATCCTATGTGCGATGGCCCGCGTAGCCAGACAGCGCGCCGCTCCGCGCGACGTGATCTTCATCGCTGAAAACGAGCCTCAGCAGGTACAGCTCGTGGAACCGCCGGATCAAGGCGGTTACGGACTGGATGGCCTGTGGAACGATGACTTCCATCACAGCGCCATGGTCGCGCTGACTGGACACAATGAAGCCTATTACACCGATTATCTCGGCAATCCCCAGGAATTCATTTCCGCGGTAAAGTATGGCTATCTATATCAGGGCCAGCGTTACAAGTGGCAGGAGAAGCGCCGCGGCTCCGCGGGACTCGACATGCAACCGGCGTCGCTCATTACGTTTATTGAAAATCACGATCAAGTGGCCAACTCCGCTTACGGCGCCCGGTGTCATATGCTGGCCGCGCCGGGCAAGCTCCGCGCCATGACGGCTCTGCTACTGCTTGCTCCCGGCACTCCGATGCTGTTTCAAGGCCAGGAATTCGCGGCATCCAGTCCGTTTCTCTATTTCGCCGACCAAAATGCGTCGCTGTCCGCTATGATTCGCCAAGGCCGCGTCGAATTCCTGGCGCAGTTCGTTAGTCTCGCTACGCCCGAAATGCCTCAGCATTTCTCCGACCCCGCCTCACTGGCCACTTTCGAGCGCTGCAAGCTGGATCACTCCGAACGCGAAACTCATCGCCAGGTCTATGAGCTGCATCGCGATCTGCTGAAGCTGCGCCGCCATGATTCGGTGCTGCACTCCCAGAAACGGCGCGGCGTCGACGGCGCGGTGCTTGCGCACGAAGCTTTCCTGCTGCGTTTCTTCGGCGAAAAGGGAAACGACCGGCTGCTGCTCGTGAACCTCGGACGCGACCTGCATCTTGATCCTGCGCCTGAGCCGCTGCTTGCTCCACCAGCCGACTCTGAATGGACCACGTTATGGTCAAGTGAACATCCACGCTATGGCGGCGCCGGCACGCCACCACTTGATACGGAGGAAAACTGGCGGATCCCCGGCTACGCCGCCGTCCTGTTGAAACCGGAGCCGAACCCAACATGAATGACCCCGTGATCCGATTGTCTTGGCCGGGCAAGCAGGACGCCGCGGCAGGTCTGAACTGTGAATGGCTGGTCACCAATGGACTCGGCGGCTATGCGTCGGGAACTCTATCGGGCGTTATCACGCGACGCTACCACGGCTACCTGGTGGCCGCTCTTCCCGCGCCTTTTGGCCGCATCCTGATGCTCAACGATCTGGTGGAACGCATCGATCTGCCCGACGGCGGCTTTGTACAACTGGCCGGCGAGGAACGCGCGGGCGGTCCGGCGAAGCTCGACGTCATGGATTATTTGTCCGAGTTCCGGCTGGAGGCCGGCACTCCGGTCTGGCGCTACGAAATCGGAGTTGTGGTGCTGGAAAAGCGGCTGGTCATGCCGCATGGGCAAAACACCGCCTTTCTGAACTACTCGCTGCTTTCGGGCGATGAGGGCGTGCGCCTGGTGCTGCGGCCTTCCTTTCATTTCCGGCCACACGAAGACCCGGTAAGCGCAGAACTGGATTCTTCCTATACGTTGACCGTCGGCAATGATCGATATGAGATTTCCGCCGGAAACGATCTTCCGCCTCTCCGTCTCATTCTGGAGGGAAAGAATGCCGCGCTGACGGTGGATCGCATTCGCATCGAGCAGGTGACCTATCGCATCGAGGGCAATCGCGGTTATCCCGCGCGCGGCGACTTGTGGAGTCCCGGCTTTTTTCACGTGGATCTTCGCAGGGATTCCGGCGCTACGCTAATCGCGTCTTCCGAGTATTGGGAGAACATGCGCGCGCTTAGTCCAGGCTCCGCCGTCGACTCCGAATTGGAACGCAAGCGCAGAATGTTAACCGCAGCCGCCGACAAGCTGGGTAAGGATCTCAATGATTTCGTCAACAACAATCCCACTTGCGCTGAGCTGATCTGGGCCGCGGATCAGTTCGTAATCACGCCGGCCGGCCGAATACACGATGCCACGCGCGCTCGGGCTGTTGGAGACGAGGTCCGTACCGTTATCGCCGGCTACCACTGGTTCACCGACTGGGGCCGCGACACCATGATCTCGCTCGAGGGCTTGACCCTGTCCACCGGTCGCTACGCCGAAGCCGCCTGGATACTCCGCACCTTCGCACACTACATACGCGACGGCCTCATACCCAACCTTTTTCCGGAAGGCCAGGTCGCGGGACTTTATCACACCGCCGATGCTACGCTGTGGTTCTTTCACGCCATCGACCGCTACACGACTTCCAGTAAAGACCGTTCCGTGCTCCGGATGGCGCTCCCCAAGCTGCTCGATATTTTTGAATGGCACCTGCGCGGGACCGGTTTCGGCATCGGCGTCGACCCGAATGACGGCCTGCTGAAACAAGGCGCCGATGGCTTCGCGCTCACCTGGATGGACGCCAAGATGGAGAACTGGGTGGTCACCCCTCGCCGCGGGAAAGCGGTCGAAATCAATGCCCTTTGGTATAACGCCGTGAAGCTGCTGGAAGGCTGGCTGTGCGAGGAGAACGAACCAGAACAGGCCGCCCGCCTCGGATCTTTCGCGCAGAGAGCCCGCGAATCTTTCAACGCGCGATTTTGGTCGGAGTCGCTGCAACACCTCCTGGACGTTGTCGATGGGCCCGACGGCGACGATCCGGCTTGCCGCCCCAACCAATTGTTCGCCATCTCGTTGAAGCATCCGGTTCTCGACGAATCGCGCTGGGCGGCAGTTGTGGAAGTGGCCCAGGCCAAGCTCCTTACGCCGGTTGGACTGCGCTCGCTATCGCCCGATAACAAAGACTACAAACCGAAGTACGACGGCGATCTCCGGCTTCGCGACGGCGCTTATCATCAAGGCACTGTTTGGGCATGGCTTATCGGGCCGTTTATCGACGCCTGGCTGAAGGTACATCCCGGCGATTTCGAAACCGGCGGCAAATTTCTGGACGGCTTCGAGCGTCATTTGACCGACGCGTGCATCGGATCCATCAGCGAGATCTTCGACGCCGAGCCGCCCTTCACTCCGCGCGGCTGCATCGCACAGGCCTGGAGCGTCGCCGAAGTGCTGCGCTCCTGGATCAAGTGCCGCTTGCGTTAATCGAAACCCTCCACGCTGCGGGCCCTCGCCTGGCGCAAAAATTAGAGTGTGCAGCTTCAGTCCAAACAACACGCGATAATAGCGGCTTTCATTTAATTAAACCTAGCAGCCAGGACGCGCCGTCGCCTGCGATGTTCACCTGACGCGCATTGCGACCGAAACCGCCTTTCAGGGTTATACTAAAAGAAGCCACGTCTACGCGATCGCGACTTGATCCGGGCTTAAGGAAAGCGAGCGTTTTTAATGATTCCGACACATCGGTTTGTGAGCCTCCCCTGTGTTCTGTTCCTGGCGGCGGCCGCCTTCGGCCAGAACGCTCCCTCAACTCCGGCCACCGCTCCAGGCAGCACCGATAAAGCCGCTTCCTACTACAATTACTCACTGGGACATTTGTACTCCGAGCTGGCCGCCGCATCGGGCAATCGCGGCGACTATTTCAACAAGGCCGTCGAGAGTTATAAAGCTGCGTTGAAAGCGGACCCCAGCGCGACGTTTATTTCCGAAGAGCTTTCCGACCTTTATATCCAGTCCGGCCGCCTGCGTGAAGCAGTTACGGAAGCCGAGGAAGTGCTCAAGGAGAATCCGTCCGATCTGAACGCCCGCCGCCTCCTGGCCCGAATCTACACCCGCATGATCGGCGATTCGCAGGCCAATCGGATCGACGAGAATATGGTCAAGAAGGCCATCGAGCAGTATCAGAAGATCACCGAGGGCGATCCTAAAGATATCGAAAGCTGGCTCATGCTTGGCCGGCTGCAAAAGATCGCGCAAAACTCCAATGACGCGATGAACGCTTACAAAAAGGCCCTGGAGATTGATCCGGACAACGAAGACGCCAACACCGGCCTGGCCATGGTTTACGCCGATCTGGGTGACAACAAGGCCGCGGCCGACCTGCTCCGCAAGCTCGCCGAGAAGAATCCCAGCCCGCGCAGCCTCACTAGCCTGGCTGAGGTTTACGAGCAGTTGAAGGACTATTCGCTGGCCGCCGAGACGCTGCGCAAAGCGCTGGAGCAGCAGCCCGGCAACGCGGATCTGAAACACGCCCTGGCTCAGGATCTGCTTTTGGCCGATCAGCTCGACGATGCGTTGAAGCTATACCAGGAGATGGTGGCCGACGATCCCAAGGATGAGCAATCGCTGCTGCGGATCTCGCAGATCTACCGTCAAAAGAAGGATTTCGCCAAGGCCCGTGAGGCCTCCGAGAAGGCCAAAGAGATCGATCCCAATAATCTCGAGATACTTTATAACGACGTCAATCTGCTGGAGGCGGAAGGCCGCATTCCCGATGCCATCAAGACCTTAAAGGGCATTCTCGATTCCACTGCCAAGAAAAGCTACAGCGCGTCGGACAAAAGTAACCGGATCCTGCTGCTCGAAAGGCTCGGATACTTCTATCGCCAGGTCGAACAATACACGCAAGCCGTGGACGTTTTCCATCAGATTACCGATCTCGATCCCGATGCCGCTCCGCGTGCCACCGCCGCGATCGTCGAAACCTACCTCCTAGCCAAGGATTTTCAGAAAGCCGAAGCGGAAGCGGACGCCGCCGTCAAGAAGTATCCGGATGATCTGGATGTGCGCGCCACTCACGCAGCGCTTCTTGCCGACATGGGTAAGACCGATCAGGCCCTGGCTGAGACACGTAAATTGCTGGATGGTAAGCACGATTTGAAAGTGTACTTGAGCCTGGCATCAATCTACGACAAGGCCAAGAACTTCCCGGAAATGGGAAAGATGCTGGATGCGGCTGAGAAACTTTCTCAGTCCAACGAGGACAAAGAATCGGTGCTGTTCAGCCGCGGCGCGATGTACGAGCGCATGAAGAATTATCCGGCCGCTGAAGCCGAGTTTCGCAAAGTCCTGGCCATTAATCCCGAGAGCACCTCAGCTCTGAACTACTTGGGGTACATGTTGGCGGACCGCAACACGCGGCTGGAGGAAGCGCAGGGATTCATCAGCAAGGCTTTGGAAATGGAGCCGACTAACGGCGCCTATCTCGATAGCATGGGCTGGGTCCTTTACCGCGAGAACAAGCTCACCGAGGCCGAGGAAAAGCTGCGCCAGGCGCTGGAATCGATGTCGCGCGACCCTACCGTCCACGACCACCTGGGCGACGTCTACTTCCATGAGGGCAAAATCCGGGATGCTATCGCTCAATGGCAGAGCTCGCTCAAGGAATATCAAAGCAGCGCGCCCAGCGACCAGGATCACGCCGACGTAGCCAAGATTCAGAAGAAGCTCGAAGACGCCAAGGTTCGGCTGGCCCGGGAGGGCGGATCCAAACAGCCGCAGTGATGTGGCGCACGCACATTTGCGTGCCGTGTCCGCACTCATGCGGACACCGAAGCCTTTGAGTAGGCAATCGATCGCGTTTAGGCGAGCAATCGCGTTTGTCTTCGTGCTCGCGCTTAGCGCGGAAGCCCAAAAGTTCTACACCTACGTCGACGACCTGGGGCCCGATTACATCGAGCTCGCCTGGGGCACCGCCGACGGCCACAATACTATCGGACGATCAGCGCCATCGCACGGCGAAGCAACAGTCCGGATCGCCGGCCGTACTCTGATTACCAAAGCCAACCAGATCACCGTCCCGGATCTCCTGCCGGATCACGAATATTCCTACCAGGTTTCGATCGGGGGCTCCGCAGTCGGCCAGGGCGAAGTTCGAACCTGGGCAGCGAAATCCCAGCGCCTCGTATTTTTCGTGATCGGAGATTTCGGCACCGGCCGAGCGCCCCAATACCAGATCGCGCGCGCCATGTGGAACGAATTTCAAAGCCGCGCAAAAACCGATAATCCAGTGCGCTTCATCCTCAGCGTGGGCGATAACATTTATGGAAGCATCGCCGGATTCCTGGGTGGCGCGTTCCATACCGGAGCCGACGATGTCGATTGGGCGCCCAAATTTTACGCGCCTTATGAGCCCTTGATTGCCCGCATCCCCTTCTTCCCGTCGCTCGGCAATCACGACGGCAACGAGACTGAGAGACAGGCCGACCTTCCGGCCATTCTCGACAACTTCGCTTTTCCACAAGACAAGCCGGCGCGCTATTACGATTTCACGTATGGCGATCTGGCAAAATTCTTCGCGCTCGATAGCACCAGGAATACGGAATCGGGTCCAGCGCGGGCGGCCTACCTCGAGGACAGCGCGCAGTTTCAGTGGATGCGATCCGAATTCGCGAAACCGCACCCGCTCTGGGTGATTCCCTTTTTCCACCATCCTCCCTTTACCGCTGGACCTCTGCACAATTCCAGCTTCGAGCAGCTTCAGCACTGGGTTAAGCTATTCGCCGCATCCGGCGTCAAGGTCGTATTCAATGGACACGAACATAACTTTCAGGTGAGTGAAGCCAACGACCGCACCAGCGAGATCTGTTTCATAGTCAGCGGCGCCGGCGGGGAGCTCCGCACAGGTAACCCGAAGGCCAATATGAAGCGCGCCGGAATTCGCGCGTGGGCCGCCGAGAATCATTTCCTGGTGGTGGAAATCGACGGCAAGACTATGCGGGTTACACCGGTGTCATTCGAACCCATGAGGGTGGTGGACGGCGAGGGCCGTCCCGTAACGTTGCCCATTACAATCACGCAGCCCTGAGGCGTGTACAATAAATGCCCGTGGAATACTTTACCTGGGAATCGGTCCCGCTCGAAGTCATGAGCGATATGATCTCGCGAAAAGTGGTCAGCGGCGACAAGGCCATGGTCGCGCAGGTCTTCTTGAAGAAAGGCGCCGTGGTGCCGGAGCATCAACATGAAAGCGAGCAAATCACCTACATTCTGGATGGCGCTCTCAAGTTTCAGCTGGAAGGCAGGGAGGTGACCGTGCACAAAGGCGAAGTGCTGCGGATTCCTTCCCACGTGCCGCATCGCGCCGTCGCGCTTGAAGACACTCTCGATCTCGATATTTTTTCGCCCATTCGGGTGGACTGGCTGAATAAGGACGATGCTTATCTCCGCCGCGGGCAGCGGGAATAGGCTCAGTTCTTCTCGAGGGAAACCGCGCTTACGGGAATGAAGCGATGACCGGCCGCGGTAATCTCGATTGCCCGGATTGCGCCGCGTGGTCCTAGCGGTCCGATTGATTTGCCATCGACGCTGATCTCTACTCCACCAGCATTGCCCACGCGAACCAGCGCTTTTTCGGCGAAATCGATCTCCCTGGTTTCGTCCTTGGCGAGAAGCTTTCCAAATACTTCTTTGCCGTCGGAAATAGCGTAAACCCAAGCCGGTTCGTTGACCCGGATTTCCGCGCGCCGTGTGACTGAGGCAGCGGCCGCCGGCTTCACCTCGGCCTGCTGGCTCGCGACGACTACGGCATGCTGGGAATTTGCGGCCACGCTATGACGGTAAGACCAGAAGACTGAGCCGGTAAACGCCATCATCGCGACTGCGCCCGCGCTCGCAACCGGAACCCGCCACCATGGGCGAACGGGCCGGGCACTCGCTGGCTGGATCGGCGTTTGCCTGGGCCCCCGGACGGCGGTGCGCTCCACGATTGCGGCCCGCAGGGTCCCATCCGGCGCCGAGCCTTCTGAGTCTTTGGCCCACTGCTCGATCAGCCGTTGGACGGCGGCTTCCACCACCTGGTCCCGATGCAGGACCGGCAATTCCGGCTCCTGTTTCCGGGACTGAGCTGTCTCGCCTGCGATCGCCAGCCGGATCCGGCTGCGGTAATCGTTTACGACAAAACGAATCTGCTCGCCCCTGGTCTTGTCTTGCGGCAAGGCGGCTTTTTCGACTGCGTGGATGCGCTCTGCTCCGATCGCGAACTTGTCTCCACGAGGCTCTGAGTAACGCACGTCCGCCAACACCAGATGATCCTCGACTTCGAGTGCAATTACCTCGTCCACCGGCAGTCCTTCATCCATCACGAACTTCAAGCCAGTCGCCGAGATGTCCAGCAGCAGGCACTCGAGTTCACGCTCGGGATTGTCCACCAGGGTCAACTTCGCCGCTGCATAAATCTGAAAGCGCGGTTCGCGTCTGCCTTCCATACCGACAAAATCGGCAGAAATCGCGCGTTGCTTTAGGTCAAAGTTTGGCGCTTGTTACGTGAAATAAAGTGCGTCTCCGGTTGTCTGACGGCCAGAAGGGAGTTGCTTCAATGAAAACAGTTCTATATCCAATATTGGCGGGTCTGACAGTAATCGGCGTCGCCTATCCGCAGTCCGAGGTACCTCGGTTTAGTGGTAGCATTGGCGGCGGTTTCACAACTCCGGTTTATGGTACCGGCCAGCGCTGGTCGCTCACTCTGGACCCAGTGATTCACTTCGCAGCCTCCAAGAAGTTCAACCCGTACATTATTGGCGGGGGCGGCCTCTACCACCGCACCATCGACTTCACGGCGCCGGCCCTTGCAAACGGTTTCGGTTTCGATCCGTTCTTCGGAATCTATCCAGGGACTATTGTGGCCAATCAGATCCTGTCGTCGAACACGGTAAATAAGCCTGGTTTTAACGCTGGAGCCGGTTTCTGCATACCGCTGGGTAGCAGCAAAATGAAATTGTTCGCTGAAGCGCGGTAGCTCGCGTGTGCGGTTGACCACGTCGTGTCATGCCGCACACGTCCGTGCGCGGAGGATGGTAAGAAAAACCGCGCTGGATCAATCCCATCTGGTTTGGCCCTCGGCCTGATATTCCCGAACAACTTAAGGAGAAGAAACTCTATGTTGTTCGTGAAATATCTTTTGATCACCGGCGGATTCGCCCTCCTGTTTACGGCGGCCGGCATGGTGGCGTGGGATCTATATGTCCTCTTGCGGCCGCGTCCGTTGTCACTCTCGAGCGACGAAGCCGAATTACCTGGCAGCGGAAGCAGTCCGTTCAGTTCCCTACGTTGGCGCACCGCGGCGCGCTTAGGCGCCCTTGCCCTGATTCCCCTGTTGCTTGGCATCAGCATCTTTGTGGTCCCGGGTGGGAAAGCGGGTGTGCTGGTCAGTCAATTTAGTGGCGCATTGCCAGGCTCCCTCTATCCCGGCGTCCATTGGATCGCGCCATTGGTAGAGCGTGTCGAACTTTTCAACATTCGCGATCGCGTGTTCTCCACCGCTCTCGCCGAGGATCCGAAGAAGACCGATATCCTGCGTGTCCAGACCAAAGAAGGCTTGAGCGTCGTACTCGCGGTGACTGTCCGTTTCAAGCTCGACCCCTCGAAGCTGCCCTATATTTACAGCAACCTGCCGCAGCCTGTGGAAGAAGAGATTGTTCCGCCCACCGTGGCCAGCGCTTTTCGCGAAGCCGCGCCGAATTACACTGTGCGCGAAATCTTCGCTACGCGGCGTGAAGAGATGGCCCGCACGGTGGCCGCGAGGATCACTCAGAGACTGGCGGCGGACGGCGTCCTGGTCAAGGAGATCATGCTGCGGGATATCCAACTTCCGGCTGAGTACGCCAAAGGCATGGAAGGGCTGCTGTTGAAAGAGCAGGAGAACGAGCGCCTTTCGGTCGAGCTCGAGGTCAAACAGAAGATGGTGAGAGAGGCTGAGCTGGAGGCTGACGCGCAGAAGGCTCGCGAAGTGAAAGCAGCCGAAGCGCGCGCCCAGGTTGTTGTGATCGAAGCCAAGGCCCAGGCGGACGCCATGCAGCACACCCTCCCGTTGAAGGAAAAACAGATTCAACAGTCACGCCTCGAGGCGGAAGCGCGCAAAGCCTCCACCGTAATGAACGCCGAGGCGATGGCGGAGGCCAAAGTTATCGACAGCAAAGCGGAACTCGAGAAGCGCAAGATGATCACCGAAGGCGAGTCCGATCGCATTCGACACGTCGCGGAAGCGGATGCTGAGAGGATGAAGCTGGAAGCTGTGGTGCTGAAGGAGAACCCTCTGCTGATTCAAAAGATCATCGCTGAAAAGCTTTCCGACAAAGTGCAAATCATGATGGTCCCTAATGATGGAAAGTTCTTCTTCGCCAATGATGTGCTGAAAGGCATGCAGGCCGGCACTCCGTAAGCTACAATGTGGCTCATGCGACGAAGCCCCGTTTTCCTTTCGTTGATGTTTTCAGCCTTATTGTGCGGCGCCAACCTGGTTTCCGATAAGCCGGATACGCCCTTCAAGCTGGCGACCTTTGAAGCGCAGGGGAAAACGCGGGTAGGGATGATGCTAGGGGATCGCATGCTCGATCTCACCGGCGCGAATGCTTACGTGGAAAAGCAGCTGGGTTTGCCGGCCATGAGACTTCCAACGGAGATGCGTGAGCTGATCGAGCAGTACGCGGGGTCGTCCAAGCGGATGTATCAGATTGCGAATTACCTTAAGGACAAGCGGCGGGATGGGCAGGCGTTCGCGTTCGCGCTCGGCCAAGTCGCGATCAAGGCCCCCATCAAGTATCCGTACAATTTGATGAACATGGCGGCGAATTATTGGACTCACGCTCGGGAAATGGGCGTGAAAAAGGATGTGGATCAGGATCGAGATGATCCGTATATTTTCGCCAAGTCGCCACGGTCGTGCATAGTCGATCCGGGCACGCCTTTTTATATTCCCGAACGGCGCGACCGGATTGATTGGGAAGGTGAGCTAGCCGTCATTATCGGCAAACCGGCCTTCCGGGTGCCTAAGCAGAAGGCGCTTGATTACGTATTCGGCTATAGCATCATGTACGACGTGTCGGACCGAGGCAGCCGCAAACGAAAAGACCCGATGTTTCCAGGTCCGGACTGGTTTTCAGGCAAAAGCCTGGATGGAGCCGCGCCCTTCGGCCCCTTTATCGTTCCCAAGGAATTCATGACCAACCCGCACGACATCCATATAATGACGCGCGTCAACGGCGCGGTGAAACAGGACGGCAACACCAGCGACATGATCTACGATGTCGAGCACCAGGTGGCGTTCATTTCGTCGATCATGACGCTTTATCCGGGCGACGTAATCTCGAGCGGCACCATGGGCGGAGTGGGCGTCGCGCGCAAGCCGCCGGAGTTCTTGAAACCGGGCGATGTGGTCGAAATTTCAATCGATGGCATCGGGACACTGAAAACTCCGATCGCGGCTATGTCGCAGCGCCCGGTAGCGGCCGGCGGTCAGTGACGGTCGGTCGCCCCGGCTTCCAAAACAGTGGCTGCAAGCAGTAACTGCCCTGCCAGCGATGGATGCGTGTCGCAGGTGCCACCAGGGAGTTTTATCAGTAGGCCTGCCTTGCACGAATCGCCGCCGAACGGTATGGTGGCGATCTGGAATGCGGCATAGCCGTCCGCGATTTTAGCGCCGAATGAGGTTGCGATCCCGGATGCAATCCCGTTTAGTTCCGTAAACGCGCCCACCTGTGTTGGATCCGCATAATTGAACGCGTAATACGTCAGCAGAACGATCGGGCCCTGGTATTTCGCCTGGACACGCAGGTTCGTGAAGATCGTGAGCATGTTTTGACCATATGTAGCCAGCACGGCCGGTAATCCAGCCAGTTCGCATGTCACAACCAGCTGGCAGTTTTCCTGCAGCAGGGCGAGATCGTTGCCGCCGATGTTGATAGTGACGAATTCCGGATTCGGATTGTTAAGCAGATAGTTGACCGCATACTCCATTTGCGTTCCAGTGTACGAGACGAATAAGGGAAGACCTTCCTGTTTCCACTGGCGGCATCCGAAATCGGGCGCGGTTGGAGAAAGGAAGCTTCCGCTGGTTTCGCCAAAGCAGGACGCATTAGCTACCTTCTCATGTATCCCGAAGGATACGAATTCAGGATAGCCATGGTAGTTACTCAGGCTTACCGGCACCAGGGGGTTGTAGCCGAATGGGAGAGAATCGCCTAGCGCGAGATACCGGGTATCCTTAACGGCGTTGTTCGGGTTTTGGGCCAGTGTAATGCTAGCTGACCCAATTAAAATCAGGGCAAAAGCCGCAAACGATTGTTTCACAGAACATGGACGCAAGTTTAGCTGCATTGTATCGACAAAAACTTCGGTCAAGCGCGGTGAAATATTCAGGCTTGAGCGACGCCCGGGCCGGTGACCGTCGCGAGCTGCCAAAGTTCGATAGGCAAACCCCCGCTAGAGACCGGCGTCCTAAGGGCAAAGGGCGGCATTCGACAAAAGGAAAGCGAAATGTTAGCATATATTTAGAGGCGCTGAGGCGCCAATACCCCCTTATGGCTAGCAAACCTCCCTTTGCGCAAGGCGCACAGATCGAACATGCCAAGTATGGCCTCGGCTCGGTGCTCTCCTGCACCGAAGAGTATATTGTGATCAAATTCGACGATCATGGCGAGAAGAAATTCGTATTGGCCATCGCCATTACCGCTCTTAAGAAGAGCGACCGGCAGCCGCCGGTGGAAAAGCGGCGGTCTGCTCGTAAGAAAGCCACTCCCGTAGCCGCGCATTGAAGCGCTGATACCCAAAGCAGAAACGCTCTCGGAATTTTCTGAGCGAGTTGCCACGCGCGGCTCCAAAGGTTCATAATAAAGCCCTAAACATTTGGTGCGCGGGTTGTTAGCCCGCGCATTCTTCGTTAGGGGGCTTAGTCAAGGGATGGAGTCGAACGCGCGCATCGATATCGCGGCGAGATTTGCGGAGATTCATCCGCCTTTCGATCCGCAGGCGGCGCTGGTGGAGGCCAACCGTTGCCTCTATTGTTTCGACGCGCCCTGCACCGCGGCGTGTCCCACTCACATCGATGTACCGCGCTTCATCAAGAAAATCGCGACCGGCAATTTGCGCGGGTCGGCCTTAACAATTCTAGAGGCGAATATTCTGGGTGCGAGTTGTTCACGGGTCTGTCCGGTCGAGGTATTGTGTGAAGGCGCATGCGTGATGCACCGCTACAACAAGCAGCCGATCGAGATTGGAAGGCTGCAGCGGCACGCGATGGATTCGTTTTACGGAAATGGAGCGAAGCTGCCCTGGGCTCCGGCGAGCCAGCGCGCGGCGAAGGTGGCATGCATAGGCGCGGGTCCGGCATCGCTGGCCTGCGCGGCTGAGCTTCGCAAATACGGATATGGCGTAACGATTTTCGAGAGCCGGCCGCTGGCGGGCGGTTTGAATACGTACGGCGTGGCGGAGTATAAGCTGCGTCCGGCCGACAGCCTGCGCGAGGTTGAGCTGGTCAAATCGCTGGGAGTGGAGTTTCGATTCGGAATAACGGTGGGCGGCCAGATCGCGCTGGAAGAGCTGGAGCGGGAGTACGCGGCGATTTTCCTGGCGATCGGGCTGGGTCCGGCCGAGCCTATGAATCTGCCTGGTGAAAATCTGGTGGGTGTTGTAGACGCGCTACGTTTTATTGCCGATTACAAGACAACCCATAACATTCCAATGGGCCGCAAGGTGGTGGTGATCGGCGGAGGCAACACCGCGATCGACGCCGCGAACGCAGCCAAACGGCTGGGCGCGGAAGAAATCACGATGGTCTACCGGCGTAGCGAGCGCGAGATGCCGGCGTTCCTATTCGAATACGAGCACTCCAAACTCGAAGGCGTGCAGTTCTGCTTTCAGACCCAGCCTGTTGCCATTCGATCTTCGCCTTCCGATCCGAGCAGGGTCGGCGCACTGGAGTGTGTGCGTGTAGAATTGGGCGCGCCCGATGCGTCTGGGCGCAGGCAGCCTCAGCCGATACCGGAGTCGAAGGTGTGGATCGAGTGCGACCTGGTGATACCAGCGGTTGGCCAGTCGCGGTTTATCGAGTTTCTGAAAAGCTGCCGTGGAATTGAAGTCCGGAACGGGACGGTGGTGGTGGATCCTCTGACCGGCCGCACTTCCAATCCGCGATATTACGCCGGTGGTGACTGCGTGAACGGCGGCCGGGAGGTGGTTGACGCAGTGGCCGAAGGAAAACGAGCAGGCTTGGCAACGGTGAGTTGGCTGGAGGCGCAAGGATGAAGATGGATGCGTACCGCGTTCGCACTCATGCGTCCTCAGATTGGCAGGTCGGAGACCTGCCCCACAAATGCAGATCACTGACTTACATGCTCCGTGGCGCAGGTCTCCGACCTGCGAGCGACTTTTTCAGCACCGTCAGCGATGCGCGTACCGCATCGGAGGCGCAAAATGGCTGACCTGACGACTGTCTTCGCGGGCGGGATTCGCTGTCCCAATCCGTTCTGGCTGGCATCGGGACCGCCGGCCAATTGTGGGGAGCAGGTGATGCGGGCCTTCGACGCGGGCTGGGGCGGCGCGGTGTGGAAGACGCTGGGCGAGCCGATCGTCAACGTTTCGTCGCGCTATTCGTCGGTGGATTGGAACCGTCAGCGTATGATGGGGTTCAACAATATCGAGCTGATTACCGACCGTCCGCTGGATGTAAATCTGCGCGAGATCAGCGAGGTAAAGAAGCGCTACCCCAAGCACGCCGTAATCGCGTCCTTAATGGTGGAATCGAAGCGCGAGGCTTGGCGCCAGATCGTGCGTCAGTCCGAAGACGCGGGCGCCGACGGGCTGGAGCTGAATTTTGGATGCCCGCACGGGATGAGCGAGCGGGGCATGGGCAGTGCGGTGGGACAAGTGCCCGAGTATACGGAGATGATTACGGGGTGGGTGAAGGAAGCCGCGCGAACGCCGGTGCTGGTGAAACTAACGCCCAACATTTCCGACATCCGGATGGTGGCGCGCGCGGCTAAACGCGGGGGCGCGGATGGGCTATCAGCGATCAACACCATCAATTCAATCACGGGGATCGACCTGGATACATTGACGCCCAGGCCTGACGTGGGTGGAAGATCATCCCATGGCGGTTATTGCGGCCCGGCCGTGAAGCCGATCGCGTTGCATATGATCCAGCAGATCGGCGGTGACGAGGAATCGCGCCTGCCGGTTTCCGGAATCGGCGGAATTTCGAGTTGGCAGGATGCGGCTGAATTCATCCTGTTGGGCGCCGGATCGCTGCAGATATGCACGGCGGCGATGCATTACGGATTTCGCATTGTCGAGGACATGATCGACGGCTTGAGCAACTGGATGGATTCGAAAGGATTCCGTACGATCGACGATTTTCGCGGGGTTAGCCTGCCGCGCGTGGTGGAGTGGAAGGATCTCGACCTGAATTACAAAATCGTGGCGCGGATTCATCCGGACAAATGCATTGGGTGCGAACTTTGTTACACCGCGTGCTGGGACGGCGCGCATCAGTGCATTCATTTGGATCGTGCCGCGAGTGCGAACGGTAATGGGCACAGGACGCCGGCGCAAGTGGAGGCGGAGAGCCGCGGACGAATCACGAGCACCCCGATCCCGAAGTTGGATGGACCTAATAGGTTGATCGATGGGCCCTATGCGACGCCGCTCGCGCGCATTCCCAGAGTGGACGAAATCGAGTGTGTCGGTTGCAACCTATGCGCGCTGGTTTGTCCGGTGGATGGCTGCATCACGATGGAGCAAGTTGAAACGGGCAAGGCGCCTGAGACGTGGGCCGAACGTGCGGCGGCGCTTGGCAAGGGAGGGTCGTGCGAATGAGCACGCTGATCCGGAACGGAACGGTAGTGAACGCGGAATCGAGTATTGGCGCCGACATTTTGGTTGATGGCGAAAGGATCAAAGAGGTGCGCCAGGGAATCCCGGTGAATGCGGCCGACCACGTGCTGGATGCAATGGGGCTTCTGGTGATGCCCGGCGGTATCGACGCGCACACGCATCTCGACATGCCTTTCGGCGGGACTACATCGAGCGACGATTTTGAGACAGGGACGCGGGCGGCGGCATTCGGTGGGACTACAACCATCGTCGATTTCGCGATCCAGGGACGCGGGACGCGCATGCGCGATGCTTTGGACACCTGGTGGAAGAAGGCGGACCGCCGGGCGTGTATCGACTACGGCCTGCACATGATCGTCACCGACCTTGGTGGCGCGGGTCTTGAAGATATGGACGACATGGTGCGCGAGGGTGTGGCCAGTTTCAAGCTGTTCATGGCCTATCCGAACGTGCTGATGGTGGACGACGCCACCATTTTTCGCGCACTATCGCGGACGGCCAAGAACGGAGCGCTCATCTGCATGCACGCCGAGAATGGCGGCGTGATTGACGTGATTATCCAGCGCGCTCTGGCCGAAGGAAAAACCGCGCCAATCTACCATGCGCTCACGCGTCCAATCACGGCCGAAGCGGAGGCGGTTCACCGCGCCATCGCGATGTCGGAGATGGCCGGCGCGCCGGTCTACATCGTGCATCTATCGTCGGAAGCCGCGTTGAACGAGGTTCGCGAGGCACGCGACCGGGGCGTGAAAGCGTTCGCCGAGACGTGTCCCCAGTATCTGCTGCTGTCGATAGAAGAGTTGGAGCGGCCGAATTTCGAAGGCGCGAAATACGTGTTCACGCCCCCTCTGCGCGAGAAGCAGAATCTGCCGAAACTGTGGGATGGATTGAAGCACGATCATCTGCAGGTGGTTTCGACCGATCATTGTCCTTTCTGTTTTGAGGATCAGAAGAAACTTGGGAAAGACGATTTCACCAAGATTCCGAATGGCGGCCCGGGTATCGAAAACCGCTTGCAGCTGATCTATCATCACGGGGTGAACGCAGGGAAGCTGACGCTGAATCGGTTCGTGGAGTTGGTGTCGGCCACGCCGGCGCGCATTTTCGGGATGTACCCGCGAAAGGGCGTGCTGGCTGAGGGTAGCGACGCGGATATCGTGCTGTGGGATCCGGCCGCGGAACACACCATTAGCGCAACGACCCATCACATGCGCGTCGATTATTCGATGTTCGAGGGCTTTCGAGTCAAGGGAAACGTTCGGACCGTTATGTCGCGCGGCGAAGTAATCGTGGATCGCGGCCAATTTCTCGGCAAAACGGGACGCGGCCAATATCTAAAGCGTGCGGCGCGAGGCGGGGCGTGGGCGTAAAAGGCTGGATTTTGCCGCGTTTCTCTGCATAATGAACTGTCTGCAGCATACGGCGCGCCGGCAGTCCCTTGTGTCATCATCCTGAAGAGTGGCTGAAACGCACGATCCCACGCTATTCAACCGGGACTTGGCCCCGATTCCATTCGAAAACCGCACCTGGGGTCTCTACAACTACGCATCGCTGTGGGTCGCGATGAGCGTCTGTATCCCGACCTATATGCTGGCGTCGGGATTGATCGCGGGCGGGATGAGCTGGTGGCAGGCGATTCTCACCATCTTGCTCGGCAATCTCATCGTGCTGGTTCCGATGCTGCTCAATGCACATGCGGGTACGCGCTATGGCATACCATTTCCGGTTTTCGTGCGCGCATCGTTCGGAGTGAAAGGCGCGAACGTCCCGGCCGTACTGCGAGCCCTGGTGGCCTGCGGATGGTTCGGAATTCAGACCTGGATCGGCGGACAGGCCATTTATTCAATGCTACAGATTGCGTGGCCGGCGGCCAGCGGAACCAACGTCGCCGCGAACGTGGTCTCGCCGTCGAACGATTTTTCGAATCTAAACCCTAGGCTGATTTCTTTCCGCACCGGAGGTTTCATTACAGGCGTGATCGGCGTCCTGATGATGCCGTGGAAATTACTCGGCGATTACAGCGCCTATATTTTCGGATGGCTGGTGGGATATTCGGGCTTGCTGGGGCCGATAGCGGGCGTCATGATCGCCGATTATTTTATCGTCCGGCGGCGCGAACTGAACGTGGACGACCTTTACCGCAGAAACGGCGCCTACGAATACGATGGCGGCGTGAACTATCGGGCCCTCGCGGCCCTCGCGGCAGGCATCATCATCGCGCTGCTGGGTTTGGTGCTCCCGCCGTTGCGTTGGTTGTACGATTACGCGTGGTTTGTGGGATTCTTGGTAGCAGGCGCATCATATGTCATCCTGATGCAGCGAGTTCAGGCGCACACCGCCAATTTAATAGGAGAAGAAACATGATTGCCACCGAATCGCCTCTGAAGACCGTTTCTTTCTACGTCAACGGCAAATGGACCAATGCCGAGGGCCGGCCGGTTTTGCCGGTCACCAATCCGGCTACCGGGCGCGAGATCGCGCAGGTTGCGTACGCATCCGAAGCCGACGTTAATCGAACGGCCGAGCTGGCTCACCAGGCTTTCTTGAAATGGCGCGATGTCCCGGTGGTGGAACGCGTCCAGCCGCTGTATCGCTACAAAGCCCTGCTCGAAAAGCACGCCAACGATTTGGCGGCCGCGCTGACAGCCGAAAACGGTAAGACGGCGGATGATGCGCGCATGGAAGTGCGGCGTTCCATTGAGATGGTGGAAGTGGCGTGCGGGATGCCGAGCCTGATGATGGGCGATTCGCTGAACGATATCGCGAGCGGAATCGACAGCCATACAATTCGACAGCCGATCGGGGTTTGCGCCGGAATCACGCCCTTTAATTTTCCGGCCATGGTGCCGATGTGGATGTGGCCATTTGCGATAGCCGCCGGAAACACGTTCATACTCAAGCCCTCCGAGAAGGTTCCGATGACTCCCACCATGGCGACCGCACTGCTGCACGAAGCGGGCCTTCCGGAGGGAGTTTTTAATTTGATTCACGGCGATAAAGTGGCCGTGGATGCGCTGCTGCACCATCCGCTGGTGCGCGCGATATCTTTCGTCGGTTCCACACCGGTGGCGAAGTACATCTATCAGACCGCCGCGGCCGAAGGAAAACGCGTTCAGGCTCTGGGCGGTGCGAAGAATCACCTGGTGGTGATGCCGGATGCCGATCTGCCGAAGACCGTGGAGGCGATTATTGGGTCGGCATTTGGCGCGGCCGGTGAGCGCTGCCTGGCGGGAAGCGTGCTGGTGGCGGTGGGTGAGGTTGCGGATCCGCTACTGAAGTTGCTTTCTGAAAAGGTAGGCGCGATGAAGGTCGGCGACGGTTCGCATCAAGGTGTCGACATGGGCCCGCTGGTGACGAAGGATCACAAAGCGCGCGTGGAAGGATACATCGAGAAAGGCGTCGCGGAAGGCGCTAAGCCGATTATGGACGGCCGCAAGACCGCCGGCGATAACGGCGGCTTTTTCCTGGGGCCGACCATCTTCGATGGCGTGCGGCCGGAGATGACCATCGCGCGCGAGGAGATTTTTGGACCGGTGCTCTCGGTGATTCGCGTGAAGACGCTCGAGGAAGCGATCAAGCTGGTGAACGGCTCTCGCTTCGGCAATGCGACATCGATATTCACCAACAGTGGCAAGGCGGCGCGTGAATATTCGTCGCGGGTGGAAGTGGGCATGATCGGCGTCAATGTGGGAGTGGCGGCGCCGATGGCTTTCTTCCCCTTTGCGGGCTGGAAGAATTCGTTCTTCGGCGACCTGCATGCGCACGGCAAAGACGCCGTGATGTTCTACACCGAGCAAAAGGTATTGATGACCCGGTGGTTCTAGTTCGCTCACGGCGCGTCGTTTTTCCCAGCCGCGTCGATGCGGCGTCGCTCGAAATCCGGGATGGCAGGATTGCGGCGATCGGTCCCTTTGACTCGGCGACGCGGGCTGCCGATGTAGTCGATGTGGGCGACAAGTATGTTCTTCCAGGCTTGGTCGACACGCATGTGCATATTAATGAGCCGGGACGCACTCACTGGGAAGGCTTCCGGACAGCGACGCGCGCGGCGGCCGCGGGCGGCTACACGACACTGGTCGACATGCCGCTCAATAATCTGCCGGAGACGACGACCGTCCCGAATCTTCAATTGAAACAGTCGGCCGCGTTCGGGCAATGCGCAATCGATTATGGATTCTGGGGCGGGGTGGTGGCCGATAACCAAGCGGATGTGCGAGCGCTGGCATCGGCAGGAGTGCTGGGCTATAAATGTTTTTTGACGCATCCAGGCATCAATGGGTTCACGATGGTCACTCGTGCGCAGCTGGAGGCAGCGATGCCAGAGGTCGCCGCGACCGGCCTTCCATTGCTGGTGCATGCGGAGCTGCCTGAGCCGATAGAGGAGGCGACCGCGCGCCTGAACGCCGCGGGCTGCAATTGGAAACACTACTCCACGCATCTTGCGTCGCGGCCGGACGCAGCCGAAGTGGAAGCGATCCGTCTGCTGATCGAGCTGAGCCGCAAATATGGATGCCGGGTTCACGTCGTGCACTTGTCGTCCAGTGAAGCGCTGCCCGAATTGCAAGCCGCTCGCGCCGAGGGATTGGCGATCACCCTCGAAACATGTCCGCACTACCTGCACTTCGCCGCCCAAGACATAGCGGATGGCGCGACACTATATAAGTGCGCTCCGCCGATTCGAGCCCGCGCGAATCGCGAGCGGCTTTGGCAGGCGCTCGAAAACGGCGACATCGATCTGATCGCGACCGATCATTCGCCGTGCCCGCCGGAAATGAAGAGCCGAGGTGATGGAAGCTTTCTCGAAGCCTGGGGCGGCATCGCGTCGCTGCAATTGGCGCTGCCTTTGGTGTGGACCGAGGCACAAAGGCGCGGTCTCGCGATTACTCAAGTAGTGCGCTGGATGGCTGAGCAGCCGGCCAAGCTTGCCGGGCTCGAGCGCAAGAAGGGCGCGATTTTAGAAGGTTACGACGCGGATCTTGTGATTTTCGATCCTGACGTAACGTTTAAGGTCGACGCAGCCCGGTTGGAGCATCGCCATCCCATCACGCCGTACGCTGGTGAGATGCTGTCCGGGGTCGTAGAAATGACTTTCCTTCGCGGCGAGAAAGTTTTCGATCACGGCGAGTTTCCAGGCGAGCCGAAAGGAATACAATGCTTCCGGGCCTGATCGATCTTGTCTCGGAACTCGTCGGCGGCCAAGTACTATCCGCCAGCGACGAATTCTTCGCCCCCAAGGAGAATCTAATCAAAGCGGCGGCGCCGGTATTTGTGCCGGACCAATATACCGATCGGGGCAAATGGATGGATGGCTGGGAATCGCGACGCAAGCGAACGCCCGGGCACGATTGGTGCGTGATCCGGCTAGGGCTCCCGGGCGCCGTACGAACGGTGGATGTAGATACCAGTCATTTCCTGGGTAATTTTCCGGAGCATTGTTCGCTCGATGGCGCCTCGATTGAAGGCCATCCAGCGAAAGCTGCGGGCGATCCAGCCGAAAAAGATTGGACGCCGCTCCTGGCGAAGGTACGGCTCACCGGGGGAGGCCACAATTTGTTTGATACCCAGCATCCTGGAAGGCTGACCCATGTGCGCCTGAATATTTTCCCCGACGGCGGCGTGGCTCGGCTGCGCGTATATGGCGAAGTGATTCCGGATCTCAAAAAGCTGAGACGTTCGGCTGAGCCGGTGGATGTCGCGTCGGTGGTGAACGGAGGCCGGGTTCTGGCCTCGAGCGACAACTTCTTCGGCCACGAGCAAAACTTGATCTTGCCGGGCCGGCCGGCGAATATGGGCGGAGGCTGGGAGACCAGGCGCAGACGGGGCCCGGGCTACGATTGGATCATCGTCCAGCTCGGGGCACGCGCGAAGATTCAGAAGATTTCGGTTGAAACCGAACACTACCAGGGTAATTATCCCGACCGCTGCTCGATCGATGTGTGCGACGCTGCGGGCACCCTGTTCCAGGATTTGATTACCGGCAAAGTAGCGTGGCGGGAAATCGTGCCGGCGGCGAAGCTCGAGGCCAACGCGGTGCGTCATTTTGAAAGCGAGTTGAAAGCAGCGCTGGCGGCGACGCACGTGCGCCTTAACATTTACCCCGACGGTGGAGTAAGCCGGTTGCGCGTGTTCGGCAAGATCGTAGATTAGATCAAGATATCGTAGGTTAGATCAAGATATCGTAGGTTAGATCAAGATATCGTAGGTTAGATCAAGATATCGTAGGTTAGATCAAGATATAGAGTAGATGAAGATGTTCCAGACCGTCGGCCAGCCGGTTCCACGCAAAGAAGGCCGGGAAAAGGTCACCGGCGACGCCAAATATGTCGACGATCTCAAATTCCCCGGCATGCTGCACGGCGTGACAGTGCGCAGTCCGGTAGCGCGCGGCCGGATTCGCGCAATTGAATTTCCGCCCGGGCTACCGTGGGACGAATTCACGATCGTCACTGCTCGCGACATTCCCGGCGACAATGTTGTTGCGCTAATCGTTGACGATCAGCCGTATCTGGCCGAGGAAATTGTCAACCATCCGGAAGAGCCGGTGGTGCTGCTCGCGCATCCGGACAAATATCTGGTGGAAAAAGCGCGCGCCGCTGTTCGTCTGGATATCGAACCGATGCCGGCGGTTTTTAACGTCGAAGATTCCCTTTCGAAGAAGCAGATTGTCTGGGGCGAGGACAACATCTTCAAGAGCTTTGTTGTCGAGAAAGGGGACGTCGATAGCGTCTGGACCGCAGCCGCGCATATCGTCGAGGGCGAATATCGCACGGGAGCGCAGGAGCAGCTTTACATCGAGACCAATGGCATCATTGCCATGGCCAACGCCCAAGACGGCGTCACCATTTGGGGATCGATGCAGTGTCCCTATTACATTCACAAGGCTCTGCTGAAGGCTTTCCCGCTTGCACCGGAAAAAATCCGAGTGATCCAGATGGAGACCGGTGGAGGATTTGGAGGCAAGGAAGAATATCCTTCCATGATCGCCGGCCACGCAGCATTGCTGGCATGGAAATCGGGGAAGCCGGTGAAGATGATCTACGATCGCGCGGAGGACATGGCGGCGACCACTAAGCGGCATCCCTCGCGCACGCGTATCAAGGCGGCGGTTTCGCGCGACGGCCAACTGCTCGCGATCGACATGGAGTTCGTGGTCGACGGCGGTGCATACGCGACCTTATCCGCGGTGGTGCTTTCGCGCGGGACGATTCACGCCGGGGGACCGTATGTTTGCCCGAATGTCCGCATTCGCAGCCAGGCCGTCGCCACTAATACACCGCCTCACGGTGCGTTTCGAGGATTTGGCGCACCTCAGAGCATTTTTGCGCTGGAGCGGCACATGAACAAAATCGCGCGCGCCGCGGGCCTGACGCCGGAAGAATTCCGCCGCCGCAATTTCTTGCATCGTGGCGACACCACCGCGACCAGCCAGGAAATCCGTGAGCCGGTGGATCTGGAGTGGCTTCTCGATCGCGCTTTGGAACTTTCCGGCTACCACGCCAAGACGAAGGCGTTCGCGCAACACAATGAGCACTCGGCCATCAAGCGCGGCATCGGATTCGCGACCTTTATGCACGGCGCGGGATTCACTGGCTCGGGTGAGCGCTATCTGCAGTCGATCACCGGCATCGAGGCGCTGGCCGATGGGCGTGTCCGTATCCTGGTTTCGAGCACCGAGATCGGGCAGGGTACTAATACTATCCTGGCGCAGATCGCCGCCGAGACCTTGGGAATCGAATACGATCAGGTTGAGCTTGCGCGTCCGGATACTAGTCAGGTTCCAAACAGCGGTCCGACGGTGGCGTCGCGAACCTGCATGGTGGTGGGGAAACTGGTGGAGTCGGCTGCGATCGGGCTGAAACAGACATTGATCAAATCGGGGTTGCTCGCTGAAACTTCTCGTCCCGACGAATTCGCCGCCGCCTGTGCGCGCTACATCGGTGTGTTCGGGCCGCTGAAATCGTTCAGCCAGTATGAGGCGCCGCCCGGGATCTATTGGGATGACGACACCTATCGCGGCGATGCGTATGGTGCGTTCGCGTGGGCGGTTTATGTGGCCGAAGTCGCGGTGGACACGGCGACCTGTGAAATCAAAGTGGAGGATTTTGTCGCGCTGCAAGAAGTGGGGCGCGTGATTCATCCGGTGCTGGCGGCGGGACAGATTGAGGGCGGCGTGGCACAGGGTATCGGCTTCGCGGTATTCGAAAATGTCGTCTGGAAAGAGGGCCGAATGGTCAATAATCAGATGGCGAACTACATCATGCCGACATCGGTGGACATTCCGCGCATCCGTGTTTATTTCGAAGAAAACCCCTATGAATATGGTCCGCTGGGCGCCAAAGGCATCGGAGAGTTGCCGATCGACGGCCCTGCCCCGGCTGTGCTCAACGCGATTGAAAATGCGCTGGGGATAGCGGTGGATGAGATTCCACTCCTGCCTGAAATGTTGTTGGAAGAGGCGGGTGTTGCCTAGAGTCGCGATAGAATTCGGTGTGAACGGCGCGCCGCGCAGAATAGAAGTCTACCCGATGGAACGTCTGCTGGATGTGCTGCGCGAGAAGATCGGGCTCACGGGAACGAAAGAAGGTTGCGGTGAAGGCGAGTGCGGCGCCTGCGCGGTGCTGGTGGACGGCGAACTGGTGAATAGTTGTCTGGTACCGGTCTTACAAGTGGCAGGCTGCGAGATTCTGACGGTTGAGGGCCTGGCAAAGAACGGACGGTTGCATCCTTTGCAGCAGGCCTTCAGGCACTCTGGCGGGGCGCAATGCGGCATCTGCACGCCGGGGATGATTTTGGCTTCCTATCAGTTGCTGGCGCGCTGGCCGCGTCCAACCGAGGACCAGATTCGCGAAGGGTTGGCCGGCAATCTCTGCCGATGCACCGGCTATCAGAAAATTTTCGACGCCGTCCGGCAGGCGAGTGAAGCATGAGAGCGTACGTGCCCGACTATGATCTCGTTGCTCCAGCCAGCTTGAATGAAGCGCTGGAATTGGTGGCGGATCATGCGCGTCCCATGGCCGGCGGCACCGACCTAATGGTGTTGTTTGAATCGGGCAAATTGCCGTACCGCAGCCTAGTCAGCCTGTGGCGGATCCCTGAACTGCGCGGGGTCGCTGCCGGCGAAACGCACGTGACCATGGGCGCGCTCACGACCTATACGGAGATTCAGCAGAGCGAGGTCCTGCGGCGCGAGTTTCCGCTGCTGGTAAAGGCCGCGAGTTGGACCGGCGCCGTCGCGACGCAGAATCGCGGAACGCTGGCCGGAAATATCGCGAATGCATCGCCCGCCGCGGATTCGCCGCCTGCACTGTTGGTGTATGATGCCGAAATCGAACTTTTATCGGCCAAGGATTCACGATGGGCGCCATATGCCGGCTTTCACACCGGCTACAAGACTAGCGTGCTGAGATCCGATGAAATTATCGGCCACATCCGGCTCCCTCGGACGACCGCCGGCTGCGCCCAGTACTTGCGTAAAGTGGGGACGCGGCGCGCCCAGGCGATCGCGAAGGTCGCTCTGGCAGGCTTGGGGAAGACCAGTGACGGTGTGGTGGAACGGATCCGGATTGCGCTCGCGAGTGTCGCTCCGATGCCGATTCGATGTCAGGAAACGGAAGCTGTTCTGACGGGCCGTAAGATCGATCGGACGGCGATCGAGGATGCTAAGGCGAAGATCGCACTGGAAATCGCTCCAATCAGCGATATCCGCTCAACCGAGGATTACCGGCGCCGGGTGACCGTAAATTTGCTGCAGGAATTCCTGGAAACCTTGATCGTATGACTCTGGCCGAATTAAACGTGTTACCCATCTACCGCGCAGAAGAAGAGTTACTGAAGTGCTGTAGTTCGACGGCTTGGGCCCAGTGGATGGCGCGGAGGCGGCCCTTTGCCAGTCCGGATCGCTTCCTCGACGCGGCCGGCGAGATCTGGTGGCGTCTCGATCCAGATGATTGGAAGCAGGCCTTTCGCGCGCATCCGCAAATCGGCAAGCGCCAATCGAAGACGCACAAATTAACTCAGTCGCAAGCCTGGTCGGCACAGGAGCAATCGGGAATGGACCGCGCGGGCGTGGGCGTGACGATGGAGCTGGAAGAAGCCAGTCGGGAATATCTGGCAAAGTTTGGCTACATTTTCATTGTGTCTGCGAGCGGGAAGAGCGCCGAGGAGATGCTAACGATTTTGCGATCGCGCTTGGCGAATTTACCGGACCAGGAGATCCGCGTTGCAGCCGAGGAACAAAATAAGATCACCCGGCTGCGGCTGGAGAAGCTGCTGACGGCATGAATGGAATCAGTACGCACGTTCTCGATACGGCTAAGGGCATACCGGCGCAAGGCGTGTGGGTGACCGCGGAATACGTTTCGACGAACGGCGACTTCATAATTGCGGGCGAAGGCGTTACCGACTCTACTGGCCGCATTGCGCAGTTGCTGGCCAGCGGGAAAACCTTGCAGGCAGGTGTCTATCGGCTCACGTTCCATCTCAGCGATTATTTTGGAGGCAACGCCGTGTTCTATCGGGAAATACCGGTGCAGTTCCTGATAACCGATCCATCCACTCATTATCACGTTCCTCTTTTGTTGAGTCCTTATGGATACACCACTTACAGAGGCAGTTGATTCGGTGCTGGCAGCCGATACTTACGGAAAGTCCCGCGTCCGTCTGATGAAACTCACACGGACGGGCGAGCGTCATGATCTCAAAGAAATTACGCTCCAGATCCTATTCCAGGGCGATTTCGCGAGCTGTTACGAAGCCGGCGATAACAGCAAAGTTTTGCCCACCGATACCATTAAGAACACGGTGTACGTGCTGGCGCGCAAGCACGAGTTCGCCGCGATCGAAGATTTTGCCCAGACCCTGATCGAGTATTTTCTAAAGAACAATCCACAGGTATCGGAGGTGCGTGTTGAGATGACCGAGCACCTCTGGTCGCGCATCACTGCGACTGCTTTTTCGCGTGCGAGCGGGAAGCGGACCGCGGTCGTCACCGGCACGCGCGATCACGTAATCATCGAGGCGGGCATCGACGATTTGCTGATCCTAAGGAGCGCCGGATCGGGGTTCGAGGGTTATATCAAGCATCGGTACACGACGCTCCCGGAAACTAAGGACCGAATTTTTCAAACCGCGCTGCTAGCTATCTGGCGGTACAACTCACCCTCGCTCGATTTCAACTCGCAATGGGAGAGAATGCGCGCAAGCATACTCGATACGTTCGCAACGCACCCCAGCCGCTCGGTGCAGCATACGCTCCACGCCATCGGCAAGCAGGTGCTGGCGGCGTTCCCCGCCGTCACCGAGATTCAGCTCACCATGCCGAACAAGCACGCGCTGTTGGTGGATCTTTCGCCCTTCGGCCTCGATAACCCGAACGAAATCTTCCTTCCCACTGACGAACCATCCGGGTATATCGAAGCTAAATTGGTGAGACGTTAAGAAAGAAATTAGTGAGACGTTAGTATTGAATTTTATTGGGCGACTTTTCCCACTCGCGAAACGCCCCCAGCGCCCGCTCGTGCATGATCTGGGTCATCGGGATCGTGCGCGATTCCACCGGTAACGCGAGCTGATCGTAAATAAACGAATCGTCAAAGCCTATTCGCGCGGCATCTTCCCGCGTGTTCGCGTAGTAAACTTTCGCCAAGTGCGCCCAATAAATCGCTCCCATGCACATGGGACAAGGCTCGCAAGTGGTGTACAGCTCGCAATCGCGGAGCTCGAAAGCACGGATGGCGTGGCACGCGCCGCGAATGGCGACGACCTCGGCGTGCGCTGTGGGATCCTGCGTAGTCGTGACTTGATTGGTTCCGGACGCGAGAATCGTCTCTCCCCGCACCACCAACGCCGCAAACGGTCCGCCTAAGCCGGCGCGCACATTTTCGAGCGAAAGCTGAATCGCTCTTTCCATGAAGTGATTCACTATTCGACCCGCTTCATGACTACCATAGCAAAGAAGCCATGAAAACTACGCTTACTCCGGAGATTGCCGCACCGATTCTCGGAGCATTGATGCGGGCGAACCAGGCCCATGACGCGCAATTTCCGGGCGAGCCCGCCGAGCGTCAGCCGGTGCATACGGTTTACGGCGGCGCGCATCTGTTCAAGGAGGACACGGCGGTTACGCTCGGTTCACTCGCGCTGAAATTATTGAACGATTATGCGCCCGACCCTGGGGCGCTCGCAAGCTGCATCGGCCTGGCGGCTGGGGATCGTCTGGCACGCACCGTCTACGAGCGAGTAGTCGCAAAACTAAAGCGCGAACCGGTGGAGGATTATCGTCTCGACTTTGAGGATGGCTACGGAAACCGGCCAGATGCCGAAGAGGATGGTCACGCGGTGTCGACAGCGCAGGCAGTGGCGCGAGCCAAAAACAATGCCCAGTTTCCCTCCTTCATCGGGATTCGGATCAAACCATTTACCGAAGCTCTGCGCCAGCGTAGCATCCGGACGCTGGATCTATTTTTGACCGCGATGCTGTCGGAAGCGCAAACCCCTCCGGCTGGCTTCGCCGTCACGTTGCCAAAGGTGACGGCGCCCGAGCAGGTCGCCGCTCTGGTGCGGCTGCTGGAAATCATGGAGCACCGGCTTGGCATCCCGCCACAAACACTGAAGATCGAGCTTATGATCGAGACGCCGCAATCGATCATCGACGCCGCAGGCGCCTTCGCGATCCCGAAGCTGCTCGAAGCGTCTCAAGGCCGCTGCCGGGGGCTGCACTTCGGCCTTTACGATTACACGGCCAGTTGCAGCATTACCGCCGAGCATCAAACCATGGTGCATCCGACTTGCGATTTTGCGCGGCACGTGATTCAGGTCAGCGCCGCGGGCCGGGGCGTTACGCTCTCCGACGGCGCCACCAACATCTTGCCTATTCCCCGCCATCGCGCGGCGGAAGAAAGCTCATTGACCACCGAACAAGTCGTCGAAAATCGCACGGTGGTGCATCGCGCGATGCGCCTGCACTTCGAGCATGTGCAGCGTTCCCTGATGCACGGCTACTACCAGGGTTGGGACCTGCATCCCGGGCAGCTTCCCACGCGCTACGCCGCCGTCTATTCGTTTTTTCTCCAAGGGTTTGAGTCCGCCGCGGCGCGTCTCCGCAACTTCGTCGAGAAAGCCGCGCAAGCGACGTTGGTGGGCGATGTGTTCGATGACGCCGCCACCGGCCAGGGGCTACTCAATTTTTTCCTGCGCGGAATCAATTGTGGGGCTTTCACGGAAGAAGAAGCCTGCGCGACCGGGCTTACGCTCGAGGAATTGCGCGGTCGATCTTTTGTGAAGATTTTAGACCGTCGGCGCGGTCTGGCGTAGCGCACGCACCCCTGCGTGCAGCGTTGGCATTCATGCCGACGCCTTAGAATGAGCTTACGCCCGCGTCATAGCCAGGTACATCATTCCGAACGCAAGGAATGTCACGGCGATCGAAATCCCCGCCAAGGCGCGCAGCAGCGGCTCTTTCCACATCAGCCGCGCGCGCGGAGTACTGGCCAGGAAACCCGCGACGAACCCGCCGGATAATCCGCCGACGTGCGCCCAAAAATCGACGCCCGGCAGAAAGCTGAGCACGAGACCGTAGATCACCCAGCGCATATAGAGACTCTTCACCATCGAACCCAACGCCGACCGGTCAGTGACGCCGAACGCCAGCATTGCGCCGATCAGTCCGAAGATCCCGGCCGAAGAGCCTACCGAGACGTGCATCCCGATATGAGAACTAGTCCAGAAGCCGGTGATCGTGGAGACGAAGTAAAACACGATAAGACGGCTGGTGCCGTAAAGCTGCTCTACTTCCGCCCCCAGATCGAACAGCACCCAGGAGTTCATCAGGATATGGAAGACTCCGCCATGCAGGAAGCCGGCCGTAATCAGCCGCCACCACTGGCCTTGCATATATGGAGCCGGAAGACTCTCACCGTACCGCAGAAGGCCCGCTGACGGATTCAGATAGTCCGCCAAAAATAGGGCCGTGTTGACCAGCAGGATCATCACGGTTGTAAAACGCGCCTGCGGAATCAAGCCGCCCAGGATCTCCCCGGGAGCGCGACGCTCGATGGCGCGCGGCCCCAGTTTCATTTCGCAGTATGGGCACACCCGATCGCTGGTGGTCACAAAAGCCCGGCAGTTCGGGCACATCCGTCGTTTATCCACTCGCCCTATTGTACAGCCGCGTGCCGAACGCCCGGATTGCTACAATTGAAAATTCCAATGAAAAACGAGAAAGAATATCGGCAAGACATTGTCGACGTCGGAAAGCTGGTTTATCAGAAGGGCTGGGTGGCCGCCAACGATGGCAACATCAGCGTACGGCTGGAGAAGAACCGGGTTCTATGCACTTGCACGGGCATCAGCAAAGGCATGATGACGCCCGACGATCTGATCGTCTGCGATCTGGATGGCAACAAGCTGGAAGGCGCCCGCGAACGTACCACCGAAATTGCGATGCATCTGACCATTTATCAGATGCGGCCGGATGTTAAATCCGTGGTGCATGCGCATCCTCCGGTTGCGACCGGTTTCGCAGTGGCGGGCCGAGGTCTCACCCAGGCGCTGCTGCCCGAAGTGATCATCGGCCTGGGATGCGTTCCGCTGGCTGAGTATGGTTTGCCCGGTACTCCCGCGCTGACCGAAGGCATGCTGCCGTACATCCCGAAGTACGATGCGATCCTGATGGGAAACCACGGCTGCGTGAGCTACGGCGAGGAAGTATACAAGGCTTTCTTCAAGATGGAGACCGTGGAGCATTTCGCGCGCATCGCGCTGGTGGCCGAGCTTCTGGGCGGTCCAAAGGTCCTCCCCAAGGAAGAGGTTGATAAACTGTTTGATTCGCGGACCCGGTATGGCGTAAAGTCGCGGGCTAACATCGAGCCCGGCTGTCCGGTGGTAGCCGAAGACATGCAGACACAGCCGGAACGGTTCCAAGTAACGCGCGAGGAATTGATCGCCTTGGTGGATGAAGCCTTGCGCGCGCGCGGCGTGCTGGCGTAATGTTAGTCCTGGAGGTCGAATGGGTGAAGCGTTAGGAATGATCGAGACCCGCGGTCTGGTGGCGATGATCGAAGCCGCAGACGCGATGGTGAAGGCCGCCAACGTCCGTATGATCGGCTGGGAGAAGATTGGTTCCGGCTATGTCACGGCCATGGTGCGCGGAGATGTGGCCGCCGTGCGCGCCGCCACCGACGCCGGAGCGGCCGCGGCCCGCCGCGTGGGAGAGTTGATCGCCGTTCACGTCATCCCGCGACCCCATCCCAGCCTCGAAGATGTCCTGCCGATCGGCAAGGCGTCGCACGCGGCCGCCAAGTAGGTTTCGCAATGATCCTCGCCCGCGTCGTGGGCACTATCGTAGCCACTCGCAAAGATCCGCGTCTGGAAGGCTTCAAGCTTCTAATCGTGAAGCCGGTCGCGCCCGATGGCAAAGACGAAGCGGGCTATGTGATCGCCGTCGATACTGTGAGCGCCGGCTCCAAAGAGACCGTGATCGTTGTTTCGGGCAGTTCGGCGCGCATGGCGGAGGGTTGCAAGGATAAGCCGGTCGATGCCAGCATTGTCGGCATCGTCGACACGGTGAGCCTCAACAAATAGCCATGTTCTTGGGACGAGTGGTGGGGACCGTTGTTTCGACCATGAAGGATGCGGCTCTCACGGGGCAGCGCCTGCTGATCGTGCAGCCCTTGAAACCGGACCTCAGTGAGACCGGTAAATGCAGCGTGATGTTGGATGCCGTGGGAGTCGGCCCGGGTGAGTTAATTTACTGGTGCCGCGGAAAGGAATCGAGTTTTCCGTTTTTGCCCGCCGAGGTGCCGACCGATAACACCATTGTCGGAGTCGTCGACAATCTGCATCTGGCAGCTAACCCGGAAAAACCGAGCCGCGACCGTCAGGGACCGGTCTAAATGCTGATCGCGCACGTGATCGGCGAGCTAATCTCCACCCACAAACACCAGAGCCACGTCGGGCGCAAAGCCCTGATCGTGCAGCCGCTCGATCTGGATGGATCGAAGCGCGGCGACCCTGTGATTGCGTTCGACGCGGTGGATGCGGGAGTAGGCGACCGGGTGTTGCTGGTTACGGAGGGATTCAGCGCGATGACCAGCGTGGGGCGGTCTGAATCACCCATCGACATGGCGGTGGTGGGCGTAATCGATCGCATCGAACTCCATTCGCTGGCTGGAATGCCGGTGTCGCGGAAATAGTCCGATGCCGATCACGATCAGCAGCAGCAATTTGACAGCTTCGATCACCCCATAAGCCGCGTGCAATCTGAAGAACTGTTGCCGGGCCGTGGGATCCGCCGCGACAGGCACAAAGTCGATAGCACGTCCCTGCCAAATGAGTTCCGGCGTAATCTTGAAGTGCTGGAACATCGCGAGGATCACCGCCGCGCCCGCGAAACCCGCCAGAAGTCGCCGGTTGCCCATGAGAAATAACAAGGCTCCTAGAAACAGCCCCAGCACGATCTGGGCGGTTTCCCAAGTCTCGAAAAAGAGCCGGTTCTCTTCGCCGGCTTGATAGCGCAGCAGGAGCCGGGCATTTTCCGCACCCAACACCTTGATCATTTTCTCGGCTTCAGGCGGCGGCGCTTTCAGTATTGCGCTCACGGTCTGAAAATTCCCGGTCGCGACGAACGCCATGAACAGGCTGCCTAGAAGCAGACCGCCCAGCAGAAAAGCTGAGATTCGGCTGTAGTGCATGGTGGCAGCAATCAGTCTATCGCATCGTTGTTACCCGAGTCTTTAGTCTCGGAAACGGCGCGAGCTCGGTCGATTTTCAGCCTGATCGACCCACACCGGTTCAGGCCCCTGGCTGCTGCAGGCGTCATCGCTGCGGGATCTCGCGGTATCGGTGTCCTGCCGCCGGCCTTTCGATCGATTGAGACCAGCGGAGATCGCGGTTTATGGTTCTCGCTGCAGCCCTGGGCGCGGCTTGGCGACGTCAACGAGTTGGAACAGCGGGAGCCGTTGGTTCCGGGTGATCGGACGGCTGGCTCCAGGCGCTGGCGCAAAATTAGCGGACCAACAGACGCTAGTGCGCTAAATGGTGGTTGATAGGTCAGGAAATGGCCTGCACTCGGCCTGGTGGCCCGCGCCTCTCCATTTCCTTCATCACAATTTCGTTGTTGGCTAGCATCACAATGCGAAGACGCGGAAGTTGCCCGTTCTCCAGCCTGGGGATGAGATCGGCCAGGGCAGCATCGAGGGCAGCAATACAATCAGGGAAGCTGAGCCTGTGGGCGAGAAAGCGGTTTATTATCTCGTGAGTGTCGTGCTCGTAAACTTTCACGCTGCTCTGAAGTATTAGCGCTTTCCGAGGCAAAAGCTAGCTGGGAAAATCACTGTGCTCAAACTAGGCCAGCACCGGCTATAAGAGCAATTTAATTTAGTATCTCTTGACGATCCCGTTACAGGTTGGTATGCTCTCTAGACATAAGGTCTTTGTATTCCGAAGGGTTTCCGCGCTTCGTTGCGTATTACCTAGTCGGCTTTTCTGGGCTCGCTAGTCGATTAGTGCTGCCGTCTGTCGTCCTTCAAGTGAATGCAGCACTACCTAATGCACAAGCACAACAAGGAGTTGCTCATGATTCGTAGAATTCTTCCCGTTGCACTGTTGCTGGCATGGCTTGCATCTGCGTCGCTCATCGCACAGACCTTTCGCGGAGGCGTGAGCGGCACCGTAAATGACGCGTCCGGCGCGGCGGTGGCTGGCGCAAACGTCAAGCTGGTGAGTCCGGATACGGGACTTACGCGGGAAGGCGTCACTTCCTCAACGGGTGAGTTCGTATTTCAGGATCTTCCGCTGGGTAAATATGACATCACCGTCACCCAGTCGGGCTTTGACACGGTTCACGTGTCTGGCGTTGTGGTGGATGCCGGAAGGATTGCCACCGTCGCTCTGAAGCTGGACGTCGCAAGACAAGCGACCACTGTCGAGGTTGCCGCCTCCGCGGTGGCAATTGAGACTGCTTCGTCGGCGGAAACCAGCTTGATCGATACCAAGCAGATCCTGGATATTCCCCTGAATGGCCGCGATTTCACGCAGTTGCTGAAGTTCAATCCCGGCGCCAACGCCAATGGCTCCCTCAACGGGTCGCGCTTTAACGGCGTTGACTGGAAGATCGACGGCGCCGACAACAATGACCTTTGGCATAACGTGAGTTCCGTCAATCAAGGCGGCGTGTCGGGCATTGCCGGCGTAGTGCTTCCGATTGACGCGATCGACGAATTCTCCTTGCAGAGCACCAGCAACGCCGAAGAGAACCGCAACTCGGGTGGCGTGCTGAATGTAGTGGTCAAGTCGGGAACCAACAACTTCCATGGCTCGGTGTACTATTTCAACCGGAACGAGGCCCTGGCTGCAGCCGACTGGTTTACGCCCCCTGGTTCGCCGACGTCGGAACTTCGCAACAACCAGGAGGGTTTCTCGCTCGGCGGACCTATCGTGAAGAACCACACCTTCTTCTTCATGAACTATGAGCAGCAAAACTATAGGCAGGCGCTCACTGCCCCAGGGACCACGCCTTCAGGTGCATGGGTTGCGGCGGCCACTCAGGTTATGGCCAACGATGGAGTGGCGGTAAACCCTCTGGCGCTGACCCTGATTCACACTCTCTGGCCGGCGAACAGCCTGACCGGGCCTGCCACCGTTCACAATTACGCGGGCGCCGGCATTAACCTTTCCAACAGCTACAACGGGGTAATCAAGCTGGATCATCAGTTCAATGAGAAGAACAGCCTGGCCATCCGCTACTTCGGGGGCACCGGCAACCAGACCGAGTACGTCGGCTCCGCCATACCCGATTACTTCCAGGCCGCCCCCAGCCGCATGCACAATTTCTCTTTGGTTTACAACCGGGTGTTTTCGCCTCGGCTGGTGTCGCAAACGCTGGTGGGCGTGAACTATTTCAAGCAAGTGTTCGGCGACGCCAACCACGGCTTTGATATGCCGGCCATCGGGTTGAATACGGGCGTAACGAATCCCACGGATTTTGGCGCTCCGAACATGACCATTTCGGGATTCGACGCAACCGGCTTGACACCGCAGCTGGGACGCATCGACACTACCGGGCACATCGATCAAACCTTCACCTACACCGTGGGCTCCCACCAGTTCCGTTTCGGCGGCGATTATCGCTATTCACGGCTGGATGTATTTTACGATGCGACTGCGCCAGGGGTATTCACGTTTGATGGCACCCAAGGACCCTTCGCCACGACGAATCCGTCCGACACCTGGGGCGTAGGCAACTCTCCGATTGCCGGATCGCTTAACGCACTCGCGGATTTCCTTTCTGGCCGCGTAGCCACCGGCAACGCCCGGATCGCCTATGGTAACCAGCAGCGCATTTACAACCTGAACGGATTTTCTGTTTTTGCTCAGGACAGCTGGAAGGTAACTCGAAACCTTACGCTGAACTATGGCTTGAACTGGGTGTATCAGAGCCCCATCGCCAATCCGAAGGACCTTATTTCCACCTTTATTCCCGCTGACGGCGGCATCACCTATGTCGGCACACATGGCCTTAATAGCCTTTGGCCCCGGGATCTTCACGATTTCGCTCCACGCTTCGGGTTCGCTTACCAACCCACACCCGGCGGCAAGCTGGTGATCCGTGGCGGGTGGGGAATGTACTACCAGGTCCCCAACATCTCTTACTTCGGCAACAGTAGCGCGGCCAATGGCGGCGCGACGGGGATTAACGAGAACATCGGCGGCCCCGCGCCGGTTCTGACGTTAGTGAATCAATCGCCGATTACTCTTCAGACCGGTGTTCCTATCTTCGCGGCAAATTCGGCCACCGGCCCTTACGGCGCCTTCTCCGTGAGCCAGCACTTCGTCACCGGTTATAGCCTGAATACGAATCTCAACGTTCAGTATCAATTTGCCCAGAATTCGGTGGTGGAGGTAGGCTATTCGGGCAGCCTCAGCCGCCACTTGCCGGATACCTTGGATATCAATCAGATTCCGATCGGCTCGCCCGAGGCGGTCACGTCGCGGCCTTTCTATAACCAGTTTCCCTATCTCGCGGCGATCAACGAAGTGCAGTCGGTAGGCAACGCCAATTTTAACGGCTTGCTGGCATCCGTCCGCACCACTAATTTACATGGCTTTACTACCAAGTTGAGCTATACGCTCGGGCACGCTTTGGACGACCTGTCCTACGCGCGCGGCATCATTCCTCAAAACAGCTACTGTCTTCAGTGCGATTACGGTAACGCCGATTTTGACATCCGTAATTCGTTTTCGATGTTCCTGACATATGCCGTCCCTCAACCAACTAAGTACCGGGCTCTTTTGGGCGGCTGGCAGTTGAATACCTTGTTCTCATTCTTTACCGGCACGCCTTTTACCGTCTTTTCTGGCAACGATTCCAGCGGGACGGCCGAGTTCACTGACCGTGCCGAGGTGGTTTCGAACCCCTTCGTGGGAGTGCCCGCTTCAAGCCGAGCCGCCAGCACGTATTACTGGTTCAATCCGGCGGCCTTCGTGGCGCCGGCTCCAGGCACCTATTCAAATCAGGGACGTAACGAGTTTTATGGCCCTTCCACTCACCAGATCGACTTCTCGGTGTTTAAGAACATTCGGATCACCGAACACATTAACGCTCAGTTTCGGGCTGAAATCTTCAATATCTTCAATTTCGTGAATTACGGAAACTCGCAACAGGGTTTGATGGGGAACAACGTTCAGGGCAGCAATTTAGGACAAATAGGCGGAACGTACGACGTCGGGTTTGGCGCGCCGGGCATCGGTCCTGGCGCCCCCCGCAACGTGCAGTTGGCTTTGAAGGTGCTCTTTTAGTTCGAGCCCGGCCTGGACTAAACCGTTAGCCTGAAGCTTTACCCGGCGCAGCCGGAAGGTCGCGGGCTAACGCGCGTTCCTAGCTCTATCAGCTCGACGTTTCCTACTTTGCTCGCCTCAATCGTAAAGCGCATAATCGTGCGTTGCCGGTGCCACCCGATACGGCCGCAGGCTCCTGGATTCATATGCAACAATTTCAGCTCTGGATCGCGCATGACACGGGCGATGTGTGAATGCCCGCATATGAACAGATTCGGCTTACGTTCCATTAGCTCGCGCTTCGCGCGCGGATCGTAATGGCCCGGATAGCCGCCGATGTGCGTCATATAAACGCGCACGCCTTCACACTCCCACTCCAGGTTCTTCGCTAATTCAGCGCGAATCTTCGCGCCGTCGATATTGCCGAACACGCCGCGAACCGGCTTGAACATTTTCAGACAATCGAGCACGTTCGGACCGAAGTCACCCGCGTGCCACACCTCATCGCATCTTTCAAAGTACTGGAATATTGCCTCATCGAGGAAGCCGTGGGTGTCCGATAGCAGGCCCACTTGCATCGCTATAGTTTAAGCAATCACGCTCGCGACCGGCGGCACGATCGATCTACGCGGTCCTATGCTAGGGAATGTGACCTTTGACCAAGCTGATTTCGCGTTCGTTGCGAGTGGGGCGCCGACGGCCTCCCGTTGCGCCGAGTCCGTCGCCGCTACGCTTGCTTCACCGGACCGCTCGCAGGACTTCTCACTCTCGCCGGCATCACTCCAGGGCCTGCCGGGTGGATATCGGCTGGTGCTTCCGTCGCCCAACGGCGCTGCGCTGGCATATTCGGCGAGCCATCGGTCGGTGCTGGCCGCCTGCCTCCGTAACGCGGCGGCCGCCGCCTTCGAACAATTCCGCGGCGAGCTATCTCACGCAATCCGCGCATCGGGTTCAGGCCAGGAATTGATGGAGCGCGGCTCCGGTGAGGATATCGAACTCGCCGCGGAACTGGATGTCAGAGCCAACGTTCCCCGCCTTGTCAATCGAATGTTTGGAAGCTTCGGGTAGTCCTGGTTAAGCCAATGCTTTCCTCGGTTGCTGCGCACCGTGTGCTATAGTGTGCCTGAAACGAGCTTTAGAGTGTTGAATGGACCGCTAGCTAGATAGCTGTTTGACAGAAAGCGGGAGTAATTGTGGTAGAATGCCCGCTTCCCGTTGCCCCTTTTATTTTCTTTAGCTTACACGCCTTACTGTCCAGTTTACTGGTCGTCTAAGTCCATCCGAAATCGTGAGATTCGGATGGCACACGGCAATCTCCTCAAACAGGTCAAAATCGATGATCGCTGGGTGTTGCGATCGATTCCCAAGAAGGCCAACGGACAACGCGACTGGAGCGCTTTGCCGGATGGCAACTACTTCATCGAGTTTCGCGA